>Ga0208562_1001097_pt1 | contig 11065 bp, 9 predicted proteins | sample June2015DPH_16_1_3_FD_184715 | JGI IMG/M metagenome (GOLD analysis project Ga0208562, IMG submission 184715) | Peatland microbial communities from SPRUCE experiment site at the Marcell Experimental Forest, Minnesota, USA - June2015DPH_16_150... | ecosystem: Environmental > Terrestrial > Soil >... | reverse complement strand
GTGTTGTTGAAGTCATGCGCGATTCCTCCTGCCAGCTGACCCACAGCTTCCATCTTTTGCGCTTGGCGGAGCTGGTCCTCTAATAGCTTACGTTGGGTCACATCTTCGTTCATCCCTTCATACCTCACCAGGTCACCGTTTTTGAAAATGGCCCGGACATTCGCGCAGAGCCACATCTTGCTGCCGTCTTTGCGGTAGGCCTGGCATTCAAAGTTCGTTGCCACTCCCTGCTCTCTCGCTATGCGTTGGAACTCCTCACGAGATTTGGAATCGACATAAACCTGCTGAGTAATATCGGTGATACTCGCCACGAGATCTTGGGGCGAGTCGTAGCCAAGCATGCTCGCCATCGCTGGATTGACGCTTAAATAGCGCCCCTTGGGCGTGCTCTGAAACATGCCGACGACAGCATTTTCCACGATGTCCCGATAATTCTGCTGCGCTTGAAGAAGTTGATCCTCCAGCAGCTTGCGGTCAGTTATGTCTTCGAAAGTACCTTCATAACGGACGATGGTATTTCCCTCGTGGATTACTTGAGCATTGGTCCAGAGCCAGACCTTACTGCCATCCTTCCGCTGGACCTGCAGCTCAAAATGCTTCACGACTCCTTTCTCTCGCAGCAGGTGCTCGAACTCTTCCCGGCGTGTAGGATCCACATAGGCTTGGGATTGGGTGTCCGGGAAACAGGCGATCAATTCTGCTGGGGAATCGAAACCAAACATCCGAGCCATGGCTGGATTGGCACTCAGCAGGCGCCCGTCGGGAGTGCTCTGATACATTCCGACAATCGCCTCCTCAAACATGAGTCGGTATTTCCGTTCCGCCTGTCTTAGAGCCTGTTCAGCCTGCCTCTGTTTGGTGATATCGCGCACGACGACCATCTTCACTTCACGGCCGCCAAATGCCAGGCCGTGGTAAATCACGTCAACATCGATGAAGCGGCCGTCTTTGTGCAGATGTCTCCACTCGCCGGAATGCTGCGCTCCCGCTCGAGTTCGGGCTACATCCTGGAAAAGACCGGGCACATCCTCTAAGGGATAAAGGTCTGTCAGCAGCATGCGCAAGAACTCATCTCGTGAATATCCGTAATGCTCGACAGCGGCATCGTTGACCTCGAGACAGTGGAGGGTTTTTAGATCATAGACCCACATTGGTTCTGGGTGATTGATGAACAACCTACGGAAGCTGACTTCGGTTTTCCTCAGCATACGTATCTCGTGTGACTCGGCGGGTGCAATGCCGGGCAAAGCTCCTGGAGTTAGTTGAACTTTTTCGCACTGCGACATCAGAACTCCTCGGTGACGACAAATAGCTGTTGACTGATCAGGAGCCAGAAAAACAGGTTGGATGATTGAAACCCCACTTTGACAGTCCCATGCTGCTACTGCTTTCTCCGCTAAAGCGACACAGCTGCCTCTTGATAGTGGGCCGCGTATATTCGATACGATGGCAGCTGTTTTGCCTCGCGGTGGCCACTCTTTTTGTACTGGATTAAACTAATGCCTTTCGCACGAGTTCACCTCGGAAGAATACGCAGTAGGGCCCCCGTCGCTTTACCTCTGGTCCCTTGCATGTCTTGCGCCATCTGCCAGAACAGCTAAGTCATAGAAAAGGTTGGCCTGAAAGCTTGATGCCCTAGCGTCGACTTTGTCGAATCGGCTGTTCTCGACAGTGTCGACACTCTGTCGCTGAGATCCCAGCTCGTGTTTTCTATGATTTAGCTACTATTCGGAAGGTGGACACGTACATGCAATGCTTGATAGCAACAAACGCCGATGGGGGCGACCGAGGACTGCGCGAACCCGTCGCGGGGCGGGTCAGTGGATTTGCAGAGCTCCCGCCAGTCGGATTCAAGAAACACCATCGATACGTTGGCCCGTTAGGCGTGTTGATCGTCATTAGTTCTTGGCATACCGTTGCTTGCAGTCAGGGCACATCATAAGAAGATGCAAGACGAAGCGAAATAGCCGTCAATATCTTGCGTCGTTTCCGCTGTCTATTCAATCTTTCCCCAGCCATGCCCAGTTTCCTCGCGGCTCTCAAAAACGGGAAATCTGCGGCGAGAGTAAAGTATGCGCTACCGCTCCCGCGCACTCCTCATGTGGGGGGCTTCCAAGACGCTTGCCTTTAGAAGTTTCCATGCCAAAATCGTCTGGCGAATAAACAAGTTATTCTGGGTTCTGTACGGAACCACTTTTGTAAATTGGCACTTAACTCGAAAATCCATGTCTTATATCGCGATGGATCTGGTTACCTAACTGCAGAGTCCCCTCGACATCGATCGTCTAATTTCTCAAAACAATTTGGAGAAAAAGAGCACTTTTGAACAGTCTTACGATAATGGCGAGCAGTATTGTTCAAACAGATTTTGGCGGCCTCCCCTGAAAGGGCGGGAAGTCTTTGAGGCATGCATGACGCGGTGCCCCTGAGCGGCAAGGTTCGACCCTCACATCTGTCTCATTGTTCGTACTTTACTTTCTCATTGGGCCCCTGAATCAGTTCCTGCCCTGAAATCTGCGTTGAGAAGTCGGATTGTAACCCAAGTGAGCAGTTTTAACCCATAAGTAGCATGAGCGTACATAACATCTGGGATCGGATGATCGGGCGTTCTCCTTCTGCACCTACCGGCACCACCGGCAAGGAATTCAGGCATACTGGACGTCTGTCCCGCCACGCTCTCCTTTCCCTATCCTTCGTGCTGCTATACCTCCTACTAAGCCGGCCCGAAGTAATTTTCATCTCTCGCATAGGATTCGTTGCCTGGTATCCCGCCATCGGTCTGGTTATAGCGCTCCTATTGGGCGTCAGTCCATGGTACGCGGTGTTGGTCTGTTTCGCCGATGCTCTTGCCGGCAGGCTTATTTACGCCCAGCCAGTCATGTCCTTCAGCGCCACGGTCGGTGCCGCAGGAGGTGCTATTTGTTATGGCGCAGCGGCATACGTGTTGCGCGGTCCTCTGCAAATCGATCTTGGACTGCGACGCCGCCGAGATGTGATCCGCTACGTTTTGGTGAGTGCGACCGCGGCGGTGGGAGCAACTGTCTTTGGTGTCGCATGCCTGATTGCGGATCACAGCATTACCTGGGGTGAATATAAGTCGTCCGCGCTAGGGTGGTTCTTGGGTGACGCCATCGGCTTGGTGGGTATCGCACCGTTTCTTCTCGTGCATGTATTTCCGCATATTCGTAAGTGGCTCTTGCTGGCGCCCTCAGAGCTCCGGCCAACAAGCGCGCATTCCGGTGGGATGAAACTCACTTTTGGTGCGGTTGCAGAAACCTGTGGCCAAGCTTTGGCGATATTATTCGTATGCTGGGCGATGTTCGGAACCAACGATGGCCGATATGGTCATTTTTATACGTGTTTCGTTCCGATCATCTGGATCGCGATGCGGCAGGGAGTCCGGCGAGTTGTCACCGGCCTGCTGGCGCTAAATTTTGGAATCGTAGTCGCGATGCATTTGTTTCCCCCAACCGCAGTCGTGTTCACCAAAGTCGGTCTGTTCATGCTGGTAGTGTCGGCGGTGGGACTCATCGTGGGATCTGAAGTCAGCGAGCGACACCGCTTGGGAATTCATCTGAATGAACAAACCACCTATTTGGACTCGCTGATACAGAATAGCCCGCTAGCGATTGTCGTTCTTGACAGGCAAGGCTCAGTCGAGCTGGTGAATTCCGCTTTCGAGAAACTCTTCCAGTATGACCGGCACAATCTCGCCTCGATTGATATTAGAAATATCGGGATGCATAGCGGTGAGGCGACGGACTCCGCGCAACTGATCCCGCAGATCTTCGCGGGAAAGGCGGTGCACACGACAGTGCGACAGCGGCGCAAAGACGGGCAGATTCTTGATCTGGCACTCCATGGAGTCCCATTGCAGGTGGATGGACACACACGGGGCGCCCACCTGTTCTACGAAGACGTTTCAGAGCAGATCCGGGCGAACGAAGTACAGCGGCAACATGCCGAGTCGTTGGACCGACTGGTGAAGGAGTTGGAGCTCCGCACAAAACAGATGACCTCACTGAATGAAATGGGGTCTCTGCTGCAGTGTAGTGGGACGGTTCAGGAAGCCTGCGTGGTCGTGGCCGACTGCGTGCAGAAGCTTTTTCCCGAAGCTCCTTCTGGAGCCCTCTATTTGTTCAGGTCGTCACGAGACCTCATCGAAGCAGCAGTTCGGTGGGGCAAAAGGGACGTCTTAGCGCCAACATTTCCTCCCGACGCGTGCTGGTCCCTCCGCCGCGGCCAGCCTCACTGGAGTGAGCCCCCAGGTAGCGGAATTGCTTGCCAACATTTGACGAAGAGTTCAACCACCGAGTGTCTATGCGTACCGATGGTCGCGCAGGGGAACACGATTGGCGTCCTGCATCTTGAATTCGAGAGTGCAACACGGCTCCGATACGCTTCTGGCACGGAGAGCTTTCGGGAATCTCATCAGCAACTGGCCAGCAGCGTGGCCTCGCAAATCGCCCTTTCACTGGCTGGCTTGCAGCTGCGTGAAAGCCTTCGTGAACAGTCGATTCGTGACCCTCTGACTCGCCTATTTAACCGGCGGTTCCTGGAGGAATCGCTCGAAAGAGAATTGCAACTGGCTAGCCGTAAGAAGCAATCCGTTGCCGTTCTTTTCATTGATCTCGACCACTTCAAGAGATTCAATGATACTTTCGGTCATGATGCGGGAGACATGGTGCTCCAATCTCTCGCAGATCTGTTTCGCAATTTCTTTCGCGCCACTGATATATGCTGCCGCTATGGCGGCGAGGAGTTCGCCATTATCCTGCCTGAGTCAACTTCACAAGAAGCGGCTATCCGTTCGGACTCACTTCGGTGTGAAGTAAAGCGACTGCGGTTGCATTACAAGAAGCAAACACTTGGCCAGATCACGCTCTCGGTGGGTGTGGTTGCGTTTCCGGAGCATGGGTTAACATCCGTCGAGTTGCTCACAATCGCGGATAAGTGCCTCTACGAATCCAAAGCGCGTGGCCGTGATGTTGTGACGGTGGGCTCTTCCACAAAACGCGTGAGCGGCTAAGCCATTTCTACAAGCCGCGAGGCCGGTGGGACGCTGCACATACCGCTCTTACCCGTAGCTTACTGATTTCTTCAGGACACCGGGAGCAGTTCTGGTCGGGTAACGCGCCCAACCGCCGCGAAGGCGCGGGAGGCATTGCGGGCAGCCATGTGCTTCAGAATGTCAGTTGCCGCTTGAATGGGCTTCTCGCACATCTTGTTCATGCTGATCGCCTGCCCGCAGTCCTTGCATGTCATAAAAGTGCCACCTGCAATGTTTCTGGTCGTAGTGTACCTATCTTAAGGCTACGCTTCATTGATGAGCTGTGCTGAGGGCATTGGTGCAGCATCTGAAGAGGATGCCCATCACCCAATTCGCGACACTAATTTGTTCCATTTTCGAGACATCGACAAAATGCGAGGTTGACGGTTGACGTGCCCAACCTCGAATAGCATAATTGGCTCTCGAACACTGGGGTTCTTGGGCATCCTTGAGCATTGAGAGGGGGCCAATCATGACACCCGTGGCAGCGGCCAAAAAACGCCGCAAGTTCGATCCCCAAACATTCCTTTCAACCGTTGACGAAGGCAGGACAATCGCAGCTTTTCCCAGGAAGCAGACGATCTTTGCTCAGGGCGACTCGTCCGATGCTGTTTTTTATATACAGAGAGGACAGGTGAAACTTACGGTTGTGTCGAAGACCGGGAAGGAAGCCACAATCGGCATTCTGAACGAGGGCGATTTCTTCGGAGAAGGTTGCCTCACGGGACAGGCTCTTCGCCTGTGCTCCGCAACCGCGATGACCGATTGCACGGTGATGCGAATCGATAAGGAGTCCATGATGGAAGTGATTCACCGGGAACATGCGTTCTCCGATATGTTCGTCGCATATTTGCTGACGCGAAACATCCGATATGAAGAGGATTTGGTGGACCAGCTTTTCAGTTCGAGTGAGAAGCGACTGGCTCGCGTTCTTCTCCTGCTAGCTAACTTCGGCAACGAAGCTAAGCCCAACGTTGCAATTCCCAAGATCAGTCAGGAGACTCTGGCAGAGATGGTGGGAACAACTCGCTCGCGAGTCAATTTCTTCATGAACAAGTTCAGGAAGTTGGGCTTCATTCGCTACGACGGTGGGCTGGAAGTCCACAGTTCACTTCTCAATGTACTGCTCCACGACTGAGACCTCTCCTGGGAAAGAAAACATGAACATCAACCATATCCATAAACTGACACCCAAACTGCGCAAAAGCTCCGGAGCCACTCCTCTCACACGCCGGAGCAACTCCTGTCTTAGACCGCGCCAAGAGGCCTCCGCTGGCCCAGTTCTATGCTCCCGGCAATCAACGCCGATTGAAGAGAGGCGGTGCTTTATGAGGCTCCGATCAAACGTCCCATTTCTCTTAAGATCCTGCTCGACTTTCGGGACATGATGACTGTGACCCTTGAGCGGAGGGGGTTCGAAGTAGCAGACGTGCAAAGCATGAAGTTACCCAACGTTAACAACTGCAGGCCCTATGAGCAACCAGTCCTAAGGAAGCGAACCTCAGAACAAGCCCACACTTTTCTTGTGGGGCATGCCTTTATCGGCGACAAAGGAGCGAAAGAACGAAAGAAGCAGTTCAGCAGTCAGAACGGCAACTGCCGCACGCAAGCGGCTAGGGCAATGAACGAGCACGCCACGGCGGCACATGCCCACCCCATAACGTTGCCGCGTGATGCGCAAATGTGGCATGCTCGTTAAACGCGCATTTCGTCAGAAGCAACGAAAGGCAGTGCGGTATGACACTTGAAGCGTACTACACAATTATGAGCATCCAGTCGCCCTGCGGATCTCGCGCGGCGGCGCTTTTCGAGCTTACCTACCGGCGCGTCTGGCGCCCGGAACTCAGCAATGAGGGTCGGTGATGCGACTTCTTGGTTGAACAGAAGGAAGTTGCAGCAGTCCAAATCTGTCGCTTATGCGACATCCTAGCACTACCGCGTCTGTTCAGAATTGCATTTACAAGGCGATCGGGCTTTGGAAACCTTGGTCGGTGGGCAAGCTAATCAATCGCGCGATACCCGCGGCTGCCTTCCCATCATTGAGCATATCTTCCACTCCAAGCAGAAGTTCCGAAGGAAGGAAGGGCTTTTCCAGAATGGTTGCGCCGCCCTTGATCAGTCCACGCAATTCGGGAAATTCGTCAGCAAAGCCAGTGATAAACAAGAACTTCATTTCGGGCCGAGCCGCACGAACTTGCTCCGCGAGCTGAAGGCCGTTGAGGCGGGGCATGACAATATCACTCACCATGACGTCTATTGCGCCATCGTGTTGCTGGCACAAGTCGAGTGCGACTGCGCCATCGGCGGCAGAAAGGACTGAGAACCCAACCCCTTCGAGCGTCCGTTGCAGAAGGTTTCGAAGGTTCTCGTTGTCTTCGACTATCAAGATGGTGACGGGACGCTGAGGGGGAAGCACCAGCTGAAGTCGCGGATTCGGCAATTGAGTCTCTCTTGAGCGTCGTAGTTCCAGCTCACGCACCATACGTCGAGACAGTATGCGTAAGGAGTCGCTCTGCTCCGCTGTCATGAGGTGTGGCACTCGGTCCATCACGGCTAACGCACCCACGGCCTGGTGGTTTATAGTTAGCGGTATCCCTGCGTAGAATCGAACTCCGAGATCCGCAACTTGGAAGTTCCTCGCGAACTTCTCATCAGAGAATGGGTCAATGACAGTCAGCACGTCGGATTGCAAGATTGCGTGGGAACAAAAAGAGCCCTCTCGTGGAATCTCATCCAACTCAACGCCGATTTTCGCTTTATACCAGACTCTTTGCTCGTCGACAAACGCTATAACTGCGGTAGGAGTGTCGCAAGCAATAGCGGCCAAGCGAACAAAATCATCGAACACCTGCTCAGAAGGCGTTCCCAAAACCCCAAGGCCCCGAAGAATTTCGAGACGGTGATCTTCGTTTTCTGGTAGAGGCGTACTCACGGATACTCCTAACGAGCCGTACTCGTCAAAGCGATCTCCCTCGCCTCGCTGTAAGACTAATGACGTCTCTCCACAATTGGACTATTCCCGATCTCTTTGCCTGGCCCGGTAAAGTAGATACGAAGGATACGGTGGCCCTGGCAAATTCTGTTATCTATACTGGTGCAATCTGTTGTCTTTACTGGTGCAAGAAGTTCGGCCCAACTACCGAGCCTTCACAGCCCAGCGCCAAGAACACATGGACAGCCGGGTCACCCTTCTCAGGAGTCTGCCAGCGACTCTTGCCTCTGTCTGTTCAAAAATGCACACTTTTAGACAAAAAGAGAGTTGTCACATTTGGTTCTTGAGCTAGCCAGTATCGGCGCGGGTATGTCGTTTTTAGTGAATAGATTGTTCCGGCCTTTGGGCGATAAGATGTCGTTCGTCGCTTTAAGTGGAGTGATGCGATGGTCTACATTCGTTTTGGGTCGACGAACGAGGGCGGCGTAGGTTACGAACGCCAGCAAGCCACGAGAGTGACCGACCATTGTGAAGCGAGGCTATAGGCAGACTCTACAAGTGGCAGATCGCGACTGCACCCGCCCACTGCTGTTACTAAGCAATACTGCAACAGATTGTGTCGTTGATGTTCCCACTTAGTGACTGGACTGTCATAACCGAGATGGTTAGCTTGGTATTGGTACTAACGCGGCTGTTGTCAAGGACAATTGTCACGAATGATATAAAATGCAATGAGAAGAGTTCTCTAGCAAAGTGTTTTGTTTTTGTCGCAGTCCTGGAAGGGGACACTGTGAACCGTGGTCCAATCCGAAGAGTTAAACCATAGGGTGAGACAGAGTGTGCCGGATCAAGGACTTGCGTTTGATTCCCTTCCTTCCTCTGATTTGACCGCCCGCCAGTATCTCAATTTACTCGATCTAGCACAGCTTGCACTTAGTCAGACCACAAGAGAAGCTTTTGTCCCCAGACTGGCACTCCGCCTGCGGGATGCCTTGAGTTTTGACATTGTCACATTGGGCTTTTACGACTCAAGTACGGAAAGCATCCGCCTGAACATTTGCAAGGCAGGGGAGGCGGAAACGACATGCGAATGCCTTCCCGTGCACACTTGTGTAAGCGGATGGGTCTGGAAGAATCAACACTCCGTACTTGTCCAAGATTTGGACGCCGAACCCAAGTCGCCCGTTTTCCTAGAGTCGCTTCGCAAACTTGGCGTTCGTACTTACTATGTCTTTCCCTTGACCACGAGCCGTCACAAGCTGGGGGCAATAGGGTTTGGCAGTTTGCATGTCATTCCCAAGACAAATGCGACCCTTGAGTTCCTGCGCCGTGCGGCTGCGATTATTGCTCAACTTCAGGACACTACGCTTTCATCCGATGAGCTCACAGCGCCGATGGAGTATTCCGAACCCCCCTCGACCGCACCACCGAGGCTCGAACCGGAACCCGAGGATTTTGACCTCCAGGGTTACGCGAGTCGGGACGAAGCTTTCGAGGAAATGGTAGGGAATAGCGGTCCTCTACAAGAAGTGCTACGACAGGTGAGGACGGTAGCTGCAACTGACGCGACGGTGCTGCTGCTGGGCGAAACCGGTACCGGTAAGGAGTTAGTAGCACGCGCAGTTCATCGACTGAGCCCACGGGCCGACAGCAAGTTTGTTAGCATCAACTGTACTGCGATTCCGGCAGACTTGTTGGAAAGCGAGCTATTCGGACACGAAAAAGGGGCGTTCACCGGGGCGATCAACAGGCGCATCGGTCGATTGGAACTGGCTGACAGAGGAACTCTGCTATTGGACGAGGTAGGGGATCTGCCGATTGTAATTCAGCCGAAGCTCTTGCGAGTGCTGCAGGACAAGGAATTCGAAAGGCTCGGCAGTAACCATACTGTAAAAGTCGACGTTCGTCTGATCGCCGCGACAAATCAGGACTTGCACCGGAGTATTGCCGACGGTCGCTTCCGCGAGGATCTCTTTTATAGGCTCAAGGTCTTTCCGATTTACATTCCCCCTCTCCGGGAGAGAAAAAGTGACATTCCTGCCCTTGTGGGTTATTTCGTATCCAAATACGCAAGTGAAGCGAAAAAGTCGATTGCGACTATTCCTGCCGAAGCAATGGATGCTCTTGTGAATTGGGACTGGCCGGGAAACATCAGAGAATTGCAAAATCTGATACAGCGATGCGTGATCTTGACGACTTCATCAATCCTGAAGGTTCCGGTTGGCGAACTGAGAAGTAACGCAAGGCCCTCTACTGGCAAGTTGTCCCCAGAGGTGGAGCGCGAGCTCATCGTTCAAGCCCTGAGAGACGCGGGCGGAGTCATAGGTGGCGCATCGGGTGCAGCCAATAGACTGGGAATGAAGCGCACAACCCTCTACTCGAAAATGAAAAAGCTTAACATTAAGTCCCATTGAGTTCCTGGATTAATTGCCGCTGTGCGTACCCATGTTGGACATCGAAAAAGGTACGAAACCTGTCGCAGTGTCGAGTCCCTGGAACTTGGTCGACAGTCATCCGAGGCTACTCGGTGATTCACCGACCCAGGCTAGACTCGTAATGTCTATAGTTTGCAGGTTGCCATCAAATGGAAGACCATTTGCAGATATCGCCCGAGGCAAGGGATGCGGAATCAGCCGCGCCGGAGAAGACCTTATTCGCCGAAGCGATCCTCCAAATCGCAGAATCGAGTACTTTTGATTGTGCGGGGAATGCGCCCCGGCCATGCACTTGACGCGAACGAGGGACGGGGAAGTCACTATCTGCCAATCTCCCCAGTTTTCTGATCCGCTTGGGATTCTAAAAATCCGCTTTGCCCGTGAAGTGACAAGTCTTGGCTTAAAGCACCGAAGGTTAAGTAGGATCTCAACTTAGCTAAGGCGGATGTGTCGAATCGTCTGTTTCGACAGTGTAGACACCCTGCCACAGAAATCGCCGGGGCGTGTTTTCTATAACTTAGCTATTACTCGTCGATGGACCGGCACATGCAATACCTGACAGCAACAAGCGCGGAGGGGGCAACCGTGGACTCGTGACATTTTTCAGCGCGAACTCGTCGCAGGAGGGTCAGTGGATTTTGGGCGACG
>Ga0208562_1001074_pt1 | contig 11203 bp, 9 predicted proteins | sample June2015DPH_16_1_3_FD_184715 | JGI IMG/M metagenome (GOLD analysis project Ga0208562, IMG submission 184715) | Peatland microbial communities from SPRUCE experiment site at the Marcell Experimental Forest, Minnesota, USA - June2015DPH_16_150... | ecosystem: Environmental > Terrestrial > Soil >... | reverse complement strand
CCCGGAGGCGCCTGACCAACATGGAGACATCCGCACCTTGTCGGCCGCGGTAGGTGTGCAGTTCATCCAGTACCAGGAACTTCAAGTCCCCCGCAGCCTTGATCAGATGTTCGCGTTCGCGAGGCCGGGTAAGAATCAGTTCCAGCATGACGTAGTTCGTCAGAAGAACATCTGGTGGGTTATTCAGGATTGCATCCCGAGTCTCCTCGTTTTCCTGGCCCGTGTAACGGGCAAATCGAACCGGAGGTTTGCCTGCTGGGAATCCCGGCCCGAGAAACTTGTCCATCTCTCCGAGCTGGCTGTTCGCAAGAGCGTTCATCGGGTAGACGACGATCGCCTGGATACCGTGGCCGCTGCCAATTGTCAGGACGTGATCGATGATGGGGATGAGGTAGGCGAGGCTCTTTCCAGACCCCGTCCCGGTCGTAAGAACGTAATTTGCGCCCTGCTGGGCGCAGTCGATGGCCTTCTCCTGGTGTTGATGAAGCCGGAGTGGGACACCCTGCGGACTCTCAACGGTCTTCCCGCGCCGGAAGATCTCTCTGCATGTAGCATGGAGACGCTTCTGGTCAACAAGCTCATCGATAGTTGATCCCTGGACGAAGGCAGGGTTGAGCTGAACCAGGGGTTCCGGCCAAAGGAATCCGCCATCCAGCCGAGAGGTGATGAACTGTTCGATATCAGCGTCACGAACCTCCAGGAACCCCTTTACATACGCACTGTAGTCCCCGATGAGGTCTTCACGGTACTGGAAGATGTCCATGAGATGTCCTTTACAGACCTCCCAACAGTATTGCACTGATACCTAAATGTCGGTTTCCGAATCAGATCTGGCGAGAACTGCCGGATTTATCAGCGATGGGACATACAGCACTTTTCGGATTCCGGTTGAACAGTTGGCAATCCGGAACCTAACCCATAACCAAGCTCAATGCCAAGATTAGGCGACCGTTCGCCTTTGCGCTCGCATACGGCGAACCTTACGCCTTCGCCGTCATGTGGGAGAGCTGGCGCTCACGCTCAGTTCTTCCGCCTGCGTGCTTGTTTCGATACAAGGCTGTTTGGCTGGCCCAGGAACACCTCTGAGGGCAAGTACCTACGCAGCTCTCCGCAGAGTGGGCAGGGCACTACGATGGGCTGGAATGGGAACTCCCTCACACCTGCCGGAACATCCCGTCTGCATCGTTTGCAGGTGACAACGAACTGTTTCCGCTCCAGGATTGGGAACCCAAAACTCATTCGCCGAGTATAGGCGAATATATGGCGAATTGTCATTTACAGGAGTAAGTGTTGATTTTGCCGAATGTTGCAATATGTCATTATATGTGATTAAATAATGATGGTTTGACACAATGATAACGACAAAGCCAATTGAGAGAACCATGCAGTACGTCCGCCGGAAGGGAATCGTGAGGCCCCGCGATGTTGAGGCCATCGGGATTCCGCGGGAGTATCTGCTGCGTCTTCACCGTCAAGGAAAGCTCAGCCGGCTTGGTCGCGGGATATACACCCTGCCCGACGCGGCGATCACTGAGCGCCACTCATACGCGGAGGTGGCAAAGCGGGTGCCGGAAGCAGTCCTGTGCCTGCTTTCGGCCTTGGTCTTTCACGAAATCACGACGCAAAGCCCGGCATCTGTCTGGGTCGCTCTCGGCAAAGGGGCAAGAAAGCCTGCCATCCTGTCGCCTTCACTCCGGGTGGTGCGTCTGACGGGACCTTCGCTCTCCGAAGGCGTCGAACAGTATACGGTTGAGGGCGTACCTGTGCGCGTTTACTCAGTTGCAAAGACCGTGGCAGACTGCTTCAAGTTCCGCAATAAAGTTGGCCTGGACGTTGCAATCGAGGCGCTGAAAGACAGCCTCCGCCAAAAGAAGGCCACCATCAACGACATTTACCGTTATGCCAAGATTTGCCGCGTGAGCAACGTCATCCGTCCCTACATGGAGGCGCTATGACTCGCGAACCAGCGAAAAATATTGCGGCCTCCATCCGTGCGCGTCTGCTCGCTCTCGCCCAAGACAGAGGGCAAGACTACCAGCGGGTCTTGGGAAGATATGCGATCGAACGCTTTCTGTTCCGGCTGGGTTGCTCGAACTTTCGCGACAGATTCGCAATCAAGGGAGCGACGCTGTTTACACTCTGGACGGGCGAGACTCATCGGCCGACAAAGGACTTGGACCTGCTCGGATGGGGATCGTCGGCTATTCGTGAAGTCGAGGAAACGATTCGGAGCATCTGCAAGGTCGAAGGGAATGACGGCATTCTCTTCGATGGCGAATCGGTCGAGGGAACGAGGATCAAAGAAGAGGACGAGTATGAGGGCGTGCGTGTGAAATTCCATGCAGTCCTGGCCGGCGCGCACATACCGATGCAAGTCGATATTGGATTCGGCGACGCCGTTTATCCAGTGCCGGAATTCGAGTCCTTTCCCGTGCTGCTCCCTATGGAGCCGCCGGTCATCCGCGCCTATCCACGCGAAGCCGCCATCGCGGAAAAACTCATTGCAATGGTTGTACTGGATATTCGCAACAGCCGCATGAAGGACTTCTACGACATTTGGTTTATGGCCAACACCTGGACTTTTGAGATGGCCATCATGCGCAACTCCATCCTCGCGTCCTTTGAGCGGCGTGGGGTCGCGATTCCGCAAGAGGTTCCATTTGCACTGACAGAAGAGTTCCTCGGTGACTCGCAGAAGAAACAGCAATGGAGTGCCTTCGTCAGCCGACTGTACCCAGGAAGCGACTCGACTTCTCTCGAAGAGGTTGGCGCTCTTCTCCGCGCCTTCCTTTTGCCGTGCATCCTCCCGGTCCCGGTGGCCGGATCAACCGCCCGATATTGGACTCCGAGCCTTCACTGGAGCGCGCCCAAATGAGCGATCAGCAGCGCCCTACTAACACGGAAAGCTATGGTTAGAGCACACGGCGATGCCATCGTGAACCGTATACGCTTTTATTCAGAGGTGTGTTTTCGCGGAGGCTAGCAGAAGAAATATGCTGGCCTTTCTGTTGGCCTCTCAGGTCGTGCTGTTTTTGAAGTGATTGATAATAAAATACTTATAAAAATATCTGGCTCCTCAGGTAGGACTCGAACCTACAACCCTTCGGTTAACAGCCGAATGCTCTGCCATTGAGCTACTGAGGAGTGTCCTGAGAGGGATTCTCCACTTCCAAGTTAGCAGAGAGCGGGCGGCGCGTCAAAAAAATCACCGGTGTAACCGGGTCTAACATCCGGTTTGGCCCTGCCGGCGAGCAGGCGGTGCTCCAAAGGGGCAATTAGCGGGCATGAGTGCGGACTGGGTGCCGGCGCAGACGATACCATAGAAGAACCGATAGTTTTTCAGAGCGGTGCTTGAAGTAGGAGAACACATGTCCCGGATTTCGCGGCTGGACCGCAGCCAGGTAACCCCTGAAATGGCTGTACTTTACGACAAAGCCTTTTCCCAGCGTGGCAACGTGCCCAATATGTTTCGCGTGATGGCCCATCGGCCGGAGATTTTCACCACCATGATGGCCCATTTCAGCGCGGTGCTGAGCACCGGCACGGTCCCGACGAAGCTCAAGGAGCTGATTATCGTTCGCACCAGCCAGGTGAACGTGACACCCTACTGCCTGGCCAGCCACACCATCCTGGCCAAGGGACTGGGCTGGACAGACGAGCAGCTCACCAACCTGGCAGATTGGTCCAGGCGCAAGGATTTTACCCCTGCCGAGAAGGCTGCTCTACGGCTGGCTGAGACTGTCACCCGCGATGCCAATACGGTCACTGACGAGCAGTTTGCCGAACTGCGAGGCTTCTACTCGGAGGGCGAGATTGTAGAGCTGCTTTGCGCCATCGGCCTCTTCAACTACTTCAACCGGTTCAATAACGCTCTCAAGATGGAGCCGACCAAGCCCGGAGAAGGCGGGCCTGGCGAAGGCGGTTGCGCGGCATGAAACTTCATCTGCCTGCGGGCACTTTCCGAGCTTATCTATTTGACTGCGACGGCACCATCGCCGACTCAATGCCGCTGCACTACAACGCCTGGAAGGCGGTTCTGGCGGATTGGAACTGTGAATATCCAGAAGAGGTGTTCTACTCCTGGGGCGGCAAACCGGTGCGGAAGATTATCGAAGACCTGAACAAAATCAACGGCTTGCAGATGCCAGTCGAAGATGTCGCCACGCGCAAGGAAGGCCTCTACCTGGCGCAGATTCCACAGCTCAAGGCGATTCCAGAGGTGCTGGAGCACATCGAGGCGGAGCATGGCCGAATTCCCTTCGCCGTGGTTTCGGGCAGCACGCGTGACTCGGTGGTGGGCTCGCTCAGTGTGCTGGGCCTGCTGGACAAGTTCGACACTATTGTCTCTGCGGATGACTACAAGCACGGCAAGCCGGCCCCGGATGCATACCTGCTGGCTGCCGAGCGGTTGGGCGTAAAGCCTGCCGATTGCCTGGTCTTTGAAGACACAGATATGGGCGTAGAGGCGGCAACCGCGGCAGGCATGGCCTCTGTGAAAGTTCCCACGGCGCTGGAACGGCGCCAGGCAGAAAGCGCGAGCATGGGAACAGTAGCGAAACACTGAACGTAGGACTTCATAGGGGGCAGCGGAAGTGGCCAGACGGACGTTCATCGGGAGCGAACCTGGATCAGAGCCGATCGCCGGCCAGCGCCGGACCGAATGGACGATTTTGCTGGGCATAGCGGCTGTTATCACGCTTGTTCATTTGGCCACCAACTGCCGCTATGGCTTCCACCGCGACGAACTCCAGTTTCTGAGCGATGCGCGGCATCTCGACTGGGGATTCGTGGCCTATCCGCCGCTGACGCCATTTCTTGAGCGCATCGGCCTTCAAATCTTCGGCCTCTCGATGGTGGGGCTGCGACTCTTTTCGGTTCTGGCGCAGGCGGCGGCTATCGTCGTTACCGGGCTGATGGCGCGGGAGCTGGGCGGCGGACGGTTGGCCCAAGGCACGGCCGCTCTGGCGGTAGCGCTTTCGCCGCTGCCGCTCTTCGAGGGCACGGAATTTCAGTATGGCACCTTTGATTACCTGTGGTGGATTCTGGTTGCGTACTTCACGATCCGCCTGCTGAAGACGGAGAACCCGCGCTGGTGGCTGGCCATTGGCACGGTCGTCGGGATCGGCTTGGAGACCAAGTACACCATCTGCTTTCTTGTACTAGCGCTGCTTTGCGGGTTCTTGCTGACGCGCGCTCGCCGGTTTCTCTTGAGTTGGTGGTTGTTAGGTGGCGTAGGAATTGCGCTGCTCATCTTCCTGCCCAATCTCATTTGGCAGATACGCCATGATTTCATCTCATACCATTTTCTCCACTTTATTCATGTGCGCGATGTGGGGCAGGGGCGAGCGAATCAATTCTGGTTTAAGCAATTTTTTGTTTGCACGAATTTCTACGCAGCGCCGCTGTGGATTGGCGGGCTGTTGTGCTTTTTGCGCAACCCGCGCTATCGTCCGCTGGCGTGGATGTACCTGCTTCCTCTTGCATTCTTTCTAGTGGCCAAGGGACTTTTCTACTACCTCGCGCCCGCGTATCCCATGCTCATCGCGATGGGAGCGGCCGAGGGCGAGCGATGGGTGGCGACACTGTCGAAGTTGTGGCGCTGGGTGATAAAGATTGTATTCTTCCAGGGGATTGCAGCGGCCGGCGCGTATGGTTGCGCACTGGCATTGCCGCTGGCGGCCTCCGGTCCCCTCATGCATTTTGCCCTGGACACCAACGATGCTTTCCGCGAGGAGTTCGGCTGGAACGAGTTGGTCAGGACCGTTGCCGGCATCCGCGATTCCCTGCCTCCGGAGCAGCGGTCAAGTGTCGGTATCCTGGTCGGCAACTATGGAGAGCAGGGCGCAATCGAGATATTGGGTCCGGCCTACCACCTGCCCATGCCTATCAGCGGCACCAACTCCGCATGGCTGCGTGGCTATCCAGCACCTCCTCCGGCCACGCTCATCGTGGTCGGACTGTCGAGCAAGTATGTGGAGAGAAATCTCACCGCCTGCCGCCTGGCCGGCCACAACGGCAACTCCGAGGGCGTGAAAAACGAAGAGAGCCAGGACCACCCGGATATTTTTCTCTGTGCGGGACCGCGCAAGCCGTGGCCGGAGTTTTGGCAGGATTTTCAGGGCTTCGGATGATGATCTCGATGTTTAGTAGAGCAGCACCGCGATGCGATAGGCAGTGAAAGAGCCCTCCTGGCCCTGCGCCGAACAACTGCCCACAGAGGCCTGGTGATACTTGCCCGAGGCCATTGCATCTGCCAGATCCTTAGGCAGATGGGTCAGTTATGCGTCCTCCCAGTACATGGCGAAGTGTGGTCTTGGCCCGGAAGCGGGGCGAGGCAGCGCGCCTTCCGCTACGCAGGCGGCGCGGGCAAGGGTGGGATCGGGCCGGATGGTGACGCCGTGCATCAGGCTGGCAACCTGAGCTTCAATTTGGGCTTGCGTCAGCACCTGCACGACGCGCTCGTAGTCGGCTACTGCGTAAAGGCCATACCGGCCGGCCACCACGGCCACGCCGACGTGATCCACCTGTGGATTCAATAAGTTAGCGCGGTGGCCGGGCGAGTGCATCCAGGCGTCGTGAATCACGGCGGGAGTGGGGGCAATCGCCACATTCTCCTCGATCAGGCTGAAGTGGGCGCCAGCCTGCGCGGCGCGCGCGGAGACATCCTGCTCGCCCGCGTACTGATGAGAGATTGAACCCTCGGCGGCCATGCGCAGGCAGTGCTGGCGGGCGGCAGTGGCCAATGCCGCGTCCCACTGGAGCGGACCGGCTCCGGCCTTGGCACGGGCCTGATTGGCCAATAGAACGATCTGCCATGCCTCCGCCTGGATGGCCGTGGAGTTTGCCGGCCTCGGCTGCGACCAGGGCGCCTGCGCCAGAGCTGGGTGCATCAGTACCAAGGGCGCAACCAGAGCCACAGTAAGAACCAAAGCCTGGCGTGAAATATCCATAATTCATTTAACCCCAACAGGTTGTGGGTGTTGCGGTATTCTTGCTCTGGCGATTGATAATATCGCGTCAAGCACAGGATGGAGGCTTCATGAAGATTGGGGTGGTCAGCGATACGCATGGATTGCTGCGGCCGGAGGCGGCGCGGGCGCTGGCCGGCGTAGAGCGGATTCTGCACCTGGGCGATGTGGGCAAAGCCTCTGTTCTCAAGGAGTTGGGGAAGATTGCACCGGTGACGGCGGTGCGCGGCAACGTAGACCGCGAAGGCTCGCTGAGAGAGCTGCCGGAGACCGAGGTGGTGATGATCGCCGACCGTTACGTCTACATGTTGCACGATCTGAACACTTTACACCTGGACCCGGCGGCGGGGAAGTTTGCTGCCGTGCTCAGCGGGCACACGCACGTGCCCAACTACTACCGGCGCAAAGGGGTGCTGTACTTCAATCCCGGATCGTGCGGGCCGCGGAGGTTCCGGCTGCCGGTCACGGTGGGGCTGCTGACGATGAGATGGGATGGCAAGTTCAAGGCAAAGATTGTCGACCTGAAGTGCGAGTAGAGCGGAACCAGAGTAACCGTGTCCTATTCATTTTCGTGCAGGGTCGTCGCTCCCTGATGGTCGCGTCGACTTGAACGCTGTGGTTTCGAGATGCTTCGACTCTGGTTCCGCTATCGTGTCGTTCGAAGTACACTGTTTTGCGAGAGATTTTGGGTTGTTTGGACGGCAATACGTGCGCATATAGAGACATGAAAGTCTGCTACAAAGGCCTATATTTTGATTAAAAAGCATTCTTTCTCCATCCATTCGCCTAAAATGAGCTATCACATTTTATATGTAGAGGTTAAGGAAAATATTTGCAAAAAATTTCGGGGAGTTGACCTAGTCATGACCTAGGTCAATTACAGCTATCAGCCGTCAGCTGTCAGGGACTAGGGACTAGGGACTAGGGATCAGGGAACAGTGCCCGGCCACCTGCGGTGTGGGGCTGGCCCCTTCGGCAGAGCGGCAAGGATGGCTCTAGGTTGCCCGGCAAAGACTTCTGATATGCCGATTTACGGGGACCAATACGACACGTTGGTTTGAGATTATTGAATCTTGACGGTCGACTTGTGCGGGGCTTCCTGCACGCCCCGCACGCTAAAGTTTCACTTTCACTCCCACACGTGGAGCGTATAGGAGTGGTTTTTGAGCGTCAACGCTTCCTGGACTTCTTTGCCGCCGATTTATTTGTTGTTTTCTTCTTAGCGGTCCTCTTCCTAGTGACCGCCTTCTTAGTGGAGACTTTCTTTCCTACCGCTTTCTTTGTTGTTGTTTTCTTCTTTGCAACCTTTTTCGCAGTTGCTTTTTTGGTAGGCGTTCTCTTCGCTGCCTTTGGAGACGTTCTCTTTGAAGAGGATTTCTTTGCGGCTGACTTCTTGGCCGGCTTTTTCTTCGCCACACTCTTTACCGGCGTTTTTCCTGGAGAAGGCGGCTTCGGCGGAGTCTTTTGGGCGACAGGTGTTGTAGTGGAGGCAGGGGCGGATCCGCCAGGGAGCCAGAAGTTAAGTTCCTGCAACTTATCTCTCTGGAACCACGAGGCCTGCCATGACTTTGGATCTTTCATGGAGTTGATGACGTTTTTACCTTTGGAATGCATGACAGCTGCCAGCGCGCGGAATTCGTAGTTGTCGTATACGGACTGGATGTTAACCGCATAGGCACGGGTCAGCGCCGGGTTGTTCCGGATGATGACCAGGTTTTCGTCGTTCTTAGTACTCGCTGCTTTGGAGAAGTTGTGCGAGCCGGTGACGACGACAGGATTGGGGCCGTTGGGATCGATAACGATAACCTTGGAGTGGACGATGGCAAATCCGATGCTTGTGAGGAAGGACTGCCGCGAAACTTCCGCGGCCCAGTCGCCGACGCTGGAGATTCCGGCAGGCTGAACGACCATCAATGGCGGTACGGGCTTTCCACCTCTGCCGACCAGCGTGACCGAGGCCTGTTTTTCGTCCTTGGGGTCCATGGTGGAGATGACGCCTGCGACGAAAGTGTTGGGCTTGTCACTCTTGAGCTGAAGAATGGCATTCTCAATCGGCGAGCCGCCGGGCTGAAACATGAGAAAGAGCACTCCCTCTTGGGCGTTTGCGATGAGGTCGCAGACCGCCTGCATCTCCGGGGCGTTGGTCGTTGGGGTAAACCAGACATCGACCTGCTTTGCCGGAGCCGGCTTCATCTTGTTGTTCTCCGCTTTCAAAGTGGCGGGCGTGGGATTACCATCTTCCTGCTGGATACGATGCCATTGGTCCAAGAAGATCTGGGCGATTGCGGGGTCGTCAAAGACGATCCCGTTATTCATTTGCGTGCAGAGGCCGGTGGGGCTCCAGTTTGTGCTGCCGGTTACGACTTTGAGCGGGTTCAGTTTGGAGTCGGTGATGACGGCGAACTTGTTGTGCGCCAGATAGCCCGACGGGAGCATGCGTGCGCTTACTTCGCAGACGTTCGTCAGGGTTTTGCGAGCGCTGCTGTTTTCGTCATCGGTTTTGGACTTATGCGCGCCGTTGGAAAGGATGATATGAGCGTTTTTTCCCAACTGCACAAGGTGTTCGATGAGCAGATTGTCGGAGAGCTCGAAGACCGACATAAAGACATGGCCGTTCGTGCTTTTGGCGGTTTCGAGAAGCTGCACTAGTTGACCGCGAAGCGGACCTCCGAGGAAGGTGCGGATGTTGTTCTCTTTGTCTGGATCGGCATTCAGGGCAGCCTTAAACTTTTTCAGCGCCGCATCACTGAAGTCGCCCTTGAGATAATGGGCCATGAACTGTGAGAGGATCATGCCGCGATTGAAGTAACACTCAAAGCCGCCGCCAGCGGCGCCTGTGATGGTGACAGTGTTTGAGACGGGGCTGGCGAGATCTTCTCGCGTTGCTGGTGCGGCTGTTCCTGGAGCTACGACGGGGACAACCTGGTAGGCAAGAACGGATTGATCGGCACGTCCGTGGTCGGTCCAGGTGAAGCGGCGCAAAGGGGAAGTGGCGGAGGATTCCGGATGTTGCGGGTCAGGTTGGCCGCTGGAGAAGGAAACCCGGTTGTTCAAGACCGTTGTTTTTCCGTTCTCAATGCACCGCAGTTCGAAGCCGATGCAATCCGGGATCAACTTGTCGGAACGCCAGACGATGAAGGCGTCGTTGCAGTTGGAATACGCTCGAATCTGAATGGACACGGTATGGTTCCTCTCGTTTGAAATTGTGTATACGCTATGAAGTTTCCGTCAAAGTGATCAATTTTGCAAGAGAAATTACATACGATGCTGGTAAATTCCGCGTGTATGTTAAGCAGGACGGATGGCATACCAATCCCGAATAAGTATCGATAAACGCCCTTCGATCCGGGAATGCGTTGATTTCGGATTGGCGACAATTCGGAAGTTGCCGAGCCTTCCATTTACCTGACGCGAGAGGCAGGGTAAGGCCGACCCTTCAGACGCGGCTCACGCCGCATGGATTGATTTCTAAAAACAAAAAAGCGGTTTTTGCCGGGGTTGAAACCCCGGCCTACCTCCGGATGGAGCAGCCCTCAGGGGTTAAAACCCGCGTTCATTATGTTGCGTTTTCGGCACGGTTAAAACCGTGCCCTGATACAAAGCACGAAAAGCAAAAGCAGGTCCTTCGACTTCGCTCAGGATGACAACATAGAAAAGCAGGTCCTTCGACTCCCTTTCACCTTTGCAAAAGCTCAGGCTCAGGGTTTGCTCAGGATGACAAGCTATAGATATCCCAGGTCCCCAAATGCGAGGGACCTGGGGCACCCATCATTTGTGGTCAGACTTGCGCGACCCGCCCACATCACTTCCCTTGATCGGATAACGGCGGAACTTCTTCCATTGGTTCGACGCGGATTTTGGCGATGCGTCGGTTGTCCATTTCGACGACGGTGAGGCGGCGGCCTTCGTAGGTGATGGATTCGCCGATTTTGGGGATGTGGCCGAGGCGCATGAGAACAAAGCCGGCCAGGGTTTCCACGCCGCCCTTGCGGGGCAGATCCCATTGCATCTCGGTTTCGAGGTCGCGGAGGTTGAGGCCTCCGTCCATGAGCAACGCTCCGTCGGCGGTGGGGAGGACGGGGAGGGCGGGCGCGTCGAACTCGTCTTCCAGTTCGCCGGTAAGCTGCTCGATGGCGTCCTCCATGGTGACCAGGCCGACCGTGGAGCCGTACTCGTCGACGACGATGGCGATGGGGCGGCGGCGCTGCTGGAGGTCGCGGAGGAGGTCGAGGACG
>Ga0208562_1001051_pt1 | contig 11384 bp, 10 predicted proteins | sample June2015DPH_16_1_3_FD_184715 | JGI IMG/M metagenome (GOLD analysis project Ga0208562, IMG submission 184715) | Peatland microbial communities from SPRUCE experiment site at the Marcell Experimental Forest, Minnesota, USA - June2015DPH_16_150... | ecosystem: Environmental > Terrestrial > Soil >... | reverse complement strand
TGCACCCGGATACATCAAACTGCAAGCGGACATGCTGGCCTGTATTGCCACTCAGAACATTTTGCATCATGCGATGTCGACCCTCCAGAATACGGTTGACCTCCTGCGTGATCTCTTCCACGCTACCGCCCGTCACTTCGTAGCTGGTTAACAGCGTCTTCAGGTTAAACGTCAGTTCCAGGTGACCCAGGGAAAACAGCGCGGCCAGAACCAAGCCCGTGGCAAAAATTGCCGTAAGGTAAAGGCCCCCGCCCGTGGCCATTCCGACCGACGCCACCACGAACAAAGTTGATGCCGTGGTCAGGCCGGTCGTCAGCCCGCGGGTATGGATAATCGATCCCGCGCCGATGAACCCTATGCCGGGAATAATCTGCGCTGAAATTCGGGTGTGGTCGCCGAGGTATTTCACCGCCAGTGCATCCGAAAGAATTGTGAACAGCGCTGCGCCAAAACAGATGAACATATTCGTGCGCAGTCCCGCCGGCCGGTGCCTCAATTCCCGCTCAAGGCCGATGACACCGCCCAGTACCGCCGCCAGCACCAGCCTCGCCAAGGAAGTGGCGACAATGCCGCTCGCCATCTCTCGGTATAGCAAGTCGACAATGCGTTGCCAGTTCATGGATGTGACTCTCTGTCCGGGAAAGGTTTGCGATGGCCGGATTTTATCACCGGAGCCCACCGCTCCTGGCGAGTGTAGCGTTAACCTGCGTGATTACCGGGTGCTGCCTTGAGCCTGCCCCTGCAGTCGTCCTTGAAAGATCGCTGCCGGCGGCTGTCCAGTTGTGTGGATCTCGACCAATGTCGCCAGATGACTGTCTCGTGCGGCCGTCCACACTGGATCGCCCTGGAAGGCGATCACGTAGTCCGCATACGCAACTGGATCGGCCAGCGCACGCTCCCACAACCCCTCGGGATCGAGCGGGCGCTTCCATACCCGATGATTGCCTTCGTTGATAGTCCGCCGCAACGGAATCCCAACCTGCTCCAGCGCGCCAACGTGCTCGCCCAGAAACATCAGCAGTGTGGAATTCGGCGGCAGTTTCTTGATCCACTCCCCGATTTGCCGGTCGAGCGCCACGCGCCCTTTCATGTTGAGATCAGCTTCGCGATAGCAGATCGGATGGGCACGCCAGATCGCGGCATAACTCGACACCGCTAGCAGCAAGATTCCTAATATCGTGGCAGCACCCGCCCAGCGGCGCCACGAAGCCTGGAAGCGCGGAAGCTTCGTTGCAGATTGAACTAGAAAAGAGACTCCCATCGGCACGAGCACCGCAAAAGCAGGGAGCAGCTGCAGTCCGTAACGCAAGTTGTATTGTGAAAACGGCCACCACGTCGGCACAAAAATCGGCACGCTCCCATACGCCACAGACAGTGCGTAGAAAGGCAGTGGAGTCCATAGCAGCAACGTGACTCGCCCGCGTCCGCTAGACCACGCCACGAAACTACCCAGCAGAGCCAATACCAGCCATAACCGTCCTTGCCAGCTCGACTCAGCCAAATTCAGTTCGGCCGCTTTTAGGAAATACGACCCTGCCGCCAACAGATTCCCCTTCGCCGGATTTACCGTCGCGGTCTTGTGCTCGATCGCTTTCGCCGAATAGGGGCCATTCGCAAACTCCAGCGGATTACGATAGACCGCTGCGTTGTACGCCAGCCAAAGAACAGGACCTGCAGCGGCGATCAAAATAAACTTGGTCAAGACAATCGGCGATCGGCCCGAGGATCCGGGTGCCTCGTCTTCGCGCACTTTGCGAGAGAGGGAGCCGGCGGCTACGACTGCGATGCCCATTACGACCGCCAGAAACCATCCGTCATAGCGCGTCAAACACGCCGCCGCCAAACACAGCCCGCACTTCGTAAGCGCCTTTGGATTTCCCCGCGTAAATTCTGCGAAGTGGGCTACGGTCCAGATCAAGAAAGCCAGATATAGCGACTCGCCCATCGAGGTCGCCTGCATGTAAATCAAATTCGGATTCGCGACATACAAAATCGCTGCCGCCCATGCACCCATCTGCGCCGCATAGTCTCCTTCGCCGTCGCGGCCCAGTGACGTGCGCACCAAGCGGAATATTCCCAGCACACCGAACACAAACGCTGCCATCGACGGAATCGAGCCACCCGAGCCGCTTTGCCACATTTGCTTCGATACGATGAAGGGCAGGATCAGCAGGTGCGGCAGCGGCAGCCACACGGTTCCTAATTGCAGTAGTCCAGGAGTTCTCGAATCGAACACGCGGCGCGCAATGTTGATGTGAGCCACGGCGTCGCCGTAGAGCAGCACATCTCCACCCCGATAGTAGAAGAGAAACGAAAATACCGAGATGAAGATCGCCAGCCACATCAGCCGCACGATCTCGACTTCGGAATGCGCCTTTGGCGGCGAAGATTGCGGCTTCATTCGAGGTGGGTGAGTTCGCGGAAAATCTGAAAGCGAGCGTCGATTTCCTCGCGAGTCAGTGATTGCAACCGCTCCGTGCCAAAACTCTCTACGGCGAAAGATCCCATCACTCCCCCGTAGAAGAGTGCCCGCTTCAGCACTTCGCGATTCAACTCTGGTTGGGACGCCACGTAGCCCATGAATCCGCCGGCAAACGAATCGCCGGCCCCCGTGGGATCCTTCACCTCATCGAGCGGCAGCGTTGGAGCACGAAATGGATGGCGCCCAATCCCAAAGGCCCCCTCGCGAAAGAAAATCGTCGCGCCATATTCGCCGTGCTTGATCACCAGCGCTTGCGGCCCCATGGCCAGCACCTTCTGTGCGGCCCGCGGCAGGTTCTTTTCCTCCGCCAGCATCTTTGTCTCGGTATCGTTGATCAGCAATACATTGACCAACTTCAATGTCTCTGCCAGCTCCTTGCGCGCACCCTGAATCCAGTAATTCATGGTGTCGCATCCGGTAAGCCGCACGGCGTTCATCTTTCGCCGAACGTTGGCCTGCAACGTGGGTTGAATGTTCGCCAAGAAAAGAAACTCCGTATCCTCGTACTCTTTCGGAATCCGAGGATGGAATTGTTCAAAGACATTCAGATCAGTGAAATTCGTCTTGGCCTCGTTGAGGTTCTCGGCATACGACCCGCCCCAGCGAAAAGTCTTGCCTGCGGCGCGTTCGATGCCGCGAGTATCGACGCCACGCTTCTTCAGGACGTTTTCATGCTCCGTGGCAAAGTCCTCGCCTACCACCGCGACCATGCGCACCTGGGTGAAGTAGCTGGCGGCCAGCGAAAAATAAGTCGCCGCCCCGCCGAGAATGCCCTTCACGCTGCCAGAAGGGGACGTGATGTCATCAAATGCGACTGATCCCACCACGACAATACTCATTCGCGAATCCTGACTTCCATTTTCGCTAAGATCACAGTTGCTACTTCCCTTTCAAATATTTCCCCAGGATCAGCTTCAACTTCTTCCGCGTCGCTGCCGGAATTATCTTTTGATCCGTCAAAATCGCGTGAGCTAATGCTGACCCGCACTTGCACAACCGCTCTTGCGGCATCGCCGCTACCGTTTCGCGCACAACTTTGGTCGCATTCTCCCCATTCTTTACCAGCACCGCGACGATCTGATCTACCGTCACCGAATCGTGATGTGGATGCCAGCAATCGTAATCCGTCACCATCGCCACCGTGACGTAGCAAATCTCAGCTTCGCGCGCCAGCTTCGCCTCCTGCAGGTTGGTCATGCCAATTACATCCATGCCCAGTCCGCGATACACATTTGATTCGGCCTTGGTAGAAAACTGAGGCCCTTCCATGCACAAGTAAGTTCCACCATGTCTGCCAGTCACACCGACTCTTTCACACGCCGCCTCGACCACGGCCGCGAGTTGCCCGCATACCGGATCGGCAAAACCGATGTGCGCCACCACTCCACCGCCGAAAAAAGTATCCACGCGGTGCCGCGTGCGATCGAAGAACTGGTCAGGGATCACAAAATCCAGCGGCTTGTGCTCTTCCTTCAGTGATCCCACGGCGGAAATCGAAACGATCCTCTCGACTCCCAACTGCTTGAACCCGTGAATATTCGCACGGAAATTCAGTTCGCTCGGAAGAATACGGTGCCCGCGCCCGTGCCGCGCTAAGAAAGCAACCTTGCGCCCTTCCAGCAAGCCGCAAACGTAGCCGTCGGAAGGCGCGCCGAACGGCGTCTTCACCCGCACTTCCTCCACTCTGCCGAGCCCCGGCATCGAATACAGACCGCTCCCGCCGATAATTCCAATTTCCGCTTGTGGCACCTAACCTCCAAAAGTCCGCGCCGACAGAATTCTTCCGCGCGCGCAAGCCAAACCCGTGATTATACAAGACCTGCTGCGTGCCTCTGGGTCCTCGGTGGTTAAGGTTTTTTCATGCGCGACTTATTTGCCGTGTGAGGGCTAAACCCGCGTCTCTGTCTGCCGACCCATTACCCGTTACAATCTCGCTATGCGATTGTCAACCGCTCTCATCGCGCTAGTCTTCCTGGCAGTCTCAGCTGTAGCTCAAGACGCAGGCAAGCCACAGCCGGAGCCTAAATCCGTCACCGTTCCCGTTACGCTCGACCACAACCGCGTCGTCATTGACGTCTACCTCCCCTTATCCGATGGGTCGACCAAGCGCGTCCGCGGCTGGGTCGACACCGGCGACCCAGAACTGCAAATGTCGCAGCGTATGGCCAAACTGATGGGCCTTGCCATCACGTGTGACGCGAACACCTGCTCCGCCCCATCACCTCGCGAGATCATGATCGGAGCCATGAAAATCTCTCTCGCTGCACTGAAGGAAGTAAGAATTCCTCTCAAGCCAGGGAGCGCTGCTTCCGTCATGGTCCCCGGTATGAGCGCCGAGATCAAAATCCCATCGTCCGTCCTGCGCAACTATGATGTACTCATCAACTTCCCTGACCGCGAGTTCAGCATCGGCTTGCCCGGCAGCCTCAATTTCAAGGGAGTGAAGAGCAAGATGCTGGTCAACGCAAGCGGTTTCATCCAGATTCCTAGCAAGATTGCAAACAAGAACTACAGCTTGGGCCTCGATGTTGGTTCTTCCATCAGTTTTCTTTCGGAAGAGTTATTCGACAAGCTCGCAGCCGCCCACACAGAGTGGCCGCGCATGACCGGTGCTGTCGGCCCGGCCAACATGGGAGAACTGGGTGACGATGAACCCAAGTGGAAGCTGGTGCGCGTGGACCGCTTGCAATACGGACCGCTCTATCTCACCGATGTAGCCGTGGCTAACTTCCCTAAGACTTTTAGTGCCTTCTTCGAAAAGGACGCCGGCAGCGCCATCGCCGGCCTGCTCGGTTCGAACGCGCTGATGAACTACCGCATCGGCCTCGACTATGCACACTCCACGGCCTATTTCGATATCGGCAACACATTCAAGTTTCCTGAGTTTGACGTCGTGGGCCTCATTCTTCGCCCCGAGGACGACACTCGATTCACCATCCTCGGCGTCGCCGATTTCGAGGGCAGGCCGTCGGTCCCCTCAGGCGACGACGGCATACAACCCGGTGACCATCTCGTCGCCGTCGATGGCATTCCAGTGCCTGACTCCACCTTGGGACAAGTCTGGTCGTTGCTTGAAGGCTCGCCCGGGCAGGAACGCAAGCTGACCATCGAGCGCGAGGGAAAACAGTTCAACGTCGTCGCCAAGGTGCAGCATTTCTTGGGGGAGACGGAAGACGGTCAAGCGAAGGAAAAGTCGGCTAAGAAGCACTGACTTTATTCGCAATCGGCAATTGACACCTCACTTCTTGAACACTTCTTTTTCCAGCGCCTCGGTCGTAGCTGCGCTCAGGCTCTCGCTCACGAGCACAGTATCGCCCCGCTCCTCGATGACCACGGTGCCTTCCTCCGTGGTCCAAGCGTGTCGTCCCTGCAGAAGGTCGATCTTATACTTGGGATGCTGCGCCGCCGCTTGGCCGGAAGAAGTCTTCCCTGCTTCTTCGGCCTTGTGGTATCGCTTGGCCAAGGACTGCGCATAAATCTCCGCAAACTCAGCCGCCTTCTCGGCGTCCGACCATCGCGACACATACATCAAACCCAACGGCGCTGCCGCATCGCCCTTCGGACGCGCAGCATAGTAATACCCACCGCGCCACTCCGGATACAGTCGCTCTGACAATTTCTTTCCTGCGTATTGCTCGATCAACACGGCAACATCGAACTCGCCCATCGCCCCAATATCGAACTTCACGTAATCCTTGAAGTCATGCTTGAACTCCACCACGGGCATGGGTGCAATCTGCTCGCCTGACATGTAAGTTTCCGGCTGCATGATCTGCCGCGTGGTGTGCGGAGGATTTGCGAGCACTCCGGCAAACGCCTTTTCCCTGCCGCCCTTCTCCAGCAGCTTCATCTCGAACTTCAGCCCGTAGCTGTAAGGGAACGTAAGCGATTCCCGCAGGAAGATGGGAGCGTCTTTGAACACGGTCGAATCATCGGTGCCATTTTCCATCTGCGATTCCATCGAATCCACCAGGTCTGGGGAGTCGAGAATCGACCGACCGACCGGCGCCAGTTCATACTGCAGCATCACGGTCTCGGCCTGTCCTTCGACTACGGCCTCGCGCGAGTCATCCATTTCATCATTCTCAATGTCGGCAGACGTGGGATCTTTCCTGATCTCGCCCAAATCTTTCTCGCCCCGCTTCATCCACTTGTCGAGGCCGACCGCCTGATCCTGCAGCGCGTGCGTCAACTCATGCGCCATCACCGGTTCCTGCTCTTCCATTGGAACCCAGTCCAGCAGATTCACTGTCTTCGTTTTGGGATCGTAATAACCTGCTACCTGCTCGCGCAGCAGCGCCACCAGCAGCTTCTCCAAGTCGAAGTCGCGGGGCAGCAGCCCAAACTTTTTCAGCACCAGCTCTGACCGCTGCAATCGCTTCACGTCTTGGTCCTTCATGTGCTTGGTCAAGTACGCCTCCACTTCATCGCGGCTGGTCAGCCGGCGCTTGACCTGCTTCTTGATCGGCAGGCCGGTCTGTTTGCTATCGAACGCCAGGATCTCATCGACAGAGTGGAAAAGCTCCTCCGCCTCTCGTGCCGTGATCTTGACCTCCGGCTTTTGTGTGGAAGGTGCTGGTGTGGACGCGGGAGACTCGCCTGCAGGCTTTTGATCCTGTGTGGGACGGACACTTTTGTCCGTCTGATTTTGATCTTGGTTTTGCTGTTGCGGTGCCGCCTGATCCTGTGCCTGCGCCCCAGCTATAGCGCTCATCCCCAGTAGCATCACAACGGCGAAAAGCGGCCTCAGGACCTTCTCGCACGCCAGCTTAACGGTATCCATTAGGAACGAGTCTACCCTGTTTCCCTATACTTCCTTCAAGGACAAACCATGCCTACGAATGCTCCCGTTAACCTGTGGACTTCCAGTGGTCACGCCAGCGACTACCTGGGCCGTGCTGATTCCATTCCTCACCGCACCGAAGGCGAATCGACGCTTCTCGAATTCATTCCCGCGAAGGCGCGCCGCATCCTCGATCTCGGCACCGGCGACGGCCGACTGCTCGCCTTGGTCAAGTCAGAGTTAGCCAAACGAGATCTCATTCGGAACGACCAAGCCAACGTGGAAGCCGTTGCAATCGACTTTTCGCCCGCTATGCTCGAGATCGCTGGCAAGCGCTTCGCCGGAGAGTCCTCCGTCAGCATCGTCACCCACAATCTTGACCATCCTCTACCCACGCTAGGCAAGTTCGACGCGGTCGTTTCCAGCTTCGCGATTCATCATCTGCTGCACGAGCGCAAACTCGCGCTTTATGCCGAGATCCACGCCCTGCTCAATCCCGGCGGTGTTTTCTGCAATCTGGAGCATATAGCCTCGCCGACGCCACGGTTGCATGAAGAGTTCCTGCACAGCATCGGCTACTCGCTCGAAACAGAAGATCCGTCCAACAAGTTGCTGGATCTTGAAACGCAGTTGCGATGGCTGCGAGAGATTGGATTTGTGGATGTGGATTGTCACTGGAAGTGGCGGGAGTTGGCGCTGCTGGTAGGCAGAAGGGCCTAAGACACTTTGGCGCTCGACTCAGTTCATGTTCATGCGTGGGCGGCACACTCCTCAACAACGCGGCTGCACTGGGAGAATGAGCCGACGCGTAAGTGCCAGTTCGAGCAAGTACAGGGGTCCTTCGACTGCGCGCGCCGATTCGCGAATGCGAATCGACTCGCTTCGCTCAGGACGACAGAGCGTAATGGTCATCCATGGCTGACTTTCTCCGCCACCCACTCTCCCGCTTCCCGGGTCCCCATCGTTCCGCCGATGTCCTGGGTGGTTTTCTTCTGCCGCACGGCGTCCAGCACAGCGGCCTGAATCTTCTCGGCTTCGCGCGTCAATCCCAGATGCCCCAGCATCATCGCCGCAGTCAGAATCGCACCAAACGGATTCGCCACGTTTTTCCCAGCGATCAGCGGGGCGGAGCCGTGGACTGGCTCGAACATCGACGTTTTCCCGGGGTGAATATTTCCGCTGGCCGCCATGCCCAGGCCACCCTGCAGGCCGGCGGCGAGGTCGGTGATGATGTCGCCGAACATGTTATTGGTCACGATCACGTCGAAGGGCCGCGGATCGCCCACCATCTGCATGCACAGTGCGTCCACGTACATGTGCTGCGCCGTGATTTGCGGATGCTCGCCGCTCACTTCCTTGAACACGCGCTGCCACAAGCCTCCGGCGTGCGTCATGGCATTCGACTTGTCGCACATGAGCACGCGCCCGCGCGGCGAGCCGTCGCGTTTGGTGTGCTGTTCGCAATACTCAAACGCATAACGAATAATCCGCTCGACGCCCTTGCGCGTGTTGATGTCTTCCTGAAGCGCAATCTCATCGGGCGTACCCTGCTTGAAGACTCCGCCCGCATCGGTATAGACGCCTTCCGTGTTTTCGCGGATCACGACGAAATCCACATCCTTCGGTTCCACGCCTTTTAAAGGACACAGCGCCGCATCGAGCAGTTGCACTGGCCGCACGTTGGCGTAGAGATCCATCTTGCAGCGCATGCCGAGCAGGATTTCTTTGGCATGGATGTTGGTCTTGACGCGGGGATCGCCGAAGGCGCCGGCAAACACTGCATCGAAGTCACGCCCCAGCATGGCGAAGCCGTCTGGAGGGACGGTCATTCCGTCGCGGAGATAGCGATCGGCGCCCCAGTCGAATTCGCTCATCTCTACGTAGGCTCCCGATGCCCGAATCACTTTGAGGGCTTGCGGAATTACTTCTTGGCCGATTCCGTCTCCGGGGATGACGGCGATACGCTTCTTGGAGGGGTGTTGCGGGTCCACGGCAGAAAACTTAACACAAGTCACTCCGAATGAGTAGTTTGCCACATGCGTTCCCACGCAACTGTGGTTCTCAGGGGCGGGCGCTCAGCCAATCGGGATGAATCACGAAGCCGTTCGCTATAATCAATATTCCATGTTTCGCACTCCACTCCAAGAGGCACTGCGGGCGCAAACGGCGAATAACGCGCAGTCTACACGCGTGGGCGAGTACCGCGGAGCCGAAACGGCGGCAGGTTTTTCCGATCCGCAGGTGGAATTCGATGCGCTTCGGAATGGCTGTGGAATTTATGACCTCGGTTTCCGCGCCAGGATTTCACTTGCTGGCAGCGATCGCGTGCGCTGGATGAACGGCATGGTTACGAACAACATTCGCGATCTTGCCGCAGGACGGGGCGTGTATGCTTTCCTGCTGAATCCGCAGGGTCGCATCCTCGGCGATATGCTGGTTTACAACGAGGGCGAGACGCTTGCGGTGGAGACCGATCGCAGCCAGGTGGAGAAGATCCTCGCAACTTTCGATCATTACATCATCATGGACGACGTCGAAGTAACGAATATCAGCGAGACCTGGACGGCGGTGGGCGTGGCGGGGCCTAAGTCACGCGCCGTCATGAATGGTGCGGGAATTCACGTTCCAGAAGTGCAGCCGTTGCAGGTGATTACCGCACGATGTAACTGCGAATGCGATTGCGTGCAGTGCAACGTGGTGCGCGACGAGGATGCGCAGTATGAGTCCTACGAAATCTGGCTCGCTCCCAAGGATGTTCACAATACCTGGCAGGCCCTCGTTTCCGCTGGAGCAACTCCGGTGGGCAGCGAAGCGCTGGAAGTGCAGCGAATCGTCAGTGGCATTCCGCTCTACGGCGTAGACATTCGCGAGCGCGACCTGCCGCAGGAAACCGAGCAGATGCGTGCACTCAACTTCAACAAGGGCTGCTACGTGGGACAGGAAATTGTTGAGCGAATTCGCTCCCGTGGCAACGTGCATCGCAAATTTACCGGCTTTGTGGTGGAAGGCTCGGCCGACATCGCGACGGATGCCAAAATCGTTTTCGGCGAGAAAGAAGTGGGCGAAATCACCAGCATTGCTCTTATTGGCTTGCCATGGGGCCAACGCACGGTTGCGCTGGGATACATTCGACGCGAGGCGGGGGTGCCCGGGCGCGAGGTCATGATTGGCGGGGTCAAAGCGACCGTGGCCCAGTTGCCGCTGGAAGGCGTTGCTATGGGACAGGCGCAGGAATCGTTGCTGCAACATTAAGAAGAGTTTTGAACGCGGAGATCGTCGAGTTCACGCGGAGGACGCGAAGAAGAGTTTCTTCACAATTTTGACGACGCAGACAAGGACACACGCTATGGCTGAGAAGAGACAAGAATCAGGTTTCACAATCACCGACCGGCGCTTGTTCACCGAGGACGGAGAGTTGCGGCAGGATGTTCGCGAAGAACCAGAAGTGCCCAAGGCCGCGGTTCCTGTAGCCACGGTTCCCGAAACGCCACCCGCTGGCATCGACACGCCCGCAGGGCCAGAGGTGCCTCCGATGCCGACTGCGGCCGAGCAACAGGCGCAAGCAGATGCGTACCGAAAGTCATCCGACGCTCTGGACTCGCGCGTGGAACTCAGTGGACATAATGCCAAAGAACTCGAGATGACCTTCGAGCGCTTTCTGGCCTCGCTTTACATGACCGCGATGCTGCAGTTGGGATTGATGCACCAGCAGGGTGAGCAGCCTCGCATGGACATCATCGGAGCGCGCCAGACCATCGATACGCTGGCGCTGCTGGCGGAAAAAACCAAGGGCAATCTAACTTCCACGGAAGAAAACTTTCTGCAGAACAGCCTCTACGAGGTACGCATGGCCTACGTGGAAGTGACCAATGCGCTGTCGCGTCCGCCACAGCCCGGAGTTGCCACGGGAACTAGTGGGCGGTGATCGCAACGGCATGATGGCTCCCACCAGTTGCAGCAGGAAAGTGGAGGCATGAAGGCTACGCTCACCGTGCTGGGCAGCGGCACGTCCATGGGCGTGCCCACGCTGGGCTGCGACTGCGCGGTATGTCACTCCAGCGACCCGCATGATCGGCGTACCCGTCCTTCAATCATGCTGGAATATGCGGGCAAAGTTGT
>Ga0208562_1001033_pt1 | contig 11589 bp, 6 predicted proteins | sample June2015DPH_16_1_3_FD_184715 | JGI IMG/M metagenome (GOLD analysis project Ga0208562, IMG submission 184715) | Peatland microbial communities from SPRUCE experiment site at the Marcell Experimental Forest, Minnesota, USA - June2015DPH_16_150... | ecosystem: Environmental > Terrestrial > Soil >... | reverse complement strand
ATCTTGGGCCCATCCGCTCGTTCAGGAATGGTTCGCAGGCAGGTTTGGCTCGGCAACTGAACCGCAGGAGCAGGGCTGGCCGCCTATTCTCGCCGGAAAATCCACGCTGATCTGCGCGCCCACGGGCAGCGGCAAAACGCTGGCCGCGTTTCTTGCCTGCATCGATCACCTGATTCGGAAGGCGCTGGGCGGCGTGCTCCAGAATCGCACGGAAGTCCTTTACGTTTCGCCCCTCAAGGCGTTGAGCAACGACATTCGCAGGAATTTGGAAGTCCCGCTGAGTGAAATCACCGCGCTGGCGGGCCAGCGAGGGTTGATGATGCCGCCCATCCGCGCCGCAGTTCGCACCGGCGACACATTGGTGCCAGAGCGCCGGGCGATGCTCAAGCAGCCACCGCACATACTCGTGACGACGCCCGAGTCTCTTTACATCCTGCTGACGGCGGAAAAGAGCCGCGCCATCTTGGGTGACGTTGAAACAGTGATTGTAGATGAAATACACGCCGTGGCGGACGACAAGCGCGGCGCGCATCTCGCGCTTTCACTCGAAAGGTTAGAAGCTCTGATAGCGCAGTCACGCCCCAACCGCCCGCCGATGCGAATTGGACTTTCAGCCACTCAAAAGCCCATCGAGCTGGTGGCCAAGTTCCTTGTCGGAAATGGCCGGGCTGAGCCCGCCATCGTCAACATTGGGCACCGGCGCGCGCTCGACCTGGCGGTGGAAGTGCCGCGCAGCGAGCTTGGACCCATCGCTACCAACGAGATGTGGGAAGAGGTTTACGACCGGCTGGCGGAACTCGTGCGGCAACATCGCTCCACGCTGGTCTTTGTGAACACGCGCCGGCTGTCCGAGCGGATATCACACCACCTCGCCCAACGGCTGGGAGCGGACGCCGTCGCAGCGCATCACGGTAGCCTTTCGCGTAAGGTGCGGCTAGATGCGGAAAACAAGTTGAAGTCGGGGGACGTGCGGGTCCTAGTCGCCACCGCTTCCCTCGAGCTTGGCATCGACATCGGCACGGTGGATCTGGTTTGCCAGATCGAATCGCCCCATTCCATCGCGGTGGCCCTGCAACGGATCGGCCGGGCCGGCCACTGGCGCGGGGCAGTGCCCAAGGGCCGGCTCTTCGCCATGACGCGCGATGGGCTCATCGAATGCGCCGCGCTCATCCGAGCCCTCCGACAGGGTGAACTCGACAGGCTCGAGATTCCGGAATCGCCTTTGGACATCCTGGCTCAGCAAATCGTGGCGATGTGCGCGTGCGAAGAGTGGACCGAGGACGATCTGTTCCAGGTCGTGCGCCGGGCGTACCCGTACCGCGATTTGGCCCGCCAGGACTTTGACGCAGTGCTCGAAATCCTTTCCGAGGGAATCACGGCACGCCGCGGCCGCTACGGGGCCTATCTCCATCGCGACCGCGTCCGACATCGCCTCCGAGGCCGGCGCGGCAGCCGCCTGGTAGCCATTACAAACGGCGGCGCTATTCCTGAGTCCGCGCTCTACACGGTGGTGGCACAGCCGGAAGGCGCCGTGGCCGGTACGGTGGCGGAAGACTTCGCAGCCGAGAGCATGCGCGGCGACGTTTTCCTGTTAGGGAACACGTCCTGGCGCATCACCAGGATCGAAGGTCGTTCAGGACGCGTGTTGGTGGAGGATGCTCACGGCGCGGCCCCCGACATTCCCTTCTGGCTTGGCGAGGCGCCGGCCCGGACGCCGGAACTCTCCGCCCGAGTTTCAGAGATACGCGAGAAGATTAGTGATTTGGCCGTAGCGCCGGTCCCGCACGCGGGACCGGCGTCCCTTTTAAACGCTGTCATTCCGAGCGAAGCCCTGGACCGGACGGTCCAGGGCGAAGCGAGGAATCTCGCTCTGGAAACGCGGGCCTTGCGAGATTCCTCGTCGCCTGCGGCTCCTCGGAATGACAGGTTAAAGGGGTTTCCGCAAGCGGGCGGGACAGCGCTACACCCACGGAATGACGCCGCTATATCCTGGTTAAAGGAGCAATGCGGGCTGGATGACGCCGGGGCCGAGCAGGCGGTTGAATACATCCTCGCCGGGCGCGCCATGCTCGGCGCGGTTCCAACTCAAAACAGAATCGTTGCCGAGCGCTTTTTCGATGAGGCCGGCGGCATGCAACTTATCATCCACGCGCCGTTTGGTGGAAGAATCAACAAAGCGTGGGGGCTGGCGCTTCGCAAGAGGTTCTGCCGTTCATTCAATTTTGAATTGCAAGCTGCTGCCACTGAGGAAGGCCTGAACATCTCGCTGGGCGAGCAGCACAGCTTTCCGCTCGCTGATGTCTTCCATTTTCTGGCGCCGGAATCCGCTGCGGCCGTCCTCGAGCAGGCCGCGCTCGTTTCGCCGATCTTCGCCACTCGCTGGCGCTGGGACGCCACACGTGCTCTGGCCCTGCCGCGTTTTCGCAACGGAAAGAAGATTCCGCTTCAAATTCAGCGCATGCGCGCGGACGACCTGCTGGCTGCTGTCTTCCCGGACGCGGCGGCATGCCAGGACAACCTGGAGGGCGACATTCACGTTCCGGACCACCCCCTGATCCGCGAGGTGATGAAAGACGTGCTCACGCAAGCGTTGGACCTGGAAGGATTGAAGCGGGTGCTACGCGGAATCAGGGATGGCAGTATTCGCTGCCTCGCGGCGGACACGCCTGCTCCCTCACCATTCTCTCACGAGATTCTGAACGCCAATCCGTACGCCTATCTCGATGATGCCCCGCTTGAGGAGCGCCGGGCGCGCGCCGTATCTCTACGCCGCGTTCTGCCGGAGACGGTGCTCTCGGAAATCGGCCGGCTTGATCCCGCCGCCATCGCGCAAGTGCGCGAAGAAGCCTGGCCGGATGTTCGCGACGCAGACGAATTGAGCGAAGTGCTCCAGGTATTGGTTGCTTTGCCCGAAAACTTCGTGACGCCCGGAGGCTTGCCTGTGGCCACACAGTGGGGCGATCTCTTTCGTCAACTTGTCGCCGAGAGGCGGGCTGCTCGTGCGCTGCTGGGTGACGATATCGTGTGGGTTGCGGCGGAGAGAATCAAGACGTTCTCAATTCTCTTCCCTGGGGCAAGGTTCGAGACGGAAGCTTCCGAAATCGGTGAGCCGGTTTTTGCAAGAGACGATGCCCTGCTTCAACTCGTTCGAGGTTGGATGGGACACTCCGGGCCGGTCGAGATTCCCTGGCTGGCCTGCATCGTGGGATTGCCGGCTGGGGATATCGAGGCTGCCATGCTTCGCCTCGAAGGCGAAGGTCGAGTGCTGCGAGGACAATTTACCGGCGCGGCCCCGATCGAATGGTGCGATCGCCGGCTGCTGGCGCGCATTCATCGGCTCACGCTCGGCACGCTGCGGAAGGAGATTCAGCCTGTCACTCGAGCTCAGTTCATGCGCTGGTTGCTGCGCTGGCAACACGTCGCCCCAGGCACGCAAGTTGTTGCTGAACGAGGCCTGCTCGAAGTCATCCGGCAATTGCAGGGATTCGAGGCCCCCGCCAATGCCTGGGAGTCGCACATCCTGGCGCCTCGAGTGGGCGGCTATGATCCGCAACTACTCGATCAGCTTTGCCTGACGGGCGCCGTGGGCTGGGGACGCTTGTCCCCGCATCCGGCGACCCTGGAAGCAATCGCATCGTGGAGCGCGGGCGTCTCGCCCGCTGTCGCGGGAGCGTCCCGCTCCCGCACGCGAGGGCCCGATCAAGATGCCTGCGCCACAGCGGGCGAGACGCCCGCGCTCCGAGGCTCTGCCGACTCCGCGGGACGGCGCGATCTCTCGCACGCGATTACCGCACGTCGTGTCGTTCCCTCGAGCGTGGCTCCCATCACATTCTTCGTGCGGGAAGAATCCGATTGGATGATTCCGCGCCACCCCCCGCTCACGGTGGCGTCTCAAGCGCTGAGCCACGTCGCGCGGGAGGTGCTGGAATTCGTCGGGCAGCGCGGCGCTTCGTTCTTCGCCGACATCGTACGCGGAACCGGCAAACTCAAATCCGAAGTCGAAACGGCGCTCTGGGAATTGGTGGCGGCGGGACTCTTCACCGCCGACGGCTTCGACAATTTGCGCGCCCTCATCGATCCCAAACGGCGGGCCGGGCAAGGGAGAGGTCGCCGCTCTCGCCCGCGACACAGCACGGGACGATGGTCACTGCTCTTTTCAGGCGAGGCGACGGATCGCGCCAAGGCCCTCCAGGCGGTTTGCGGCGTGCTGCTGGAGCGTTACGGCGTGGTATTTCGAGAATTGACCTTGCGGGAGGAGTTCCCGTTCAAATGGCGCGAACTGCTGATTACGTTCAGGCGCCTCGAGGATCGTGGCGAGGTGCGAGGTGGCCGCTTTGTGGACGGCTTCCTGGGAGAGCAATTCGCCTTGCCAGTGGCGCTGGAATCGCTGCGCGCCGCGCGCCACGTCGCGCCCACCGGCGAAACCGTCACCCTCTCCGCCGCCGACCCATTGAATTTGGTCGGAATAATTGTACCCGGCGAGCGCGTGCCGGCGATTTCCGGTAAAACCATCACACTGAGAGATGGTGCACCGATTGTGGAACAGCCCTGCGTCGCTGCGCCAGCCACGGGGCTCTGACCACAAGCCAACCTCCAGATACTTCATCGTGCTCGTCAACCAGGGAGAGGGGAGGTCTTGACAAACGCGCGGCCCTAAGGTAGGCTACGAATATGGACCTTCACGAAGAGGCCGTCCGGAGCTTGCGAGGTTACAGCCCTCACCGGCCCTGCGAAGCCAGGGAGGTAGGACTGATTTTCATTCCCGAAGATCCTCGGCTGGTCGGGCCGATGCCAATTCCGGGGACAGAGTGCTCCAGCAAGGCCGCGGCAAATGTTCCAGAGACGCGCAGGAAGATCACAAAAGATGTTAAATCTAACGGAACGAACCTAAGAAGTCCTTTAGAATCAACAAAAGTGCCCAAAAAACGAACCCAAAAGGCGTGCAAAAGGGGCCGAAAAATGTGCCAAGAGTATGCAAAAAAACTCAAACGAAGCGAAAGAGCGACCCCAAAAGGCCAAATTCTAGCGGCGGGGCTGAAGCCCTGCCCTTCCGATTTCGGAGCCAGACACTGTTCGTAAGGGGTGGTGCAGGTCCACATTCCGAACATTTTGTGGAACTTTTGGGAGCTCGAAACGGAATACCTGATGAAAGCAACGAACGATGGCCGGACTCACTGAGATTCGAGACGAGCAGTTGCTGAGGATGATGCAGGGTGGGGACGAAGACGCCTTTGCAACATTGTATCGGCGCCGTCAGGGAGGCATTTACCGCTTTGTGCTGGAGATGAGCGGCTCCGCCCCTCTCGCCGAGGACGTCACCCAGGAAGTGTTCATGGCGCTGATTCGAGACAGCCGAGGCTACGACCCCTCGCGCGGTTCGCTCGGCGCATATCTCCTGGGAATGGCGCGCCATCACGCGCTGCGCCTTATCAAGCGCGACCAGACGTATGTCTCGATCCCGCCGGCGCGGGTCGGGTCGAGGGATTGGGGAGATCTCACCCCTCTTTCTCCCGAGAACCCGCACTCCGAGATGAGCCGCCGGGAATCGATCCATTTGGTGCAACAAGCGATCTTGAGCCTGCCCGAGCACTACCGCGAAGCTGTGGTTGTGTGCGACTTGAATGAAATGAGTTACGAGGATGCTGCGTCGGTCTTGGGATGTTCCGTGGGCACGGTGCGCTCGCGTTTGCACCGCGGGCGCGCCTTGCTCATCCAGAAGCTGGCGGGTGGGAAGAAGGTCGAAGCCGGAAATAAGGCCATCGATCCAAGCAGGTGTCTGGCATGAACTGCAAAGATTTCGAAAGCATGATTCACGAGATTGTGAGCCGGCGAGCGGCTGACAAGACAAAGCAACTCGAGGCTTTGGAGCACGCCGGCCGTTGTCTATGGTGCGCCCTGCGCCTCGACGAAGAGACCAAGCTGACGGAAAGCCTGCAAGCGTTCGCGAGGACCCTTGATGTCCAGCGCGCGCCTGCCCGCGTTGAAGAAGCATTGGTCCAGGCTTTTCGCGAAAGAACTTTGCGGGAGGGCGCCCCACGTTTTGGGCTCGCTGGGAAGCGACTCTGGCGCCGGCTGAGCTGGGGATTGGTATTTGCCGCCACCGTAGCCGCAGCGTGGGTAGTGGTTTTGCGGACGTCGCTCGTTCATCCACGCTCGAGCGTCCCCCAACCCCAGGTCGCGAGCAACCCGCCGCTGGCATCGTCCGAACCCTCACCGGCCAAACAAGGGCAGCCCTCCGTGCCTGGGCAAAGCGAACGGCAAGTGAAGGCCCAAAGCCAGGGGGCCCAATCGCAAGTCGCGACACGACGGACCGCTGAGCCGGGCCCGCGAAGTTCGACAAACCGAGAACTCCAGGGTTCGGGTCTCGACCATCCCCAACAACGTTCAGCGGCGCAGGCTGTTCCCCACGGGCGCTCGGAGAGAGCTGCGCTGGACGAATCTGCGAGCGAGGTGACAACGGATTTCATTCCCCTGGGGACTTGTGACGACTCTGAATGCATGGCTGAGGCAATGCTCGTCCGCGTGTCGCTTCCTGCCGAGGCGCTTCTGGCGTTTGGGCTTCCAATGGACAACGATGATGCTACGGAAGAGCCTGTCCAGGCTGACGTCGCCCTGGGAAGCGATGGAGTTCCATTGGCGATACGGTTGGTGAATTAAACGGTAGGTAGTAGGTGGTATAAGGCAGCAGACATTGGCTGGTGTTTCCCCCACCTACCACCTACGACCTACTACCTACCGGACGAATCATGGAGGAGACGATGAAAGTGAATCAGAGGAACTCAAGAATTACGATGATTTGGGCGGTGGGCGTGTGCTGGATGTTTCTGGCTGCGGCCGTCTTGCCGAACGCCAGGGCACAAAACCCGCCACCCCCCAATGGCAGGTTCGGAAGGGCGCGCTTTGCAGGTGCAGAGCCCTTCTCTGGAGGCAAAGTCGTGACGGGTGCGCCTTACTCCGCGCAAGCGGTCACCGAGCGCACCCAGGCCCTGGCAGGTGGGAACACCATTCATACCACGACCACTGCGAACGTGTACCGCGACAGCCAGGGACGGACGCGGCGCGAGCAGGAAATCGGCGCCATCGGCCCCTGGGCAACGCAAGGGACTCCGCGCAAGGTAATCTCGATTACCGATCCTGTCAGCGGATTCATCCACACGCTGAACCCCGATACGCAGGAAGCGCGCGAGATGCCGTTTCGAGCGCACGCGGGAGCTTGGAGGCGGGCTGAAACAGCACAGCAAAGGCCTGAGAACCCCAACATCGAAACCGAGTCGCTCGGCACGCAAGTGATCGGAGGAGTGACGGCGCAAGGGACACGCATCACGCGCACCATTCCCGCCGGGCAGGTCGGTAACCAGGCCCCCATCGCGAGTGTCACCGAGCGCTGGTACTCGCCGGAGCTACAAACCGACGTGATGCGCAAGCAAGTCAATCCGCAGTTTGGCGAAACGACGTTCCAGTTGACGAATATCGTCCGCTCCGAGCCCGACCCGGCACTCTTCCAGGTGCCGCCCAATTACACGATCAAGAGTGGCAGGCCCTCTACTAACAACGCGCCGGCGGCAAAAACACCTAGCGAACAGTAAAGGCAAGGCGCCAGGTGCAAGCTTCGGCCTGCACTTGGCGCAGTGCGTAACGGCAGTTTTTCGCAATTGAATCCATGATTCATTGAATCAATGGTCCAATTCCTAAGGACCGCAGGTCCGGAGAGTGGAACCTGCGCTACCTTGATCATTACGGCAGCAGCACGATATTTGAAGCGGGTTTGGCGGATGCTTCGGGACCAAGCTGGGTCCGAATCAGGTCAAGGAAGGCGCGGCCCTTTGGACGGCCGTTCTCGCGCGTGGCGCCGAGTTGGGTGAGGAAGGTCAGCGCATCCCGGATTTCGCTGTCGCGTGTGGTGATCAAACCAAGCCTTTGAGTTTCGGCTTCCTTGAATTCTTCCAGGGCCGCCTTGAGCACTTGGTAGAGTTCCCGCCGGTAGAGATAATCGGGAGGCTTTTCGTAATAGAGGCCGCTCGAAAGCGTACGGTAAGTCTCAGCCAGCGCCTGGAGCGCCGCAATCGCGTCCGTGTCTACCACCTGGCGATGGCCCCGGGCATATTCCCAGATGGAAGAGATCAACGCGATCAGGAGCATGCTGTGGCTTTGGGCAAACTCAAATGGAATCCTGGCATCAGGAAAGGGAATCTTCTCCCAATCGACCTGGCGGCGCCCCTCATCGTACTCGCGGCTGGCCACGAGGTGGGGACAGTCCGAGGGACAGTCGATGCTCACTTCGCGTTCGGTTCCACAACAAACCGAGCAGATGTTTTCTCCTCTTGCGGGGCAAAACCTCTTCACCTTGCGCTTACTACAAATAGGACAGGTCAATTAGCGCTCCCTGGGGCGTGCGCAACTGCCGCTGCGCCAAAGCTCCTATTATGCCATAGTCCCCGCGGGCTCTTCGCCGGGGAGCACGTTTCGCCCGGGCGCTCCCTCAATCACACGGGCGCCACACGCCTCGCCCCGGTCCCACAAGGGTAGCCAACCAACCATCCCGCTGGTACACTTGCAGGGATGGCTATCACCTTGGACAATTCGCGCACCGCAGACGTGATCGTAATCGGTGGTGGCTTGATCGGCTCTTCAATCGCACTGCGCTTGGCGCAAGCAAAGCTCCGGGTGTTGGTTTTCGATCGCGGCGAGCCCGGGGCTGAAGCCAGCAGCGCGGCAGCGGGAATGATCGCTCCCCAGGGGGAAACCCCTGAGCCCGACGCATTCTTCGCCTTGTGCGCCGCAAGCCATGCTCTGTTTCCGGGCTTCGTTTCGGAGATTGAGGAACTGAGCGGGCAGGAGGTAGGCTTTCGTCGCGAAGGTAGCCTGCTGGTCGCGGTTGAGGAAAAGCAGGTCGCAGAACTTGAAAAGCTCTTCTGGACCCAGACGCGCGCGGGCCTGCCACTGGAAAGGCTCACTCCGGCCAGCCTTCAGCACAAGATGCCGGGGCTTTCGAGTGAGATCCGGCTTGCCCTCGGCATTTCTGAGGACTACTGGGTGGACAACGAGAAGTTAACGCGGGCCGTGATCGAAGCCGCCCAACGCCTGGGCGTGAGATTCTACGCCCACTGCCCAGCGGAGGAATTGAACGTCCGCGAGAACCGTGTGGAAGCAATTCACGCCAACTCCGGCCATGCCGGCGGCGAAACAACACTCTTTTCAGCAGGGTGCTTCGTGCTTGCGGCGGGCTGCTGGTCGGAAGGACTTGCCGCCCAGGTCGGGCTTGCGCTCCCCATGCAACCTTGTCGCGGCCAAATGATGGAATTCGAATCGCCCCATGAACTCCCCTATGTGGTTCGTGCCGGAATCCACTACCTGGTGCCCCGCTCTCCCCGCCGGGTCGTGGTGGGCACCACGGTGGAATATGCCGGGTTCGAAAAAGCGGTCATGGCCGAGGGATTACAATCCATCCTCAACGGGGCAATGAGGTTCGCGCCTTTCCTGAAGGACTGCTCTTTCCGCCGTGCCTGGGCGGGGCTGCGGCCCGACACGGCAGATCATCTGCCGGTTCTGGGCTACAGCAAGCTGCAAAATCTTATCCTGGCCACTGGTCACTTTCGCCACGGCATCCTTTTGGCTCCCGTCACAGCTCAGCAAATCTCCGAGCTGGTTCTCGCCCGCTCCACCTCTCTCTCCCTCGAAGCTTATCGGCCAACCCGCTTTGCGTGATGGCAGGGAGATCCAGCGCCCAGGATGACGCGGCAAAAAAGCGAATCGGTCACAACTCTGGCGCATGCCGCCGTGGAAGTCCCCAAGTACCCAAGAGTTTTGTGCAGTGGTGGCGAACCCTTTGAGAGTCACCCGGGGCACCGATGGTCGCGGTACTTCCGTACCATCGCAGGTCCGTTGACTTGCCCATGTTAATCCACTAACATTGCCCGTAAGTGCATATGGAACCGAGTCCTGACGAATCCGATATTCCCGGTGTGGTTGGGCGTCGCAGCGCCCGCCTTTCGATCATAATTCCCGTAACAGTGCGCGGAACAGACGCGGCCGGGCAGGCCTTCAAAGAGAACACCTGGACGATTTGCGTTAACAAGCACGGTGGCAGGATCGCCACTTTCCATCAGCTAGCCGACGACGACCAGATTGTTATCGAGAATCCACTGCTGGGCCGGACCGCCAAGGCCCGGGTCAAAAGGGTTTGTGAGAAGCGCTTTGCTGAGGACCCCTACGAAGTCTGCGTTGAACTGCTGGAAGCGCAGAACCTCTGGGGAGTCAAGCTCCCGCCCGAGGATTGGCAGAAGGAGCGGCAGATCGTCCCGGGGGACCAGAAGAGCCCGACCCCGCAGGCCCCGCCGCAAGCTCCGAAGACGCCCGCGCCAACCGCTGAGAGAGGCAGAGTGGTCGAAACGGCGCATCTCGCGCCACGAGGATCGCCGGCGGACGTGGGAGAGCACACCGGAGGACTCAGTCAATTCAACATGGCTGTAAATGCTTTGTCTCGTTTCGCCGGGGAAGCCAACGCCCCGCCGGCTCAACCGGCAGCGCATAGACAGGACGCCATGGGAGTTCCGGAAGCGCCCGCCGGGCATCCGCAAGCCCCGGACCCGCTTGCCCTCAAGGCCCTGCAAGAAAAGATAGGCGAGGCACAGTCGCTCAGGCAGGAATTGAGCGTCCTTACGGATCGCGTGCAGTCGGCGCGGGCGGAAGTGGAGAATCTCCTCTTGAAAGCCCGCGAGGCGCAGCGCGACGGGACATTTGAAGCTGAACAAGTGGCAAAGAAAGTCGAAGAGGCGAGTGGCAAGCAGCTCCAATCTGTGCTCGCCCGGCTGGACCAGGAAGTAGAGCAAAGGCTGGGGTCGGCATCCACGCGTTTGGCCGGTGAAACGCAGCAGCGTTTGCAGGCTGAGGCCGCCGGCATAGTCGAAAACATCGCCAAGGAAATGGGCGATCGTCTTTCACCGCTGGCTCAGGAGAGCCTCTCCAAGGCGGCCCTGGAGTTTCAAGCTCAGTGCAAAGGCGCGGCAGAACAGGCCAGGGCTGAACTCGATGAATTGGTGAAGGACGCGACAGCCGTGGTGGATGTGCGCATCCGGAAACTTATGGAGGAGGTTTCACCCTCCCTGAGCGCCCAAATCGAGCGATCGGCAGAGCAGGTTGCCCGCGAGCAGCTCGAAGAATTCAAGGCGCAAATCGAGTTGAAAGCCCGCGAGGCGCAGCGCGACGGGACATTTGAAGCTGAACAAGTGGCAAAGAAAGTCGAAGAGGCGAGTGACAAGCAGCTCCAATTTGTGCTCGCCCGGCTGGACCAGGAAGTAGAGCAAAGGCTTGGGTCGGCATCCACGCGTTTGGCCGGTGAAACGCAGCAGCGTTTGCAGGCTGAGGCCGCCGGCATAGTCGAAAATATCGCCAAGGAAATGGGCGATCGTCTTTCACCGCTGGCTCAGGAGAGCCTCTCCAAGGCGGCCCTGGAGTTTCAAGCCCAGTGCAAAGGCGCGGCAGAACAGGCCAGGGCTGAACTCGATGAATTGGTGAAGGACGCGACAGCCGTGGTGGATGTGCGCATCCGGAAACTTATGGAGGAGGTTTCACCCTCCCTGAGCGCCCAAA
>Ga0208562_1001030_pt1 | contig 11633 bp, 9 predicted proteins | sample June2015DPH_16_1_3_FD_184715 | JGI IMG/M metagenome (GOLD analysis project Ga0208562, IMG submission 184715) | Peatland microbial communities from SPRUCE experiment site at the Marcell Experimental Forest, Minnesota, USA - June2015DPH_16_150... | ecosystem: Environmental > Terrestrial > Soil >... | reverse complement strand
TTCGATCTTCCCACCCAGATTGGCTTGGACTCGGACCATCCTCTTTCCCGTGGCGAAGTGGGCCGCGTGGGCGTGGCCATTGATTCGCTGGAGGATATGGAAGCCCTTTTCAAGGACATCCCGCTGGGACGTGTCTCCACCTCTATGACCATTAACGCGACCGCGGCCATCCTCCTGGCGCTCTACCTCGCGGTGGCGGAAAAGCAGGGCGTGGACCCCCGGAAGCTTTCGGGGACGGTCCAGAACGACATCCTGAAGGAATATATCGCACGTGGGACGTACATCTATCCCCTCCGCCCCGCCATACGGTTGGTGACGGATATCTTCGCTTTCTGCCATGATTGCGCTCCGGAATGGAATACCATCTCCATCAGCGGTTATCACATCCGGGAAGCCGGCTCGACGGCGGTCCAGGAAGTGGCGTTTACGCTGGCCAACGCCACCGCCTACGTTGAGGCGGCTGTCGCGCGTGGGCTCGCGGTGGATGACTTTGCCCCCCGCCTTTCTTTTTTCTTAAATGCGCACAACGATTTGCTGGAGGAGGTTGCAAAATTCCGCGCCGCGCGCCGCCTGTGGGCGCGCCTGATGCGCGAGCGCTTCAAAGCCCGGAATCCTCGCTCATGGATGTTCCGTTTCCACACCCAAACCGCAGGCTCGACCCTGACTGCGCAGCAGCCGGAGGTGAACATCGTGCGCGTGACGCTCCAGGCGCTGGCGGCGGTACTCGGTGGGACGCAATCCCTCCACACCAACGCCCGCGATGAAGCCCTTGGCTTGCCTACGGAGAGCTCAGCGCTCATCGCCCTCCGCAGCCAGCAGATCATCGCCGCAGAGAGTGGTACGACGAATACCATTGACCCTCTGGCCGGCTCTTACGCCATCGAGAAGCTCACTTCCCAGGTCGAAGAGGCCGCCAAGGAGTACATGCGAAAGATTGATGCGATGGGGGGCACGCTGCGCGCCATTGAAAACGGTTACATCCAGCGCGAAATCCAGCAGGCTGCCTACGACTATCAGAAGTCCATCGAGAGTGGGGAACGAGTGGTTGTGGGCGTGAACCGCTACCAGGACGAGCGAGGCACGCCATTACCCCTCCTTCGCATTGACCCGGAGGTAGAACGCGCTCAGGTGGAACGACTGCGGAAACTTCGCGCCCGCCGCGACGCCGCGCGCCTTCAGGCGGCGCTGCGCCAGGTGGAAGAGACCGCACGCTCCGAGCAAAACCTGATGCCCGCCATTCTCGCCGCCGTCAAGGCTTATGCCACTGTGGGTGAGATTTCAGACGCCCTGCGCAAGGTGTTCGGGGAGTATCAGGAGTCAGTGGTGATTTGATGCCACGCCCGGCATGTGGTATTGTTCCGCTATGGCGAATTGTAAGCTGCTTGCGTTCCTGCTTTGCGACTCCGCGACACAGGACTCGGACGGAAAGGTGACCCTGCATGGTCTATTTGACAGAATCATTTTGCCGCAGGGATCCGCGCCCCCTAAGGATTTCTTCGTTTTCTATAAGGTTGATGTCAAGGAACCGTGCACCGTTACACTGAGAGTGGTTGACCCGGTGGGTAACGAAATCCCTGGAAATTGGCGTGATTCACTCTCGCAGGTAGGGCCTATGCAGACCGTATGGGCGCTCGATACCAGTCGTTTTATGCAGCCGGGACGCTACGTACTTGAGCTGGGGCAGGAATCCGATGATTTGAGGGCGCTCTCCTTGGCCCATATGCTGTTGATCGTCGAAAAGGAGGGTGGATAGCTCCCGATGAATACAGAAATTCTTACGAGAGACAGCGCCCGCTTGGTTCGCCCGCTTGGCCATGTAATGGCACAGGCATCGCGGGTGCTCGATCCCCCTTTGCCGGTTGCAAAACATCTGCTCGGGGACCGGAGCTTTTTTGAGGGAAAGTCGATTCAGGAACTGACAGAGTCCCAGGGTGTCGGTCCAGTGAAAGACATCAGCGTGTTTGCCGGAGGTATTCCAGACGATGAAGACGTTGATGAAATGCTAGAGGAAATCTACCGACTGCGTGAGCCTTAGCCCAGCACCACATGGATGAAGTCCTCCTCGATACTAATGTTTTCTCGTATTTCTTGCGCCGGAATGATACGCGGGCCAGCTTGTACCGGCCTTACATCCAACACAAGACCGTAGTGGTTTCCTTCGTAACTGTGGGGGAGCTTTACTATTGGGCCGAGCGGAGAAAATGGGGACCCGCGAAGGTCAGGGTTTTCGAGGAACGGATTCGAGCGGTGACCGTCGTCCCGTACGATCTTGAGATTTGTAAGGCTTATGCGAGGATCAAGAGTGGCTTGAAGACCCCGAGTGGCTCTCACAGGCTCACGGGCGATAACGACCTGTGGATCGCTGCCTGTGCGGTGAGGCACGCCCTACTGCTGATCACTCACAATCGTCGCCACTTTGAAGGCATCCCAGGCTTGAACATGGTGAGCGAGGCTCCGTGACTCCGGGGCTGGCCCGCGTCGGAACGTTCTTCCCGACGCGCCCCGATGACGCAAGGGACAATCTATGGCCACACTCACCTTTCTTCGCGCCACGGGAACTGCGGTCGGCGATTGCCGACCCAATGTGAGGAGAGACGGCGCGTTGACGAGCAAAGTTGGAAGTGGGTGCACCAAGTCCCACGGAGAGTGGATTCAAATATGGCACGTCAAAGAACCCACGTCATTCTACCTGAAGAGCTCTTGGCCCAAATTGATGCCCTGGTCGGTGAGAGAAAGAGGAGTGCCTTCCTTTCGGAAGTGGCCGCGCGGGAGGTGCGCCGTCGCCGTTTGCTGGAGATCCTCAACCGGGATGCCCCATTGTGGGATCCTGCCGATCATCCGGATATCGATGAGGCCGGCGGCGCTGCCGCTTGGGTAAGAAAGTTGCGACACGAGGCGGAAAAGGCATCGAGGCGCCGCATGCGGACGAAGCATTGAGGCCGCAATGGCAGCGCAAGGGGAAGACTCTTAGCCTGCCCGACGCCATCATTGGCGCTGTCGCACTCCGTAAAGACCTGACAGTGGCGACCGACAACGCGCGCCATTTCTCAATGCTCCGTTTGAAGCTACTGTCCCTGCCAGGAGCCTGACCATCATGGCAACACTAACTTTTCTCGGCGCTACCGGCACGGTAACTGGCTCGAAGTATTTGCTCGAAGCCGGCGGCGAGCGCTTGATGATCGATTGCGGGCTCTTTCAGGGCGAAAAAGAGCTTCGCCTGCGCAACTGGAACCCGCTGCCCATTCCTCCTCCTAGCATCCAATGGCTGGTCCTGACACACGCCCATCTTGATCACACGGGCTACGTTCCGCGTCTGGTGAAAGGCGGATTCAGAGGGCAGATTTATGCTTCGCCCGCCACCGTGGATTTGTCGAAGCTCGTCCTTCCGGACTCGGGCCACCTCCAGGAAGAAGACGCGGCGTACGCCAACAAGAAGGGATTTAGCAAACACGATCCCGCGCTGCCTCTCTACACCCACGATGAAGCCGTAAAATCGCTGGAGTCGTTTAGGGCCATCGACGAATCGAAGCCGCTCGAGCTTTCCTCGCACTTTACGCTGCGTTGCTTCTCCGCCGGGCACATCCTCGGAGCGCGGATGATCGAGGTCACCGTGCGTGAGAACGGGAGCGTGAAGAGAATTCTCTTTTCGGGCGACCTCGGCCGTTTCCCGCAGCTCATTCTGCGGGAACCCGTCGTGCCGGAGGATGGGTTCGATTACATGCTGCTCGAGTCCACTTACGGCGACCGCCTGCACCCGCGGGATGATGTCGGTGCGCGCCTTGCATCCATAGTGGAAGGGACGGCTCAGCGTGGCGGCACCGTGGTGATTCCTTCTTTTGCGGTGGGGCGGACGCAGGAACTGCTTTACCTTTTCCGCGAGCTCATCGAACTGGGGAGGATGCATTCTCTTCCCATCCACGTGGACAGCCCCATGGCCATCGATGTGACCGACCTTTACCGGCGTCACGAGGAAGACCATGACCTCCAGACCGAAGCGCTGGAAGCGCAGGGCATCAAACCTTTCTCTCCGCCCGACGTGCACTTTGACAGGAGCGTGGAAGACTCCAAAGCTTTGAATGATGCGCGTTATCCGATGGTCATTATCTCGGCGAGTGGCATGGCTACCGGCGGGCGCGTCGTTCATCACCTGGAGCGCTGTCTCCCGGACCATCGCAACACCATCCTCTTTGTGGGTTTTCAGGCGGCGGGTACGCGCGGCAGACTCATCCAGGCAGGTCAACCTGTCAAGATGCACGGTCAGTACGTGCACATTCGGGCGCGCATCGAATCTCTCGAGCACCTGAGCGGCCATGCGGATTACGGGGAGATTCTGGGCTGGCTGCGCAAATTCCACAAACCTCCCGGAAAGACGTTTCTGGTCCACGGAGAACCCAAGGCTGCTGAATCGCTCCGGCAGAAGGTCGCCCAAGAACTGCAATGGGATGTTTCAGTCGGCTCATACCTTCAAAAGGTTCAACTCTGATTGCTGGAGATCTCGACGTAGCACCGGCGTTCCGCCCGTGCATGGGGCGGAGCCTCGACACAGGGCTCTCGCTAACGGGTGCGCAACCCTAGGCAGCGGCACGTGGTGGTTGTAGCCCTGAGGGTACGACCTGCGTGCTGTGCTCAACGAAGCTCAACGCTGGGATGATGAGGCGGACGCGCTCGGATTGATTGAGGTCCCCGCCGCGCTGGGGGCGAGGCCGAGTTGGTCCGCGATGCCGCGCATGGCTTCGACGCAGAAGCTGATGTGCTCATCCAGGGGGACGCCCAGTTCCTCAGCGCTTTTGATGATATCCTCACGGCTTACGGAGCGGGCGAAGGCTTTGTCTTTCATCCTCTTGCGAACGGATTTCGCCTCGAGGGTGGCGATCCTGTCAGGCCGCACCAGGGCGCAGGCCGTGATGAATCCCGCAAGCTCGTCGCAAGCGAAAAGGACCTTGGCGAGCAGCGTATCGCGCGGTACACCGGTGTAGTCGGCGTGGCCGAGAATGGCGCGGCGGATTTCCTCTGAAACGCCCTTCTCTTTCAGGATTTCGCTTCCTTTCAGCGGGTGGTCGGGCGCGTTCGGATACACCTCGTAATCGAAGTCGTGGATCAGGCCCACTACGCTCCACTTCTCCTCGTCCTCCCCAAATCTTCGCGCATAGGCGCGAACACATGCCTCCACGGCCAGCGCATGCTTGCGCAAGTTTTCATTCTTGGCGTACTCGCAGAGAAGATTCCAGGCCTCTGAACGATCCATCCGGTGTGACTCCGCGAACATCGCAGGCAGGCTGCCGATGTTCTTATTGTGAACTGTCGACTGTCAACTGTTTACTTCTTAAAAGATGTACTTCAGGCCGAGCTGAATCTGCCGGGGTGGCCTATTGCCGTATTCGTTTGCCGACTGCACCATGCCAAGTGACGATTCCCCGAAGGTACGGCCCGGAATATCGAAATGCGGAATATTGAAAAGGTTAAAGAACTCAGCCCGGAACTGAAGCCGGCGGCCTTCGTGGCGGAACGGGATATCTTTGAGCAATGAAAAGTCGAGGTTGTTCAGCCCCGGTCCAATCAAGGTGTTCCGGCCCGCGGTCCCGTACGGTCCGGAGGGGCTCGCAAACGCGCAAGGGTTGAACCAGCTATTCGGCGTGTCAATTTGAGCTGGGGCCGAGCACCCCGGGTTTGCCGCTACGGGTCCAGCCTTGTTTGGATCGCCCACCAGGTCCGGCCGCCCCGGGAATCCAAAAGCGGTGATAGACGTTCCAGCCTGTGGGGCCGGCATGTTGATCGTAAAGGGACTACCGGACTGCATAGTCGCAATTCCGGCCGTTTGCCAGGAACCAAATATGCGGTTGATTATCCCGGGATTATTGAGCCACTTTCGGCCAGCCCCTAGTGGTAGGTCATATAGGTAGCTGAGGACAAGGCGGTGCTCGACCTGGAAGTCGGAAAGGCCCCGGTCAGCGCGAAAATCATATGAATTCTGCGGCACGCCCGAACCGACACTCCCGCTGAAGACTGCTGAATCGTCGTCGATCGATCTCGACCAGGTGAAAGCGGCCAGGAAAGCCAAGCCCTGCCTTACGCGCTTCTCGGAACGGAACTGCAAGGCGTTGTAGATGCTATTGGCACGGGGCTCCACCACCAGAATCGAGCCGAATTGCGGGTAAGGACCGGTCTGGGCGCCGGCAAACGCTTGGTTCATGTCGCGGGTGGCGGGAAGATGAGTGCCCTTGGTACCCACGTAAGCCAAGTCAATCATCCAGTTAGGTTGCACCTCGTACTGGAGGTCAACGTTCCAGTCCTGCATATAGGCGTCGCGGAAGTTTGGGGAAACAAAATTGGCCTGGGGCTCCGGCAATCCCGGCTGGCTCAAGATATCCTGAATGACATTGCTTCCCGTAGAGTTGACTAAGGCGGAAATATCGACAAAAGGTGGGTTGAAACGCGGCAGAATGTTGAGGTTCAGAATGTTCTCATCATAGAAGATGCCGTAGGCCGACCGGACCACAAAGCGCTCAGTCTTCAAGGGCCGCCACGCGATTCCGATGCGTGGGGCGAAATCGTGAAGATTCTTGCCGTAGGTGGCCCGCGGAATCCCGGCAGTGCCCGCCTGGATGAACGCGCAGTCGGGGTAGGGCGAGCAGGTTAGCGAATTGGCGCTCAGGTCGGGAACGCTGAAACGGTTGTGGATTTCGATGGGTGGGCTATTGAACTCCCATCTCAGGCCGACATTCAAGGTGAAGCGCGGCAGAACGCGAATATCGTCTTGCACATAGGCTCCCAGGCCGGTGGTGCGCAGTCCGTTGTTGGTAGTGCCCGTTTCCGTCACAACATAGTCCGGAACGCCGGCCATGAGGAGAGCCACGGCTGCGACTTGGCAGGAGGGGGCGAAACCGCCGAGGCAGACACCATTCTGCTGGAAGCCCTCGAAAAACCAGTCACCGCGTGAAAGGAAGTCAAGGTAGGAATTCAACTGAAAACGGCGGATGTCCGTTCCGAACTTGAATTGATGGCGTCCTGTATTCCAAGCAAGGTTATCCGCAAATTCATAGGTGTTGTCGTGGCGGTCTTGCGGGTAGTTCACAGGCTCGCCGATGCCGTCGAAGGCATAGAGGTTCACGTTGGGATATCCCCAGTCCACAGGATTAGCGGACACGGTCGGGAATCCCAGTTGCTGCGTGACGTTGATACCAGAGTCCTGTTGAAAAGCGGCGCCACGCAGGCGGTTAAAGCCCAAGCGTGCTTCGTTGACCCAATGGGAGCTGAAGACGTGCGTCCAGGTGAAGCCGGCGTTCTGCCCTCGGTTGATAGTGGAGCTGCCGTAGCCAGGAAGGCTTGTGAAGGCATTGACGGGATCGAAAGGATTAAAGCGGTTCTCATTGAACAGCGAGTAGTGGCCTGAAAAGGTGTTGTTGGAACCAGTCTGGCGGTCTAGCTTGAGGGTCAGCAAGTTGACAGAGTCCTGAATCACCGGGGAGGAGACGTAGGTATTAGAGTCGGCCAAGTCCGGCATGGCGACGTTGGCCGCCGGAATGAGGTTGAGCGCGGTCATGCCCGCGGGATTCTGAGGGAAACCGAGAGCCTGGAACAAGTAGTTCGCCTCCCCGAGTTCCACTTGCGAAGGTACGTTGGCTTCCCGCGTCGTTGCCTGGCGCAGGCGCAGCCCTTCGTAAGAGGCAAAGAAGAAGGTCTTATCCTTTTGGATGGGCCCGCCTAACGTCCCACCGAACTGGTTCCGGTCGAGGCGCGGGATGGGCGCACAGGTTCCCTGAATGGAATCGGGCGTGCAATCGGGCTGATCGAAGAAATTCTTTGCATCCATCTGGCGGTTACGGAAGAACTCGAAGCCGCTGCCGTGGAACTGGTTAGTGCCGCTCTTTAGCACCACATTGACTTGGGCGCCGCTGCTGCGGCCGAATTCGGCCGAGTAATCGCTGGATTGCACCTTGAATTCCTGAATGGCGTCGACCGACGGAAGCACGCTGTATTGATTGATGTACAGGTCGTTGTTGTCCACGCCGTCGAGCAGAAAATCGTTTGATTGCTCGCGCGCTCCGTTGACGCTGATGGCGCCGCCCTGGGTGGAGTTCTGCGAGCCTGCCACAGGCAATTGCCCACCTGGGACGAGAAGCGCAAAAGTCAAGAAATTGCGCTCGTTCAAAGGCAACTCGCTTACTTGCTTGCGCTCGATGACTTGGCCGAGAGTTGAGGTGTCGGTCTGCACAAGGGGGACGGACTCGGTGACGACCACCTGTTCACTCAGCCGGCCGACTTGCAGCACAAAATCAACGCGCGCGGTCTGGTCAACGTTCAGGTTGACATTGCTATAGACACTGCGCCGGAAACCGGCTTTTTCAGCCGAGACCTCGTACACTCCCGGAGGCAGCAGGGGGACGCTGAAATCTCCGTCACCGTCGGTCTGCACTTCGCGGGTAGCGTTCGTCCCCTGGTTGCGAACCGTGATTTGGGCTTTCGGAATAACCGCCTCGCTGGGGTCAGCGACAGTCCCAACTATTGTCCCCGTAGGCCCAACGGCGATCGCCGGCCATGCCACCACGCAGGCTAGGGCAAGGGCGAGCACCAGACGTCTAAGTAGCATAATTTCGCTCCTCAATAATTTTTTGGGCAAACAACAACTTAGCTGCACCGTTGTTGGATGCCCCGGGCGCCCACGCCCGTAATAATAAATTAACACGATCGTTGAGTTTTGTAATCCATAATGATGCTCGGACCCCCTGGGCGAAGAGCCCGCCTGCTGCCAGAGCGGGCACCTCTTCGGCCCTGGTTGGAGCTTACACCCGCCAGACGCTGAAAAGACCCCGGGTGGAAGCTGTTCTGATCCATAGAGCTTGCGCGAAGCTTCGAAAAAAGATGACGTGAGTGCAAGGCTGGCGTAAACTTAATCAACTTGGAATAGATGGTACAAGTTGCCAGGAAATCGCGGATTACGTTTGCTTTGTTCTTTTGGGGCGCCTTCGCCGTGTCTGCTCTTGCGGGCACTCCGCAGACTCAGGAACTGAAAGGCGAAGTGTTGGACGAAGCGGGGAAACCTCTTGTGGGGGCCGTCTGCACACTCACCGGGGGCCCTCTGCCCGACACTGGCCTCTCCGTCGCCACAAGAGAAAAAGGCGAGTTTAACTTCACAGGCTTGCTGCCTTCCACTTATCGGTTGACCTGCGCCGCGGCGGATTACGAACCTGTTATGAAGCAGGACCTGCAGATTGGTGAGACCGCACCGCCGTTCGTGCAGATGGTTCTTCCCGCCGAAATTGTAGTCAGGCAAAAGGTGGAGGTCCGAGAGAAGGCCCCCGTTTTATCTCCTGAGAACGTCTCTGCCCCGGCAAAAGTCACTTCGACCCAGTTAATGACGCTACCCTTGACCGAACAGCGATTCAAAGCGGCTTTGCCGCTCGTCCCGGGCGTGGTGCGAACTCCCGATGGAAAGATAAACATTAAAGGTGTGGCCGAAAGCCAGGGGATGATGCTGGTTGACGGTGCGGAGACTGTCGACCCAGTGACCGGAGCGTTTGCGATCGAGGTACCCATCGATGCAGTGGGTTCAGTTGACGTTTTCAAAACGGCTTACCAGGCTGAGTACGGCCGCTTTGCCGGGGGACTGACCAGCGTGCAAACCAAGGCGCCGGCAGACCAATTCCACTTTGAATTGAACGATTTAACTCCCAATATGCGCGGCAAGAGCGGCCACCTTGTGGGCATTTCAGAGGAGTCGCCACGCATTGACGTCACCGGCCCCCTTTTGCCCGGCAAGCTGGACATTTTCGAATCCTTCAACTACGATCTTCACAAACAGCCGGTCCGCGGGCTTGCTTGGCCAAAGAACGAAATCAAGAAGGAGGGCATCGACTCCTTCACTTCTCTCCAGTACATTATTTCCACGCAGCACTTGCTCACCGGGAATCTCAAGATCTTTCCAGAACGCCGCGAGTTTGCTGACATCAACTCGTTAGTTCCGCAATCGGCATCGTCCAACTATGGACAACGCGGCTTCTCCGCCGGGGTTAAGGACCGCTACCTGTTCCCCGCCGGCGGAATTCTGAACTCCTTTCTCCAGTTCACCTATTTCTCCAGCTACGCGCACGGCCAGGGGCCTTTGGATATGCTTGTGACTCCCAACGGCTGGGGGGGGAATTTCTTCAATACATGGGCCCGCGATGGCTCCCAGCAGGAGGCTTCTCAGACCTTTCAGTCTCCTCGCAAGGAATGGCGGGGCCAGCACGAGTTCACGGTGGGCGGGGACCTTGTCCACCGCAGCTTTTCCGGAACCAACGTTTCGCGCCCCGTGCAAGTCCTGCGACAGGACGGAACGCTTGCCGAGAAGATCGACTTCCAGGGAAAGAGTCTGCTTTCAGCAAAGGATACCGAGGTGGCAGCGTTCGTTCAGGACCACTGGGTCATCCAGGGCCGGTTGGCACTCGACCTTGGTCTGCGTTACTCCGGCCAGACCACGGGAGACTCCAAAGCTTTTGCACCGCGGCTTGGCGCAGTTTATTCGCCCGGCGAAGGCGGCAAGACCATCCTTCGCGGCGGTCTAGGAGTTTTCTACGATCGCCTGCCGCTGTTGGCCAGCGACTTCACGAACAACCCTACACGGGTGCTGACCCAATATAGCGCTCTGGGCAACCCGCTTGGGCCGCCCCTGGTTTTCCAGAACGTTTACGCGAGGACCGCAGAAGGGGTAACTCAAATCATCCCGGCCGGGCATGATCTGGATAGTACGCCCTATAACCTGACCTGGAATGTTGAGGCTGACCGGGAGATTCATCCCCACTTCACTCTTCGCCTGAGCTATCTTTCCAGCCGGACCTTCAAAGTTTTCATCACCAATCCCTTGATTGACCAGAATGGCGTCCCCCTGCTCGAACTCTCCAACACGGGGGCCACGCGCTATCACGAGTTCGAATCCACCTTGCGCATTCGGGCTCGTGCGAACACGGACGTCAACATCTCTTACGTGCACAGCCTGTCGCGCGGCGACCTCAATAGTCTTGCGGACGTCTACGTGCCATTCGAGGAACCTGTCATCCGCCCGAATTTCTTCGCCAGTCTGCCTTCCAACATTCCGGACAGGTTCGTGACCTGGGGACGGTTCAACCTCCCCTGGAAGATTGTTGCCAGCCCAGTGCTGGATATCCACACCGGTTTCCCTTATTCTGCCCTTGATGAGCGGCAGAACTACGTTGGCCCCCCGGCCTCGTTGCGCTTCCCTGTCTTCGCTTCGCTTGACCTGGAGATGTACAAGGAATTCCGTATCCGCTTCATTCCCTGGGTGCGGAACCATACGCTTCGCGGCATCTTGCGGGTCTACAATGTCACGAACCACCAGAACCCCCGCGACGTTTATAACAACGTCACTTCGCCCTATCTTGGCCATTTTGCTGGGTTTCAACACCGCTTCTACGATACGGCGCTCAGCTTCCTGTATTGAAATGATACCGTCAAGCTCGGCGCTAAAGGCTTTTGGTTGAGTGGGTCAGTTGTAGCGAATCTGGACCTTGGGGCGTAGGGGAATCAACGTGTAATCAAATTCCGTCAGGGCTTCATCCTTCTCGGTAATCACCAGAAGGTATTTTCCAATTTTGGCAATGAGGCCGGTGGAAGTAATCTTCGAACCAATGTACTGACCG
>Ga0208562_1001012_pt1 | contig 11759 bp, 10 predicted proteins | sample June2015DPH_16_1_3_FD_184715 | JGI IMG/M metagenome (GOLD analysis project Ga0208562, IMG submission 184715) | Peatland microbial communities from SPRUCE experiment site at the Marcell Experimental Forest, Minnesota, USA - June2015DPH_16_150... | ecosystem: Environmental > Terrestrial > Soil >... | reverse complement strand
CACTGACGAGGTCTTTGCCTATGTTATGAAAAACAAGAGGCGGATGCCCCGGACGGCGCTGCGGTACGCGATTGAGCTGATGCCAAAGGAACTGAAGGCAGAAGCCATGAAGAAGAACTGGTAATTCAAGTTTTTTTACCACTTTACAGTTGTACGTTTGGATTGACAAACTGGCCGTGCTTCGCGGTATTTTTTCCGTACGTAATGGCAAATTCCGGGCAGCGGTGCAAACAGCCGAGGCACAGTGTGCATTGCTCTTTCGTCCAGACGGGTTTGCCTTCCCGCAGTTGGATCGCATCTACCGGGCAATTTTTTGCACACAGTCCGCAGCCGATGCAGGAATCCGCAACAGCAAATTTCTTCGTCTTTCTCCCGTTTTTGTAGGCAGCATAGAGGGCAGGCGAGGCCAGCTTCCATGTGCCTTGATTCCGGTTGAAATTGCCAGGCGTGTGAGAACGTATTTTTTCAATAACCTCTGCAATTTGAGGCTCTGCTGCAGCGGTAACTTCCCGGTTTTTAGCCTCGTCGGACAGATCGAACAAGGGCGTCCAGGTATCCACCATCCTTACGGCAAAGCGACCGTTCAGGGCTATACTGTTGGCAGCAAGCTGCTGTGCCAGCATATCATTTGCGGTGCCGGTAGCAGTGCCGAAAGTCAGTACATGGAAAGTATAATGGTCACCGACTGTTTCCACTTCCAAGCGGCCGAGAAAATCGGTCACCACGGTCGGCAGACCCCAAAAGTAGGTGGGTGTAACAAAACCAAGCATTTCGTTTTCAGTAAGGCTAAAATGGAATCTCTCTTTTTTCAGACAATCCACAATGGAAACGAGCTGGTCGCCGGTGGCCACCCCGATTCTAGACGCGACGTATTTACTGTTACCGGTGGCAGAAAAATAAAATATCATAGTCTTATTTCATTACCGTTTTGGTAAAGTTTTTATTGTATATGCTGGGAAGAAGTTCGACGAAGCAGATGCCCACCTTTTCCCTATCCTTGTCAATATTATCTGCATTGCTTATTATTAACACATTTTTATAAATTAATGTAAATTTTAATATTGGTCGTCTGTCGAGGGGCGTTATGCAACACGAGCACACCTGCGGCAACTCTCTCACTGCTAGTGCGAAGTAGCTTTGAGGCACACAGGATGTGTTCGATGCTATACCGTGGATGTGCAACACTTTCGCGCTTCACAAAAGGTTGGTATGCCGCGCAGCTAATGGGAATACGAAAGAAATTGAGCAGTGGTTCGAGAAACTCGACAGGCGCATCGTGTAAGCATGTGTAGCATCATTGACTTCCGGCAGCAGGGCCTAACACAAAGAGGCAACAATTCACTACGATGGAACACCTGGACTACGGAGCTCTCAAGCGCCATTTGCGACTCTCTGTCGAGAGTGGATGTCGCTGATCTTGGTGCCCACGCTGCACAGCCAACGCTGATCACGACGTCATCAGGCGGACAATAAACGCTTGGCCTCTCCTCGCAGGAGCTAAAGAGGTATATGAACAACATTCGAACGTGCGTTCTCAGACGACTCGTACTCGTCGATAGCGACGCTGCATCCCGCATCGCCAAGGGGGGTGCTGGATGTGACTTAATCTGGTGGCGCAAAGACGTGATGCACCCACAGCCAAACAATGAGCGGGGTGTGCCATGAAGGACATAGAGACGAAGCTTAAGTGCTTCAAAATGCGCGCGGAAGGAAAATCACTTGCGACAATCGCAGACACGGTCGGCGTGCGGAGACAGACGGTGGCGAATTGGCTCAACGAGCACCATGAGGAAGTCGAAAACCTGAAGGCGATGGAACTCGACGCTTTGCGCGAGGCCTGCTGGATGACGACGCAGGCGCGCATAAAGCGCCTGAGCGCGAGGCTCGAGAAGATCACGGCCGAGCTGGAAAAACGTGACTTTTCCGATCTCTCGACGGAGAAGCTCCTGGAGCTGGAGCGGAAGACACGCACGGAGCTTGCCAAAGAGTTCCCTGAGCCCCGCATCCGCAGTGACATCCGCAGTGAGGAGGAGCTCAGCGACGCGAAGGCCACGAGAACGTCGCCCGATCTCCATCCATTCTCTAATGGTGAAGCAGGGGGGCGATACTACGCTGTTGCTTGAGCCCGAAGAAAGCGGCAACGGACGAAAACGGCGCCAGGCTGATTAAACAGCGGCAGATATTACTGGTGCTTATTGTCGGGACATCCGCGCTTCGCAAAAAAGGAGAGCCGGAGCGCGAGTCGATACGCCGAGCGGGGATGTCCACAGCACATTCGCCTGTCGGTCGTACTTCGCTGAAGGAGAAGCGTCCGAGCGAGAGCCAGGGGTCATCACTTTCATAGTATCTAACTTTGCGAGGTCGGCTGGCCGTCAGGACGGCGATCGGGTACGCCACCAGTCGCGAAAGGCCACAGCCTCACCGCGGCACCGCCATTTTTTTTCGTTGTCTTCCTGCTGCCAACGTTGGTTTCTGTTTCGTTGCGCTGTGTAAAGTTGGGCGGCAAATGCGCTGTTTTCAAAGCATCTTTTAGCTGGCGCTCGCGTGCCATGAAACGCTCTCGACCCCCTTTGAACGCTATGCGGCCCCGTCTGCGCCTGGTCGCTGAACGTGCTTCTGAAGCACCAGGACCTGTAGGACGTGTATGCTAACGTGCCGTTCAAAAAAGAGGAGGGAGTACGAAACCCTAGCCAACTGCTTGGAAGACTGCGAAAACACCATCATGCTGAATCAGGTCGTTAACTTCAGCTAACTGCTTAGTGTTGAGCTTCCCACTTGCAAAGAAGCAGCCGCAAGCGTCAGTCTTCACTCGAGTCAAAGCAAAGGCCTGGGAATTACCGACGCTCGGCCCCACACTAGTGGGGTTCTGCCTCACGATACCTAGCCAATACTCTGTATTCGGCGCAAGGTGAAAGAGGCCGATGCAGCAGTAGGCACCGGTAACCGTGTTGATGGTTATTACCCCTGCGGGCGGTCCAATCACTTGTGGATTGCGAATGTTCCACGTGTATACTGTTTCGACGAGGACCGTTCTCGGCGCCGGCGTTGCTGCAGGTTGCGCTGTGGCGGCCATCGGGACAACGGTGAGAACTAACAGCGCCATCATACACACGGTAATTAGTTTTAGATTCAACGTATCACCTCAGTTTTTTTGCGGCACCTTTCGCCGCCGTTTTTAAAGATAGAGTAGATTACGCTCTGTTACCATAAACGTTGCTGTAAAATCAACTATGGGAGTTATTACGGGCTTCCAGTGATAATGGCGGTCATCTTCGCTTGCTTATTTGTAGGCATTGTTCTATCCATATATTTCGGCATTATCCCATTTTCTCAAGCTACGGCCAACGTTACTCTCAATAACACTCTATCTTCAAAGCGACTATCAGTAATTCTACCATTCACAACTCCCCGATCTTTAACTCGTCCATCGTTAACGCTACATCCGCCCCACCTTAGAACATTAAGACCCTGCCGCCACGTTAATTTGTAGCGTGGGGATCTGTCACGCTCGTTCGCTAGCTAAGCGAGTAGCCTCTTTATAAGTGGACAGCGCAATTACCATCAGAGGAGATCGACATGGTGAAATCTTGCACATTTACTGGCGTCTTCGTTAAATCAGGCGACTGCTATACGGCCTACGCTGAAGAACTCCCAGGGGCGGTCACCCAGGGAAGAACACTTGAAGAGGCCCAGGAAAACCTCATTGAAGCTATTGAACTTGTTTTGGAAGCCAACCGTGAGTTAAGCGAGAAAGAGCTGGCTGAGAGCGGCCTCTCAGGTATAGAGGTTACTCGTAAAGAATTGGCCATCGCCAGATGAAACGACGGAAGTTCATTACGCACCTCGAGACGCACGGGTGTCACCTCTACCGGGAAGGCGGCAAACATACGCTTTATTACAACCCTGCAAACAAGCAGATCGCATCAGTTCCACGACACAAGGAGGTCAGTGAGTTCACGGCGTATGCTATTTGCCAAGCGTTGAGAGTACCGAGACCAAAATAGGCCATCATTCTTCTTATTCTTCTTTCTATCCCCCGCCGCCAAAAAGCCGCGCCCAGAAGCCGACTTTAGGCTCAGGCAGGCCCGCCTTTTTCATCTCTTCTATCATTCTGAGCGTTCCGGTGCCGTACTCCTCAGCGTATCCCGCAATGCTCGTCACTCTCCTGATCAAAGGTCCGGTGAAAATAGAACAGCCAGAGGAGTTGTTGGCCGCAGAGGAATCGTGACCAGTAGACTTTGAAGAATAGCAGCGACGATAGGTAAGTGCAGGCCAGGCAGATGGACAAAAATGGTTCATCGACCTCTGTGCGATCGGTGTTCTAAGGCAAGATGGTCGGTCTATCTGGGTAACCGTTAGCTAAGAATAATACGAAAGTATGGTAACATTAACATTGAAAAACGTAGGGAGCGCAACACAATATGAAAGGCATAACGCTAGTCATTTTCATTAGCGTGATTGCCGCCCTCTTTGTCGCTGCTTCCCAGTGCATCTATACTACCGAGGGACAAAACGGAACCCAAAACGGAACCCAAAATGCGTCGCCCGTCCACATCGGTATACCTCTACTCGGGAACCATTTCGGAAACACAACGAACAGCCTCGTAGCGATAAGCAACCGGCTTAACCCCGCAGTCTGTGGTCTTCCAATCCTTCTCTAAGCACCGTGTTTCCGGAGCACGCTAAATAAAAAGCAAGGAGTGAACACTAACCACCAAGAGCAGCGCCCCAGGGCCTTGAAATCGAAAAAAAGAAGAAGCGCGAGTTCACCTATTCATGATATAAGGAGACTCGGTCGCTTGCCTCCTGCCGTAATAGCTTAATTGTTTTTTTTTGCTGGCAGTTATGGCGTCAAAATGGATTCTAAATTAGAAAAAGAAATTATCAACAAAGAGCTACGGCTTCCTAAGCTGTTCAAGGGTTTTACGTATCTGCGTTAGCGTGTATGCTCCCCAAATCAGCACAATTATAACCACGACGCTTACGATAATCCTCAGTGCGGCCAAAAGCGGGTGTGGCATTTAACATTCCACCTCCTTTGTAATTACTTTATCCTTCCAGTTTTATACTGCTTTCGCAGCGTTGGCACGACGTTTTTTAGGCCGTCACTCATAGACTTCTGCGTCGGCTTGTGAACGGGGCCCGGGAATCAAAGGAAATCGAAAAAAGAAATAATGGGCTAAGAGCTACTGAGATGGCGAATAAAGCAGCTAGTGCTCAGTCTAAATGTAAAAAAGAAAAAGGGAGGGGGGAGGTACCCCTTCACGACCCCTGCAACGCCTGTAACTCCTGTATTAGATTTTGCACCTGCGGATAGAGCTGACCCTGCGCGGCACACGTCCGCACCCAGTCGTTGCTGTCAGGCTTTCCGGTCGCAGAACAGCCGCTCATGTGCGGCAGCAAGGCGGTCTTAAGCTCGGTCGCTGCGGCACCGGGGTTGCCCACTCTGAGGTTAATCTCAGCGGCGCTGATTAAGGCAAGCGTGGCTATTTTTGTGCCGGGCAAGAACGCTGAACTTGGGATGCCTATAACGGTTAGCCTGAGGGTGTTGAGGTCGGCGAGAACGCTGGCTTTGCTCACGACTTTCACACTGACGACAGGACTAGTCGCGCTAGCTACGGAGGCATTACCGGCATAGATGGTGCGGTACTGGTAGGTGCCGACAGCCGGCTCACTCGTGCTGATGCGATACGCGCCGGTCGATGTCGTGGTATTTGTCTTCCCCGTGACGTTCGCCCACGTGCCACTCACGTTCTTCTGGAGTTGGATGGTGGCGCCCGAGATGGCGGTGCCGCCGGTGGTGTTGAGCGTTCCGTTAATCGTGAAGGGCCTGTTGATGGCGGCGAAGGACGGGGCGCTGACCGTGAGCGTAGTCTGTTGGCTAACCGATTCGTTGCCGATAGCGTAGACGTTGCCGTCAGCGCTCCCGACGTAGACCACGCCGTTGACGACAGCGGGGGAGGACCACACGGCACCTCCGGTCGTGAAACTCCAGAGCTTCGCGCCGGTGGTGGCGTTGAGGGCGTAGGTGTTGTTGTCAAGGCTCCCGACGTAGACCACCCCGTTGGCGACGGCGGGGGAGGAGAACACCTCGTTTCCGGTCGTGTAGTTCCAGAGCTTCGCTCCGGAGGTGGCGTTGAGGGCGTAGACGGTGCCGTCCTGGAAGCTCCCCACGTAGACCACGCCGTTGGCGACGGCGGGGGAAGACAACACTTGGCCCCCAATCGTGTAGCTCCATACGAAGGCCCCGGTGGTGGCGTTGAGGGCGTAGGTGTTGTGGTTATCGCACCCCACGTAGACGACGCCGTTAACGACGGCAGGAGAGGAGAACACGGGATAGCCGGCCGCGTAGCTCCATACGAAGGCCCCGGTGGTGGCGTTGAGGGCGTAGAGGTTCCAATCCTCGCTCCCTATGTAGAGCATCCCGTTGGCGACGGCGGGGGAAGAGTATACGTTGGCTCTGGTCGCGTAGCTCCACAGTTTCGTCCCGGTGGTGGCGTTGAGGGCGTAGACGTTGTTGTCAATGCCGTTGTTTTCAACGCTCCCGACGTAGACGACGCCGTTAACGACGGCGGGGGATGAGTAAACATAGCTATCGGTCGTGTAGTTCCACAGTTTCGTCCCGGTGGTGGCGTTGAGGGCGTAGACGTTGTTGTCATCGCTCCCCACGTAGACGACGCCGTTGGCGACAGCAGGAGAGGACTCCACGTTGCCTCCGGTCGTGTAGTTCCAGAGCTTCGCCCCAGTGGTGGCGTTGAGGGCGTAGACGTTGTTGTCAGCGCTCCCCACGTAGACGACGCCGTTAACGACGGCGGGGGAGGAACCCACGTAGCCTGTAATCGTGTAGTTCCACAACAGCTGGCCGTTCGACGGCACCGGCCCCGCCACTGGACTGTAATCGCCGGTGTGCTGGGCGTTGTAGCGGAACTGCATCGTATCGTTCTGTGCTGCTGCAGGGACGGTTACAGCGCCTGCGAATACAACTGTAATGAGAAGGAGTACTACAGAAAATGAGAGGATTTTGTATGCGCGCATGATTGCCTCTTGCAATGTTCTTGATGCGCAAGAACGTGTCAGGAGATACGATAAAGGCTTCGATTTGAAACTAATGGCGAGAGGGCCGCACTCAGTCGCTCTAGGGGGCTTGAAATCAAGAGGAGAGATAATGAACTATAAACTAAGGAAGGGCTCAAACCCCGTAGATGTGCGCGGGGTTTGCTCTCCGCATCACCTTAGGAATGTATGTTGGCTCCTCTCTTCTTTTCCTACGTGTGAACGCATACCAACACGCCAACGAAACACAAAGACCAAATCGTCATGAGCTCCCTCTCGCCAGGCCTCGTATGAATCGTGTCCCGTTGCGATGTTAACCTTGAACACGACCTTCTCGGCCGCATGCGTTCGAGGTTCTTTAGTATGCATTATTATTTACTTATTTTTATAAATTAATAAGAATTTTAATGATTGTCGTTTATCGGGGCGCTGAACAACGTGGAACGAGCAGCGTACAGCGCCACCGCTGGCGGGAGTACGACTTGCGTTCACGCCGTTAAGGGCGTGTGCGACCAGATACGGCGGACGCAGTATTACTTTGTAACTGCTTCCGGCAGCTTGGTATACTTGGGCAAAGAGAGCGGCATGAACGATATATAGCGGTGGTTCGACCGAGCGGGTGTCCACTGCTCGAAGGAGCTCGAGGCTCGAGAAGATCACGGCCGAGCTGGAAAAACGTGATTTTGCCGATGTCACGACGCCGAAGCTCGTGGAGCTGGAGCTGAAGACACGCGCTGAGCTTGCCCGAGAGTTTGCCGGGCCCAGCATCCGCAGTGAGGAGGAGCTCCGCGACTCGAAGGCCACGAGAACGGCGCCCGATCTCATCCCAATGTTGCGCAGGGGCGACACCTCGCTGTTGCTTGAGCCCGAAGAAAACGGCAACGAACGAAAACAGTCACGCCACGCTGATTAAACGGGGGACCGTCATTATTTGGCGCTTGTTGTCGCAGGACTCCCGTACCTCGTAACACGGGGAGAGTACGAGTCGAAGCGAGGTTGGGCGGTGGATCGAGCAGATTCGGCTGTCGAGCGCGTTTAGGCCTCAAACGAGAAACCTCCTTGCGAGAGCTAGAGGATAGTCACGCAGATCGGGCGCGCCATATCATTGAATAAAAACTGCTAGATTAGTTATGGTAGTAAATGGGCTGTTGTGGGATCGGTTGTCAGCAAGCGTTACCGTGTACGCTGCGGCTCACTACCGGTCGCGAAAGACTCACCGAATTACCTTCTTTTCTTTGACCGCGCGCGTTACAGAGTGATAAGGACTTAAGCGGAAGGTTGGTGCGACCAGCGTACGTCTCCACTAATCTGCGACCTTGCAAACTCCGCAAGCGCATCGTTCGATTGTTGAGCACCGCCTAAGCAACGTTGTAGTTCTGACTCAATATTCACTCGCAACGGCGGAACCGCAGCGCTTAAGTAATTAAAATTATCTCTGTTACGTGGTTTCACGGATTGGGCAATGCGACGCTACTGAACTGAGAAACGGAGAGTAAATCGCCTTGATAAGAGTGGGAGATCAACGATGCCACGCATAACGAGGAGCAACGAAAAGGCGAGGCGATGGAGACAGTAGCTGTCGTTATTCCGACGTTAAACGAGGAACGTTCAATAGGTAAGGTCATCGACAGCGTGCCCGTTGCCGACCTCTTGCAAAACGGGCTTGAAACTGCCGTGTACGTGATCGACGGGCAATCCACCGATAACACGAGAGAGATCGCCGTCAAAAAGGGCGCAAAGATCATACTCGAAGCGCGGCGGGGAAAGGGTCAGGCCATTCAAACGGGATTTAAGTCCATCACTGCCGACTACGCGATCATGGTTGACGGGGACGACACGTACCCGATTGAAATGGCAACGGAGATGACACGCCTGCTCCAGACACACGACGTCGTTATCGGATCGCGATTCAAGGGCACCATAGAGCCGGGAGCCATGACCAGACTGAACGTCGTGGGGAACGTCCTCCTCTCGCTCCTCGCGCGAACGCTGTTTGATGCACCCATCAGCGACGTGTGCACGGGGTTCTGGGGCTATCGAAGCGACGCGATTCGGCGCCTGGAGCTCGCAGCGCGCGGCTTTGAAATTGAAGTCGATATGTTCGTCGAATGCATGAGGAAGGGCTTGCGCATCGCGGAACTCCCGATCACCTACCGCGCTCGGGAGGATCAACCGAAGCTGTCATCACTGCGGGATGGCGTCAAGATCGGTCTTTTTTTGTGCAAGCGACGTTTGGAACAGATACACTAGAACGGCGGCCCTCAAGCGGAAAACAGCTGAACGGCTTGAGTAGGTGGCGTAGTGATCCGAGGATCGCACTCAAGCCACTGGTGCCAAATTCGCAGCCGATATAGAGCGTTTTGTTTGTAGCGCGCTTGTCCCGACCTGTTATTGGAGTGCAGCCTTAAATCTGCGAGTGGCGCACGTGATGCGGCCGTCCGGAGAAGCAGATATGTGGGTGGCTGAGGCAGCTCCTTCCGTGGCACGCAGTAAAGGTGGCGTGTACGTCCTTTTAGTCCTCTAGCGTTCATCTCGCCGCTTGAGATAGGGGCAATGGACGCTATGCCTAATCGAAATCTGCTTGGAGTTCTCCGCTAAACAAACAGGGCACATATACTGCATTGCATCGTCGGGGACTTTCCAAGCGAATTCTTTCCCGGTCTGCCTTAAGGCCACGTTGATTGGCCAATGCCTCAACCGCCGAACCCGCTGTGGGGGAGAATGCAAAAAGAGACGTCAGCTGGATCGGATATAGCGTTTTTTATTTTGTTTCAAGCAGCCAGACTCACGTCGTGCTCTGTCGGGACTTCAAGGCGCGCCTATTTTTTCCGTTGGTGATTGAGTCACATCACGGTTTTTTTTTTGAAACTGATTATTATCCATCCTTTACGACAACTCCTGTTCTTTTCGCCGGCCGTCGATCGTGGTGCCCTGCCCTTGGTTTACCTGCGAGCGCCGCGTTAGGCTTCGCAACAAGAGAGATAATGATTTATCAATGACCGCGGCAGCGCCTGAGAACAAGGGAAACCGCCTAACTTCGCGGCTCTGGGCTTTAGGCGCTGCAGAGCTTCTCTGCTCCAGCTAAGCGAGATTGACCACTATCGCGGGGTTTGATGCCGTGTACACAATCTTAATGGGCGCTACGTCGTCAGGAATAGAAAATGCTATGTAGACGTTGCACGTGCCAGGCTTGAGCTGCTCTGCGGCGAGCGAGGCGCGACAACTGGTGGTACCCTCTACGTAGTTCGCGTAGTACGCCCTTCCGTCATTGCCCACAAGGACCACGTGCGAGTAGCTGAAAGGCGTCGTTCTGTTCATCGCATTCGCCACGGTGACGTTAACAATAGCGTATGTGCTTCCCTGGATGGGGTTAAGCGGAGCGTACTGGTCCGCAGCGTTGGTCGCCCACACCTGGCGCGCTTCGGGGTCTGTGCCGTTCATCACGTCTTGTACCCGAAACGTCAGGTTGCCTGCCGTCGCGCTTTCACCCACCCGCGCCTGCACGTTCGGCTGGGGCTGCACGTACAGAGGATTCTGCTCGTTCTGGGCCGACTCAGCCGTTAGAGCGGGTTGGAGCGTGGCGAAAAGAACGACCCCGGCGAGTACGGCTGCTAGTAGTATAATAGCCGCTGCCCCGATTGCTTTCCAGCGTCGCTTCACGAAATCGCCCCGTTATCGGTAAATGACCTCCGCCTGGACGTCGCCGCTTGTCACGGTTCCGTTGCCGATGTTCGACTCGCGAATGAGTTGTGCTCCGTGAGGCAATGTTACGGCCGTGTTGAGCGTGTAGTCGTTGATGCCCGCCTGTTTTTGCACATAGAGGCTATAATGGGAATATACGCCCGCAGAGCCGATCGTCGCGGCGGGGAGGGAGTACGTGTACGTAACGTTCGCCGTGGCGTTCGGCCCTACGAAGATGTACGAGGTGAACTCAGTGAGGCCGTCGCTCCATGTGACAAGCGGCCCGAGCGCGTGGGAGCTATATCGCGCGCTGATTAGCTGCGCTCCGTTGGGCACGAGTGCCGTTGTGAAAACGTTGTACTCCCACGGGCAGTTGTTCTGGTAGGTGATTGTCAGGTTCGACGTGAGCGTGCCGTTCTCGTTCACGCGCGTGTCGTAGGTGATACTCTTGTTGACGTTGAGGTCGGCCTTGCCCCCACCGGAGTTAGCGCTGAGCACGTACAGGTAGTCGCCCGACGTCTGCTGAACCGCACCATCATCGTAACCGCCAATGGGGGCGCCCGGCGCGTAAACGAGGACGTGCCCTTGTTGACCGAGCGTTTTGAGTGTATTGAGCAGGAGGAGCTTTTCGACGGGACCTGCCGTTTGCGCCGTCGCAACGAGTTTGTCCCCTAGTTTCGTCAAAAATTCGGTAAAGTCGGTTTTGAACCCGGTGCCGGTCGCTGAAAGGTAGTGCACCTGATCGATAGCGTTTCTCCACGTAAGCGTCTGGTTTCCGACCGTAACGGGGCCTGTGGTTTTTAGGAATTCCTGCAGTGCCGTGAAATCGATGGCAATGACGCCATCGGCGTGTTGTCCGGTTAGTTGCGTATATGCGGCAGCGTAAAGTGGCGCGAACGTCGCGAAGTCATACTGGACGTTCATGTCGCGGAATCTCACATACTGCGTGCCGTAAAAAATCGTAAAGCTTTCTGGGCCGTCAAGTTTGATGACTGCGTTCGAGCTGTTGGTGTAGGTGTTGGTGG
>Ga0208562_1001000_pt1 | contig 11867 bp, 16 predicted proteins | sample June2015DPH_16_1_3_FD_184715 | JGI IMG/M metagenome (GOLD analysis project Ga0208562, IMG submission 184715) | Peatland microbial communities from SPRUCE experiment site at the Marcell Experimental Forest, Minnesota, USA - June2015DPH_16_150... | ecosystem: Environmental > Terrestrial > Soil >... | reverse complement strand
AGTTGTCAATACATGCGCGGGGGCCTAGGTCAGCTGGGGGGAAGCCAGAAGTCGCTGATGAAGAAGAGGTAGAACCTCGCTCGTCAAGACAGTAGATTGCCATGCCATCAGGTAGACCGAATGTCCTTCCGGAGACAGCCCATCAAGGATAGCGGGATGACATGTTCGACGATGGCGTCGGGAACGAATAGGGGCAGCTCCCCACCCTGCATCGATTGGCCAACAAGAGAGTGTCCTCAGCTTTGAGCGCGAGAGGATCAAACACACCAGCGTCGATGTCCGCTCTCGCGCGTCGAATGGCGAATCCATCCGCTCGCATCTGCGAAGAGGTACAATCCGTCTTCAAGGAAGAAAGCGAATTCGGGTGATCACGGCCGACTTATGAAGGTGTACCAAGCTTCGCTGCATGGTGTTCTGCTTATTGAGCCGAAGGCATTTGAGGACGAACGCGGTTTCTTTCTGGAAAGCTACAACGAAAGGGCAATGGCCGATATCGGAATTCAGCATCCTTTCGTCCAAGACAGCCACGCTTTTGCGGCGCGGGATGTCTTGCAGGGTCTGCACTATCAGGTGCAGCGTCCTCAAGGGAAACTGATTCGTGTGGTAGTGGGCGAAATCCTGTACGTTTCAGTCGATTTGCGGAAGAGTTCTCCGACCTCGGGGCGATGGTTTGGAACGGTTCTCTCGGGGATAAACAAGAGGATGCTGTGGATCCCGCCAGGTTTCGCTCACGGCTTTGTTGTTCTGTCGGATGGAGCTCATGTGTTAACGAAGGCCACAGAGTTTGATCGTCCCGAGCTGGAGCGCACCGTCGCGTGGAATGATCCGCACCTGGACATTGAGTGGGCACTTAAAGGACACCCGATTGTTTCTAATAAGGAGAAACGCGGTGTGCCTCTGCGACAAGCCGAAATGTTCGACTAGCGATAAGAACGGATAGGTGCTCACCGACGTCGAAGCCCTGAGCGGACGGGAATCCCGCCGCGACGATTCCGAGCGAATGAAACAACGGTCGACAGTCCGGCTGAGCGTAAAGTCAAACCCTCTACTCCTTGTCGTTGCTGTGTTTCTTGCCCTCGGCGGCACACTGCAGAGCGGCTGTACCAGCAGCCCAGTTGCTAGCCCGGCGTCCACTCCGCGGCCGACGGAAACGCCTAGGCAATCCGGAACACTGGCGAGCAACCCTCCCGTCGCACGTCTGATCTGCCCTACCCTCGGCTCTTCCAGGTGGGAAAGGGAGACACTTTTGTAATAGCCTTGTTCTTTTGATATTGACAACCAAACTTTCAAAGAACTGTCTTTAACAGCGACGCCTCATCATCACTAAGAACTCTTAAACAAAACAATGAGGTTTGAAATTCAAAGTAGATGGGATGAGAAGGTCGACCCCCGATCACGGATGGCGTTAAGCTACCGGTGATCAACGCACTCTACGGTGCAATCGCAGCGGATAAGGAGATCGACCTTGAACAAGCATAACAATTCTGGAAAGAAGAGTGAACTGACATCGAAGCGGGCGAAGCCGCGGGGCCCGATGCGACGGGATACGAAGGAAGTGTTGACGGAACTGGTGGGAAAACTGAAGGAAAAGCTGGATCCTAAAAAGCCCGCAGCAACGAGCGCCGGAGAAAAGCATAAGCGCGGTGAGCTTCGCCCCAATCTCGATCGTCTGACGGTGGGTGTGGATCTGGGGGACCGATGGAGCAACTACTGCATTCTGGGTCTAGAGGGGGAGACGCTGGCGGAGGGACAGTTGCGTACGACGCAGGAGGACCTTGCCGAATTCTTTCAGGCATTGAATGCAGCTCGAGTGGTTTTCGAGGTGGGGACACACTCACCATGGGTGCAGGAAGTCATCGGCGGTTGCGGACATGAAGTGCTGGTGGCCAATCCACGAATGATGGATGGGTCGAAGCGTCGCAAGCGGAAGAATGATCGGATCGATGCCAACAAGTTGGCGCGATTGGGGCGAGTGGATCCGCAATCGTTGCACCCGATACAGCACCGCAGTCGGGAAGTGCGGCAGGATCTGGTGATATTACGAGCCCGAGACGCGTTGGTGGCGGCGCGGACGGAGCTGATCAACGCCACGCGAGGACTGGTGAAGAGTATGGGCACACGGCTTCCCAAATGTTCTAGCCCGAGCTTTGCGGAAAAGGTAGAGGGGACAGTTCCCGCCGAGCTTCGCGACGCGCTATTGCCACTGATGCGCATGGCGACGGCGCTGAGTGATTGCATCCAGGAGTATGACGAGAAGATTGAAAAGTTGGGCCGCGAGAAGTATGGACATACGGAGTTATTGCGGCAGGTGAAGGGGGTGGGGCCGATCACGGCGCTGGCCTACGTATTGACCCTGGAGAATCCGGACCGATTCGTGAAGAGTCGAGATGTGGGGCCATATCTGGGATTAGTACCGAAGCAGGAAGACTCCGGGGAGAGCCAGCCGCAATTAGGAATTAGCAAAACCGGCGACACGATGCTGCGCAAGCTGCTGGTGGGGAGCGCGCACTATATCTTGGGGCCGTTCGGACCGGACACGGACTTACGACGGTATGGGCTGCGACTCTGCGAGCGGGGTGGGAAGAATGCGAAGAAGAGAGCAGCGGTAGCGGTGGCGCGGAAGCTCGCCGTCTTACTGCACTGCCTCTGGGTGAGTGGAGAAGTATATGAGCCGCTGCGCCAGGGCACGTCCGCGACGATAGCGCCGGCGGTGGCTGCCTAACGACCAATGCGAGCTACAGCAGGAAACACGCCCTCGAATCCGAGAGAGGACGAGGCGGAGAGATTGCTGTAGAAGACGAGAGCAAGGGAGCAGAGATGAATTGATGGCGCAAAAACCGAGAGTTATCTGGAAAGTTTGGTAAGCGACGACATCCACCGCCTTGTTCGGGTGACTGCGTTAGTGGGCTCGGTCTATAAAGACCGCAAAGTAGATAGCAGCACCCAACAAGCCCAGGTTCGTCACGGTGGTGATGAACCTGGGCTTATGATCGAACCCCAACTTGCACCGGACCCAGAAGGGCCCATTCAGAGTGCGGATAGAAGCACGGCAACGGTGGGTGGCGTCGACCAGAGTTTCTCGAAGACTTGGTTCGAAGCGGATCCATGATGCTCTGTGACCGAAATGAAGATGATGATGGCGAATGTCAAAGGCAGCGGGGCTTGGCTGCCGACAAGGGTGCTCCAGAAAAGCGGACCCACTCAACTAAGGAACGAAGCTTCACTGAACTGCGTTTCGCTTCGTTCCGAGCTCGATTGTGAAGTGAGTTGCGAGGCTGTCAAGGGTCAAGATGAACGCCGCCATTCGGCGGCGCCCTTGACAGCCTCGCAACTCACCAGCCGAGGTCTATGCAGCACGGAAGAGAACTAGCAAGTTTTCACGGGAAGACAGACAAAAGGGGGATCCTGTGGGTCGTCCGAGTTGCCAATCGTCGCTCCTGAGCGATCCTAACGCAAACTTTTCTGTGGAAATGTGGCGGAAGTCAAATATAAGGAGGGCCGCCACGTCGGCCTTGACTTTTATGACCTTCTCATAGAAGCCCACTACTGACGCCAGCGGCAGCCATAGCCATCAGAGCGGGAGTTGCGAGCAACTAGCTAGAAGTTTCGAGGAAACACGATTCTTCATGGAGAACGATATGGTAAATACGCATATTCGGAACGTAGCAATCGTCGGTACGGGCTTGATCGGCGCGAGCTGGGCGGCGCAGTATCTGGCAAACGGCTTTGACGTCATCGCGACGGATCCCGCGCCAAACGCGGAGGCCAACTTACGCACCTGCGTCGACGAGGCATGGAAGTTACTCACGGTCATTGGCCTTGCTTCGGGTGCAAGCCGCGACCGACTGACCTTCACTGCCGATATGAAGGAGGCGGTGTCGAAGGCCGACTTTGTCCAGGAGAACGTCCCGGAACGATTCGTCTTGAAAGCCAAGGTGTTCGCCCAGATGGACGAAGTCACTCCTCCGGACTCGATCCTCGCTTCGAGCGCATCCGGCATCACCATGGATATCATTCAGTCGGGCTGTAAGCATCCCGAGCGCTGCGTGATAGGCCATCCCTTTAATCCTCCCCACGTTATTCCTCTGGTTGAAGTAGTAGGCGGGGCGAAGACGTCCGAGGCGGTGATCGAACGAGCCATGACGTTCTACGCGTCTATCGGCAAGAAGCCGATCCGGCTGCACAAAGCTCTCCCGGGCCATGTTGGGAACCGGCTTCAAGCGGCGCTCTACCGAGAGGTCCTGTATCTCATCCAGCAAGGCGTCGTCAGTGTGGAGGATGCAGACATCGCCGTGTGCTATGGGCCGGGGCTTCGGTGGGGTGTGATGGGCCCTAGCCTACAGTGGCATTTGGGCGGGGGGCCCGGCGGAATCCATCACTTTGTGGAGCATTTTATGGATGGCTTCGTGGGCCAAATGAGGAAACTCGAAATGCCCGACGTCACGCCGGCACTGATGCAGACGGTTATCGATGGCGTGCTGAAGGAAGCAAACGGCCAATCGGTCGAACAGCTTGCTCAGGCGGAGAACAAGGTGGTGTTGGAGCTTCTTGCGCTACGCGCAAAGGCAGGCAGAACACTTCCATAAAACATATGGATTGGATTGCCCTCCTCGGTTTACTAACGGCACGTCGGAAGAATCGCCAAAGCGCAATTCGGTTATCCTTCGATTCGATATGAGGAGAGAGTGGCCATGAAAGAGTCCGTTATGTGGATGTCGAATCTTTGCTGGGGGAACGGAAAAGTCGGTGAATCGCAAAAGGAAATCTCTGAGATCCCGTGATACTCATTGTTTCGGCCTCTGTTGTTGGCCTTGGCCGGGCGTGGGGTCACGGATTCGATGGCACAAGAAGCCTACCGAATTCAGGAAGAACTGATGAGCCCAACTACTGGCAAGGGTTTTTGCTGCTCAATTTCCCGCTGCGCCGTAGTGTTTGCGAGTCTTGTCGAGGATTTGGTTCGGCGAGCTAAGGCCGACTTCCCACTGGTGCCTTTGTGCCCGGTAAAAAGCATGGCTCCGGTACCGGCGATCGCTGGCATGGTGGCAAGGGCAGTCGATACGACGGCTGTTTGACCCGAAATTGCATGACGCTCGCTATTTCGGATTACCCAGAAAAATTCGAAGCAGAGATGAATCTACCGTGCCCTGGCCATGGATTTCGTGACCTTGGCACGGTCGTCAGTCTTAAGCTTGTGGGACTTATGGCGCTCCGCCTCCGAACACGTCCCGGCGCAAGGAACTGCTAGCGATATACAGCAAACGCAAAGCTTTGCATGACCGGCAAGAGTTGGAAGATAACTCCGAAGGGTTCTAAATCGTGTTGTCAGGCGCTAACAAAGAGCGGTAAACCCTGCCAAGCCGCCGCCACCTCGGGCGGTCTCTGCTTTTTTCACGCCAACCCCTGCAAGCGGCAAGCTGGGCCGAACCGGAGGCCGGAGCAAGCGCCATTCTATGGCTGAAAGTGTCGATCCACTGCCTAAATTGGACAACAGAATCGCAGTGCAGAACGCCGTGGATCGGGTGATCGAAGATGTATATACGCGGCAGACTGCGCCCCAGCCGCGCAGCGGCCCTCGCACCTCTGCTGAACTTGCAGATGCGCGCGGTCGAGAGGACGGATCTAGAGCGGCGAGTCGCGAAGATGGAAAAGCTATTGCCTGCGGCTAACGAGGGCGAACGGCCAGACGATTCGGTAGATTCTGAGCGCTGAGGCTGCAAGGCGTATGGCTTTATTGATGGCTAATGATTCACTGAATGACCGGCTTGATAAGGCTTAAGCGGTCAGGATCAGGAAAGCCATCAAGCCGTACGAGGCGGCTCACCTGTCAATTGGACCCGAAATACGACTATGGTATAATGACTATGATCTTAGGAGCTTTAGTATGAAAAGAATGGCAGCAGGTTCCTTTAAGGTACATTGCCTTGCCGTGATGGATGAAGTCCAGGCTAAGAGGGAGAGCATTGTGATCACGAAGCACGGCAAGCCGGTGGCGAAGCTTGTCCCGGCAGACAAGAATATAGACGACATCTACAATTTCTTGGCCGGCAAGGGTGCCATTACAGGCGATGTCGTTTCCCCCGCGATTTCGGAAGAAGAATGGGGTGAGCTCAAGTGATTCTGGTCGACACGCATGTTGTCGTCTGGCTGGCATTTGACCAAGGTCAGCTTTCCAAGAACGCAAGAGCGGCCATTAACGAGGCGAGACAGAACGGCGAAGGGTTAGCCATCTCCGATATTACGCTGCTGGAGTTGATGACGCTCACGAGTAAAGGACGCATCCGCCTCGATATCAGCCTCGAATCCTTTTTGCGCGAAATCGAGGCACGGTTCATTGTCCTACCGATCAGCGGGCGCGCATGTGTCCGAGCGCTGGGGCTTCCGGCGACCTATCCTAAGGATCCAGCAGATCGCATTATTGGAGCCACTGCTCTAGTCGAGGGATTGTCTCTGCTTACTGCGGATCGCGCGATCCAACGGTCGCGAGCTCTTCACACAATTTGGTGAGAACCGCGCGAATATTTACTGCGCTAATAGGGCAAGGAGAAAAGCTTCCCCGAGTCTCCTCAGTGCGCCCGCCGACTCCAAGCACGCCGCCGCCGTCGGTTATTGCGTCTATCGCAGCATAAAACGTAAGGACCCGTCGCCTGAACTGGTCAACTCCATACCATTTCCAGGCACCAGTTGCACGGACGACCTGGTGGAGAACGGCAAGAAGTACTATTACGTGGTGCGGGCGATCGGCGCCAAAGGAGTTACCAGTATCATCTCGAACGAGGCGCCTGCCCCAATTCCAACGCGGAAGCAGAGCAATCCTTCCGCCTCAGGAGCCTCGGCACCCCTCTGCCGAGAGCGAGCCAGCGTGAAATAGTGTTTGGGAGTCTCGCGTAGGGCTCTAGCACCAGTACTCGGCCGAGATGCAAATATTAGTATGACCCCCGCGCGCGGCAGTAGACTAAACCGCCATTCGCAACTTACCTTGAGGAATTAGATGTGCATCGCGGGTTGCTAGAAATTCCTCAGCGGAGATGGGCAGTGGTGTGGCACGCAGTGCAGAGTGTAATAAAGGTTGCGCTCGGAATCATCGCCGTAGTGGCTGCGAAACTGTTGGTGGTAAACTTCCAACTTCGACATCGAACCGCACGATTGACATCGCCAGCCATCGCGACGCAGTACCTGCTGCCGCAGGTCCTCGTACGACACCGGATCAAGCCGGATGCGACCGGGCTCCTCTTGCCCAGGATGACACTGTGATGCTAAGATGTATCACATGAAGAAAGCTTCGGTTCGAGATCTCCGCTACGCTTTCAAAAAGATTGAACGCCTCTTGCACCAGGGTGAAGAAATCCAGATCACAAAGCGCCGGCGCGTGATTGCCCGTTTGGTGCCCGAGAATGCGCAGCGCGCCCGAGAGATTCCGGACTTCATGGAACGGCTGCGCGCCATCTATGGCGACCGGGTGTTGCCAGTCAGCGGAGCCGAATTGGTGGCGGAAGATCGGAGCCGCTATTGAAGGTCTATGCCGATACCAGTTTTCTCATGTCCTTGTACAGCCCAGATGCCAACTCCGCTGCTGCGGTGCGCACGATGCAAGGATCCACGCTTGATCGTTTCGTGAGTACTTTTGGAGAACTGGAAGTCGTCAATGCGCTGGGTCTAAGGGTCTATCGGAAGGAAATTTCGACAGCACAGGCCCAGTCTTCCTGGAGCGATTTCGAGAAGGATTTGCGTGCCGGGATTTTCCAACTGCGGCAACTGCCGGAACAAGCTCTTGAACGGGCGCGTCAATTGTCTCGCCAAACTACTGCCAGGCTGGGTACCCGCACAGCGGATCTATTACACGTGGCGGCGGCGCTCGAGCTGGGTGTGGATTGCCTCTACAGCTTCGACCAGCAGCAGCGGAAGCTTGCCCAGACGGTTCACCTCAAGCTGAACTAGTCCTGAGTCCAAGCGGCAACTGAGGGAAGCGGGGTGAGTGACCCTTCAAACGAGGCTACGGCGAAGATTCCGTTCCGACGTTTCTCAAGCTTCTCGCTCTTGGATTCAAACATATACACTCACGAGCGCGGATATGCGAACGCCGCGCGTGCTGATTTCCTCACGCGTGATCTGGGGCTACCTGGTGAATCCGCCGCACATGGATTTGCTTCTCACGCTTGCGGGTTTGGGCAATATCGTAGGAGGCTTGCATCCGCATGAGTGTGTCCATTTTCACTCCAAAGGCTTTCTCAATGTGGAGCGCCATATCCCCGGAAAGGTCAGCCTTTCCGTTAAGCAGGCTGGACAGCGCGGGCCGGGAAACCTGAAGCGCGGTCGCCGCCGCCGTTACCGTCAGGCCCGCGGGCTCCATAATCTCCGTCCAAATGTAATCTCCGGGATGGGGCGGGTTCTTCATAGGCATGGAGTTTTATTCCTTTTGTCCTAGTGGTAGTCTTCCAAATTTAGGTCGTAGATTTCGCGCTCTGCGATGTCGATACGGAACGTCAAACGACGGTTACGGGTGACGCTGAGGCTCCAAGTGCCCTTGCGGTCGCCGGTCAGTGTGTGCACCTTCCACGCTGGCAGCGAGCGTAATTCCTCAGGACGCACCATGAAGAGATTATGGCAGATCGGGACCACAAAAGAATCCCGGCGAAGAACAACGGTTAGAACGTCAAACCACGTGGGACAACTGGGCGCCGGTTAGCTTCAGGGAGTGTTAAGAGGAGGCTTCATCAACGGCGGAAAGAAGCCGTCGAGCGGATTCAGAGTGCCGAACGTGAATAGGCGCGAATTGGGAAAAGGCACCCGTATTGACATGTGAATGACATGAAAGTATGCTTTGAACATGTCCAAGATGATTCAGCTTCGTAATGTGCCCGATGCCCTACATCGTGGCCTGAAAGCTCGCGCTGCCATGGCAGGCATGTCGCTTTCAGACTTTCTGTTGGCGGAGATCAAGGAAATCGCGGAGAGGCCAACGCTCGCAGAATTGCGGGAGCGGCTGCACAAACGTGAGCCGGTTTCAGCTCAGATCGATACCGCTCACCTGGTGCGAGAAGAGCGCGAGGCGCGATGATCGTCCTGGATGCGTCTGCCGCAGTTGCCTGGCTTCTTCAGACATCTGCGGGACAGATCATCGAGAAGCGAATTTATTCGCGTAACGAAACGCTACACGCGCCTCACCTCCTAGATCTCGAGGTCACGCAGGTACTAAGGCGTCTCGCATTGCAAGGAGTGGTCCCGGTACTTCGTGCTGACGAGGCGGTCCGCGATCTGCTGGATCTTCGTATTACTCGCTATCCTCATCTCGTGCTCCTGCCACGAATTTGGCAACTGCGTCACAATCTTTCTGCCTACGATGCTGCCTACATTGTGCTTGCCGAAACACTCGGAGCTGCACTAGTTACACGGGATGGTCGACTGGCTTCTGCTTCGGGCCATGCCGCAGCCATCGAGCTCTTCTAATCCGAGGAATCGCATCACTCACCCCACCACGGCTTGTGGTCCCAAGTAATTGGGTTCAAGAATTGACGCCGGGTGTACAATTCCCGCTGCGTGCCATTGCACCTATTTTGGGGCAGTTTTGACCGTTAAGTGGAGAACAATAGGAGGGGCGCCATGGATCGATCTACTCGGCTGCATTTAGTTGGAAGGATTACCTATTACGTAGGATGGATCGCGCTGGCCTGTGGGGGACTGGTGCATCTGAACATTGCCAAGGCCCTATTCGCGGCGATGAGCCTAACGAAGCGGAATCTATTGGAAGTCAGTGTGATGTGCTTCGTCATCTGCGTGGCGTCGGAGGTTCGCACCCTCGCCTCAACCGAAAGAGGTCTCTCCAGCGTTGTAAAGACGCCAGCGGTCCCATAGGGAGCGCAGCCGGCGGACCTGATGCCTTCTCAAAAAGGGCTGTGGCGAGCATCGTTTGCAGTGCTTACGATTGCCGCGCCAGCACTGGCCCTGTTCTCCTTTTTCCTGCTCAACGTGGGTGGTTGGAGGGCGCGCATTCTGGCCAGAGTGTTCCGTGTCGACAACTGGCCGGTTGTCGTTTCGCCGCCGACGAACTTTCGACCGCAAGTCCCTCCGGGATTCGAGGTTTCCGTGTTTGCCAGGGGCTTCACCGAACCGAGGTGGTTGGCTGTCGCTCCCAGCGGCGATGTGTTTGTGGCCGACTCGGCGGCAGGAGCGGTGGTGGTACTACACGACCCCCAGGGGATGGGCAGTGCTGACTCACGCGATATCTTTGCCGATCATTTGGACCTGCCTTTTGGGATCGTCTTCCACGACGATTATGTATACATTGCCAATACAAACGAGGTCCTGCGCTTTCGCTATGACCCCAAGACGTCGAGGCGGCTCGGTGATGCAGAGCACATCTTGAACCTCCCCGGGATGGGCTATCACCAGCATTGGACGCGGTCGCTGGCCTTCAGTCCGGATGGCAAAAGGCTGTTTGTTTCTGTCGGATCAAGAACGAATGTCTCGATCGAGGGTGATACCCGCCGTGCAGCAATTCTGGTGTCAGACCCCGATGGCAAGAACATGCGAATCTACGCAGGCGGGTTGCGGAATGCTGTGGGTATTGCCTTCAATCTCGAATCGGGCGCACTCTGGGCCACGGTAAATGAACGCGATGACATTGGGGATGACATCCCGTCCGACTATTTTACTCATGTCGTTGACGGTGGCTTCTACGGCTTCCCCTTTTCCTATATCGGCGCACACGTAGATGATCGGGTAGCACCAAGACCGGATTTGGTTGCAAGCACGATTGCTCCAGATGTGCTTCTGGACGCCCACGTGGCACCACTGCAGTTTAGTTTTTACGACAAACAGCAGTTTCCTTCTGCCTATTGGCACGGTGCTTTCATTGCTGAGCATGGTTCTTGGAACCGGCGCGTCAGGAGCGGCTATCAGGTGGTATTTGTTCCCTTCCGCAATGGTTCTCCTGCCGGCAAGCCGATGCGTTTCTTTTCCGGGTTTGTGCCTGATCCGACACGTAAGGAGGTCTACGGTCGAGTGGTTGGCGTGGCCACCGGAGCCGACGGTTCTCTCTTGATCTCAGATGACGGTGCAAAAATCATCTGGCGAGTCTCGTACGAATATCACCCCGGTCCGACGAAATAGACTACTCGCCATTCGCAATTCCTTCTGGACTCCAGCGTGCATCCAGGGCTGCGAGGAATTCCTCAGCGGAGATGCGCACTGGCCTGGCAGGCAGTGCAGGGTGTAATAAGGGTCTGCTCGGAATTATCGCCGGAGTGACTCCGAAACTGTTTGTGGTGAACTTCCAGGTTCGCCATCGTCCCGCACGATTGGCACGGCCAGCCATCTCGTTGCAGGACCTGCAGCCGTGAGGCTTCGTACGACGCTGGATCTAGCCGCACGCGGGCTGCGTTTGGGTCAATCGACGTCACGATGCCCAGAACTGCAGTCTCAATCGCCCGCTCAACGACATCAGCAGACCACATAGTCACAAGCTGCGACGCCGCCCGACCACCGGGCCGAGCAGGAATGCCGGTGGCATCATCTACTCAGACTGTATGAGCCTTACAAGGGCACGCGGTTCCTCGCTGTTTTGAAAAAGTGAGCAAATTTGAACAGTTCCTCCATTTGGGGAAACAGTATTCTACAAACTACATTGGCGCTGCAGTCTCGGGGGAGGGACCGCTTTGTGGAGCGGTCTGAGTTAACGTGGTGGTGTCGACATTCGGACCCTCACGACCGCCTTTTTTTTCAACGTGTCGCGAAGGTTGTTTTCAAGTATCGATCCTACGTCGTACTTGCAGGGGCATGATGCTGAGCGAATTTTTCAAGTGCCAAGAACCCGCAGAATCGATTGGTGGCTGATCGGGCTATTGCTCGTTTCGTTGCTTCCTCGGCGCAGC
>Ga0208562_1000996_pt1 | contig 11915 bp, 7 predicted proteins | sample June2015DPH_16_1_3_FD_184715 | JGI IMG/M metagenome (GOLD analysis project Ga0208562, IMG submission 184715) | Peatland microbial communities from SPRUCE experiment site at the Marcell Experimental Forest, Minnesota, USA - June2015DPH_16_150... | ecosystem: Environmental > Terrestrial > Soil >... | reverse complement strand
TGGGGCTGTTTGCCGCCAATATCCTCGTCCTCCTGGGATACGCGCTGATTCAGCCAACTCTCCACTGGCGTTTGGCGAAACAGCAACTCTCCACCGATCCCTTCTTCTTGCTGGCACTGCAAACGGTCTTTTACGGGTTGATGCTCGCGTTCATTTTTTTTCTCGTGGCCGTGGACCACCGGCAGCCATTTTGGCCAACGCTTCGGTGGCGACGTATCACAGTCTGGCAAGCACTCGGTTGCCTTGCCGGCGGAACACTCATGACGGTTGCCATTGCTTTATTTCCACCGGTTCTACCGGATGCAACTAAATTCCCCCTCGAAAGCCTGTTCAACTCAAGGGCTGCCGCTTATGCCATAGGAGCATTCGCCATTCTGGTCGCCCCGGTCATGGAGGAAATGATTTTCCGCGGCATCCTCTTTGCAATCTTCGAGTCGCAGGTCGGCCTCCGCTTCGCCATCCTGATTACTGCCATCCTATTCGGGGGATTGCACGTGCCTGAGTACTGGGGCGCCTGGAACCACATGTTTCTGATTTTCCTCGTAGGGCTGGTGTTTTCACTGGCGCGAGGTAAGAGCGGTTCATTGGCGCCCAGCGTCTTTCTTCATGTGGGATATAACGCCAGCATGATGATCATTCTGTTCCTGTCCACTGAGCACTTCCGAAACTTGAACGCTTTGCCTCACCCCTGAGAATCAAAGGTCCACTGAAGGGGAAGGAGTTCCCCGAATCCGCCCATTCTTGAGCCGCCTCCCTGCACATGAGGCGATTATGATTCCCCGCGGCGCTTAACGTCGATCTGGAGTCGCTTGATCTTTTGATTGAGGGTGGAAAGGGGGATCTTGAAGTGCTCGGCGGCATCGGTCTGGCTCCAGTTGGTACGAGCCAGCATATCGAGAATGATCCTGCGCTCGCAAGTTTCCATGATTTCGAAAAGCGACCGGCCTGCGAAGTCCTGTGAGGGGTGGCCCTGGGCGCCGTGCGAGCCGTCTTGAAACAGTTGTTCAGGCAAGAGATCAAGACCCAGTGTGGGCCCGGAGGCGAGGACCACAGCTCGCTCCACGGCGTTTTCCAGTTCGCGCACGTTACCCGGCCAGTCGTAGTCCATTAAGGCTTTCATTGCCTCCACTGAGAACTGGAGGCCGAGACGACCATTCTCTTCGCCAAACTTCTTCAAAAAGTGCTCCACGAGGCGAGGAATATCTTCCTTGCGCTCCCGCAAGGAGGGAAGACAAATGCTGATAACGTTCAAACGGTAATAGAGGTCTTCCCTGAAGTGCCCCGCAAGGACCAACTTTCGCAAATCGGCGTTGGTGGCGGCGAGGATGCGCACATCCACCTTGATGGTTTCCGTCCCGCCCAGGCGCATGAACTCGCGCTCCTGAATCACCCGCAGCAGTTTTGCCTGGGTCTCAACCCCCACCGTGCCGATTTCATCGAAGAAGATCGTCCCCTGATCGGCCAATTCAAACAATCCGCGTTTGGTGGCGATGGCAGAAGTAAAGGCCCCCCTCACATGGCCAAACAGCGTACTCTCCAAGAGGTCCACAGGCATTGAGCCGGTGTTGACAGGAACAAAAGCCCGGTCGGCGCGCGGGCTCATGGCATGGATGGTCTTGGCGACAAGCTCTTTACCGGTTCCGCTCTCGCCGCTAATCAGGACTGTGGCGCGGCTGATGGCTACTTGGGTGATGAGGTCCATCACCTTCTGCATCTTGTCGCCTCTGCCCACGATGTTGGGAAGCGCGAAGCGTTTCAGCGCCCGGCGAAGCTGGAGGTTCTCCGCTTGAAGGCGCGATTTGTCAAGGAGGTTCCGGACTTCGAGCAGCAGTTTGTCGTTGTCCCAAGGCTTGGTGACGTAACTCTCCGCGCCCTGCTTGGAGGCCTGGAAGGCCATCTGGCTGGAGTCGTACGCGGTAATCATGATAACGCTGACTTCCGGCGAGTCATGTTTTATAGATTTCAGCAAATCCAGGCCGTTACGGTCAGGAAGGTTAATATCCAGAAGAACCAAGTCGAACACTCCGCCTTCAATTCTCTTCAGACCCTCTTCGCCGGTCGAGGCGGAGTCCGCCTGATAACCCTCCAGCCTGAGCAATTGCTCCAGGCTCTCCCGGATTTCCTGTTCGTCATCAATGATGAGAATACAGCCCTTAGGCGACATTTACTGCTTTCCTCGCAACCGGCAACTCCACATGGAACGAGGTGCCGCGTCCCACCGCGCTCTGCACCTCGATCTTCCCCAGATGCTCGCGAATGATTCCATACGTAACCGCGAGGCCCAAACCCGTTCCGCGGCTCGTCGACTTGGTAGTGAAGAAGGGATCAAAAATCTTGCTGAGATGCTCAGGGGAAATTCCCACCCCGTTATCCGAAACCTCGACGCAAACGGAGGAGTCTTCGCATTGGGTAGCGATGGTCAGCTCGCCGCCACGCGGCATCGCGTCGCGCGCGTTCATGATGAGATTCATGAAAACCTGCTGGAGTTTTCCGGGGTTGGCGTAAACCAAGGGCAATGAGGAACACAATTGCGCATTCACGGAAATCTTGGAGGCGCGCAGCATCGGCTCAACGAGCGACACGGTCTCGCGGACCAGCTTGTTTAAATCCAGATCGGAATACTCACTGCCGCTGACACGCGAGAACTTCAGTAAGTTGTTGACAATCTCGGAGGCGCGAAACGCCTGCTTGATGATCTTGTCGAGGGTGCGGGAGAGAGAATCATCCGCCGACAACTGCCTCATCAGCATTTGGGCCTGGGAAGTGATAACCGCCAAAGGCGTGTTCACTTCGTGAGCGACGCCTGCCGCCAGCAAGCCGATGGAGGAGAGTTTCTCCGCCTGAATCAACTGGTCCTCGAGGTTCACGCGGTCGGTCAAGTCGTTGAAAATCAGCAGCCTGCCGAGTACGTGACCATCTTTCCCTACCAGTGGGACCGCCGAAAGGTTCACAATCAGGGTCTGACCGCCCGGAGTATGTAAGCGAAACTTGTACAGACTCAGGACGCTCTGCGCATCCGAGGCTCCAGGCAATTCCGCCAACAGTTCGGGTGGGAAAATGGCATGCAGCGATTTCCCCACGGCATCATTTCGCACCAGGCCGTAAAGCTTCTCCATGGCGGAATTCCATGACCCTACTTTCCCTTCCAGGTCGCAGGCGAGAACGCCGGCGTTAATCGATTCAATGATGTTCTCGCTGAAATCCGTCAGTGCCTGGTATTCAAGAGCTTTCTTCTCGAGCGATTCGTAAAGCTGGGCATTCTCAAGCGCCACGGAGACGTACCCGGTGAGGGTCTGCAGAAGGTCAATATCCTCGCTCGAGAGGAAGTCCCCATCGCGCGTTTTCCCCAGGCCGAGGTAACCCAAGGTGCGCTCTTTCACCTTAAAGGGCAAGTAATAGTGCAGGTCCAACTGCTCAATAGTTTTCTGCGCCGAGGGCGCGAAGCCAAACGGGCGCCTGACACTGTCAAAAAACAGATACTCCTTGCCCTGTTGGCTGCGCGCGGGGTCAAGGAAACTTGTATCCAGTCCCTCGGAGTAGCTCACGCCGCGCGACTTGACCAGGCGGAATTGGTCCAAATCCGTCGCCCAAAAAACCGCTAGGCGATCGACCCCAAGGGTTTCAGTCAGCTTTACAGTGACCTGTTCGAGGAGGCGATCAACATGCAACTCGGAGCTCAGTTCGCGCGCAAACTCCAGCAGGGTGCGACGATAGTCATAACGCTCGCGGTTAAAGAACCTATCCAGCCGCACCTGGATCCAATTCACCATGGGCTGGAAAACCAAGGCGGTGACGACGACGGCCAAAACCCACCCACTCCGGCTGGTTATCGGGATCGTGGATCGGAAGAAATCCGCAAACAACCCGATCACACTGAAATAGAGGGCCACAATGGTGGCCGTGGCCAAGGTGTAAGCGATCCCCCTGCGGAAAATGACATCCACGTCCATCAGGCGGTAACGCACGATGGCGTAACCAAAAGTGACGGGGAGAAAGACAAGTGAAAGTGCAGAGAGGTTCATCCAGGCGTTGGGAATAAACCCGAGGAAATAGGGAATCGCATAGAAGGTCGCAAAGGGTGCGATAGCAAGCCAGGTCCCTCGCGTCACCCATTTCAACTGCTGCTTCAGCAGAGGCACGTGCGCTCGCGAATAGGCATGTTGGAGCACCACTGCCCCCGCTAAGAAGTAGACGGCTAGATACACGAACTCGACGCGGTCAAGAAGCCAACGCACCTGGAGCAAGGGCATGGGGAGAACCATGAGCTCCGTGGCCACAAGAACATGAACAGCCGCCAGGGCTACCGCTGGCCCATAAAGGGAGGGAATCACATAACGCCGACCGCGCAGGAAAGTCTTTTGCTCGGGAAAACCAAGGCAGAAATGCAGGTAGAGCGCGGGCTGAAGAAGCAAGGCAAGAACTTCCAGCCAATACACCGTCCAATCGAACAGATTCAGCTTCCCGGTATAGGAAAACGTGTAAAGGATAAAGGACGCCAAGCAAAAGATGTAGAAATGAAGTGATTTAGGAGCCGTCCAGCGTCGCAATAGTATAAAAGTCCCGATGACCAGGTATATCAGGCCCACTAGGCTGAGATAATATCGCACCGTCGCGGCCGCTTTTTGCGGAACAAGAACCAGCGAGGTTTGGAACTTCTCGCCATTCCGCACTAGGATATAGCTTGCCTGAGACCATATGTCGTCGCGGAAGATCTCACGACCGGCGTCAGCCGCCGCGTGAATCGGTTTTCTGTCGATTGACTCTAAGAGGTCGCCCTCCCGGATCCCTGCCCGGTCACCTGGACCATCGGGGGTGACAATCCATGCCTCCACTCCCCTTTTGGAGTCAACCCAGGATACCCCATCGTCCGGCAGCCGATAGCGGATCCGCTGCTGGAGATTGACAATGGCAAACACGATAAGCGTCAGGCTAAGGATAGCCAGCGAAACGGACGTAAACCGGTAAGGCGGAGCTTTTGTCATCTGAACGCAGCGACCTGTCCGCTGCCGTTTAGACTACCACCTCAAACCCCTAGCAAGTTAGATTCCAGTAGTCGGAGTTCCACGAAACAAATAAAGTTCATATTTTCAATCAGATATAACATCAACAGGATAGTAGCAGCGCCCGCTACAAAATTCGGGATATGGCCTCCACTTTTCAGTAACTCCGTTCCCATCCTTTGGAAACCTACAGGCACGGAAACACTTGGATTTCTGAAGACCGCCATGACGAATTGGTTTCAAGGCAGAGACTTCTAGCCCACTAACTATTCGCCAGAAGTTAGAATTCTACGGAAAAGCCCCCGCGGAGAGACTTATAAGCTGAACTCAGAAGCAGAGTCATTTCTCCGGATTGGGTCAAGGGTGAGTAGCCCTGGGCTAATAAATTCCGGAATTCCGCGACGGCTTCGATGTGGGCGGGGAGGAAAGCAAGGGCAGGGAGGGGCTGGCGGACCTGGACATCCAAGAATGGTTGCAGTTGCAAATTGGCTTGGCCGTAAGGATCCACCATGGTTACGCGTCCACGCTGAACCCATTCGTACGAAGTCGTCAGTTGAGTCCGAGTGACAGGAATACGGGCCGAAACTCCTCCGGCCAAGGAGGCGCTACGAACGGGCTTGAGCACACCTTGTAGATCTCCCTTTGGAGCATGGTTGACGAGTCCGTGTGCGTACAGGGAATCCCCCACGGAGTAGGCGACGAGAGTTTCGACGTGATTTCCTATGCGTTGTACATAGACCGCCCGATATCCGGAAGAGTGGTAATCACCCATATTCACAAAAATCCCACCCACGGCAGGGTTCACCACGTAATTACCCGCAAGCCAGCTTGTTGCCGCGGCATTAGCCGACCCCCAAACAGCCGCGTTCTTGACCCCATCGTGGTAAGCGGCGAGCTCGATCCGCGCGGAACCACTCAGAAGGCGGTTCAAGGAGATCTCGGAATGGTCGCCTTGCTCAAGCTCAGGCCGATAGCCTCGCAGCGTCAACAGCGGGAAAGAATCGAGCCTACTAACACGTTCCAGCAAAGTCCCTGAACCGTCGGATGGTCCCTTCCCAACCTGCAGGGCAACGTCGGTGGAACGGGAAAGGTGGTAAGCCAGCTTCATTCGCGGTCGGGCGATCATCACATCCCCAAGCGCACTTAGGTAATCAATATCCACGCCCGCCGTCAATGTCAGGTGAGGATAAATGTGACGGGTTTGGGTGTAGCTTGCCACTAATCCCTGCGCATAGGAATCGGAAAGCTGTCCGCCGCCACCCGCAGCGGTCACGCCCCTTGCGTAACCCAATCGGTGCACGACCAGAGAGATTTCCTCAGAATCACCCTTGATCAAGCCCTTTCGATACTCCGTCCCCACTGAAAATGTCAGGGTTCCGTTGGCCGCGACTGAGCCCACCGTCAGAAGATCGGAGTCCAGGGACAGCGAGCGAAGGTAAGCCAAAACACTTCCCATGCCTGGGTCCGTGGCCAGTGGCTCCCAGCAAGAAGAACCCGGCGCCATGCCAACAAGACGCTGGCTGGCAGGCAGGGGAGGGTTTACAGCATTCGGGGTGGTCTCTGCAACCTCCTGCCGGTATCTGAGGATAGGCCGGGTGGCTGCGGAAGTCCTCAGCACCCACTTCCAATCGTCAGCCAAAGAGGTTGCGCCAGTATCGGGAATCTGAAAACGCAAAGGGGCGAAGACGTCACCTAAAACAAATTTCAATGTGGACGTCTGCCCGGCTTCCACCTTAATCCCGTTCCGATGAGCGGGTAACCGCGTTGGGGAAATAATCTGAAGGGAGTACCAGCCCGGAATGAGGTGCCCAACTGCGAACTTGCCTTTGGCGTCGGTAATGACGCGCTCCACCTGTTCCCCGGCGCTGGCGGTGGGAATCAACAACGGCCCAATGATCAGAACCGTGGCACCCATCAAAGGATTGCCATGATTGTCCGAGACGATGCCCGAAAGACGCCCATATTCCGATGCGAGGGCCCGGACCGGACTAAGCAAAGGGGAAACAAGGCTCCCCGCCAGAAGAATGGCTGAAAGCCTGATTCCAGATTTTGGAGCTTTCATGTGAATCGCCTAGGTCTCCCGAAACCGCCCAACACCTGCCCGGCAAAATAACAGGCCGTGCTCACTGTACCTCAAAAGTGGTCGAAGGTAAAAGGGTTTGTTTATTTATTTTGTCCGTGACCTTTATCTGCACCGTGTATTTGCCAGGTTGAAGCACACTCAATGGCATTTGCTTTTCCAGGGTAAACTGCTGCGTGGCGTCCTTCAGTTTGGCTGCGTCCTCTGATTGCGCCAGAAGGGATTTTCCATCCTTGAGTAGTTCGTATTCTACATCCAACGATGGCTTGTGCGTCTTCACGTCCAGACCCAGGTTATAAACCTGCATATAGATGCCAAGCTTCTGGTCGCGCGTAAAGGTTTGGTTGACGCTGGGGCGAACCTTCGTCCCCCCAATTACGAACGGGCCCGTGCCAACTTGATTCGTAGGCAGAGGCTGAATGAGGTCCGCGAGAATCAATGAACTGTTCGATAGTTTATTTTCGTCAAACCGCGGGACCACCAGGCCGATTTCCATCGATCCCACGTGGCCGCTGAGGTTGTCTTTCATCACCAAGCTCAGCTTGTAGCGACCCGGGCGCAATGGGATGGCTTCTTGATATACTGCCTTGCGTTCCAAAAAACGCTGAAACTCATGCTCTGGAACGTCCAAGACCAGGCTCTTTTCAAATGTATTGACATTCCTGCCACCCAGGCTGGTCACCTCACCATAGATATCCATGACGCCATGCATCACCCCGTCCTTGTTCTGAAATTGCAGGTCTCGGTAAGCTACTTGAAGGGTAATGGGAGTGAGCACGGTCTCATCTGTCACGCGGAGAAAGTCTGTACGAACGTCGAACGGCAAAAGCTGCGCGGAAATCTTAGACGTAACGACAGCTTTCAGATCTTTAAACTTGACCTCAGGCGGTTTCCAGATCTTCGCGTACAGATCAAGGCGGGTGAATTCATTCATGCTCTCGGGTGTTCCAGTCATGGACTGGCCAATCGTCATACCGTCGGTACGGCTAAAGCGGTCTGCCTTGCTGGCCATGCCCATGGATTCCATGTCAGTTAATCCGGCGTTCGGGACGTGGAGCAAAGCATCCTTCTCGCCTGGATCCATGGTGAGGTGATATTCTCCGCTCATTGTCGGATCGACGAATTCCAAAATTATGTTGGTCCCGATGCCGTCAATATAACGATACCGCCATTGCTCGAAGGGGTAAGTGGCGGTCTCTCCGCCACCCTCTTCCGTAGGTCGAACGTAGCTGCCGCCGCTGGGGTGAGATTCTACCTCGTCCGCCGGGCCGTACATGATATAGATTCGCCCGCGGTCGGTTCTCCAACCCTGGATACCCGAGGCATAGTGCTCGTTTGCGTAGGCAATGCGCCGGTAGTATTCCTCTTTGAACTCATTCTCGGGACTTCCAGGATTCGGATTGCGCCGTTCCCAGAACTGCTCGATGAATTGTTCCCTTTCATCGTCTGTAGTGAGCTTCTTGAAAGCCGCTCTTTCCTCACCGGTAATAATGTAAGGAACTTCTTCACTGAGCCATTTCTTATAAGGGCTCTCCATTTCTTTCTGGATTGCCTTCTGGCGGCGCCTTTCCGCCTTGCTTAGCTTCTCGCTTTCTTGAGGTACCGCATTTAAGACGGGAAGAGCCAACCCCAATGCCGTGAATCCCGAGAACAGCACCCAAAGCCAAACACACCACCCCCGCTGGCTGATAAATTCAATCCGATTAAACACCAACGGCTCTCCTTCCTCAACCTCGGTCAGTGCCGATTGTATTTTTTGGGACTTGAAAAGTCAAGGACATCCTCCCCTGACGAAATAGTCGCACCCCTTGTTGACTGACATGAATATTGATGCCGCCCAAGCATGAAGGGTGGCTTGACCAGGAAGGAAGGTCAGCCCATCGAAAACGAGCTGACATCTCCGTCGCAGGAACGTCTAATAGGAGAGGGGGACTCGGCTGGACTCCCCTTCGACCGCGCAAGGAGGGATACAACCGAGGTCCTTTCCAGTACCCTGGAAAAAGAACCCGGACAGAACCCTGCCCTCCGACGCTGCAAATGACGGGGCGTGCCATTGTACGCGTTAAGTGATAAAAAACAGAGTCGAATAAAGCAGGTAGGTTCGCCAGTAACGCCTCGGATTGTGACTGCCAAATTCGGCCAAATTCGGCTTTTCTATGCCGCCGGGTAGAGTTAGAATAGATGGGAACGCCCTGGAGAATCTCCCAAGGCAATGAGCACGAAAGGTGATGTCACTCAATCTTCCTTGTTATCGCTTGGTAGGACACACGCGAGCGAGGCCCGCCAGCCTTGCGGATAAACCTCGAGTTCGACCGGTAGGAGCGGGCAATCTTTTGTGGGAAACTTTTTGGGTCTGAAAAGCGTAGTGTGGTTAGAAGCTGCCATCGTGGCGATGGGATGGGGTGTCGATCCGAAGCGACCGCGGCTTCGTAGGCGCCTGGTAGCCCAGCAAGACGAGGGGGAGTTTGATGTCGGCACGTACAATCGAAGAAAAGGATGAAACAACTGTGGCCCAAGTAACTGGACTGGAACTCGGACGAACCACTTCTCCTGAAGGTGCAAACGAAACCAGCGGGGCTCCTTCCCGGCCTCGCAATGGGAAGGGCAAGAAGTCAAGAAAGAAGATGATCCTGGTGATTGTGGGAGCGCTAGCTCTGGTGGGGCTTGTGGCAGGCGGGATTATCTGGAGCAAGGGCGGTGTCGTCACCGTTCAGACCCTCAAGGTCACGCGGCAGGATTTGGCGGCCATCGTGACGGCCTCGGGAGAGATTAAACCGCCCACGGCCAACCTCGCCAACGTGAATGCAAACTCCTTCGGCATGATAACCGGTATTTTCGTGAAGGAAGGCGACACAGTCAAGAAAGGCCAACTCCTCTTGAAGACGGAGGCGGTCCAGGCGAATGCCAGCGTTGATGCGCAACAGGCCGCCCTCAACACCGCCAAGTCAGATGTGGAAGGGTCAGAGGCTGCTGTCCAGTCGGCGGCAGCAAATTTGAAAACTTCTCAGGCCGACCTGCAGACGGCTCAGGCCAATCTTGTCCGCGCCCAGCAGGAGTTCAAACGGGGGGAGGATTTGCTACGCGATAAGCTGATTGCCCAAAATGAATTCGACACCCGGCTGAACAACGTCAAGGTGGCGCAGGCCAACGTTGATGCCGCCCAGGCGCGGGTGGCCCAGGCTAAAGCCCAACTCCAGCAGTCCACTTTTCAGCGTGACATGGCGCGCGCGCGAGTGGCCCAGAGCAAGGCGCAACTGGTTAGCGTCTTGGATGCCCGTGACAAGACCATTTACGTCTCCCCCCTCGATGGCATCGTGACGTCCTTACCGGTACACGTGGGCGAGAACGTCGTCACGGGAATCCAGAACGCGGCCGGAAACTTGCTCTATCAGATTTCCGATCTGGCGGTGATTACCGCTGAGGTCAAGGTGGATGAAACCGACATCGTCAACGTGAAGCTCGGGCAACCGGCGGAAGTGACGATTGACGCCATCCCGAACAAGACATTCAAGGGCAAAGTCACAGAGATCGGCCAGAGCGCCGTGGGACGCACCTCCGGGACCACCACAGGAACGAGTACCTCGACGACGGAAGAAGCCAAGGACTTCAAGGTGGTCGTGACGTTGGATGATCCCCCGCCGGGTCTCCGCCCAGGGCTTTCCACGACGGCAAAGATCACGACCGCGACGCGCCAGAACGCTGTGACCATCCCCATCCAGGCACTCACTGTCCGGACGCGGCGTCAATTGGAAGAAGAGGAGAGCAGCAAGGGGGCCAAAGGCAAGGTGCAGGCCGCCACCTCGCAGCCCACCACTGCGGCCAAAGACAAAGGAAAGGAAGAAGTGCAGGGAGCCTTCCAGCTTAAGGACGGTCGGGCGGTCTTTGTCCCCGTCGAATCCGGCATCATGGGCCAATCAGATGTGGAAGTGCTCAAAGGCGTCCAACCCAATGAGGAGATTGTTTCCGGTCCTTTCAGTGTGCTCCGCACGCTGAAGAACCACACCAAGGTGAAGGTGGACAATAGCGCCCTCAAGCCGGCTGGATCTACTTCCTAGCAGGATCCGCTGTCATTCCGATCCCGCAGTCGCGGGAGAGGAATCTCGCTCTGGAAACAAAGGAACTGAGAGATTCCTCTCCCGCGACTGCGGGATCGGAATGACATGCTGGACGGGCCGGAGGCGGGTGGAAAGGAAACACGCATAGCGATGGGAACACAAGTGGCGTCGTCTTCAACTCAGGTAAGCATGGCCCCACCCGTGGGGGTAATGATCCGGACGGAAGATCTCTGGAAAACTTACGACATGGGCGAAGCCATTGCAGTGCACGCGCTCAGTGGAGTGACGTTTGAACTCGAACGCGGCGAGTATGTTGCAATCATGGGCCCCTCGGGCTCCGGCAAATCCACTCTGATGAACTTGATCGGCTGCCTGGATACCCCCACCAGCGGGAAATATTGGTTGAACGGCCGGCTGGTCAGCGAACTCTCCGACGACGAGCTGGCTTACATCCGCAACAAGGAAATCGGGTTCGTCTTTCAGACCTTCAACCTTCTTTCCCGGGCCAGCGCCTTGCACAACGTGGAACTGCCTCTGGTTTACAGCGGAGTCCCCGCCAAGGAGCGTCTGGAAAAAGCTCAAGAGGCTCTGCGTAAGGTTGACTTGATTGAACGCATGCACCACAAGCCCAACGAACTTTCCGGGGGACAGCGCCAGCGCGTGGCGATTGCCCGCGCCCTGGTGAACAATCCTTCCATCATCCTGGCCGACGAACCCACAGGGAATCTGGACTCGGCCACCGGCGAGGAAATCATGGGCGTGTTCGAGCGACTCTATGAG
>Ga0208562_1000995_pt1 | contig 11921 bp, 10 predicted proteins | sample June2015DPH_16_1_3_FD_184715 | JGI IMG/M metagenome (GOLD analysis project Ga0208562, IMG submission 184715) | Peatland microbial communities from SPRUCE experiment site at the Marcell Experimental Forest, Minnesota, USA - June2015DPH_16_150... | ecosystem: Environmental > Terrestrial > Soil >... | reverse complement strand
ACCAGGGAAGTGAACCCAGGAAGGTAAAAAGATTAAAGCGCAGAAGATCCATGCGGGCCACTCCCGCTGGAAAGGCAATGAAGGTCCGGACCACGGGCAGCAGACGTGCCAGGAAAACTGCCCAATCGCCGTAGCGCCGAAAGAAGCGGTCCGCCAATTCCAGGTCGTGGTGTGTCACCAGAACGTAGCGGCCATATTTCTCGACCAGTGGCCGGCCTCCCAGCAAGCCCACGTAATAGGCTACCAGCGAGCCGACGTTGCAGCCAAAAGCACCGGCAATCGCTACCCACAGCAGTTTGAATCGACCCACGGAGACAAGGTATCCCGAAAATGGCATGATGACTTCCGAAGGCAAGGGGATGCACGCCGACTCAATCCCCATCAGCAGCACTATGCCCAGGTAGCCCGAGCGCGAAATCACAGAGATGATGAAACCAGCCAGAAACTCAAAGAAGGTTGTAACCATGAATTGATCGTGCCCACGCGCGGCAGGAATGCAAAATTCAACGATAGCCGGCAAGCGGCAGGAATCCCCGAGCCAGAGCAAACCGTGAATTCGCTAGAGAGATTCCGACTCCGGAGTGAAAACGAAACCGGGAAGCGCAACGCCCTCGGCCGATTTCTCGACCTTTACGCGGCGAACGTCCTGATCTAATCCATCCACCTTTCTTAGCACGGCGTAAGAGGCGAAGACCTCTGAGTATAGCTTGGTGACCAGCCAGTTGTCGCCGGTCTCAGTCAGACGCCAGACTTGCCCCAACTGAACGCTTGCCACAGCCACGGGTTAGCACTCCTCGGTGGAAGACATTCCGAATTCCCTGTCATGCTGATCCCGCCCTGCGGGAGAAGCATCTCCGCAGTTCCTTCCCGGGGCCAGGCGGCCAATTCGGCATGCGAACTGCCGAGATCCTTCGTCGTCCCGATCAGATCGGGACTCCTCAGGATGACAGGCACATGGTACGCGCATTGTTCCCACGACGCATCCCCGCTCGAACTTGCGATTCAAGGTTCGGTGTTGCGGGCATTAATCTAACCTCTCCAAGCCCAGGAGTCAATTGCCCAGGCTGAGGGGGTTCTAAAGGCCGGTGTTCACGAAGCCGGTTTGGTGACATTTTCCGCGAACCAGAATACGGCGCCAGACGTATTAGACGGTAATGGGGAAGGAGGAGCCATGGAGAGCCTGATTCGCGACATCAAGCACGGCGTGAGGTCTTTGCTCCGGGACAAGGGGTTTGCCGCGACGGTCCTGCTGACTCTGGCCATTTGCATTGCGGCGTATACCGCCACGTTCGCGATTGTCCATTCGGTTCTATTGCGCCCACTTCCAGGTCCAAACGCCGACGCGATCGTGCTGATGTCCAACCAGTATCCGAAGGCCGGCGTCAGCGATCAGAGTGTCAGCAGCGTGGCCGATTACTACGATCGTCTTCGTGTGGTGACAGCCTTGGAAGAACAAGCGATGTTCCAGCCGGTGGACACGGCGCTGGAGGTCAACGGCACGCCGGAGCAGGTTCCGGGCATGGCCGTGACGCCGTCCTTCTTCAAGCTGGTCGGGATTCCTCCGGCGCGCGGGCGGGCATTCACCGCGGAGGAAGGCGAGATCGGCAGCGAGTACAAGGTGGTTCTCAGCCACGCGCTGTGGCAGCAGCTTTATGGCGGCGACCTCTCCGCGATCGGACGCGAGCTGCGCCTGGGCGGCACGCCTGTCACCATCGTGGGCGTAATGCCGCGGGACTTTGTCTTCGTGAACCCGGAGGTCCGCTTCTGGGTTCCCCTGGCGTTCACCGCCCAGCAGAAATCTCAATATCACAGCAACAACTGGAACCACATCGGGCGACTCCAGCCGGGGGCCACTTTAACCCAGGTGCAGGCGCAGATCAACGCTCTCAACGCCGCCAACCTGGAACGGTTTCCCGCGTGGAAGGACGCCCTCATCAATGCGGGCTTCTACACCAGAGTCGAACCGCTTCAGCACATGCTGGTCAAAGACGTAGAAGGCGCGCTGTACCTGCTGTGGGGCGGAGCGGTGTTCGTGCTGCTCATTGGAGGATTGAACATCGCCAACCTGGCGCTAGCGCGCTGGAGTGTCCGGGGCAAGGAGATCGCCACGCGACTGGCACTGGGCGCGGGCCGAGCCCAGCTCTCGCGCCAGTTGGTCGTGGAAAACGTGCTGGTGGCAGGGGCTGGTGGCATCGCGGGTGTCCTGCTCGGTAAAGCGCTCTTGCGGGCGGTGGCGACGATCGGGCTCAACCGTTTTCCCCGGGCGCAGGAAGTAAGTATCGACGGCACGGTGATTCTTGTCGCACTCGGGCTGGCGGTCGCGGTGGGCGTGCTGGTCGGACTTGTGCCCATCGCCAGCGCTTTCAAAGTCAACCTGAGCGGCATGCTGCGCGACGGCGGCCGCACTGGCACGAGCGGCGCCCAGACCCACAGGTTGCGCCAGGGCCTGGTAGGCGCCGAGATTGGACTGGCCTTCGTGCTTCTGGCCGGAGCGGGACTGCTGCTGGCCAGCTTTCGTCACCTGCTGGCGGTCGATCCGGGCTTCACGAGTAAGGGTGTGGTAACCGCGTCCACGAACGCGCCGCAATCCCGGTATCGCGGCGACGGGGAGTTGCGGATTCTGATGAACCGGGCGCTGGATTCGATTCGGCGCTTGCCGGGCGTGGCCGCCGCGGGGGCGACCACGGCGATCCCGTTCGGCGACAACCACAGCGACAGCGTCATTCTGGCCGAGGGCTATGTCATGAAGCCGGGCGAATCCGTCATCTCTCCGCGCCGCCTGGCCGTCACCCCGGGCTACTTCGAGACGATGAACATCGCCCTGATACGCGGACGCTACTTCGAGGATCGCGACAATGAAAGCGCCGTGCCTGTTGTCATTGTCGATGAACGGCTGGCCCGCCACTTCTGGCCGAATCGCGATCCGATTGGACAGCGGATGTACCGTCCACAGAACCCAAAGGAGCTAACCAAGACCGACGCGAACACACGCTGGTACCAAGTGGTCGGAGTTGTGCGCTCCGTCAGGCTGGAAGATCTCGCCGGAACCAGGAGCGGGTTCGGCGCTTACTACTTCCCATACGCGCAGGACCCATCGCGAGGTTATACGTTCGCCGTCAGAACCGCCGGCGAGGCGGGCGCCGTAGCGCGCACGGTCCGCACCGCGGTGGCCCGGATCGATCCGGAGCTGGCGCTGTTCGATGTGAAGACGATGGGCGAGCGCGCCGCGCTTTCGATGTCATCCCGCCGGACGTCGCTGATGCTGGCGTTGGCGTTTGGCGGCCTGGCGCTGTTTCTTTCGGCGATCGGCATTTACGGAGTTCTTGCCTACCTGGTGGCGCAGCGGAGGCGCGAGATTGCCATCCGGGTGGCGCTCGGCAGCACGGGAGCGGGGGTAGTGAGGCTGGTGCTCAGGGAGGGCCTGGTGCTCGTAGCGATCGGGCTGGCGGCGGGATTGGCCGGCGCGGCTGGGTTGCAGAAGGCAGTCGCCAACCAGATCTACGGGGTTCGGCCGCTGGATCCGCTGGTGATCGGCGGTGTAACCGTGCTGCTGGGGACGATCGCGCTCGCTGCCTGTGCGGTGCCCGCGCGTCGCGCGACCCGGGTCGATCCCATGGAGGTGTTGCGCTACGAATGACGGCGTCATCATTCACGAAGCCAGTTCCAACACCCGGTCAATCTCCTCCTCGGTGTTATAAAAATGAGGGGCGATTCGAACCATCCCGCATCGCGCAGCTACCTGCACACGGTGGGCGAGAAACGATTCCAGGAGATGCTCCGCCCCAGCTTGACGCGGCACAAAAGAGACAATCCCCGAGGCTTCTTCGCGGGCGCGAGGACCGAACACAGAGTGGCCTTGTGCAAGCAGTCCGCCGCGTAACCGATCAGTCAAATCCAGGACGCGCTCGGCAATACTCGGAATTCCAACCTCGAGAAGGAGATTCACCGCGGCGCCCAGTCCGTAGACCCCCACTGTATTGAGCGTGCCGCATTCATATCGGCGGGCGTCCTCCCGCCAGGAAAGGTCTCGCCGGGAGAAGTCGCTCCAATGGCGAACTGTCATCCACCCGATTTCCGGGGGTGTGATCTTTTCCATCACTTGGCGATTCACGTAGAGCAACGCCGAACCCTCCGGTCCCAGCATCCACTTGTGGCTGTCTGCGGCAAGGCCCGCAATGTTGGCTCTCCTTACGTCCACCGGAAACGCCCCCAGTCCCTGGATGGCGTCCACAAACAGCAGACAGCCATGTGCGGCGCAAGCCTGACCCAACTTTTCGAGGTCCAGACGAAACCCGCTAAGGTATTGCACGAAGCTTACCGTCACCACGCGCGTGCGCGGCGTCAGTGCCCTTAGGATCGACTCCTGACTCACCCGGCCTTCTTCTGCCGGCACTAGCCGCAGAACCACTCCTCGCTTTTCCAACGCCTTCCAGGGATAAAAATTGGCCGGAAACTCGCCTTCAATGGAAAGAACTTCATCTCCCGGCTGCCAATCCAGGCCGTTCGCGAAAGACGAGATACCCTCCGAGGTGTTCTTGGCGAAGGCAATTTCATCCGGTTCCGCATTGATCAACTGGGCCAGGGAGCGCCGCACACCGCCGTACGTTTCCACCCAACGTTGCCAGTGTTCGGCGCCGAAATTCTGCACATCGTCAAGCAGGCCGACCATGGCGTCGCGGACTCGCCGCGAGATCGGCGCCACCGCCGCGTGATTCATGTAAATAGAAGACTCAGTGACTGGAAACTGTGAACGGTAATGCTGAACATCAAGAGGCATGTGAGAGAATCCGGTCCATGGCAACGTTCGCAGAACAATTCAGTATACATGCGCCGCGTTGAGGCGACCAGGGCAGGGAAGACCCGGATGAGATGTTTTTGCAAGCTATGAGCCCGGCCATTCCGCGAGCTGTCTTTTCAAGATGGTGTCGGTGGGGCTCTTTTGGGCCATGGGCAGAACAACCTCTAACGCCGAGCCGAAGGCAACCAGTAGCCATTTCCTGCTGCGCACCTTGAGCACAACAAATTCACCTCCGGTGTCCTGCCACGAATACGACTCGATGCTGGACCATGGCAGCCAGATGCCGGAAACTATGGCGCCGCGCTGGCGGAGCTCAATCCGGCCCGCGCAAACGAACGCGCAGCCTATGAACAACCCGAGCATGAGCCAGCCAAATACGACCAGTTGGACTTCCGCCAGCTTGTGACTGTGAGGGCCGCGGATATCCCAGGCCGCCATCAGGACTGCAAGGGCTGCCGAAACGCTCGCCCATGTGTAGACCGTCATTCGGTCTTTCCGCGAGGTGAGGTCCAGCAGCAGAGGACCAGCCCATCGCTCTCGGAAGGGCCAGCGGGCTAGAGAGGACCCGAGCAGCACGTCCGTGATTCCGATTGCTAGACTTACGACCAGCAGCTCGTAGCGCCCGGCAAGCCATGTGATCCCCATCCAGAGCGCCAGAAAAACGACCATTATCCCAGCAACGCGAGACATTGTCCGCGATGCCGTTTCGTGGCCATATTGCTTACGGATTACACAATATCCCCCAGGCACGATAGTCAGGAGACCACCCAAAATAAGCGTAGCCGGAAAGTTAAGTTTCACGAACCCCGCCGCCAGTCCCGCAGATAGCACGGCGGCCGAGACCGAGCGGAAGAGCTTCAGGCGCTCGGCGACGTTTAACTGGCGCTCGTCGCAATAGGTATCGATCGGCTGCCCCTCGACGTAGTCCATAACGAAATAGGGCAGCCCTTCCGGCGTGGTGCCGCCATCGAGCAGCCGGGCAAGGTTCGGATGGTCTAGCGAGGCCAGGATCTCGCGCTCCCGGCGGAATCGCTGGATCACCTCAGGGGTGCCCGCCTCCGGCCGGACCACCTTGAACGCCACCGGTTTTCGATAAACGTCGTCGGTGCGCACGGCCAAGTAGACCGATCCCATCCCCCCTCGTCCCAGCTCGCGGAGGATTTCATAATGGTCGATGCGCCGGCCTTCCATCCGCCCGGGTTCACCCGTGAGCAGCTCCGGGCGGATCGGCTCCCGGTCCAGCAGCGCAGCCTCCTGCTGATGGGCGCTCAACAGCCGCCCGACCTCAGCACGCAGCGGCTCGTCGCCCCGAGGCTTCTACCAAGAAAGATGATCGTGAGGCGGCATCGCGCTCCAGCGCGGCCTTAAAGAGATTTCGGATTTGTCGAAAGCGTTCGGGCGTCATGGTTCAGTCCCTCCACACCGAATAGCGAGACGCCGGCCCAAAACAGCTCACGTTGGTTCGTGAAAAGAGTATACTACCCGGCAAGATGCCGCCACCAGACTCGGGAACCTTCACCGGCTGGCTCCTGGAGTGGCGAAACGGGAGCCGAGAAGCTGGCGACCGCCTTTTTGCGGCCGCCTACCAGGAACTGCGCCGCCTCGCGGCATGGCACTTCCCGAAGGAGGAGCCCGGCCATACGCTCCAGCCTACCGCCTTGGTAAACGAGTTGTACCTCAAGCTCTTCTCGGGCGAGCCCATTGAGTGGCAGAATCGGGCGCACTTTTTCGCCGTGGCGGCGCAGCAGTTACGCCGGTTGCTGATCGACCACGCGCGCGCCCGCGTGGCAGAGAAACGCGGAGCCGGTGATGTCCGGTTGTCGCTCGACGAGGCGAGCGGCTGGGCGCCGCCCCGGCAAGAAGATTTGATCGAACTCGACCAGGCGTTGCGCCGCCTTGAGGAGCTGGATCCGCGTTGCGCGCACGTCGTCGAGCTGCGTTTCTTCGGAGGGCTTACCGAAAGGGAGGCCACAGAAGTGCCGGGCATCTCGGTGGCAACCTTAAAACGTGACTGGGATTTCGCCCGAGCCTGGTTGATCACTCAAGCTCGTTCCCGCCAAACTGGACAGTCTGATGGACTCTAACGTGCTGGCTAAAACCTCAAGTGATTCCTAACAGCAACTTGCTATCTATAAGAATCAAATTGAGTTAGTTAGCCATCGACCTCGAAACAAGGATTTTGCTTGGGCTACTTTGTTAAGCTCCTTGAATCCCTTCAAGGGAGGAGCCTTCGGCTGGCCAAAAGATCGCGAAAGGACTTGCGATTCCCAGCGGGCTGGGGTGCGCCGGTCGCTGCGGCGACCTTTGGAGTGCTGTCGTAGGGCCAAGGCTCGCCTTGGCTAGGCCGGGGCAAGCCCCGGCCCTACATGATCCGCTTGAGCGCAAAAGACAACTGCAGTTCCGCTCCAGCGGGATCGCTCGCCAAAAAGCGGCGGACTCAGGATGACAGGTGGCTCGAACTTCGGAATTCAGGCTTACGCTCTGCAACATCTATGTTCGGAGCGCCAAGCCACTATATTCGCACGGGCTTTCTCGACCGCGCGCGTCCGGACGGGCGGAGGACAGGGGAATCTCGTTCACAGATGGAGCGGGACACCCGGGGAAGAGCGGTCGACAGGTGTGCAAATCGAATTCTGAGGCAGTTGCAAGGAGGAGCGCGACGTCTGATAAGGTATGTTATGTTAACTTAAGAGAGGGGCGAGTTTTGGAGCCGACGACCGGTGACTCGTCCCTTACGCCTCGATGGTATGATGGCCTGCTCGCTTCGCCTGATGTTCAAGGAGCGCTTGCACGTCGCCTGATGGGAGATAGGAATTTGGATTCAGCGGCCAAATCTGCCAGCAATCCACCCGATAATTAGGCCACCCGCCGCACCTGATGCGAGAATTGAGGCCATTGCCTTGGTGATGATGGCGTCGGGGAGGCTCAGCAGAATGCCAAGAAACAATCCGACAGCCCAGCCGGGCCAAGGCAGTCGTATGTTGCAGATCACGAATCCGAGGGCGAAACGAGCGATAAACGCGCCGAGCATGGCATCGCGCTTGTCCGGATAGCTCATAGGAATCATTAACGCAACATCAATCCCACCGAAGATGAGCCCACAAACTACACCTAGATATATTCTTGACATTATTCCCTCCTCAGACCGTTGTCGCAAGGGTGCGGCCGGCCCTACGTCCTCAGGCTCGCATTGCTCCTTTGAGCACTTCGCGAATGCGTCGCGCCACGATCAGGTCCTCAGATGATTGCAGCATCCACACGCCCACAACGATGGTATTGGGCCCGGAGGGCAATCCCCCCATGGCAGGCCCCGCCCCGGTCGCGGGATTCAACTCGATGCGCGGTTTTCCTTGGCGGAGCTTTTCCATTACTTGCTGCCCGGTGATGGGGATGCGATTCTGGTCGTAGGTAATCAGCAGGTGCGGGACGTGGTTGGCAACGGGAGGAACAAAGATCTTGGTCTCGACGGTGGGAATACCCCTCACATGGTTGGCGATTCTTTCGGCACGTTTCTGGAACCCCGCCTGCATAGCCTCCTCGTCCTGGCTCAAGAGCCAATCCACTGCGGCGACCAAGCCGATGATCTCTTCCTTTCCGACCTTCATTCCGCGACCAATTGTGTTCGAGTAAGGAGAGTTGTTTTTTAGCGCAAACTCAATCAGGTCCTTCCTCCCCAGCAATAGGCCGGTGCATTGCGGTCCCCGAATTCCCTTCCCCCCGGAAAAAGTCACGAGATCAAATCCCATTTGCACGTAATTCCAAAGATTCGCGATGGGCGGAATATCTGCCGCAGCATCGTTGAAGCAGGGCACTCCATGCTTGTGGGCCACCCGCACCCAGTCCTCGCGGCTGATCTGGCCACCCTCGGCGGCGTTGAAGAAGTTGGTCATCACGGTTCGTTCGTTGAATGCCGCCTCGTACTCTCGTAATGTTTCAATCTCGACGAACCTGATCCCGCAGTTACGGAGGGCGTGGTCGTACCCGTAGCGATGGGTTTTCTGAACGATTACTTCGTTCTTCAGCCCTGTCATGTCGACCGGTACATTCACGATAGCCTGCTCGTTCCCGAGAGTGATACAAGCGGCGGTCCCCAGCGTCAGGGCGGAGGCAGCACCGGCCGTCACCAGAGCAGCTTCACAGTGCAGACGGCGCGCCAGGTACTCTCCTGCCGCTCGGTGCAACTCTTCGATGTTAACGGGCTGGAGCGCGGCTCGCGTCATCGCGGCCTGCACTTCGGGAGGCAGAATTGACGCCGAAAGAATGGTGAAGGTTCCAGCCGCGTTGATGAATGGCGTCACGCCCAGTTTGCTGTAGTAATCCACTCCCTTTTCCGAGGGATGTCCCTTGGCGCGAGCCTCGCCGGCTGCACTTCCATACGCTACGGCCCCACCCGCGATCAGCGTGTGGCCAGCCTTGCGAAAGAACTTCCTACGGGTCATGGATCTAGACATGGTGCGTCTCCTCAATCCTCAAAAACTGCAGGGACAGAATTCAGAGTGTGCCTTTACCGCGATTGCGGAAATCTCGACACGAGCATTATGGACCAATCCCGCCACCTGCACCGTAGCTCGCGCCGGCCTGGGCTCAGGGAAAAAGGTCGTGTAGACCTTATTCATTTCTCCGAAATCGGCGAGATCCGCAAGATAGACATTCACGGACGCTACATCTGTCATCTGCAGGCCGGCAGCCTCCACGAGTTTCTTGATGTTCTCAAGTGACGCTTGGGTTTCGGGTCCAATTCCTCCTGGGCGCAGCTTACCCTCGTCCAATCCCTCCTGCCCGGCGACATAGAGGGTGTTGCCCACCAGCACACCGTTGCTAAAGGGCAATCCATTTGCGGTTCCAGGTGGATTAATCGCACGCTTTGACGGGTTTCGATGGCCGCAGGCTGCCATAAGCAGGGCTGCTGCCAAGACGGCAAAGCGCAAAACGATAAACTTTGTTGCTGTTTTGTTCATGGTTGTCAAGTCTCCTTATGAAGAAATGTAAAAGGCCGTAATGGTGTTTCTCGTAAGGACGGCGCGGGAGCGACGTAGGTATCTGAGAACGACGATGGCTGTCAGTGCGTTTTGTAATCCTCAGTAGAACAATCTAATTTCTCGGGTAGTTGTCCGCCCGCGCCGCAGGGGAACTGCCGGATTCCGGCGTGGTGAAGTACTGCTTGGGAGCCTTCTCCCACTCGACCATGCTCAGACCCGAGGGATCGTACAGGATGCGCCCGGCCCGAATGGTCATGCGGGCAACTACCTTTACCCTTCCATCCATCCTGGCATATCCGTCGTCGATGAACCCGAAGTGACCGTGGAGTACTTCGAGTACAGCGACATCCGCTTCGTATCCGACTGACAAGGTTCCCAGATCCGGGCGGCGGATTTCACTCGCCGGGTTGACCGTGGACCTTCGAATAGTGTCCTCCAGCGGCACGCCCATAGCGAGGAACTTCGACATCACTTCGGTCATACTAAGAACAGTGAAATCTCCCAGGTGCAGGTCCGTCGATATGGAATCCGGAATGAATCCTTGCTTTACTGCGGGTACGGCGTTCCGGAACCAGAAACTGCCCGCCCCATGCCCTACGTCAAAGACCACTCCGCGCCGCCGCGCCTCTCCCAGGATAGGATTAAGCTTACCGTCAGCAAGCAGGATTGGAAATTGCTGCGCGAACACGTGCGTGTGAATATCGCCCGGCCGCATCTTCTTCAAGATGAGGTCGGCGTAGGTCCGCTCCGGGCGGGGCCAGAAATCGAACATTACCGGCGCATTGGCTAACCTGCCACATTCTTCGGCCTGATCCACGGCGGCCCAGGGTGTATGCACCGCGTCCCAGGGTCTCTCTGTCCAGTAGTGCGCCGTCTTCACTCCGACAATGACATCTTGGAATTTCTTGATAGTCTGGGCACAGAGTTGGGGATCCATCTGCTCGATGGTCTGCTCGAGGCCGCCGTTCATACCATTGGCGACGATATTAAGGAAAGCCAGCACCCGCACCTTGGCGTGGTCGATGACTTCCTCCTTTTCTTGCAGGAAGGTATCGGCCCCGGCGGTTCCCGCGTCCACAACCGTTGTCACTCCTGCCGTAAGCGCAACGTCCGCCGGGATACCCAAGGGGGCGGTGCGTGAGCGTGCTTCCGGCGCAAACCAGTTAAGGGGAGCTCCCCCGTGGCCCACATGAAAGTGAATATCGATAAGGCCGGGAGTTACGTACAGGCCGGATACATCGACCACTTTCTCCGCCTCGCTTGCCGGAATGCTCTCGGCCACTGCCGCTATCTTCCCCCCTGAAATCGCTACATCGGCGATTTTATCGACGTCGTTGGCGGGGTCAATTACATGGCCGCCTTTCAAGAGAAGGTCATAGTGCGACGCCCGTGCCGCTGCGGGAAGTTGCGACCCGAGCGCAATTGTGAATGCCCAGCTAAGCGCGAAGATTCCCGCTTTCCCCCATGTCGACATCATGCGGCCCCCTTTTTTCGGAAGAATCCGTTTCGCAGTCTTAAGGCCAACCTCGAAGAGGCTGCTCGGAACGGATGGGTGTGCTTGGTGGAGCCCCGGAATGGATTCACTGAGCGTGAAAAGCCGATCCCGTCATATCCGGCCCCTAGCTTATCCCTCACCACGTGCTATTTCAAACCCGTGGTCGCGAGTAAAGCGTTCGTCGTACGCCATTCAGTCAAAATGGTGGGACGGTGCGGCATGTGACGCTGCCCTACGAGGCCCATGGCTACGTGGGGCTGGAATCGGTGGAGCACACGCTGTGGGAGATGCTCACTTGGTACGACCGTTGGGTGAAAAATGCCCCCGCATCCGCCAGCGTAACGGCGAAATAAGAATCACACCGCGGCATAGCCGCAACCAAAACCAGGTTCTTCGCTACGCTGCGCTGCGCTTCCGCCGCGGCGGGACATGTCATCCTGATCGCGCCTTGCGGGAGAAGGATCTGCTTTTCTTCGCGCCGCGCGACGAAGTTGGCAACTACTGGCGAGCCCTTTCAAGTCTTAAGCTTGGGGCCGGAGCTTCAGGCGGCTCTTGCTCGCTTCCAGGAAAGCCCGCAGGTCCTCTGCGGCATCGAGCAGCCTGATCCACTGTTCGTAATAGAGGGTCACCGGAAAGCGCCCCAATCCGT
>Ga0208562_1000979_pt1 | contig 12106 bp, 9 predicted proteins | sample June2015DPH_16_1_3_FD_184715 | JGI IMG/M metagenome (GOLD analysis project Ga0208562, IMG submission 184715) | Peatland microbial communities from SPRUCE experiment site at the Marcell Experimental Forest, Minnesota, USA - June2015DPH_16_150... | ecosystem: Environmental > Terrestrial > Soil >... | reverse complement strand
CATCCCCATGCCGCCGGAATCGAACGAACGCCCCGCCTGGAAAGATACGATCAAGACCTATTCTGGCTACATCACACGTGTCATTGCGCGCTTCGATCTGCCCCCGGGAACCCAGGTCAACCCGGGAGATGAATTCCGTTATGTTTGGCACTGCCACGTTCTCGAGCACGAAGACAATGAAATGATGCGCCCGTATAAAATCGTCGGTTGAAAATGTGTTGTCATCCCGAAACGGCCACGCAGTCGAAGAATCCCTGCCCCTCACGTGCTCCCCGTGGCATCGAGCTGTTCTCCCATGTTCCTCTGTGTTAAAGGTTTCAGCCCACTCGAATCTCCCGCATCCCGCCGCGCATCCGTTATTCTAGTAACGAACTGATATGCCTACCCAGAAATCCAAGTCTTCCAACGGCGGCACTAGAGCTGCCGTTATTGAAACGTCAGCGAACTCCGAGCGCGAGCGCGTCTTCAGCGCCTTCCGCCAATGGGGATATCTCGAGGGTGACCTCGATCCGCTCGGTTTTCTGCGCCCTCGTCCGACCGTTGAACTGCAGATCGACAGCGAATACACCTCCGAAGCTCGCACCATCTACTCCTCGACCATTGGCGTCGAAATCAATCACATCTACGCCCCCGAACGCCGCCGCTGGATCTACGAGCAGATGGAATCTGAACCACAACAGGAAGACCAGCAGAGAATTCTCGACCTGCTCATCCGCGCCGACGTTTTTGAGCAGGTCATGCAGCAGCGCTATCTCGGCAGCAAGCGCTTCTCTCTCGAAGGCGTCACCGCGCTGATCCCGTTAGTCGACGAAATTCTCGACACCGGCTCCCGCCTCGGCGCCATCGAGCTCGTTATGGGCATGAGCCACCGCGGACGCCTCAACGTGATCGCTCATGTCGCTAAGCGATCTCCCGAAGAAATCTTTGCTGGATTTGAAGACGTTGACCCCCGCAGCGTACTTGGCTCCGGCGATGTGAAGTACCACATGGGCGCTACCGGCCAATACATCACCCGCAGCGGCGGCAAGGTTCACATCCATCTCGTTTCAAATCCCAGCCACCTCGAAGCCGTCGATCCCGTCACCGTTGGCCGCACTCGCGCCAAGCAAGACCGCACCGGCGAAGGCGGACGCGAAAAATATCTTCCACTGCTAGTTCACGGCGACGCTGCTTTTGCCGGACAAGGCATCCTCGCCGAAACCATGAACTACGCCGACCTTCCCGGCTACACCGTCGGCGGCACCATTCATGTGGTCGTCAACAACTTGCTCGGATTTACCACCAGCTATCTCGAGGAGCACTCCACGCGCTTCGCCGCCTGTATCGCGCGCCGCCAGTCGATCCCCATCTTCCACGTCAACGGCGAAGACGTGGATGCCGTCGTTCGCGTGGCCCGCCTCGCCACCGAATACCGCTATCGGTTCGGTACGGATGTGGTCATCGACCTCATCGGCTACCGCCGCCACGGTCACAGCGAGGTCGACGATCCTACCGTCACGCAGCCGCTGCTCTACAAGAAAATCAAAGAGCATCCACCGCTGTGGGAAATCTACGCCGATGATATCGGTGCGACGAATGCTCCCGCGCAGGCCGCCGCCATCAAAGCCGAGTTTGAAACTGCGCAAAAAGATGCCGGCAAGCTCACCAAGAAGCCCACATTACGAGACTTGCCTACCTATTGGGACAAATACTACGGCGGCCACCACAAGGCGGAGTTCGAAGTAGAAACGGGACTCTCGGGGGAAGAATTGGTGGAGCTCAGCTCTCATCTCACCACGTATCCCGAGGGCTTCCATATTCATCCGAAGGTGAAGAAGCTTCTGGACCAACGCGCCGAAATGGGCGCGGGCAAACGCGCCGTCGACTACGGCATGGCCGAAGCTCTTGCCTTCGCAAGCCTGGTAAAAGCCGGCATTCCAGTTCGACTATCCGGGCAGGACTCCCGCCGCGGCACTTTCAATCAGCGACACTCCGTTCTCATCGACATTGAGAACGAGAACGAATTCGTCCCGCTGGAAAACGTCGCATCCGGCCAAGCCCGTTGCGGAATCCATAACTCAACTCTCTCCGAGCCCGGCGTGCTCGGCTTCGAATACGGCTACAGCCGCGATTATCCTGAAGCGCTCGTCCTCTGGGAAGCGCAGTTCGGAGACTTCGTCAACGTCGCGCAAGCCATCATCGATCAATTCATCTCGGCCGGCGAAGCGAAATGGAGCTTGCTTTCCGGAATCGTCATGCTTCTCCCGCATGGCTATGAAGGCCAGGGACCGGAACATTCCAGCGCCCGCATTGAACGTTTTCTCCAACTCGCTGCGAAACACAACATCCAGATCGCGCAGCCTTCCAACGCCGCGCAATATTTTCACCTGCTCCGCCGTCAGGCCTTGCGTCACTGGCGGAAGCCGCTGGTCGTATTCACACCCAAGAGCATGCTTCGCCATCCCGGCGCCTCATCGCCGATTGCAGATTTCATTCGGAAAGATTTCCAGAGCATTCTCCCCGACACAGAAGTTGGCGAAGCCAACCGCATCCTGGTCTGCACCGGCAAAATCGGCCACGAACTCCAAGCCGAACGCAAGAAGAGAAAAGACAATTCCACCGCCATCGTGTTTCTCGAACAGCTCTATCCCTTCCCGGAAAAAGAACTCGTTGCCGAATTCGCCCGCCACGGCGAAACAGGAGACATCGTCTGGGTGCAAGAGGAACCCGCGAACATGGGAGCGCTTTTCAATATGCTCCCGCGCCTGCAGCGGATCGCCGGCGCCCGCCACGTGCTCTCGGTAAAGCGCTCCTCCAGCGCCAGCCCCGCCACCGGCAGCGCCAAAGCGCATGAGGTGGAACAGAAAACACTGCTGACCCTAGCCTTCACGACAAAGGGATAGGCAGCATCACCACAAATCATGTGGGGACCGCCGCCTCGACTGTCCAGCCAAGCGAAGCGAGCAGGCTGGGTTGCGCGTCGGTCGAAATGATTCTTGTGCACAAGATATCAATCGGAGGGAATCAGTCCGGAAAGTAAATGTAAGGATTGTCCAACATTTGTGAAGCATCAACCGGAAAGCAGTGACGCCCCCTTGGATGGGACCACGCGCTTGAACGCGGCGCCGCCTGGTTCTGCTCGCTAGCCAGCGCAAACGTCGCGCAGAGTTCGTACCGGCTCCCTTCCGTAACACGATACTCGTAAGCTACGCGAGTAATGGGATCGGCGAGGGCGGCATCCCGCAGTTCGTCGAGGTGCCCTGGTAGCCTCACGTTGGCGCTCCAGACGTTATGGATCTTGGCGCTTAACTGGTATAAATCCTGCACGCGTTTTCGATCTGCCCGCAGGGCTCGTTGGGTACTTGGCGTTCCGATATACAAGAATCCCGAGATCAACATAACCGCTGCAACTAAGCCACTGATCGCGGCCATCCATGTGTCCCCACCCAACCTGCCGTGAACCTCGGTGTCCTCGGATCGTCTGAGTCCCCCGAAGTAATAAGAGAAGACGCCCCCGGAGATCGCCAGCACGACAAACGCCTTGGCAAGAAATCGGGAAGTGATCTCGCCCCGCAACAAATACGTCAATGCCGCGATCAGATCGCCGATGAAGACGCACGCGGCGATAACCAGAGCCATGTACGTCAACCACTTGCGCACCGGGGAGTTGCGTTTCTCTGGATGCCCTCTCTCATCGCGCAGCACCGTCCTCGAAACCAGCAGGTAAATCGGAAAGGCTACCAAGACCGACGCCATCGACGCGGCGGCACTGATCATGTCGTACCCTTGATAGTACGGACTCGAAAACAAGGTGTCCGCCAACCATCGGTCGATTAGCGTAAAAGCAAGCGCGCCCAACCCAATCGTCCACGTGCCCAGAGTCGAAAAAATCAGCAAGCAGAAGAACGCGTCTTTGGCGGCCGTCGCCGTGCCTCCACGGCGGGGAACCTCCATTCCGGTCACCCGTTCGTAGTGAGCGGCCAGCGCATCGTAAACTTCCTTTTCCGGCCATCCGCGAGCCGTCAAGATCCCTACCAGAGACTGCTCTGTGGCACCACCTGCCTTGGCGCGGTCAATGAATTCGTCAATGTTGGGACTAGTGGCCATGCGTAGCATCGTACGCTAGTGTTCCCCCTCTTAAGGGCACTTCTGATGGGACTGGGCATTTTCAGTTTCCGGCTGCCCCGTGTCTCGCGTTCTTTGCGAGACGTGGGTTTGGGATATAGGGCGGATGTTACTCTAATCCTCCGCGCCCAACTCCATGCCCCGCCGCCCCCAACCGCTCCGCGTCGCCATCGACACCGGTGGCACCTTCACTGACTGTGTGTGGAAAGACGCCACCGGGCGCTTGCGCATGTTGAAGGTTTTCTCGACTCCAACCGATCCCTCCCAAGCGATTGTCGAGGCCCTCCGAAAAATCGATCACGAAGGCGAGTTCGTGATTCTGCACGGCACCACCGTCGGTACCAACACTCTGCTCGAACGCACGGGCGCACGCACGGCACTCGTCACCACCGCGGGTTTTGAGGATGCAATCGAAATCGGACGCCAGGCCCGCCCCAAGCTCTACGACTTCTTCTTCGACCGCATCGAGCCGCTAGTACCCAAAGATCGCCGCTTCGGCATCGAAGAACGCACCGCCAGCGACGGCGAAATCCTGACCTCGCCTTCACCCACGGATTTGAAATCGCTAGCCTCGCGAGTAGCGGCGAAGCAGCCTCAGGCCATCGCCATCTCGCTACTCTTTTCTTTCTCAAACCCGAAGAACGAGTTAGCGATTGCGAAAGCTCTCAAGCCTCTCGGCGTTCCTATCTCCATCTCGCACCAGATTCTCCCTGAATTTCGCGAGTACGAGCGCACCTCGACCGTAGTCATCAACGCTTACCTCCAACCGGTGATGCGGAATTACCTGGAGAATCTTCAGCGGCGCGCAGAACAACTCTGTCGAGAGCGGCCTGTGGAATATCGTGTAGAGCGGAGTTTCAGCGCCGCGCAAAGCGTCCACAAAAATGTTAAGGCTTTAGCCCCGAAGGCAGTCGTCCGAATCTTCGTCATGCAATCCAGCGGAGGCATCACCGCACTCGCCTCCGCCGCTCGCGAGCCAGTCCGCACTGTTCTCTCCGGCCCCGCCGGAGGCGTAGTCGGCGCGGCCGCCAGCGCTCGCCGCAGCGGCTTCGAACGCATCATCGCCTTCGACATGGGAGGAACTTCAACCGACGTCTCGTTGGTCGAAGACGCCATCACCACCGCCAGCCACGCCGAAGTCGTTGGCCTTCCCATCGGCGTTCCCATGCTCGACATCCACACCGTCGGCGCCGGCGGGGGCTCGCTCGCCCGCTTCGACGCCGCCGGAGTTCTCCGCGTCGGTCCAGAATCCGCTGGCGCCGATCCCGGTCCCATCTGTTACGGTCGCGGCACGCAACCCACCGTCACGGACGCCAACCTTCTACTAGGCCGCCTGCAGCCCGCGCGCTTTCTCGGCGGCGACTTCACTCTCGATCTCGACCGCACCCGCCGCGTCACCGGAGAATGGCTGAAGCAGCAGGCAAGTCCGCTAACTCTTGAGAAGTTTGCCGCTGGCGTGGTCCGCGTGGTCAACGCCACCATGGAGAAAGCCATCCGCGTGGTCTCCATCGAGCGCGGCCGCGATCCCCGCGACTTCGCCCTAGTCGCCTTCGGCGGCGCTGGAGGCCTCCATGCCTGCGCCCTGGCCGAGGCCCTCTGCATCCCGCATGTGATCGTCCCCGCTCTGCCCGGCGCGCTCTCTGCTTTGGGTATTCTGGTCAGCGACGTCGTCAAGGATTATTCCCGCACAGTGTTGTGGCCTGTCACAGGCAAACTTCCAGCCGCGCAACTGGATCGTGAGTTCGCAGCCCTGCAGAAACAAGCCACGAAAGATTTTCACCAGGAAGCCTGGGAGGGAAGAGTGCACTATCGGGCGGGCGTGGACATCCGGTATCGCGGCCAGGGATTCGAGCTCACCCTGCCATTCACCAAGAATCTTCTGAAAGAATTCCAGCAAGAACACCAGCGCCGCTACGGCTACGCCCATCCCGCTCGCGAAGTAGAACTAGTTACCCTCCGTCTTCGCGCATTAGTGAAACCACCAAGGCTGAAAGCCACAAAGGGCCATGTGGGGACGGCCGCCCTCGGTCGTTCAAGCCGAGCAAAGTTCGGCGCACCTTGCACGATCCAAGCCCCAGTCTTCTTCGACGGCAAGAAACTTCACACCGCAATCTACTTACGCGAAGCCTTGCAGCCCGGCAAAAAATACTCCGGCCCCGCCATCATTACCGAATACAGCGCCACGACAGTCATCCCAGCGGATAAACGCTTCCATCTCGACCCCGCCGCCAACTTGATTGTTACAATCCGATGAAAAGCCGCATCCACACCTGAGAACTCGGTACTCGGTACTAGGTACTCGCAACTGCCTTGGTTACAATAAAGCGGTGAAACCAAGCATCTTCGTCGTCGAAGACGATCCCGATATTTCCCGCCTCGTTCGCCACCACCTGGAGAACGAAGGTTTTGCCGTGCGCGTCTATCCCAACGGCTCCAGCGTAATCGCTGACGCGGAGCGCCAGCGTCCTGCACTCTTCGTGCTCGACATCATGGTTCCCGGCAAAGACGGTCTCGAACTCTGCCGCACCGTCCGCCAGACTCAAGGCCTGGCCGCTGTACCGGTGATTTTCCTGACCGCCAAGAGTGGCGAGGCCGACCGCGTCCTCGGTCTCGAGACCGGAGCCGATGACTATATCGCCAAGCCTTTCAGCCCGCGCGAACTCGTCGCTCGCGTCAAGGCCGTGCTGCGCCGTTTTGAGCGTCCGCTTCCACCTAGCCCCCTTAAGGTCGGCGAGATCGAAATCGATCCTTCGGCCATGGTCCTCACCGTTCGCGGACAGACCGTCCCGACGACTGCCACCGAGTTCCGCCTGCTCGATTATTTCGCCCGCCATCTCGGCCGCGTCTTTTCTCGCGATCATTTGCTGGATTCTGTTTGGCGCGACACTTCTTACGTTACCCCGCGCTCCGTCGACGTTTACGTCCGCCGCATCCGCGAAAAAATCGAACCGGACCCTGAGAATCCGCGCTACCTTAAGACCGTGCGCGGCGCCGGCTACCGCTTCGAGGCTCCGAAGTGAGAAATGGGATTTTCCTGAAGCTGATGGCGGCCTTCCTGATCGTCATTCTGGCCGCCGCCGTATTGTTTGACCTTATGCTTGGCGGCGCCTGGGAGGCTTCGTTGCGCTCCGAAATTGAGCGCAACCTCATTCAAAAGACTCAACTTCTCGCTCACCGCGTGGAAACCGACCGTAGTGGCCACTCCCTCGCCGATATCGCCGCTCAGGAAGCACAAGCCGCCGGCGCACGCGTCACCATCGTCGATTCCGCAGGGAACGTGCTGGCCGATTCCGAGTCGATCCCCGCCAATATGGAGAACCACGCCACAAGTCCGGAGTTCGCCGCCGCTTTCTCCGGTCGCATTGGCACAGACCAGCGCCGCAGTGCCACCATTGGCATTCCGTTTCTATATGTCGCCGTGCCCGTGTCCGGTGGCGCCGTACGGCTGGCCTATCCGCTCTCCGACGTTGAGGCCGTTTCCGCTCAGGTTCGTCGTAGGCTGGAAATGGCCTCCGGCCTGGCATTTCTCTTTGCCCTAATCGTCGCCGCCATCGCTTCCAATTGGACCGCTCGCCGTCTCGGGCGCATCGTCGATGTCGCGGCTCGCATTGCCGATGGTGAGCTGCAAGCGCGTATCCTCGAAGCTTCCCAGGACGAAATCGGCCGTGTGGCCGGCGCCATCGACAAAACTGCCCGCCGCGTCGAGGAAAGTTTTGCGGCCGTCGTCTCCAGCCAGCGCCAACTGGAAACCCTGCTCAACAGCATGCAGGATGCCGTGATCGCCGTCAGCGACGATGGCCTCGTGCAGTGGGCCAACCGACCCATGAACCGCCTGGTTCCGCAAGGCACTCGGCTGCAGCAGCCAGTGGTCGAAACGATTCGCGATCCCGATTTCCTCGCCACCGTCAGGGAAGCTACCAGCACCCACGAAGTCAAAACCGCCCGCGCTACATCAATCGTTCCCGGCCGCACCTTCGACGTGACCGCTGCGCCTTTGCCCGGTGGAGGAGCGGTTGCCGTGCTCCGCGATCTAACTGAAACTGAACGCGTGGAAAAAACCCGCCGCGATTTTATTGCCAACGTTTCCCACGAACTGCGCACGCCTCTCACTTCGATTCAGGGCTACGCGGAAACCCTGCTCGACAGCACTCCTGAGAACGGCGCGCCCACGCGCGAGTTTCTGGAAATCATTCGCAAGAATTCCGCCCGTATGTCCCGCCTTACCGAAGACCTGCTTACCCTAGCCCGCGTTGAATCGGGCGAAACTCGTTTCGATGTGGAGCCCGTATCCCCCGCTGAACTTCTCCACGACGCCGAGGAGAACTTTCGCGAAATTGCGCGCACTCACGGCATTGATCTTCGCATCCAAGACTCGCCCATCCCCGAACGTCTCCCGCCGGTTCTCGCCGACCGCGAAGCCATACATCAGGTCTTCTCGAACCTCATCGACAACGCCTTGAAATACGGCGCTTCCGGTGGTCGAATCGTCCTCGGCGCCCGCGCCGTTCCTCACGGCGTCGAATTCTGCGTCCAGGATTTCGGCGCCGGCATTGCTTCCGAGCACCTGCCGCGCCTGTTCGAACGCTTCTATCGCGTCGACAAAGCCCGCTCCCGTGAGTCCGGAGGTACCGGCCTTGGCCTCGCTATCGCCAAGCACATCATGCTCGCCCACGGTGGCTCCATCCGCGCCGAAAGCGAACTCGCCCACGGATCGACCTTTCTGTTTACCCTCCCCACCCCCTGAACCAAGGCAGTAGCGCTGGCGTCCCGTCGGCTCTCCGCAACCTCGGTGCTAAGATGGATTGCAAGCAGCTTCCTTCGGAGACGTTATGAAACGAATTGCCGCTTTCGTGCTTTTGGTCGCTTGCAGTGTTGCATGTTCGATACCGGTTTGCGCTGAGCGGGAAAATAGAAGTATCGGAGAAAACGGCATTGAGGCCCGAAAGGCAGCCAAGCACCAGCAAAAACTGGTAAAGAAGAATGCCAAGAAACAGCGGAAAGCCATGAAGAAAGCCCAGAAGGCGCAGCGCAAGGCAGCCAAGAACACCCGATATCGAACCAAATAGCTGCTACGTCTATGCGGCCGGATTTCGCTTTGTCCGGGCGGGGCGTGACGAAGGCCTACCTTAGCTCCGCCGCCAAGAAAATAACCAGGAAATTCACAGCCCCTTAACCCATCCTCGAAAAAGAAAGCCTATCCTTAGGCATTGACCTTCTCTTTATGGGTACGGCAAAATCAGAGGTAATCAGTTTGCGCAGTTCCAGCCAGCGCCATAGGGATACCCTCATGAATACCGCCCGCATCGAAAGCCTGCCGCCCGAACCGGCTCATCACCACATCGTTCGCCGCACCATCGAGGCCTGTCATCTCGCCAAGGAAGCCGCCGGCGCCGCAGCTGAAGGCATCGCCACCGGCTCCGGCCCCTTACTGAACTCTCTGCGCCTGCGCGAGCGTGAACTCGATACCCTCGACATGGAAATCGACAGCGCCGTCACCTCCGTCATCACCGAGGTCGAGCCCACCGAGGCCCGTGAGCTTCTCGCCTGCATGAAGTTCATGATCAGCCTCGAGCGCATCGGCGACTTGCTCCTCAGCTTTGCCAACAGCGCCCAGGCTGCCACCGGCCGCATCGACTCCGACGATACTCGCGATCTCACGCACATGGCCACCATCCTCGAAAAAATGCTCACCGACGTCGGCGACGCCTTTTCAGCCCGCGACGTCGGCAAAGCCGTCGACGTTCTTCGCTCTGACTCCGAAATCGATCGCCTGCGCAATCTCATCTTTCTCCGCCATATCGAGAATCCCGAAAACATCGCCCGCCAGGCCAGCCTTCAGATCATCTTCATGACCCAGTCTCTCGAGCGCGCCGGCGATCATGCCAAGAATCTCGCCGAAGAAGTCTGCCACTTCGTCAGCGGCCACACCGTCCGCCACGTCCTCAAAACCTACGACAAGCCCGTCGAACAAATGTTCATCGACTACCTCCGCCGCAAAGAAGGGCATTAGCTCGTGTGGGGCGGATACTCCTGTCCGTCTTTATCCAGGAGCGATCCGTTAAGAGCCCTACGCACCCTAACCCAAGGATTGGACCCTTTCAACTAGAGCAACCTGCATTCGGTGAGCGTCAATCCAGCCTGACTACCTCTTCTCCATATACTTTGCCACTACGGCAGCGCAAGCTTCGACAAAGACCTTTTCCGGTTCGGTGAACGTGCTCGTAAAATAGCTCTCGATATCAAGCTCCGCTGCGAGCTTATTCTTAACGAAGATGGGGACAACGATTTCACACTTCACCAGCGGCGATCCCGCAAGATATCGCGGGTCTTTGGAGACGTCATCCACTATTACGGTCCGCCCGCTGCTGGCCGCCGCCCCACAGAGCCCCGTATCGAGGGGGATGCGAGCATTGGGCGTAAAGCTGCCGGCGAAAGGTCCGACCAGCAGGATGCCCGGGTCCGCCGGGTCGACGAGATAAAATCCCGCCCAGTTGTAGCGCGTCATCTTTTCGTGGAGACGCTGGGAGATACGCTCCATCACGGACTTGTCCGTGGGAGCGTTTCGAGCAAAGTCCTGAAATTCTCGCAGAAGTTCCTCGTGCAGCGGCATCATCGGTTCGGCCTCGTGGTAAGAGTAGCAAGAATGTTCGCGTGGAATAAGCCCGTGTGGGGCGGACACTCCTGTCCGCCTCCCTCCGCCATCAGGTGAGCGACGTTTACGCAGCCCCGCTCACTTTAATCCATCGACTACGTAAAGATCGGACAGGAAGCGGCCCAGAGAGTAGGCATACGATTTTCCGTCCCCGCTGAACCGCATGCTGGGAATGCTTTGCGCGCCCGCCGGATCGGCAGGCGCGATCTCCTTAAAAGGTTGTCGGCGGTCCGTCGCCAGATCCACCCGGGTAATTTTTGCAGGCAGCGTCCGGGTGCGCAGCAACACGCTCTTCCCGCCGTCGAAAAATCCCATGACAAATTCGTCGGGAGCCACCTCAAAGTTCATCTTTTGCGGTTCCCCGCCGGCAATCGGGTAGAGCGAGTACTCGCGATTGCCGTTGGCGGCAAGAAGGTACTTAGTTAGGGCGAGCCTTTCGAGGCTCGCCCTTCTACAGCCGCAGGTTCTTGTAGACGGTAGCCAAAGAGATAGATGGAGTCCGTGGCCGGACCTCAGCATAAGCCGTCTCCGGCGAATGGTGCCCAGGCGTGGCGACAATGGCTTCATAGATGACCTGCCGCTGGTGTGTGGCCGCCAAGCCACACTTCCAGGCGAGTTCCCGAAATTGTTCGTGAGCGGAGGGCACGGGAGAAAACATTGTATTAGATGAGACCAATCATACTCCAAGAATTATTCATGAACGAGAAAGAGTCGAGTGGTGTTTTTTCTCTTCGTTCCTAGAGAGACACCGACGCTGAGAACCACAATACCAAGCCCCGTTCTCTCTGAGCGAACGCGCAGCCAGAGCTCGAGGTTGTGTGGAATCACTGTTGCTTCTTGCCAAGAGGGCTACAATGGATTCGCTATCGAGCCGGCCGGCTCGAAAATGGAGGTTTATCGATGAGAGCTACCCGCTTGACGGGCAGTGCCGCAATTCTTCTTATTATTGGTGTGATCTTTGTCGCGTGCAGTTCGTCGCCCACGCCCCCCAGCACCACGCCGTCACCGGCAGCTGAGAAAAAGGAACCGGCGCTCTACACCGCAAAGAGCTGCATGTCCCAGATGGCCAACGCAGCCGCGCGCTGGCAGCCGGACGCGATGCCAGTTCACCTGGAGTCGGGTCTCAATGCCGAAAGCACAGGTCACGACGGAAAGTCCACGATCTGGCGCGCCATGTTCGCCTCCCCCGGGCGCGGTACCTGGCGAACGTTTACTTGCTCCGGCAGCCGCCTGAAAGAGGAAGCCCCGATCGGCGTCACTTCCAGCACCGAGATCACGTCCTCCCCAGACATGTCCCGGGCGATGTTTCAGTCGATGCTCCTGATTGTCGATTCTGACAAGGCATTTGCC
>Ga0208562_1000962_pt1 | contig 12362 bp, 18 predicted proteins | sample June2015DPH_16_1_3_FD_184715 | JGI IMG/M metagenome (GOLD analysis project Ga0208562, IMG submission 184715) | Peatland microbial communities from SPRUCE experiment site at the Marcell Experimental Forest, Minnesota, USA - June2015DPH_16_150... | ecosystem: Environmental > Terrestrial > Soil >... | reverse complement strand
TAGCGTAACCAACTCGAACCGCCGTGTACGGACCCGTACGCACGGTGGTGTGGCAGGGGTCGGCGGGTGACCGCCGCCCCTATGCCGATCTGACGGGCAAACGGGAAGTTATCCCAAGGTAAGGTTGGCCGACAACTCGACAATTGGCCAGTCGCCAGCATCACGGTCGCCCCCGATGAAGGAGACTGCTAACTTCGGCCACTAATGTTAGCGCGAAAAAACTGCTCCGTGCGGCAAGCCTGATCCTTTCCATCCGTGCGGCCACTCGCGATTTTCGAAGTTGAAACCGGAGTTGCCGTCCGTGTCGCGGAAACTCTCATCCACTCTGAGAGCGCCGCTTTGAGGATCGAATTTTAGCAGGTAAAGGCGCGAGCTTCCGGAACCGCCAGGCGTAATCACGATGCGGTTGGTGGCTGCGTCCCACGCGCTCCAGTGCGGATAGTAGTTGTCATCGAACTTCACGCGAGAGACTACGACCGGTTTGGCTCCATTGGAGACAGCAAGCACGATGGCGGTATGGGCAAACGAGACGGTCTGAATCAGAAGGTGGCCAAACATTCTGAAACAAAGCCACAGCACAATCACTGTAGTACATACGGGAATCCCCGAAATTCGCATCATTGCTTCCTCGAGTAAAAACCCCCTGATCAATAACACATCAGACCTATCCTTCGAAGGACGAAGAAAGAAAATACTGAGCTTGCCATGTATCCGACAGCACGCAAGGGCTCCCGTCTGGGTTCGAGAGCGCTGTCTATTTGTTCAGGCTGGCAGTCCAATCCATCACTACGGACATTGGGGTCAATGCCGATTTCAGCTGCGTGTTGATCAAGAACCGCTGACCGTCTTTGCTTACATCATAGGCGAACCGTTCGGAGGTGGCGACCATTTCGCGGGGATTCGCCTGGAAGAGCGCCACCGGAGCTCCCGCATCGAAATTGGCGCCGGTCGTAACGGGCACGGCCATGATCTTGCCATCCGGCGCGAGGTAGAACAACTCTCTCCCATCGCTTCGCCATTTGGGCTGTTCCCCTCCCGCATTCGACACTTGCCACTTTCCATGCGCTGCAGGAAAGGAAGTTACATAAATCTCCCATCGTCCGCTTTCATTCGAAGCATAGGAGACCCACCTGCCGTCCGGTGAAAAGCGGGCCACATTAGGGGCAGAGGTCGCTTTCAGAAAAAGAGTGGCCGTGAGTCCCGGAAAGGTCACGTACCACAAGTCGGTGCCGCGCTGATAGATCAGGTATTTCCCGTCCCGCGACCAGTCGGTTGGATAGCGATCGGGGCCATCCTGCGGGATTAGCTGCTCCTCTTGTGACCCGTCCGCATTTTTCACGTACAAGTTGAATTTCTGGGCGCGGTCCGAAGTAAACACCAGCTTGGTCGCGTCCGGACTCCAAAGAGGCGTGGAATCGATGGCGGGATCGAACGTCAGCCGCTTGGCGCTCTCGTTTTCAAGATCGTAGGTCCAGAGATCGGTATTCGTAGTGGCAGGATCCATGGCATCTGCGGCAACGAACTTCCCGTTCGGCGACAGAGAGATGTTGCCGTAAACGCCCGGCTTCGTTGCGACTCCAACTTGCTGCCCCTTGCGGTCAAACCAAAGCAGTTGCGACGCTCCCGTGTCGCCGGATGATCTCTGAGTGACCAGCACGTCGCTCGCGGAACTCGCGAATACGGCCCTCTGAATTCGCGGTAAGTACAGAATGTCAGTGAGAACAGGACTGGGTTCTCCACTCAGTTCGAGCTTCTTCGCGTCGAACCGTTGCGCAAAAAGAGTTTGATCGCGGTAAAAGAGCAAATAACCAGGTGCGGCATAAGCGGCGTTCGCTCTCGCTTGTGTAATCAGGCGCTTCTCGCTCGAATTCAGGGCGCCCACATAAATGGAAGAGAGAGTCCTCCGGCCAGAAAGGTCCATAGCCAAATATAGAAAGTGATTTCCGTCAGGCAGAAAAGCAGGCCAGCGGTGGCTGTCTTCCGCGTGTTCCCTATCTGGAAATGTGATTTGTGTGGCCGTACCTCCGGAAGCGGCGATTCGATACAAGCCAAATCCCAACTGTCCGCTCGGAGTAAACACGATGACTCCGTCTTTGTTCCACGCGCCACCGCGGCCGGTCGGGGCCTCGCAGAGGGTTTGCACCGGCCCACCTGATAGATCCAGCCTCTTTAATTTCCCGTCTGCAAAAAATCCAAGTGACTTGCCATCGGGAGACCAGAACGGAAAATTGGCTCCCTCAGTGTTGGGAATTGCCTTCGCCTGCGGAGCGCCGGGCTCGTAGATCCACAAAAGGTTTTTTCGTTCGGAATCCCGGCCAACAACGGCGACAGTGTGGCCATTGGGCGAGACTGCCACGTCTCGAGCCGAGAACGCGAGCGGTGCAGAAAAATATGCGGTCTGTTTAGTAGGGCGGCTGGTGCGCCACAGGATCACGGATGCGATAAGGAGGAGTGCCAGTGTGCCTGCCACGGCCGCGAGGACGCCCTCCCGTTTTGTTCTTCTGTACTCTGCGGGCTTGACAGTTGGGGTTTTGCCTCCCGCAATCCACTTCAGTTGGAGACTCAGGTCATGCGCACTCTGGAACCGGTCGTCAGGATTCTTGGCCAGGCAGGTTGCCACGACTTGCTCGAACACAGGTGGCGTGAGGGGATGAGTCGCGGTAATTGGCTCAGGTTCTTTCTCAAGGATGGCACTGGCAACGCTGATCTGGCTGCGGCCCGCGAAAGGCCGGTTGCCCGTCACCATTTCGTAAAGAATCGCGCCCAGCGCAAACAGATCCGACCGAGCGTCGGCCTCTTTGCCCTCGAGTTGTTCCGGGGCCATGTATTGGATGGTGCCGATGATTGCTCCTGCCGTCGTCAGCGGAGACATTGGGCTGGCCTCGCTCATCGTGCGGGCTGCGGACAACAGAGGTGCGCTGGATCCTGAGACGCCCAGGCTTGGGCTCGTGGCTTTCGCCAAACCGAAATCCATCAGCTTGGCGCCTGCCCGCGTGAGCATGATGTTGCCCGGTTTAAGATCGCGGTGGACAATGCCTTGCCGATGCGCCAAGGTAAGCGCCTCCGCAATGGCAATCGCAATTTTCAGGACTTCAGGGAGCGGTAATGGCCCTTTGCGCAATCTTTCCGCCAGCGTCTCGCCTTCGAGAAACTCCATTACCAGATAGTCGGTTCCGTCCTGTGAGCCGATATCGTAGAGATGGCAGATGTGAGGGTGGTTCAGAGCAGAGATTGCCCTGGCTTCGCGCTCCATGCGCTGTTTGAGTTCGGGCGACGAGGAAAGATGCGAAGCAAGAACTTTGATCGCTACCGCTCGATCAAGGCGGACGTCCCGTGCACGGTACACCTCGCCCATCCCGCCCTCACCTAACGGTGATTCGATTTGGTAAGGACCGAATTTTGTGCCAGCGCTGAGGACCATCTGTGCGACCGCAATTATATTCCTTCGCTTCGCCACTTCAATCGCGGGATTAGAAAAAGCAATCTGCGGAGGTCGCCCCGATCAGGAACAAGAAGTCAATTCCTGAGAATCGATCGCGGTCATTTCCCCGATGATGGGCGACTCTGACCTTACAGTCGCCGCACCACTCTGATCATTGACCGGTGGCAGGGAGGCCATCGGTCATGAAGCAGAAACCAAGTTCCAGAAGGAGACACAGTAGCACCAAATCCATCCTACGTTTGCCCGACCTGGAACACGCCAAGGCCGCGGTGTTGAACAGCCTCAACTCAGCAGACGCAAAGCGAGGTTATCGTCATGCCAGATGAGTTCGTTGACTGGTATTGCTCTGAACCGCGCTTGGCGTTCAACAGGATCGTGGTCTTGCGGTATCGCTCTCATCTCGAATCCCGTCAACTCGCCCCGGGCACAATCAACCTACGTCTTGGCGCCGTGCGTCGCCTCGCATACGAAGCTGCGGACTGCCGTCTTCTCAGCGCCGATTTGGCTGCCGGTATTCGTCGCGTCAAAGGGGTGAAGAAGTTGGGCATTCGCCTCGACGGCAGAATAAGGCCACGCGCTTTGGCAAGCCCCCGATCGTCAGCGACTCAAAGGAAAATGTGACCGAGCCTTGCTCGCATTGCTACTCGCGTGTGGGTTGAGGAGGCATGAAGCTGTGGCCTTGAAATTGGATCATCTCCAGCAGCGCGAAGAGCATTGGGCAATTGTTGATCTGGTCGGCAAGGGAGGCCAGGTTCGAACGGTTCCGGTTCCCGATTGGGTGAGAAGCGAGTTGAACGATTGGGTGGCCGCAGCGGCTATTGATCGAGGAAGACTGTTCCGCCGGGTCAACAAAGTAGGAAGGGCATGGGGCGATGTGTGTTTCTGAGTCCGACGGGACCGTGCCGCAGCTGCCTGTCGTTGACTCGCGAATGCCCCCTCCGTAAGATGAAGCGACTGGAAAGTTGGGGATTCTCTTTAGTGATCGACCAGACCATCTCGCACTACCGCATCGTCGAGAAGCTGGGCGGCGGCGGCATGGGTGTGGTCTATAAGGCCGAGGACGTAACTCTACACCGATTCGTCGCGCTGAAGTTTCTGCCCGATGAAGTAGCCAAAGACCCCCCAAGCGTTGGCCCGCTTCCAGCGGGAGGCGCAGGCCGCCTCTGCACTGAATCATCCCAACATTTGCACTATCTATGAGATCGGGCAGCAAGATGGACAGCCCTTCATAGCCATGGAGTTTTTGGACGGGCTGACGCTGAAGCACCGCATTGCTGGCCGACCGATGGAAACCGAACTGATTCTGTCGCTGGCCATCGAGATTGCGGACGCGCTCCAGTCCATCCAACGCGCAATTGGAAAGCGCGGGTGAGATATTTCCGCCTTGTGGGGTCCCATCCGTGGTTTCGTGAAGGACGTGTTTTTCCATATACCCGGATTTCAGCCACTTTTGGAGAATGGCTTGATCCATGGGGACGTGAGCCAGAAGCCAATCATGCGAAATTCGGTCGAAACAGGACTTGATGTCGCCCTCTAGAATCCCCTGCGGATTTGGTTTGGACAGTGTCTTGAAACACTGTTCTATCGCGTCAGCGCAGGACCGCTGCTGGCGAAACCCATTAGGAGTTGTTGTCAGCAGTGGTTTCCACCACGGGGTCGAGTGCCAGCAAATGCCATGCCTGTTGGGGTCGATCTTTCATAGTGGGAATTCCGAGTGGGCGCATCGTTTTGCCGTCCGATTTCGGGATGTAAACCCGTCGAAGAGACTGAAGTTGATAGCCTCTACGCTTGAGTTCATGTACGGCCCGTGTCTTCTTTTCTGGTGTGTCCCAGATTTCTTGGTCCACCCCAGGGGTTTTTTTGCCATTGTTTTCCGTCACTCGTCGAACGGCGAGAACCTTGCCGCTGTACGAGTGGGTCAGCAGGTGTTGCAAGGCTCGCACCTTGCCCCATCTGCTTGCCTTCGTCGCCTGCACGATACGCACTGGGAGTCGGCGAACGTTGCGGTTAATGGCTTGCCAATCCATGGCGTACCATTCTGCTGCCTCGCGTGAGACTGCACCAACAGCTTGCGCTGTCGTCATCTGCTTTGCCTCATATGCCGATTTGCCCAGTTCTCTCGTGGGAAGCACCAGAAGGAAGTCAGCTCGCTTTCGCGCCCGGTGATGTTGTCGATGGAACTGACGCAACCGGTATCCGTTCCATTACAGAGCGGCATTCGCTTCCTCCTTCCTCTCATGTCCGCACCGCCATCGGCCCATCTTGCGATGTGCTTTCCCTGGTGGGGAGCGATACGGATTTATCCTGTTCCATTGGAATGACGCGATAGGTTAGGTCCGCTCTGTACGCCGGCAGTGTGATGTGACCATGACGGAGAAACCCGTACGTTCCGTACCCACTGCGAGAAGAACCGCGCAGCATCTTAGGTTCTCTAAGAGTGACGACGCTTACGAGCATTCGTGTATTCTGACCTTGCTACCAAGCCTAGGCCCTCTCCACTTTGTGCCAGCAGATACACCGTCGCCTCGAGTTCCGATGCTACCCTTGCGGGTATGGGTACATTGTCCGAGGGCTTCGAACGGTTTGTTGCCGCCCCCGCGCGACTCGAAAGAGTTTGGGGCGCTTTCGTTGTTTGGGGTGCCGCGATTTGCGGTAGTACCGACGAGACTCAGGATGCCGCGCCTTGTGCGGTAGCTTGTTGGAGGGGGAGGACCACCAAGAATCTTGTGCCTTTCCCGACTTTGCTGGTTACTTCAATCCGGCCGTGATGTTCCTCGGCTATCTGGCGAGCCAGTGAGAGTCCCAATCCTGTTCCGTTTGTCTTGGTCGTGTAGAACGGCCGGAAGATGTTGGGCAGGTGTTCGGGCGCAATACCACGACCCGTATCGACAACGGTAATCGCGGCATCGCCGTTCAAGAGCGAAATCTCAACCCGAATAACGCCGGCCCCGTCAATCGCTTGAACCGCGTTCAACAATAAATTCAAAAGCACCTGATGAATCTGACCGCTGTCGTGTTCGACGGTTGGCAGATTCGGGTCTTTCTGGAGTTCGATCCTGATCGGCCTGGAGAGAACTTGCTGGCGAACCAGCATGGCGGCATGTTCCACCGTTGTATTCAGGTCGCTCGGGCGAACCTCGGGTAGGCGCGGACGGGCTGTTTGCAGCAGGTCGGTGAGAATGTGGTCGATCTGCGCGATCTCCAGACGAACGTCCTTGACCACAGCGCGCGCCGGGCTGGTTACGGGTAGATCGCGTCCAACGATTTCGATCACACCTGCAATACCTGCGAGCGGATTGCGGATTTCGTGGGCGAGCCCGGTAGCAAGTTCTCCGAGTGTGGCCAAGCATTGGGCACGCGACATCTGGGCGCGGTGCAGCCGTTCCACCTCTTCTCGGCTCTCGCACAACTGCTGGACCATGTGGTTGAAGTTACGACCGAGGTCACCGATTTCGTCGTTGCGGTTGGCAAAACCTACCGTGACATCGAGGTCCCCTTCTCCGACCCGCACAATCTTGCCCTGAAGTTCCACCATAACAAGCCGCAAATCATCGCCACCATTTGTTGCGGCTAGAACCTTGTATCCGTTTTCTTGTAGCAAAATCAGTGGGGGGCATATATCCATAGCGAGGCTGTCCTAGCTGCTGATCCCGATGATGTATATAGCTCTCACGCCCCACGATTCTGTTCACAATTGCTCACTATCTGGCGATTGCACCAACTTAGGACGTCCTGATTGTCCCGGCACACGTCCACACTTCTTGCAATCCCGCGCTCGTACGCATGTACCCCCGCCCCACGCCAAAGGGGTGGATTTGCGGCGGCCCAATGGAATTCGATTGCCCCTGTCCGCAGCGCAGGTGTGCACGGCTACCGCGCAGGACGGGTCTGTTTCAAAGGTCGAGGTGACTATGCTGCTCGCTGGGACCGTTCGTTGGGACGTAGTGCGAGCTTGTGTGCTCGTTCGATGGTCGGTACCAGCCGTTCTGGCAGTTCGCTTCTCATCACGTATTCATCCACCAACCACAGGATTCGCTCTGGCATCTCGGAATACGCTGAAAGCAGGATGATCGGCAGGTTAGGAAACCTTTGCTTGATATGGCAGGCTACTGCTTCCGCGTCCATACCTTCCTGTTTGTACTCCAGTAGAACCGCAGCCACCGACGTTTCCTCCAACATCTTCATCGCGGTGTGGCCGCTCGATGCGATCTTGACGCAATAACCATGAGATTCCAGAGTCGCTTTGCGAAGCTCCAAGGCTTGTGGAAGGTCGTCGATGCACAACAGAGTGGGGGAGTCCATGGCCACATTCTCCTCTGGATAGCTACCCGTGGTAGGTTACGAAAGCCGTAGTTAGCTCGCCGTCACAACACACCCGCCGCGACCTGATGGCGCATGCGAGTATAGAGGACATTTGAAAGCTTCGAAGATGTTAACGCACTCGTCAAAGGCGCACCGACACCAGGGCACATCGTGCCTCCCGATTCGGGAATTCCGGATTCTTGAGCAAAGTGCTCACCACATCCGGGGCTCTGTCACACTCGTCTCACCGCTGGTGCGCAAGGCCTGCAAGAACACTCCGACTTCGGGTATGCCCTTCATCCCGAGAATATCCGGGTAGTTCGGGTAGATCGCGCGAAGCAAACGTGCGCTTTCCTCGACACTGAATCTGTCATCTGTGCTCATGCGCTCAATCCGGGCGGTCCCCGTCTTAAAGGCGGCACGGTCATCAAGGCTGCCGCTTGCAAGTCTGGTCGCTCGTAGTGCCACGCCCTCGCCATTCGATAGAGTGTCGTTTTCCCAATGCCCAACAAACGCGCCGCGAGGATACGGTCCCCGCCACACTTGTCGAGCGCGTCAACGATCACCCGGCGCTTTACTTCATCCATCGGAAGAACAATCCCGAGCGGCTTTTGTATTGTCTTCAACAGCGTGCTCATCGTGTCGTCCTCTAAGTTGTCTGCTACGTATCGCTGTCCCATCTGAGATCGATGAAAGGCCAAACACAATCCGGTGGCCACTGGAAGGCAACCTTGGGCCTGATGGCCAGTGAGTCAGGTCTTTTTGGCTCTTCAGGGTCGGGCGAGGAATCGAATATTGGCACTTTGTTCAGCATGCGTGACACTCCCTTAAGATAGAGTAGCGGCGCATCAATCCCCTTTCAGACCACGGGGGTGAGCCACAGCGACTCATTCACATCTTCCCGTTCAGATCACATCCCTGTCGGACTGTCCCAGTTCCCATGCCCCCAAGTTGGCGCGACGTGTTCGCGCCCAATAGGAGACGCCCGCCAAAAGCGGGCAGCGCCCGCCACGCTGGGGGGAGCGTACCGGGCCACCCGATCAAGCCGCCGCCTTACTCGCAGCGATCTCGTCGCTGGCCGGGGCTGGAAGCTACAAACGGTGGTTATCCTTAGAGCACGGGAGGTTCCATGCGCGGTAATGTATCACGGTATTGTAAATAGAGGAGTTATGTGGTCCCTTTCGTCGTGACTTGACCTGACGAGTGTCGAAGAAGTGTCTCGGTCATCGATTCGTCAGTCGTCCCTGAGGCAGAACAGGCCCCAGTCAAGTGGGATGCGAACAGGCGATTCGACACATCCCGCATCCAGCTAAGTCCAAGTCTCTTGCTGAAGTAGCTAGGTCTCAAACGCGGTTGGCAGGTCTGTGCCCAGCAGGGGGCAGTGCGGCGTATGCCTTTAGTTTAGATTCTGACGACCTTGGGTGTACGTGATTTTCGCTGAAGCAGCGGCAGGTAGACCTTCGCGCAGGACGAGACCGAACTGTTGTTGTTGCCTTTCGTAACTTTCACTTTCCCGTCATTGTTTGCACACTAAACTCCTAATGGTTGCATCGCGTCGAGTTGGCCTTGAATAACGAGCAACATAAGCGATGCCGCGCCAGGCCAATGCGGCAGGTCGATGCGCGCGAGTGGTGGCTCTGGGGATTTGCCGTCACTGTCACGTTAATGTTGACGGTGGGTATCGTGTCGCTGACCTTCCCCGGCAATCGCCTCTTACAGAACGCCGAGTGGTTTGATCTCAAGGAGTGGGTACGCGGGCTGGCCTGCCTTGTGCTCCTATTCGACATCTACACGGTTTACCAGCAACTCCAAATCCAACAAATTCGTCGCGAACTGACCGAGCGCAATCAGCTTTTTGAAGTTATCACCGAGAATGCTGCCGACATGATCGCGGTCGTCGATTGTGCTGGGAATCGGCTCTATAACAGCCCTGCGTACCAGAAAGTTCTCGGATATTCGTCGGAGGAATTGAAGTTGACTTCGTCGTTGGAGCAAATCCATCCCGAGGATCAGCAGCGGGTACTAGAAGCGGCCGAGAAAGCACGACTCACGGGACGAGGAGAGCGGCTTGAATACCGCATACGCCACAAGAACGGGACATGGCGGGTTCTGGAATCGGTCGCCACCGCCATCCAAAATGAGGAGGGTCAGGCCGAGAGACTGGTCATCGTCAATCGTGATATCACGGAGCGCAAGCGGGCGGAGGAGGCACTCGCGCACAATGCTTTACATGACGCTTTGACCAACTTGCCGAATCGCGCTCTATTTCTAGATCGGGTGCGACACGTACTTGCGCTGTCTCAGAGGCACATAAGTTATAAGTTCGCTGTGTTGTTCATTGATCTCGATGAATTCAAGGTCTTCAATGACAGCTTGGGCCACGCGGCAGGAGACTCCCTTCTCATACAAATTGCTCGCCGCTTGACTGCTTCTATTCGGGGTATCGATACCTTTTCACGCTCGGTCCTGACACAAGGTACAAGCCCGGTTGCAAGCGAAGCGAGTTTGGCAAGACTTGGCGGCGATGAATTCACCATACTGTTGGAGGGCATCAGAGATTGCGGCGATGCCGTTCGGGTAGCGGAGCGCATTCAAGAGCGATTGGCCATTCCTTTTGTGGTGGAAGGACAAGAGGTAGTGACGACCGCCAGTATCGGGATCGCCTTTTGCGCACTTTCATACACCAATTCGGAGGATTTGGTGCGCGATGCCGAGATAGCGATGTACCGAGCCAAGCGGGAAGGGAAAGCTCGCTGTCAGGTCTTTGATAACGCGATGCACACCTTTGCCGTCAAGAGATTGCGCCTCGAAACTGACCTGCGCCGAGCACTGGAACTGGGCGAATTCCGAGTTCACTATCAGCCCATTGTGTCATTAAAGAGCGGAAAGGTTGTGGGATTCGAAGCACTCAGCAGATGGCAACGGCCTGAAGGCCTCCTGTTACCTGCCCATTTCATCCAGATCGCTGAAGAGACTGGAATCATCCTGCCCATGAACCGTCTATTGCTGCGCGAAGCCTGCCTACAGCTTCGTGCATGGCACTCTCAATTTCCTTGCGATCCGCCGCTGACAATGAGTGTGAACATCACCCCCAAAGAGTTTGCCCAGCCGGACTTGGCGGCTCAGATTGGAACTATTCTGGTCGAAGTTGGAATCGACCCGAGCAGCATCGACGTAGAGATCACGGAAACCATCGCGATGGCAGACCCCCAAAGATCGAGCCTGGTTCTTTCGGAACTGAAGACATTGGGAGTTCACTTAAGTATTGACGATTTCGGAACTGGGTACTCTTCCCTAAGCCGATTGCAAGGATTCCCGGTGGACAACTTGAAAATTGATCGCACCTTCATTTCTAAGATTGATACCGACAGCGAAACAAGCGAGATCGTGCGCATCATCATTATGCTAGCTCACAACCTTGGTCTGAAGGTCGTAGCCGAAGGTGCTGAAACGGCGGAACAGGTCAGCCTGCTCAAACGGATGAAGTGCGAACTCGCGCAAGGCTACTTCTTCGCCCGACCCGGAGACCACGCCGCTGCTCAGGCGCTTTTGATGAATACCTATTCATTGGCAGCACGGCCGTCACCCATACTAGCCATTTAATGGCACGTCTCAGGCGTGACGCTCAAGAGGTGTATCCGTGGGCCAACGACTTGGGGCTCTTATTAATAGTAACTGCCCCTCTGAAGAACCAACATCTTGCGGAGCAGTACGGGAGGGTTGTGTCCGCGAACTCTGCACTATGTCAATTGCGGTTGAGAGACTTGACGAGACCGCCGCGGTACTCGGACTGTTCTCGGACTGAGATTGTTCCATGGCCGAAGCTCGGCTGGAAACCGGAAATGTCTTGAGTCTCTGTACCAATGGGATAACAGAGACAATTGGTCGCAACCCCGCCGAATGTTACGAGTGTAACCACTCATGGGACGCAATACTGAATAGTTGTGATCGGTTCTCCTACAATCAAAGGACATGGAAGTCCAAGAATCAGCGGTTTCAACGACTCGCAAGGGAGATCGTATTTCAATCTCAATCAGCGTGCGGGTCTCGTGTACTGATCTCGCGGGTGAGCACTTCACCGACGTTGTGCAGACGGCGAATGTCAGCCGTAACGGTTGCTGTCTGCTTTTGAAGCGTTCCCTGGCCCCGGGCCAGAAAATTCACTTGCAACGGATGGGCAGCGGCGAGGAAGCCGTCGGCCGCGTAGTGGGGCAGACTGGCATTCGTTCCGAACACAATCTTTATGGAATCGAAGTGCTCAACCAAAGCGACAATTTCTGGGGTATTCGGTTTCCTCGACAAAAGGAACTGGAGGAAAGTCCTATACGTGCACTTCTCAAATGTGCTGTGTGCAAAAGCTGTCACGTGACTGCCCTCAACGAGGTTGAGCTCTCCGTTTTCCAAATCACCCATCGTCTCACGCGCATGTGTGATGTGTGCTCTGCAAATACCGTGTGGGAACCGGTTCCGCACGAAACCGGCCCGGAGGAACTCCTCGCGACTGGCAAGAAAGCGGACAAGAGAAAATATGGTCGCATTAGCATGAAGACGGTTGCTTGCGTTGGTCCGCTTGGTCCCCACGCAGACATAGTTGAGGTGGTGAACATTTCACGCGGAG
>Ga0208562_1000945_pt1 | contig 12572 bp, 10 predicted proteins | sample June2015DPH_16_1_3_FD_184715 | JGI IMG/M metagenome (GOLD analysis project Ga0208562, IMG submission 184715) | Peatland microbial communities from SPRUCE experiment site at the Marcell Experimental Forest, Minnesota, USA - June2015DPH_16_150... | ecosystem: Environmental > Terrestrial > Soil >... | reverse complement strand
GCTTGGACTCGCGGCGGGACCGGTGCCAGATGCGACTTGCCCACCGAGAGACGTCCAGCTAGACCATGCACTACCATTCCAGTCCTTCCACCAGACAGCGCCATCGGTGCCGCGTACAAAGACATCGATGTTATTAGCTGAAGGGTGCGGGACATTCGGGTCAAAAGTTGCAGCGGGTGACGCCGTCAGCTTCCCTCCGAGATTTTCCCAGCCAGACCACGCGCCGCCAGAATACCATTTATGATAAAGGGCGCCGTTATTACCTTCCACAAAGACGTCGAGACGACCTCCGTTCCATGAAGCGACCGCAGGCCCGGTGCCGGATGCGAGTTGCCCGCCGAGATTTTCCCAGCCGGACCAGCCGTTCTGGTAGTACTTATGATACAGGGCGCCATTACTGCCGCGCACAAAGACGTCGAGACGGAAGTAGCTGGAGTTCCAAGAGATGGCGGCGGGTGATGCGGTAGACACTCCACCGAGGGAGTCCCAGGCACCGCTACCGTTAGTGTGCCAGAGGGTACCACTAGTGTCGACGGCAAAGAAATTGGCATAATCACTATACCCCGCGGGGACCGTAAGGGTGTTCGAGGAGCCGCTCACCGCGGGGCCGCTACCTGCCAAAATCCCACCCACGAGTGGTGCAGTCGTTCCGCTCGTTTGGCCACTCACGCTCGCCGCGCTGCTTACCACAGCAAAAAGGGAGACTAGCATAACAGTTGCTAAGAAGATGCTCATCGTAGTACGTTTATGATTCATTTTTCCGCCTTATTGATTAGTAGTTAGTCATGCCGACCGTGAGCCACACGTTGTGCTGGGTTCAAATAGCGATGGACGTCCAGCCGGACCAACTGACACTGTAATAGGAAATCTCCCACTGGCCCCCGTCGCTGCTACGAACAACGACGTCTAATACGGCGCTGCCTGATGATGTGGCTGCTGCAGGTGACGACGTCAAGGACTCTCCCTGTGGCCGTCCGAGAGACTGCCAGCCGGACCACGATGAGCCCGTGGTGTACTTGTGCCATATGTTGCCGTCAGTGCCTAGCACGAAGACGTCGGCGCGGCCGGAGCCCCAAGAGCAAGCTGCGGGTCCTGTGCCTGCAGCAAGTTGTCCGCCGAGTGAGTGCCAGTCAGACCATGAGCTCCCTCCATTCGTTGTAGTCATTTCCCACAACCCGTCGTCGGTGCCGCGCACGAAAGCATCTATGACACCTTTACTGGGTGACGCCGCGGCGGGTGAAGCGGTGAGTTCCCCTCCCAGCGACTGCCAGCCGGACCACGAACCCGTGTTCCATTTATGCCACATAGCTCCGTCTGTGCCTTCGACAAAAACGTCGACACGGCCAGGAACTGCGGTGGCACCGGGACCCGTGCCAGAAGCGAGCTGCCCCCCGAGCGAGTGCCAGGCGCTCCACGACGCGCCTCCGTTTGTCGTCGTCTTCTCCCAAACGGCTTCATCGGTCCCGCGGACGAAGACGTCAAGGATGCCACTACCAGGTGACGTCGCGGCAGGGCCTGCGGTCGCTATTCCGCCAAGAGAGGTCCACGGTACGGCGACGTTCCCGCCGTTTAATTCCTCCCACCACGTTACGCCTGTTGTGTCTCTCACAAAGAGGTCAAGGTCCGTTGCATTCTGCGCGGTCGCAGCGGGCGCGCCGACGCTGACAGGGGCGGCGTTTACCACGTTCACGCTTACGACGTTACTCGTCGCGTTCGCGTAGGAGCTGTTACCCGCGTACGTCGTCTGGTACAAGTAGGTGCCTGCGGTCGACTCATTGATGCTGAATTGGTAGCCGCCAGATATGCTGGTCGTTGTGACCGTCACGTTCGTCCACGTGCCGGTGGAATTGTTCTGGAGGGTGATAGTGGCGCTTGCAATACCCGTAGTGCTGCCGCTCAGCGTGCCGCTGATTGTAAAGTGCGTGTTGACGGCGACGGCTGTGGCGGAGGCAGCAGCGGTGACGGTGGTGGTGCGGTTGCCGATGGCGTGGACTCCATCCTCGCTCCCTACGTAAACGACGCCGTTGACGACGGCAGGAGCGGAGTAAACGAGGCTTTCGGTCGTGTAGTTCCACAGTTCGACCCCCGAGGTGGCGTTGAGGGCGTAGACGTTGTGGTCCCCGCTCCCTACGTAAACGATGCCGTTGGCGACAGCTGGAGACGAGTCAACCCAGCTCCCAGTCGTGTAGTTCCACAGCTTCGTGCCGTTGTTGGCGTCGAGGGCGTAGACGTTGCTATCATAGCTCCCCGCGTAGACAACACCGTTGGCGACAGCGGGAGAGGTGTCAACTTCCAATCCGGTCGTGTAGTTCCACAGCTTCGTGCCGTTGTTGGCGTCGAGGGCGTAGACGTTATGGTCCCCGCTCCCTACGTAGACGACGCCGTTGACAACAGAGGGGGAGGAGGACACCCCGCCATCGGTCGTGTAGTTCCACAGCTTCGTGCCGTTGTTGGCGTCGAGGGCGTAGACGTTGTAGTCACCACTACCTACGTAGACGACGTCGTTGGCGACCGCAGGGGAGGAGAACACCTCGCCATCAGTCGTGTAGTTCCACAGCTTCGTGCCGTTGTTGGCGTTGAGGGCGTAGAGGTTACCGCCCTCGCTCCCGACATACACCACCCCATTGGTGTAAGCAGGAGAGGAATATACGACGCTTCCGGTAGTGTAGTTCCACAGCTTGACCCCCGAGGTGGCGTTGAGGGCGTAGACGTTGCTATCATTGCTCCCTACGTAGACGACGCCGTTGGCGACAGCGGGGGAAGACCAAATAGAGCCTCCGGTCGAATAATTCCACAGCTTGACTCCGGTGGTGGCGTTGAGGGCGTAGAGGTTACCGCCCTCGCTCCCAACGTAAACGACGCCGTTGACGATAGCAGGGGAGGAATATATGACGCCGGCGGTTCCGACCGAGTAGTTCCACAACAGCTGGCCGTTCGACGGTGCAGGACCCGCCACTGGGCTGTAGTCGCCGGCGTGCTGAGCGTTGTAACGAAACATCATCGTATCGCTCTGTGCTGCAGCAGGAACGGTTACAGCGCCTGCGAATACAACTGTAATGAGAAGAATCACTACAGAAAATGAAACGATTTTGTATGAGCGCATGATTGCCCCTTACGTTCGTTGACGCCTAAGAGCGTGTCAGAAGACACGATAAAGGCTGCGATTTGAGAGTGTCAACAAGAGGCAGCACCAGAGGAAACTTGCGCTCACGACTGTTCATACGCCCATCCGTATTCGCGGCTCTCGCGTATCTGCACTCGAACCCTCCTGATAATCCGTCGTAGCTGCTCCGTCTTTATAGGGCGCGTGTGAGTACCTGCGACTTATGACATCAATCGATGGGATATACCCGAATAGATTAAACCGCAGAAAGCCTCTTAACTATCAGGAAAACGGCCAGTCATTACCAAATTGGACAGCAAAAGCGCAGACGCTGTTCGAAGCAGCTCAGTCGACTTATGCGTGGTACTTGAAAAGTCGCGAAGCCGACAGGGTAAAATCGCAGACATGGGTTGAAGCTGTTTACAAATATCTTGCCGGAATGGCTATTGAAAACCTTTTAAAAGCGGTAATGATTGGAAAAGACAAGTCGCTCGTTGGAGAGCACAAACTACTCAAATCGATTACAAATCATACCGTGTGGACTAATCAAAAGAATGATAAATTGAAGTTTTTGCGTGAGTCAAAGTCTTTGCAAGACAATGAGCGACTTACGGATGATGAAAAAGAATTCTTGAGCCTAGTAGAGCGTTATGTCGTATGGGTGGGGCGTTATCCAATTCCGACAAAGCGAAGTGCATATATAGATGACTTAGAAACCGTTGAAAAGTTTGAACAATCATACTCCGAAGTTAAAGACTTCGACAAGTTGTTTCAAAGTACTTACGGGAAATTGATGCGGTTGTCGGCGAGAATAGACGTCGAAAACATGGCGAGAGACTCGCGGCCCTGATGTATTCGCAGTCGCATCTCTTTGATAATCGACCTCTACGCAATCGGTGTGTATAACCGCGCAATTACAGACGTTGACCTGTCTGCGGGTCAAATCTCCTTTGTTGTATTTGATTTGCAGTGTGGCTTCCGAGCAGCTTCGCTTTCTGCATTTGAAACTCCTGCTCCGTAAGTATTCCTTGGTCACGAAGCGTTGCGAGCTTGAGCAGTTCGTCCGATATATACGTCTGCGCTGCAGTTGCTGTTGACGCCGGTGATGTTGACTCCGGTTCCATTGGCGTGGGCGTTGGAATGCCTTCAACAATATTAGTTCGCGTGATGTTATTAGACCCACAGTCAGGACAATGGTTTAAATCAACGATTTGCTTTTTCTTTGACAACCACATAACAGGCGTCATAGAGCGGCCCAAATTGCTAATCTTCGCCGCCTTATTGGCCCTCTCAATCTGCTCGACATTATCTAAGAACCACTGCTTTCCGCACGAACGGCAGTCAAACCGCGTTTCGGATTTTGGCGATTGCAGCGCCTTTTGTATTTCAAGAGAGAGCGCAACTCGCTCGCGGACGCCGAGTCTATGCCCACCCGCCTCGCGCTCGGCCAGGGCGGCATTAAACATCTCCTTATACTTTTTTTTATCGTAGCTCACCTTTATCGACTCCTGCGATAGTTGACGCCTAAAAAAGCAGAAGGAGAGCCGATATAGTTTGCGATTTGACGCGAAGCCGCTGCTACGGTCGTAACTAAGCATCGTTTGTGGATGGAAGCTATTACAGCATTATCTGTCATAGTTGATGAACAGGGCTGAACAACAACGCTAAGCGTTCGTCGAAATATCGCAAAAATAGTTGCCGTTCTGGGGAGTAATAGCCCTCTGCCAATGGGTCGCTTCGGGCGGATGAAGCTTCTCCCCAACCAATACAAAATTGCTCAGAAACGACCCTTCTCGAAGGGGCTCTCTTACCCCTATCCCTGAGCCGGACACCGCAACCCTATTTGATGGTGGCTTAGTTTCGGTTACCAAGTCGGCCACCGGGGAACTTCCCTCGTCCGGCTTAATCGGCCTTTGCCATAGAACCCTGCGGTGCACCGTCATATCTATCCCAGCGGTCACTCACTCACGTCACCTCTTCAGCCAACCGCGTTCATCGACCGTCTACCCCTCGCCCATTTCTGTCCGGCTTCTATCACTCGTCATATCTTTCTGTATTTTCGCGGGCCAGCCGTAGAAGGTAATCTCCGGCAACTCGGTTCCACGAATCAAGAAGCCCACCGAGCCGTTTTTCTAACTGCTAGGGTTTATTGACTGCTTCGCCGAGTGATATGGCAAGTGGCAAATGCGGGCATTAGCTCGGAAATTAGTGGGAGTTTGCAGGTACAGTGTCGCTTTTTTCCCGCTAAGCTGTTCGCATAGAGAATCGGCTCTCTCTAAAATCGACCTAAGCCAGACGTTATAAGCAACTAACTGAATCCGTGTATGCGTTCCTTTCTAAAACGGAAGCTGAATTAGCGTTATTCAATCCGAACGATTTCTGACGATATCAGGCTAAACTGAGCATTTTAAAAGTTTTTAAACCGTCTCTTTCCTGTAACAAAAACGGGTTTAAACGAGAAAAAACAGCTAAAAAAGCGAAAAAAGTCGGTTATTACGAACCAGACTATTTAAAGTACAAGCGACGTGTATCTCGCACTTGGTCAACGTTTACCGTTGGGAGTGCTTGTCTGGCTGTTGTTGGTGCGACTTGCTGTTGGTCTTACTTTTACGCATTGTGTTAACACATCTTCTCTTTTTCGCGGGGCGAGCCCAAAACAGCAGAAAGAGCACCAATAAAAGTTTGCGGTGTGAACGCGACGCCGCTACTTCGGTCATTACGCTGCGAGGTTTGCATCAGGCCGTGAATGGAGCCCGTCAGTCAAAGGAAATCGAAAAAAGGAACAATGAGCTAAGACTTACGGAGAGGTCAAAAGGAATACACACTGCTGTTTAACAATGACGCCTAAAATTGCTCATACGCCCATCCGTATTCGCGGCTCTGAAGCAATCGGACTTGTATCTTTTTTATAATCCGTCGCACCTGCTGCCGTGCGCTGTCCGGTAGCCACGAATCGTGCGCACGGTCTTGCAGATAGCTGTAGGCCCAACTGGTGGAGCACTTCCGTAAAAGCTTTTCGGCGGCCATATCAGCGTAGTCGTTTTTGTAGTCTGCCAGTTCAAGTAGAAGCTCATCGAGTTCGGCGTAATCGGTATGCACAACCTAGAGTAGTAAACGAAGCTGAATAGAGATTTACCAAGAGCAGTGAGGAAGTGAAACAAGGGTCAAATACAAACTACGACCCGTTTGCCGGTCAAATCTTTGTTGGCTTTGATTTGCGAGAACGCCGAGACGACGTTTCACATGATAAGAAGCAAGTATGGTGATGCTGTGAGAAGCAAAACTGAGGTTGCTCAGGTGAACGAAGTGCTGCTAAAGGTGCTGTGCCACAACATATGCGTCGTTATTCAGGAGATGTTTGAGTTGGGGATTGCGCCGAGTTTTTTCGGCTCTTAAACCCTCTTTTCTTTTTTGAGGTGACAGAATAGACCACTAATAGTCTATTAATAGTCTATGAAAAACAAAACTGTCAACAGGACACTAATTCTAGAAGAAGTAAAATTCAATCGGATAATTGAGAGAACTGTCCGAAAGAACAACGTTACAAGTGGCAAAGTAACGTTGCCATCAGAATTAATAGGGAAAACAGTTTTAGTTATTATTCCAAAAGGCAAATAATATGCTTGGCTGGTTCAAAAGAAATAGGGAACCCTTTACATAATCATTATAGGCTCAGCAATTTTTTATCCATAACTTTATTTTTATGGTACGCTATGAGAACATTAATTCGGCATTTTCAACAGAGTAGACCATGCCGCAAAAATCGACCGTTAAAGTAAATCCAGAAGTCCTTATATGGCTGCGAGAGAGTTCAGGCATCTCTCCTGAAGAGGTAAGCGCCTACTTAGAGGTATCTGTTGATGTAATTTTGCAGTGGGAGCAGGGAGAAAAATATCCCACATTCAGTCAAATAAAAGAGATGGCAAGGCTTTACAAAAGACCTTCAGCCGCTTTTCTCCTACCTGAACCCGTATATGAGCGTCCGCTTCCTCCTGATTTTAGAAGCTTTTCACATGACCCTCCCCCCCTCACGAAGAAGACCCTTCTTGCAATTCGTAAAGCACGTGATTTACAGGCAATTAGTGGCGAATTAATGGAGAACCTAGGAATTAAGAGTGATGCAGATGTTTCACGAGTGAGGTTACGAAATGACGCTGCTAAAATAGCCCATATTGAAAGAAACAAACTAGGCATTTCCCTTGATGAACAGTTTCGATGGAAGAATAATTACGAAGCTTTCAAAAGGTGGAGAGAATCCATAGAACTTCAGAAAATCTCCGTTTTTCAATTTCCAATGAAAATAGAGGAAATCCGTGGCTTAAGCTTAACAGATGCGCTACCTTATACAATATTGATTAATTCTTCGGACTCAATAAATGCACGTATTTTCACACTGCTTCACGAGTATGCGCATATCTTATTACATAAGCCTGCTTTGTGCACTCCTGAAAATCAAGCTAAAGTTGGACGTGGACAAAATTTTGAACGTTGGTGTAACAATTTCGCGGGAGCGTTCCTCCTTCCGTCTGAAGGCATAGAGCAAGATTTCGAGCAGTTCGGTATTGCACGCTATGGTCGAATAGCTGGAAAATATAAAGTTAGTCGCTCAGCAGCCCTCACTCGGCTTCTCGTTCTTGAACTAATCCCCCGGAGCTTATATGAGTCTGAGCAAAATGAACTCAAACAGCAGGAATTAGAGAGAGAGCAAAAGCGATTAGAGAAAGAGCGATTAAAGAAAGAACAAAAAGAACAAGTGGAGGGAGCTAGCGACCGTAGTGGTGGGATTAACCCTGTACAACGTGCTTCAGGAGAAAGGGGAGAAACATTTGTTTCTTTAGTCCGAGAGAACCTATATAGAGGATTCATTACACATAGCGACGCTTTGGATTATCTAAACGTTAAAATTAAACATTTAAAAGAACTACAAATGACACCGTAGAGTGTAGATGTTAAATAATGGATTCTATGTTATCGATACATCTTCTTTTGTCTTCATGGAAGCTACATATCCGCGAAGCATTTTTCCTAACGTTTGGAATAAATGTGCAAAATTAATAACTCAGCGCAGATTAGGTGCGCCAGATATTGTATTCACTGAACTTAAGGACCTGGACACACAGGATGCCGAATTAGTTGCTAGCTGGGCAGACATGCACAAGAATATACTATTTTACCCTATAACTAACGCAATTATTCGACAAACACAGAAAATCGAGAAACAATTCCCTAGGTTAGCGCCACACAGGAGCGACTCAGAAAAAGCAGACCCGTATGTTGTTGCGATGGCGCGCGAATGGGAAATAAATCAAACTCTTGATAACCGAAAGATAGTCGTCGTAACGCAGGAGACTGTGTTTAGGCCAACAGAGAAAAATAGGAAAATACCCGGTGTTTGTGAATTTTACAAACTGAAATGCATTAAATTGCTTGACATGATAAAGCAGGAAGAGTGGGTTTTTCATCAGTGAAGCCTTCACAAAAGTAATATCTGTTTAAAAAGTCTGAGTTGTGTGGTGTTTAAAAAAGTTCTGACATTTTAAGATTTTTTCAGATTTTCTTTTATCTTTTCCAACTTAGCGATGGCATCCTCCCTTTCCCGTTTTACATTCTCTTGCGTATTGCTTTCTAGCTGACTGAAATCGCTAGATTCGCGACAGTCTAAGTTTGCATACAGGACACACTGAGCTAAATGATTCCAACATCGGCCATCTTTTCTTATTCTCGCTAAATTGAACGCACAAGTCTTTACGATTCTATCTTCCGAAAGCCTTATGTCAGTCGTTCCTTTGCAAGCATACGACTCAAATCTTTTTTTCCAAGCTGCTGGCGGTACGGCAGAGAGAATATAGGGCACAGTCACTAGCTCATAATCGTTCTCAACCAATGCTATGTTATCCACATCAATGTCCTTAATTTCTAAATCTTCAAAAGTCATACAAATCTGCCTCCTTTTTTTGATAATCGTATCTCCAAACGCTATGATAAAGCACATTGAAGCGCCGGAAAAGTACTCTCCGTTTGATTTGTGTTTAAAAAGTCCGGCGTGTGTTTAAAAAGTCGGGCTTGTAAGTGACTTAATAAACAAAGCCCCGATTTGCGTAAACTTTTTATAGTGTTTCAACGGGGCCGGAAATCGGAATTATAATCAGCTTGGCAGAAATATCCTCGACGGAGGTCTATGGTGCGTGTCGCTGGCGCATATCAAGCCCCGGAGTCACATATAAAAAAACGACTGCGGCGAGGCTAACGCGTTGGCCTCGCATCGCTCTGCATTTTTGACCTTGTACGCGACAGCCTTAGTACTGTTCCCGAAATACTCAAAAAAGTCTTCTCTCGATATCCCGCCACATTCGTGACACGCCCTCCAAATTGCCTGCGGGCTTCCTAGTAGTGTAAATTCGATTTCGAACGAACCTACTATTGCACCGCCGCTGACGCAAAGGTACACGCGGTCTATATCTTCACGTTTGAACGCTCGTTTCCGAAATTCGTATTTCTTAGTGCCAGAGAGAATAGATTCAGCATACTCAGATTTGATAGCCAATATCACGTCCATCGTTTCCGCCCCGAAAATGCCTGTCATAACGAAACGCGCTTCATAGCATCCTCAGAGATAGTGTCCACCCCCCGCTATTTGTATCTTTGAACCCCGAAAGGCGAAAGGGCACTTTTCACCGATGAATTTCATCCTCAAAACACTCTCAAGTCGCTATTTTGCTTATTTTGTTTTTAAGTCGCGGCGATGCCCTCTAACATGCCCGCGGTGTTTCCATTACTGCGCTAAACTCGCTTAGCCTCAGCGTCATCCTGTCAGCTCCGCGACTAGCGCTTCTATGGTCTTATCCTCGACGAATAGGCGCTCGATATAATCGGTGCTTTTACCCGTATCTTCAGCGATAACGCCGATAACTGACTCACGAGCGATTTTTTCTGGAGTCGCCGAAGCTGAGCGTAACGCTTTGAGCTTGTTTAGGACATCGCGAGCTGTATCAGCTTGGTCTGGCGCTTCGTCTAGGTCGGGGTCTGTGTCTTCTATGTCTGACTTTTCGTCATCTTCGGTACATTTGGTACGTTTAGAACGCAGTATTTCACAAACCTCTCTACATGAAGGGTGACATGGGTAAGATTCTGTTCTTGTGCTCCTTAAACGTACCAAACGTACCGGACACTCACCCGTAGGTTGCTCTCCGTCATCATCGAGAAGCCTGATGTAGCGCCATTTTCGCGTTTGTACGTTGCCAGTGTGGTCTTTGAAGCCATCAAGGCCTAACGCCTTTAAATACTTCCCGACCGATTTTGTTCCTTTAACTTTGCGAATATCGTACCCATTTCGCTGATATGCAAGCCATAAATGTTCTGTTGATTCCTCGAACGGATAGCCCATATCGTCGCATCCGACGGCGCACTCGTCTTCTATAAATTCGAATAGCGGATTCATCACGGCTTTATACTCGGCGACGGCGGCCAGTACTTCGGGCGGCGCTTGTAAGCCATCGCGCGTACCGCCGTCGCTTAGTCTCCACCACTCGACCGCGCCTTCCAGCATCCACGCCAGAACCGCCTTACGAGCGTCTAGGCCGGTCTTAAAGTAGTTCTTAAGCCCTCGGTCGCGCTCTTCCGGCGGTATATAGACCTTAAAGGGTATGATAAAAAATCTCCGGAACGCTGCCTCGTCGTTGTAATCAATCTTCGGCCTGTCGTTCGCGGCTAACCACAGCTTAAAGACCGGCTCGAAGTCTATCGAATCCCGGCTATAAGGGACGCGAGCATTATACGACTCACCTGATATGAACGTCTTAACCAATGCGGAGTTAAACCGCATGTTCTTGTTAACCTCATTGCACACCGTCATGCGAAGCCCTATCAGGCGGGTGATGTCCTCTCGTGGCCCACCGGCTGCGTTCGACCTGTCAGCTAGGAAGGTCGAGAACTTCGCCACTCTACCGTAACTGGCAGCACTTCCTAGCATTGATTCTAGGAACGTCGATTTCCCGGTAGCGCCTTCGCCGTAACAGAAGAATGAAGCCTCTTCGTTCGTGTACGCGGTTGTAGAGTAACCGGCTGCGCGTTTCAGAAAGTCGCGCACCTCTTGAATCGGTATGACTTTCTTTAGAAAGCTGGCCCACTTCGAATTTTCGAAGCCTTTCTCGTACGGCACATCGCAGTAGTGCGTTAAGTAGTCTTCAGCGCTATGTAGAAGCAGTTCGCCGGTTCTGATGTCAAACGTGCCGTTCTCACAATTGAAGAGAAGCGGGTCGCGGTCGAACTCGTGTATGCTTATCTCTAAATCAGCCTTAGCTGAGTCGATTATACTCTCTAAGCTGTAGCGCTTGGCCGTCTCACGAGCCCACGCGTTATACTTCTTGACTAACTCTTCTTTCTCAGTCGGCGATTTGTCTCGCAGTTCGTTAACTAATGTGGCCTCTTCGCGAATCATCCACACGACATCACGAGCACAGCGCTTAACATAATCGTTCGAAACTACGACCCATCTCGACCCATTATAGAGATGCCAGCGTTTTGTCTCTCGGCACCACCTGAGCGTTTCGCCGTGACGTTCTAAAAACCGCTCAGCGTTGTCGAGAGCATCAAGCCGCCTTAGTCGAAGCGTCTCGATATGCTCCTTTCCGCCGCTACCTGTCGTTATGACAGTTTTGCGAATAGCGGCCTCATCGGGTACTCGACCCTCTGAGCGGAGCACATCTAAGCATTTTTTAATCGTATCGCGGTCTAACGGGCCGGCGTCCTCGCAGTGTATGAAACCCTCGCGTACTGCTACCCACGTCAGCGCATCGCCGCCAGTGTCGCACCTAAAGCAATGCCAGAGCCCTTTCGACGTGTTAACGCTCATATTGCCAACGCCAGTAGCGCCGTGTATAGGGTGCTTGATGAGATAGCCTTCGCTTGTCTTCTTTGCGTTAGCGGGTATGTCGAGCACGTCAGAAAGCGAGATGTGGTACTCGTCACAGATAGACGGACTAGACCCTCGCGGTCGTTCGACAGTACGCCACTCGACGTCAAGCTCTGGCTTTATGACTTCCTGTACCCATTTCGCAGGAAGCTCTGAAACCGGCGCGAGCAAAATCACTTCGTACTCGCCATTCGCGGTGACAGACGGCGGTGCTACGACATAGCCCTTAAACTTCAAGTCAATCCCGTCACTGAGCTTCGCCTTAAGGGGCTTGTCTATCAGCGCTTGAGGATATGTAAAATAGAAGTGATACCCACTTGTAGGCGTCCGTACCGAGTAGGTTCTCGGAAGTGGGCCGAGCTTGTCTTCTAGTTTTTCAAGCTCAGCGCTTCCGTTCTTAGTACCTTTATTGTCGACGTCGACGACGAGAAGCTTTGAATTAACGCCTACCCGGATGCCGATGTTAACGTTCTGGCGCTTAACCCATACTTCGCGAAGCCGTTTCTTGTCGGTCGTCGCTTGTTTATGGCCGTTCCGTAGTCCGAGCATGGAGTCAGT
>Ga0208562_1000939_pt1 | contig 12612 bp, 15 predicted proteins | sample June2015DPH_16_1_3_FD_184715 | JGI IMG/M metagenome (GOLD analysis project Ga0208562, IMG submission 184715) | Peatland microbial communities from SPRUCE experiment site at the Marcell Experimental Forest, Minnesota, USA - June2015DPH_16_150... | ecosystem: Environmental > Terrestrial > Soil >... | reverse complement strand
CCTTTATGCGCGAGAACGCACCAGAACAATGGAAGGCAACCAGCGACAGTGGCGGTCCTGAGCAATGCTAAGCATGATTGATCCAATAGGCTGTGTAGTCCTGGTTATTATCGGGGCTGCGATCATCGGGATCGCGCGCATGTGTGTTGATCGTGCACTGGCGTTTTTCAGGGGCGCAGGCAGGAAGCATCGAAAGAGTGCAGTCTCGCTCTAATCTAGCCCTCCCCCTGTCTTAGCCAAGCGATTGCGGTCCGAGCGAGACTGGATGTCTCCTCTTCGAAGCTAGCGGGCAACCGATTAAAGAGCAGTGTATTCGGCAATGCGTTCTGGGAGCCAATCCCGCAGCGCAGGCGTCAAATAGAATCGCGGTAAAAGGAGATCGTCATCCGGTCTAAGCAGCCCTTCCGCTACTGCGATTGCTGCGAGTGCCGTGCGCGGGTAGATTCGGAGCCCCACCGTGACCTTCAGCCCGTCAAGGTGCAAACACTCGGCAAACTTCAGGCTCTCCTCGACGGTCTCCTTTGTTTCTGCGGGCCCTCCTAGCAAGAGAAATCCCTGCCGCTTTATGCCCACGTCAGCGAATAATTCAGAAATTACTCTTACCTCGACGGTGTTGAACTCCTTCTTTAACTGCCTCAACATCGGTTCTGACCCGCTTTCGAAACCGAGGCTTACCTGAGTGCACCCCGCCTTGGCCATCAGCTCGACCAATTCGATGTCCACCCATTTCGGATAAACAATGGACCACCAATCGATCCCAAGGTCCGCCTGGATCATCTTTCTGCAAAGCTCTTTTGCATACGAAAGCGGCAGATTGAAGGTGTTATCCACGAAATGAAAATTGCGGAATCCGCATTCGCGCAGCTCTGCCACCCACCTTACGACCAATTCCGCAGAGCGTTGGCGGACTGGTCTCCCTTCAATCGCACTGGTCGAGCAGTAAATACAGTCCAGGGGACATCCTCGTCTGCTCTGGACCGGAATCCGTGTGCTGGGGTTGTCGTCGGAATGCAGCCAAAGGCGGGGCTCAGGCATGGGGAGCACATCGAGGTTCTCAGCAAAGCCCCTTGCCGTCGGTGACCTTCCCGGCAGATGAAACGAAGGAGGTGCGCCTTCTTGAGCACCATGCTCCACCCACGATAGGAGCGCAGGGAACGCCACCTCGCCTTCGCCTTGAATCCCCATATCAGCCCCCAGGTACTTCAGGGCGCTCTCGGGGAAAATGCTGTAGCCTGCGCCGCCGAGCACAACGGCAGCCCGCGAAGCGCTGTGACACACGGACACGACCTTCCGCAGTAGTTCAAGAAGGAAGTGCGGTGCCTGCATGTTCTGATCATCGATATTCCTGACCGAAATACCGATAACGTCGGGACGGAATTCTCCAATCCTCTCCCGGATGGCCGATTCCCAGTCGGTGGTGGACGTGGCAGCCAGTAAGAGCACCTCGTGGCCAGCTTTCTCAGTCGCAGCGGCGACGCACGCCAGCCCCAGGGGCAGCGGCATCTCGACGCCCACTTCGTAGTTAACCGAGATAAGCAAGCTCTTCATTTGTCCTAACCCTGAACGTGTAAGCTCCGAACTCTGAAAGGTCCCTGCTAAGACAATACTCGCAATCGAACGGGGGACCGTTATGATGCCCGCGTCGCGTCATGTTGGGGAGCCTCGGGATGTGAAGAGCGCGGCTGAGACAAAATCCAACACCGCTTTGCGTCGTCTATTTCAGCCTGAAGTGAGCCCTGCGCGAATGCTGGTTCTATGCCGCGACTGTCTTTGCCTTCTGTTGAGTCAGCTCCGACTCTGCTTGCAGCCAATCGTCCAGTTCGTGTCCATCGTCTCTCCCGCGTTGCTCGTAAAGTTCGTAGGCACGACGACGAATTTGCTCTTGAAGCTCACTGGTAGATTCGGTTGTTTGGGTGATTGTCTTTAGCGGAGTCGGCATTGTGTGCGTAGGTTTCATTGTAGTGTCACTCCTTTGTAGGTAATGGTTGACGGCCTCTTTTGGCCCATTCTTGCCACTGGGCTATGCGGCTTGAACCCTCGCTAATAGCCATTCCTTGGGCACCGACTGAAACATTAGTTCATCTTCCGGGACGGTAAAATCGATCCCGCAGCGCGGGCAGGTGAACTCCCAGGGCTCGGAATGGTCACGTCCCACGCCGTTCGTTGACCTGTAGGCAAACGCCAACGCACCGCAGTCGGGCATCGGGCAAATCGACGCTGCCGCAACTACATCATCGCGCTCGTCCCAGTCATCTGGCATGGTGTGCCTCTTTCAACCGTGTTCTTGCACGACCTCCGAGGTGCTCTGGCAAAGTAGAGCTAACCGTACGGAGCAATAACCCTTTCTTTCGATCTGCCGAGGTGAGAGCGACACCATCGGGGACACCACGAATCGCCTCTGGGAGCAGAACCGTTACCACTGTTCCGTCTTCTCTCAGATGCAGGGTCATTGCAGACGAGCAGCGATGGCAAAGCCAGAAGTACTCCAGCCGGTTGGATTTCGAGCGGAGCGCAGGGTCGTTTTCAAGGCGAAAGAGCCTGCCCTCTTTGAGATGCCGAAACGAGGCGGAACACGAGGGATTGCTACAGTTGGCGACCATGACAGCACCCCATCCGCGCCAATAGGACTATTTGTAGTCTACTCCCCGATCGCACAGGGGTCTGTGACGTACGTGGCACACTCATTGTGACTTGACGCACAACGGTGCCGATTTCCTCGGGTATCGTCCTTGCCCTTCGTGATACAGCTCACAGCGGCTCACTTTGGTGAGAGCTACGATAACTTTGTGGGATACGACGACGTGAGGCAAAGTCATGAGGCCCGACACTGCAGCACCCGCCTCCGAACAACAGAGCACGAAACTCCTCGTGCCATCCAGTCTGTTGCCGCCGCTCGTCGTAGATCTCGACGGTACGCTCCTAAAGACGGATCTTTTGCTCGAGTCTCTCTTTAGCTTGTTGCGGCAAGCGCCGCTCTCATTATTTGCTCTTCCTTTCTGGCTGCTCGAGGGGCGAGCACATCTAAAGTGCGAAATTGCCCGCCGCGCCCCGCTCGATGTCGCATTGCTGCCGTATCGTGTAGGTCTTCTCGAGTACCTCCGCGTGGAGCATGAAAAGGGACGCTCCATCATTCTCGCAACGGCCAGCGATCAACGACTCGCCCAACAGGTGGCGGACTATCTGAAGCTTTTCGATTCAGTGCTGGCCAGTGATGGGAGCACCAATCTCTCCGGAGCACACAAACGAGAGCGTCTTGCAAGTGAATTTGGCGAGAGGGGTTTCGACTATGCCGGCAATGGAAGCAGTGACGTTGCAGTGTGGTCTTCGGCGAGGAAAGCGATCGTGGTCAATCCCAAGCCGCGGTTATTGCGACACGTTGCAAGAGTGGCAGAGGTTCAGAGCGTATTCGAAGATCGTGGCGCCAACGTCGCTGAATATTTGAACGCTCTGCGGCCTCAGCAATGGCTCAAGAACCTTCTTGTGTTTGTGCCGGTCTTTGCGGCCCACCGTTTCTATGAACCAGCGCTTTTGAAAAGGTCACTTCTTGCTTTCGCGGCCTTCTGTTGTTGTGCATCAAGTGGTTATCTCGTCAACGATCTGCTGGATTTGTCGGATGACCGCCGCCATCCAAGGAAGTCGCAACGGCCGTTTGCGTCAGGAAGGTTACCGGTTTCTTACGCTTTCGTTATGGTCCCTGTCCTGTTCATTCTTGGCTGCCTCCTGTCCGCTGTGGTTTCGCGATCCTTACTCGAAGTTTTGCTACTTTATTTCGTACTTAGCCTTACTTATTCCCTCTACATAAAAAGGGTAGCCCTCCTGGACGTCATTGTCCTAGCTGGTCTCTACACGCTGCGGATTATGGCAGGGTCAATAGCAGTAGCGATCTGGCCATCGGCGTGGTTGTTGGCATTTTCCATGTTCTTTTTTCTCAGCCTAGCATTGGTGAAGCGTTATGACGAACTCGTAGTCATGCGCAGCGTCGAAGGAGATCACGCCCGAGCACGAAGCTATGAAATCAGTGATGCAGAGTTGCTGGCCTCCAAGGGTACAGCCAGTGGGTATATGGCGGTTTTAGTGCTCGCGCTTTACATCTCAAGCAGTACAGCCAAGACTCTCTATAGGAGACCGGAATTAATGTGGTTTCTCTGTCCGTTGCTGCTCTATTGGGTCGGCCATATGTGGCTGGTGGCACATCGCGGGGAAATGATTGACGATCCCCTGGTATTCGCGCTGCGCGACCGGACAAGTCGAATTCTGATTTTACTGATGTCCTGCACGGCTTTGCTGGCTATCTAATATGCGAGCCAATGGGATATGCGGTGGAGGGGAAAGGCGGCATTGCCGATATCCGCACCGCCTCGGTAACGTTTGGTGTGTTTGTCTGATGCGACGAGTTGTCTTCCTCTTTTCAGGAACTAAGGTTTCCGCACGACTCGGTTGGAACGTCTGGCTGCCTTTGCTTGCCCTATCCGCTGCCAGCCTCTGCATGCTGCTATCAGCGCGAGGGCAGGACGTTGTTAGCCAGGAAGTCATCCCCCCCAGAAACCAAGCGGCGGAATATGCAGATGCAGTGCCGAAGACGATCTTGGAGCTGCAGCAGTTTCGACAGACCACTTCGAGTCCTATCAGATCGGGCGCGGGTGCCGAGGGAATGGCAACGCTGATCAACCTGAATCCGACAATCAACGTGTGGTATCTGCTTAAGGTCGCCTGGCAGGACGGTTCTGAATCCTCCTATCACTTAGAAAATCCCGAACCGCGTTCTCGAACGCTCAGTCTGGACTCGAAATATCCGGCTGGAATCGAGATATCGGAGGGGAAGGCGCGATATCCCTGCAATCTCTTCGAAGGTGGAGCAACGAGCACCCTGAACCAGGCGAAGAACTCGCAACTGATCTACGCCCCGCTGTGTGACACCCGCTTATTCCTGAGAAACCCGGTCAAGGGGCATCGCACAAGTTTGGAGGCAGGGGCCGAATTTTTGCGCAAGCAGGTATGGGGCGGCGAGACGATCATCACAGTTTTTCATCACCTCTTGGAAGATAGCCACCGCGAAACCGCGGAGATGCGTACGGCAGAACACGAAGGCTCAGCCGCTCTAAATCGAGAAATGCAAGGCGATCTTCCTCTTCCCGCCGTCACCGATCCGAAATACGTTGACCGGCTTTTGACGCCCAGCGACCTCGGACTCGCTTTGGAAACCTCGGAAAATGGCGGCATGCGCCCCGGCGCATGGTACTCAGCAAGCGGGAATCCTGGCATCTACGTCAGTCTTATCGAGCCGGAGTTAATCGACGAAGCGATCCTGGAAAGCCATAAAGCAACGGTCAGCAGCCTCGACACTGTCGAGGGCTCGGCGCTTTGCTATCTCGTCGCTTTCGACCTCGATCGCTTCGATCTGGCCTACGCACTCGGTACGGAGCATCCCGCTGTGGATTGGTCCGAGCACATTCAACCTGGAATCAAGGATCCGAAACTTCCCGGTCCGGATGGCATCGGAACCATTTCCCCGCTCGTCTCAACCGGCCTGATCAATCCTGAATATGCCCGGAGAACCGTGGCCACCTTTACAGGTGGGTTTAAGCGCATCCACGGGGCCTTCAAGTATGGAGATCTCGCTTCGAAGAATTACGGTAGCCACTACGGGTTCATGGAAAATGGCGTGGTGTTCAGCAAGCTTCAGCCGGGTCTGGCAACGATCTTTGTACTCGATGACGGTTCGGTACAAATGAAAACGTGGGCGGGGCAGGATGATCAGATCTTAGCCAAGATCAAGTATGCGCGGCAAAATGGGGTACCTGTGGTTGAGTTCGATGAACAGTCTCAGTCAACAGTTCCTGGTCGATTGGTGAACAGTTGGGGACCCGGGAACTGGTCCGGTTCCGAGGATATGAAACTACGCACGATTCGTTCTGGCGTCGCTCTGCAGTGGAATGGCAGAAAGCGCTTCCTGCTTTACGCCGTGTTCTCTGATGCAACGCCTTCCGCCATGGCTCGCGTATTCCAAGCTTACCAATGCCGCTACGGAATGCTGTTGGACATGAATGCTTTGGAGCACACATATCTCGCGGTTTATCGGCGGGTCGGGTCGCAACTGTTCGTTGACCATCTTATAAGTGGAATGAGTCAAGTGGAAAAGTCCGATTCGGGCACACCTGTTCCGCGTTTTCTTGGCTATCCGGATAATAGGGATTTCTTTTATCTAACGCGACGCAATCCGTGATAGGGAGGTCGCAAGATGCAAATGAGACATGCATTGGCTTCGGGATTGCTGGGCATCCTCGGGATCCTGTGTCTCGTCGGTTTCGACTTTGCTTCCCCGCAAGCTCTACAGCAGCAAAATGAAATTCTGTTCAGGCAATTGCAAGACGTCCATGGCCTATCGAACGACCAGATCGATGCCATTCGGAAGATATTTGCCAAGTCGGGCTACATTGGGCAAGGAAATCCGGCGATAACTCAGCACCCGGTAACGCCCGGGGCGTGTCATGCAAAACTGAGCAGCATGGGAGTGCGATACGAGAATCCGAAATTTGAGAAAACCTGCAAGGCCAAGTATATGGCTCCCCTCTATCACCCTTCGAAGCAAAAAGCGGAAGACGCCAAGGTCTGCATCGATCAATTTGAATTCCCCGACATCCCGTGTACTTATCCGGTGGTTTGGGTACGAGCCCGCGAGGCTGCGGAGATTTGTTGGGCCATGGGTAAGCGCTTATGCGATGCCCATGAATGGGAAGGCGCGTGCGCGGGGGATCTCGAACGCCCGGATTACCGCTTCGATCTTGCCAAGGGAGTGAGCCCGGAAGAGGCGATTCGTCGCATGCGTTTTGCCCACAACCAAGCGTACAGCGCAACGAAATCCTGGAGCTACGGCCCGACCTATCAAAAGGGTATCTGTGCTACGGGAAGCAAAAAGACTCCGGGTTGCAACGGAGGAAGCTGGACAGGATGCGGCTCCAACACATATCCGACGGGAGATTTTCCCGGGTGCCGCAGTTCGCTCGACGTCTACGATCTCAACGGCAATGCGGCGGAACACATGAATCTACCGCTCAATGAAAGTCAAATGTCGAGCCTCGGCAGCAACGAGCTAGGCTATACCGAGATGAAAGGCAGCTGGTTCATTTTCGATACCATTAGAGCTCATGAGGACTGGTGTCGCTGGCGTGCTCCGTTTTGGCATGGAACCCGCGTGATGGATGAACGCAGTCATGCCAACTATCATCTGGGTTTTCGCTGTTGCAAAACCCTGAACTGAAGACAACTCAGAAATCCAGGAAACGGGGAAACTGATTCTACGGCTTGAGAATTGCGGTCTCCCTATGTATGGTCTCGTCCGCGTTCCTCAGTTGCTCGAGGCCATCGCGATTGTTGGCGAGTCTTGGAGGGGTGAGAGGAATTCCCAATTGCGGGGAATAGGACCTTCGTCGCTGAGAACTGTGGCTGTCGATGGATCACGCAAAATGTCGTAGACCGATCGAAGCTTACCCTCGATCAAGGCCATTTCACTAACCAGGCGAATTCCGTGGCTGTAGTCTGCGTAGTTAGCGCCATGAACTGTGCTCAACGGTTGAATCGGTTGCCTAGGCCCACGATGCCAGCCGTAAATTGCAATGCGTCCAACATGAGCGGCCAACCGGTTCGTCATCACGACGTCCTTCTTGTCCCCCGAGACCAGTTCTCCTAGCCGCAGGCCGAGGGCGCGAGCCTGATCTTCAATCATCTGATTATGGGTCCAATAGTACGCCGTGGATCTCATCTGAGGGCCCGCTGGCAGAGGCTGCGGGACGAGATGATAGCGAGATTGAACATATATGGCGTCAACCATTTTCTTGGTCGGCAAGATAAATCCGAAACGGTCTGCGATTGCTGCGGCCGTAGGGAGATTCATAGGAATTCGCAGGAAATCAGCATCTGAACCGATGGCAAGATAGTCAGGCGCGACAAAGATAGTTGCAGTAAGGCTCTTGCCACTCTGCAATTTGCAATGGAGTTCAACAGGGACTAGCTTCCTGAGAAACTCGGGGAAATTGCCGTTTAGAATCTCGTCTCGTATTGCCTGTTCCCGTTCTCGTGGGTTCATCTTTGAGACGTACTCCACGAACTGGGACCCGGTAAGCTTCTGGCCGATCCTCGCTGGAATGTTACGGGTTAATTCTTCCGCCCAAACAGTCGTGCTAGTGCGGTCACCCGAATTTGCAATATGCGAAAAAACGACCAGAGAAATAAAAACCCCGATAAGGTTACGTTGCATGTAGGCGTCTCGCGGTGTTGAATTTCAAAACAGGATGGTGGTGAGTAGAATTGAAACCGTAAGATTCATAATTCTACTATGGCCGAACGCACCCAGCAACAATGAGTAGTGGTGCTTTAGCGCTATGACCCCACTACCCAACAATGTGGTAACCCTTGGATCCAGCTTTTGAGTTCCATCGGAGAGGAGAAGCCGTGGCGAACTCTCTCTTTCTGATTACCGGTGGCTCGGGTTTTCTCGGCATTAATCTGTGTCGTTACCTTCTGGCGCGTGGGCATAAGGTGCGATCGCTGGATATTGCGCCGTTTGACTACCCGGAACGCAGTGCTCTGGAGATTATTGCTGGAGACGTTCGCCATCGCGACACGATGAAGCGCGCCATGGCTGGCGTGGAGGTCGTCGTTCACGCCGCGGCAGCTCTTCCCTTAAGCCGACCGGAGGACATCTTTTCAACCGATGCAGAGGGCACGCGCATCGTTCTAAAGGCAGCATTCAGCCAAGGAGTGTCGCGCGTAATCTTCACGTCATCCACTTCAGTTTACGGGATTCCGAAACACCATCCACTACTTGAAGAGGACCCACTGCAAGGCGTGGGGCCCTATGGCGAAGCGAAAATTGCGGCCGAGAGGCACTGCCTTACTTTCCGCCTTGCGGGACACTGCGTTCCTGTGCTACGGCCAAAGAGTTTCGTCGGACCCGAGAGATTGGGTGTGTTCGAACTGCTTTACGACTGGGCTTATGAGGGCCGGAATTTCCCTATCCTTGGATCGGGAGACAATCTCTATCAGTTGCTGGATGTTGAAGACTTGTGCGAAGCAATCCACCTCTGTGCGACCCTCGATCCTGCCCGCGCGAACGATACCTTCAACGTGGCGGCTAACAAGTTCGGAACCATGCGTGAGAATTTCCAGGCAGTGCTTGATCGCGCCGGTCACGGAAAGCACGTTGTTAGTTTGCCAGCACGGCCGGCCATTTGGACGTTGAAACTTCTCGAGCAACTACACCTTTCTCCGATCTACAAATGGATCTACGACACCGCGGCGCAGAAAAGCTTTGTCTCTATTGAACGGATTGAAGCCAAACTCAGCTTCGCGCCGCGGTACTCGAATCGAGATGCACTGATTCGCAACTACGATTGGTATATAGCCCACCGTGATGAATATCGGGGGAAGACCGGAATCTCACATCGCGTGCCGTGGAAAAAAGGAGCGCTTCAACTTGCCAAGCACTTTTTCTAGAGCTAATTTTCGTATATAAACTAGGACCGCCGCCTCGGCCCGTCCTGGCCAAACCAATTGATCTTGCTCACAGAAAGTGGAAGACGCTTGGCTCTCGCTGAGTTCACCTCGTTAGGAATTGTTGTCACATTGTTTCAGGTGTGTTCGTTCCACAAATCGACAAGAGCCCGATGGAGCAGCTACAAGCAAATCCTGAAATGTTCTGGCCGGATTGGATCGGCAAAGACCCTACAAAGGATGACACCGTTGCGGTGCGTTATCTCTTCCACGACTGCGCTCCCGAAACAACGGCATGGGCACTGACAACGCGGAGTCTGATGCATTCCCGCCGTGTTTTGACCGAAACTTGTCTGTTACGAAGCTGGCCGGATGCGGCAGCCTCCTACATCTTGTGCCGGGAAGACCGAACACTCCGCCCAGACTTCTGGCGCGAGCAAGTGCGGAAGCAATTGGGGATTGATCCGATTGACCTTGCGGGCGGACACTGCCCTCACGTCTCGCGTCCCGGAGAATTGGCGGATGTCCTGAACGGGTTGGCTTAGCTGATTCTTGCCGCGCTTATTGGGCAGAACTTCACGACAGAGCTACTGCCGTTCGAACTGGGTCATAATATCGGGGCATGTGCGCCCTCTCGCATGACCAGTCTGTTGTTTTGGATCGCGACCTCGATCAAGAGAAAAGCCTCGCCTCCAACGTCGTCCCCCGACCCGTAGGCAACCGCCAACGTACCGCAAGCGGGCATGGGACAACTCGACCCTGCCGCCAATTCATCATCGTGATCCTCCCACTCATGCGGCATGGTCTCTTCTCCGTCTTCCGACGAATCTCGCACGTCTGCGATGTCTTTCTGTCGAGAAACTAACGCAGCTAAGCAATAGCCCTTCCTGCCGCATTGACACGATGAAATCACTCCCATAGGGGCCACCATGAACTGGCGGTGGGAGCGCAACAGGTATCACTTTTCCATCTTTGCTGATATGCAGCGTCATCGCTGCTGAGCAGCTACCGCACAGCCAGTTCGGTGTCTTGAGATTGGACGGTCTGAGAGTTGGGTCAGTTTCCAGTCGAAAGAGCATCCCCTCCTCCAAATGGTGAAAGGAGGCGGAACACGAAGAGTTCGTACACTTGGCGAGCATAACGTACCCCACTACTTCAATTCAAATCCGGCCGTGGCCAAACACTGCTGAATGCTGCCAGCTTCCGATTCGCCAGTGTTTGCTGGGGAGGGAAGGAATCGGACTTGGCAGATTCAACTTCGGTCAGGGACGAACCTCGGAGAAAATACTGCTCCACGCTTGGGGAAGTTTAAACCCGCATGTTGCCAGTTGGTCCATGAATTTCTCGCATTTCACAAATGCAAAATTCCAATTCTCGACTCAACTAGGGCGAGGCCTCAGCGGCCATGTCAGTCGATTGGAAGAAGCGGAGGCGTTCTTCCAGTTCGGGCTTGTCGGCAGGATCGACCTTTGTGACCTCTTTCTCAGTCCAGCGAGTGCCGATTTCTAATCTTCTAAACTTTGTTCCAGAACCCGCAGATAGCCTACCGGTGTCGCCATTTGGCACGCAGGAGCTATTCCCTCGGCGGACAACCATAACGTAGGCTGGAATGTGCGCAGTAAACGGGAGCGCCCCAATGACTCTAACCGGAGTCTGGGGGCGCTTTTCGTTTTTTCACCCGAGGTTTGCCTTGGCTGACCGTCTCCTTAGCCTGCCTGACCCGCCTGTCGGCACGCCTGTCGAAATCTCGGCGCTGGCTTCGGTTCGATACCCATGTGGCTCCTGAAACGCCTGTCTCTGATAGTGGTGCAGTGTAGAACCTCGCCTTGGCATCAGGTTTGTGTCAAGCTGTACGCATGGCAAAGAAACGCACCAAAGCCGACAGATTAGAGCGGCAGACTGAACAACTGGAAAAAAGGGTAGATCGGCATCCAGACGAGATCGAGAAAAAGCCATCAACACTCGCACCGAAGTCGGACGAGCCGACCGTCGTGATCCAGATTGAGCAGCAGATTCAGCAACGCGCCTACGAACTTTACGAGCAGCGCGGAAGGACTGACGGTCACGATTTGGACGATTGGCTTCAAGCCGAGTGCGAGATAAAGGGCACGCAGGCGAACGCGGCAGCGGCATAGCTTCCGGCAGTCCTCAAGAGCGGTTGGTGGGTCGGCAAGGCTTGTCGTAGGTGCTTTGGCAGTGGGTGAAGGATGAAGCGTGAACATTTCATCAAGGTAGTCGAGGAGGCGCTCGACTCGCTCCCAAAGGTGCTAGAATCAGGGCCGTTTGTGGGCGAAGTCCTGCCGGAGGTCAGTCATGGCGATCCTCGATCTGTGCGACAAAGAATCCGCTGCCGTTCATCCTGAATCCACTGTCGCCGAAGCCATCCGGCTCATGCTGGCACGCCGCGTGGGCGCTGTCGTGGTAGTGGACGCCAACTGTGTCGTGGGCATCTTCACCGAACGCGACGTGCTGAAGAAGCTGGCGCTGAGTGGGCGCGATCCTGAGAAACTCCCGGTGAGCGAGCTGATGACCACGCCGGTGGACACCGCCTCCCTGCAAACCAGTCCCGGTGACGCCTTGGCTTCGATGCTGGAACATCATTTTCGCCATCTGCCGGTGGTGGATTCCTCGGGCAGGCTGCGGGGCGTCCTCTCGATTCGCAATCTGCTACATGGGCAGATGCAGGAACTCAGGCGGCAGCTTGATTCTCTGGAACAATATTTTGCCAGCGAGGGACCGGGAGTGCCCAAAGCTAGGGACTGACTTGGCCGCTGCCATTAGACATTTCCTACCCAAGGAGCATGGGGGCAGGGCTACACCGAACCAAAGCTCCAAAGGGGACTTCGAGTCGCCCCTTTGACTTTCTTGGCATCCAACTTAGGAGCCCATCCGACGATTCGGGAACTCGATTGCCACGACCTAAGCGATCAAGACAGCTTCTTCTTAGCAAACGGAACGGCATACGCGGCGGGAGGATTGTGCGAAATTGCTGTCGAAGCTTTGCGGTAGTACTCCAAGGCTTTGTCCTTCTCACCCAGTTTTTCGTAGGTCTGGCCCACCATGCACTGGATAAACGGATCGCTCGGGTTTGCTTTGCTCAGTTCTGCAAGTGTCCCACGTCAG
>Ga0208562_1000931_pt1 | contig 12696 bp, 10 predicted proteins | sample June2015DPH_16_1_3_FD_184715 | JGI IMG/M metagenome (GOLD analysis project Ga0208562, IMG submission 184715) | Peatland microbial communities from SPRUCE experiment site at the Marcell Experimental Forest, Minnesota, USA - June2015DPH_16_150... | ecosystem: Environmental > Terrestrial > Soil >... | reverse complement strand
CCCCAGGCATGCGGCATAGCTGGCAAGATCGAAGATGTCGTGCCGGAAAAGAGGTTCGCCACCGCTCAGAACTAGGATTGGTAGGAATGACTGAGAGACTTGCTTTATTAAGTTCAGGGCTTTGGTTGTAGGTAGGTCATATGGTGATGAGAGCTCTGTAGCGGTGGCACGACAGTGAATGCAACGCAGGTTACATCCCTTGGTCACCTCCCAAAAAACGAGCCGCGGTTTGTAGTCTACATTGTTCATTAAAGCTTCACGACTCGATCTTGAAGGCTGGCAGTTTCACCCAGCTAGCTTTTCCACGAGCACGTCTTTTTCCATCGCCTCAAGGAATTGAGACGCAGGGCCGGGGATATCTCTTTCATTCAGACAGCGGGCAAGAGAGACTTGCGATATCCACCATTATATGCCTCTGTTGGGTTAGCCCTGGTCGCGAAGGGAACACTCGGTGGCTTGTGTTTGATCTTGAGATTTAACGGGGGTTAGAGATTCCGGTTCGTCCGATTTCCGGTATCCCCAACCCCCAACCCGTCAGATGACGGGCTCCTAGGACCCGAAGTCCCTCGCACCCTTGAAACGGGCACGCCTCATGCCAAACTCAAGAAGATCAAAGAACTCCACAAGGTTGGATTCAAGCCGAAGGAACAAAACAGCTTAGCGATTTTTGAATTGGACAAGGGCTGGAATTGCTTCACAAATCATGAGATTAGGAAGTGCGGAAAATGACGGTTGACAAACCCACCGGGGGGTGAAAAGGCGCAAAGTCCCCAACCCTGGTTCGTGTTGACAGATGCAAGAAACACCGTTGACAGGAGTTAACTCCAATAGTCGCTGTAAACTGCTTATCGTTCTTCGCAGCGGCTGCCCTTAGCAACGCGTAAGTTTCGGAAAAAATAATTTCGACTTGGCATGCCATGCTGGCTCGGTGACCGCAAACCCTCTCGGGCGGGCGCGCCATCATGAAGGGGGTACCAGACGCGAGTTCGAGTCTTATAGAGGATTCCAAAATATAATGACGGCTCAGGGGGTAACGCCGGCATCTTGCTCACATCGCAGAATCACCCGAGACGGCGGCGCTAGGAAGACTCGATCATGTCCCCAGTCGGAAGGGTTGCGGGGTCCGTTGAGGTCTGTTAATGTTATGAATCGCGACCGTTCGTCATGACTTCACCATGCCCAAGATGCGGCGACGCGAAAATAGATCCGGTCAGGCACGGGCTCATGTACAAACTCGTGTGGGCTTTTGGGTATCGACTGCACGAGTGCGCGCGGTGTCGCGCGCCACGCTTTATACCCAGACATGATGGAATATCGCCTTACTCATCACAAATGGGGAAGGGGCCGGTAAGCCCACCCCCCTTCGCGGAGGAAAGAGGGGCTTTAAGAACGGTCGAAGAGAACCTCGAGCCGAAAGTTACCAGGCAGGTTACCGCGGCAGATTCCTCGGAGCGAGGTTTGCGTCGTTGTCCGGTTTGCGGCAGCACGGCATACCACCGTACCCACCGCACCACCCTGGAACGGATCCTGTCGCGCCCACGGATGGCTCGCTGCGAGAAGTGCGGGGTGCGCTTCCCGTATCCCGGGCATCGTGATAGGTCATCTGGCTTGATAAAATTGAGGGAGCCGGTGGCAACTGTACCCCGCTCTGCGGAGGAGAAAAGGGCTACAAGAATGGCCGAAGAGAACACCCAGCCGAAAGTTACCCAGCAAGTCCCCGGCGCGGATTCGTCAAACCGTGGATTGCACCGCTGTCCGACTTGCGGCAGCACGGCATACCACCGAACCCGGCGCACCACCCTGGAACACCTCCTGTTGCGCCCACGGATGGCCCGCTGCGAGAAGTGCGGGTTGCGCTTCCCCTATCCTGGGCATCGTGAGAAACATCCTGACCCATTGAAAGTGGTGGAGCCCGGGGCAACTGTACCCCGCCCTGTGGAGGAGAGGAGGGCTCCAAAGATGGCCGAAGAGAGCTCCCAGCCCAAAGTTGCCCAGCAAGTAGCTGTCGTAGATTACTCGAACCATGGATTGCGCCCCTGTCCGGTTTGCGGCAGCACGGAGTACCGCCGTTCTCGGCGCACCATCCTGGAACGAATCCTGTTGCGCCCAAGGATGGCCCGCTGTAGGAAGTGCCGCAACCGCTTCCCCTATCCCAAGAGCTAGCGGTCTTGGGACTCGCAGGCCTGCGAGTCGGCGCCATGGCTGGATTTGCCGATTTCAAGCTCTCAAAAAGGGTGGGACACCTTTCCAAATGCCCTCTTCGAATGTCACGGGCCGAATTGCCAAAGCCTCCGGAATCGTGATGGCGGGAGTGTTGCTGAGCCGCCTGTTGGGTTTTCTTCGTGATTGGACGGTGGCCCACCAGATTGGTTCGAACTCCACCACGGACACCTACTACGCCGCCTTCACCTTGCCGGACTTTCTGAATTATCTGGTTGCCGCTGGCGCTCTGAGTGTAACCTTCATTCCCGTCTTCTCACACTACCTGGCAGAAAAGCAGGAGGACGAGGGCTGGTACGCATTCTCAACCGTCGTCACGGTGATGGGCCTGGCGCTCGTGGCCTTAGTCGGGATCGGTGAGGTCTATGCTCCGCAGCTCGTTGGGGCAATCGCCCCGGGGTTCGCCCCCGCGGCCAAGGCGCGGGCCATTTTCTTGACCCGGCTTATGCTGCCCGCACAGGTTTTTTTCTACCTGGGAAGTATTCTGACCGCAGTCCAGTACGCCAAGGCGCAATTCATCATCCCGTCGCTTTCCGGGGTGGTCTACAACCTCGGGGTCATTTCTGGGGGAGTGTTGCTTTCTTCGCGTATCGGCATCACAGGTTTTGCGGTGGGGGTGCTGGGTGGCGCGTTGTGTGGGAACTTCCTCTTGCAGATTTACGGAGCGCACCGGGCCGGAGCACGTTTCACGCCCAACCTGGACATCCGGCACCCTGGATTCCGCTGGTTCATCAAGCTCTCCATCCCTATTATGCTCGCGCTCTCGCTCAGCGCAACGGATGACTGGATTATCCGCTGGTTCGGCTCTTATCTGGTCCCGGCGTCCATCACCTGGCTGACCTACGCAAAAACCCTGATGCGGGTTCCCCTGGGCGTTGTCGGCATGTCGGTAGGGGTGGCATCGTTTCCGTTCATGGCACAGCTCTATTCGGAGGGGAAACTCGAGGAACTCAACCGCACCCTTAACGCCACCATGAAAGGGTTGATTGTCCTGTTGGTTCCAATTTCAGCCTTGACCATCGCACAGAGCACTCCCCTCGTCTACTTCATCTTCTCGCACACTCGTCTGCACGCACCGGATTTCCAAGCCACCTCCGCAACTCTCCGGGTCTTCTCCATCGGCATGTTTGCCTGGGCGCTTCAGAATATTCTCGCCCGCGCTTTCTACGCCGCTCGCGACACGATTACCCCTGCCGTGGTGGGAACCGGGCTCACTTTTCTCAGTCTTCCCTTTTACTCGTTGTTGGTCCGCCACTTTCAGCACCTCGGGCTCGCCTTGGCGAGTTCCCTCGGCATCGTCGCCTACACGGTGATTCTGTTTCTGCTCTGGAATCGCCGCATCCGCAATGCCGAGGCTCACGCGCTCGTGATCTTCTTTCTAAAGATGTGCGTGGCCTCTGCGCTCGCAGGCGTCGCTTGCTTCGGGCTGAGTAATTGGTTCGCATCTCATCTTGGCTGGCAAACAACTCAACAAGCCCTTGTCGTCCTGGTGAGCGTTAGCTCAGTAGGTTTGGTTCTGATCGCGGTCCTCGCGAAGCTGCTTAGGGTGAAAGAATTCGGGGACTACTGGCAAAGACTGGTGGCAAAGTGAAGGGCTCTCGCTGTCCCCGATGGCAAGGGCCCCAACGGCCGCAAAAGCCCCTTCTGGGTTCGGAATAGAAGAAGTGACATGCACCGACCCGTAAGAGGCCGCGCCAGCATATGGATACCTCCACAAGCAGCGAAGCGTTCCATTCCTAACTTACGGCACTGGGGAATGACACGTAGAGCCCATTAGCTTCGAGCGTTTTGACGAGCTTTCGTGTGTATGGACTCTTCTCATTGAGGTATTCGTACGGATTAAGCCCTGGCAATAAAATGAACACGAGTACACATGCTTCGTAAGCGCCAGAAAGCACGTGAACTGACGCCTTCATTAGCGCATCCTTGAAACCGCTTGTGCCCTGTTTTTTCTCTCGGTCAAACTCGAAGGCACACTTGAAAGGACGTAGCACCGCGGCGTCCGGCCATGTCGACGTCCCGAGGATTGGATAACTGCGTTCTTGTTTTCTGCCCCGTCGGTCCCTCCCTTCCCAGTCGAAGAGAATGTCCTGAGGAGCTTCATCTCTTGACTCGGTCTCTAAGAACCGCTTAAGGTGTCGGCGAATCAAGGGAGCCGTGGCCTTGTGTTCTTCAAATGGGCGCAACTTTTTCCGAAACGGCCTCGACTTGAACGCTTGACTGATGTCGTGTGCGAACTTACGAGCGAGCTGCGAGTCGGCGGATTGCATATCGTGTCCTCCTCTCTCCGAAATCGGTGCGATGCATCAAGTTAGATGGCACGCGGCCCAACACCCCCTTTATTTCACAGTCCGGCGGGTGGCGCATCCAGCGTGCTTCTTGCGACATGTGCGACGCAAAATGCGGGGGTGGCAGCACAGCATGACAATAATGGCCTCGGCTTCGCGCGCCGTTCAAAGGCCAGCGGCTTTGGCCATTCCGGTCACTGGGCCCGGCTCCGGCTGGGCGTTCACTGATCGCACACATGCCAAACAGCGGCATGCGCCACCCGCGATTCGCCGGGGCCACACGAACTACCTCATGCGTTTGCGCTTCGGATACTTGCCCCGAAGCGCCGCCTTAACTATGGCCAGCGTGTCATACGCAAAGTCGTGGTCCACCATCCATTCCAGGTAAGAGGAGTGACGTTCCGCTACCTTGCTGACCGCCACGCCTACATACTTTCCGAACGTGAAGACCGCTCGTTCAGCCTCCCAGCGGAAGCGTCTTCCCGAGTCGAGGAACAGTGGGCCCCCAGGTCTCAGGACTTCATGGAGGTCGCCTACAGTGCGCGGCAAGTGAGGGTATCGGCGCAACTGTGCCTGGAGTAGATCCCAACAGGCCACCGTATCCGCAACGGCACCATGAGCGCCCTCATGTACTCTGCCACAATAAAACTCAACCGCCTCCTCCAACTTCCGGGACCGCTCAACCAAGCAGATGGCTAGCGCGTCAATTACTTTCCTTCCCCTTAGAGAGAACGGGTGTCGGGCGCGCTCGAATTCCCGCAGTAGAAGTGGCAGGTCGAATCTCTCGATATTGAATCCCATCACGTCGCGGCCCCTCAGAATACAGGCCACCTTCTGAGCGATGACGCGAAACTTGGGCTGCCCCTTCACATCACGGTCGCTAATCCCGTGGGTTTGCGTTGCTTCGCGCGGGATCGGAACTCCGGGGTTCACCAACCACCGATGCGGCATCCGCTTCCCGCGCGCGTCCACCTCAAGGATCGCCAACTCCACAATTCGGTCCGCGTCCGTGTCCAAGCCGGTGGTTTCGAGGTCAATCACGGCGAGCGGTCGGATCAACTTGAGGATCATGGTTTATCCCTCACCCCGTAAGCGCGGGTGGCGCATACGCCGCGCCTCTTGCCATTCTGGAGCGCACGGCGGAAAAGAACGAGCGCTCGCCTCTTGTTGGGAGCGAGCACAGTGCCGCACAACCCAACGGGTCCGCGTGTTGAGCCCCCGCAACTCAGATGACACCTGGGCATGACCATCCTCCTTATCCTGCCATTCTGGTCAAAAAAACGCCATTGGGTTCGCCTCAACACTGGAGATTACCTTGCCGACTGCAGGTGAGACCATGCCGCATCCTCCTCAGGGCGGTTCCAGTCTGTGAGTGCCGCCTCACTAAGTAGCGCCGCTTCGTCACCGATAGCTTCCGGCTCGTCGAGAATCACGACCAGAGCCCGACGGCTCGACCCAAGATGCACAGGCTGAAGCAGCCTAACCTTTCCTTGATCGTCAACCACAGCCTCAACTGTTTTGATCATGGCCACATACCTCTCCAGGTATTGTACAGGAAGCCGGATCCGCTTTGCATCCGTCTAGTGAAGTAAAGTTAGCCGGCTAGGCTGCCGTGTGGCGCAGACATGCTGTAGTTTGCATGTCTGCGGTGAGTCGGTAAACTAACGCGAAACATTAGAGGTTCGGCTTTCAGGTTATTTTCAGAATCTTGGCGTACCCTTTTGATCGCTGTCATTCCGACCCTGAGCGGAGCGAAGGGGAGGAATCTCGCTCTGGAAACAAAGGACCTGAGAGATTTCTCGCTTCGCTCGGAATGACAGGCTAGCGGGTTTTTCAGCATCCTGCTAAACAAGAAAGGGAGGTCTATCATCATGCGCAAGACGATCACGCTTCTCGCAAGCACCGGCGTGCTTGCACTGGCAGCAGTCCTCTTTACAGGAACATTCTCAGGCGCGGCTGGCCAAGCACCAGGCCCGTCCGGCTATCACGTCATTAAATCCGTTCCCGTGGGCGGTGAGGGCTTTTGGGACTATCTCACTGTCGATAGCGAGGCGCGCCGCCTCTACATTTCACACGGGACTCACGTCCAGGTCATGGACATTGACAGCTATGCCATCGTGGGTGATATTCCTGACACTCAAGGCGTACACGGCATCGCGCTGGCTCCCGAGTTGGGCCGCGGCTTCACCAGCAACGGCCGCGCCAATACCGTGACGATCTTCGACCTGAAGACGCTGAAGGCCATCGGCACAGTGAACGCCGGGACCAACCCCGATGCTATCGTTTACGACGGCGTCACGAAGCGCGTCTTTACGATGAACGGGCGTAGCCACGACGCCACCGCCATCAATGCCGCCGATGGTACCGTCGCCGGCACGCTCGAGCTGGCCGGCAAGCCGGAATTTGCGGTTGGGGACGGCAAGGGCAGCATCTACGTGAACATCGAGGACAAGTCCGAGCTCGTCCAGTTCGACGCGCAGAAGTTGACCGTGCTGAACCGCTGGCCGCTGGCCCCATGCGAGGAGCCCTCCGGTTTGGCTATGGATTTGAAGGGCCGCCGCCTCTTTGCCGGATGCGGCAATAAAATGATGGCTGTCGTGGATGCGGATACCGGGAAGGTCATCGCTACACCGGCCATCGGCCAGGGCGTGGACGCCAACCGTTTCGATCCAGAAACGAACTATGCCTTTGCCTCCACCGGCGAGGGGATTCTCACCGTCGTGCATGAAGATTCGCCGGATAAGTTCTCGGTGGTGGAAAACGTTCCGACGAAACGCAGCGCGCGCACTTTGGCGCTCGACATGAAAACGCACAACATCTTCCTGGCGGCGGCCGACTTCGAGCCCCCGGCCCAGGGCGAGCGGAGGCCCAGGGTGAAACCCGGCTCCTTCGTCATCCTGGTTGTTGGCAAGTAGCAGTTCGACGACGAAACAATCCCGCACTATTACGCGCGTGTGAAGCTGTACAAATACCTTGCAGAAGGAGCAGAGCAATGAACCTTTGTTCTGAGATTACCCTGAGCATCTTCGTGGTCACCCTAGGTTTCACCGTTGGCCATGCCTCGGAAAAGGCAATCACAATGAAGGATTTGCCGGCGGCTGTGCAACGAACGGTTCAGGAACAGAGCAAGGGCGCTGCCATCCTGCATCTTTCCAGGGAAGTCGAAGGCGGCAAAACAGTCTACGAAGTCGAGATGAAAGTGAAGGGTCACGGCAAAGACGTTACAATAGACGCCTCGGGAGCTGCCATTGAGGTGGAGGAAGAAGTGGCGCTGGAAAGCATCCCCGGCGCTGCCCGGGCGGCCATAAAGGAAGCTGCAGGGAGCGGTCAGATAACAAAAGTTGAGACGGTCACTGAAGGAAACCAATTAGCATACGAGGCACACCTGCGCAAAGACGGAAAGAGGTCAGAGGTCAAGGTTAGCGGGGATGGCCGCTTACTCCCGCCAGATTAGGGTGGAGTCGTGATGCAGAAATGATTCCGAAAAAACTTCCAGGAATGCTCTTCGCCCTGCTTTTGGGGATTGGAACGGCGTATCCCCAGCAGCCATCCCGGCTCCCGATCCAGGAAGCTCTCGACCTTGCGGACAAGCAAAACCTCGACCTCGCTGCGGCACGCAGACGGCGGGCTGTGGCGCTGGCAGGAATCCGGATTGCCGGGCAAAGGCCCAATCCCTCTGCAAACGTCACTGCTTTGCGCGATGAGCCACACGAAGGCCTTTTTTTCGACCAGCCAGTGGAAATCGGCGGAAAACGTGGACGAAGGATTGACGTTGCCCGGCAGGAAGGGGCGCTGACCGAGCTCGAAATCGCCGCCCTGGCCCGCCAGGTGCGACGAAGCACTCGCGAAGCCTACTACGCCGCAGCCCACGCGCGCGCGGAGTCCGAAAGGCTGGCGCGCGTGGTGGAAGTTGCAAAGCGCCTGGCGCAAATTGCTGAGGACCGCTTCAAGACCGGAGACGTTGCGCAGCTCGAGGTGATCCAAACCAGCCTGGAAGTCTCCCGCGCCGAAGCAGACCTCCAGGTCGCCCGGCAGCGCGAGAAGGTTTCGATGAGCCGGTTCAACGCGCTCCTGAATGAACCCGCCTCAAAAGCCTGGGATCTGGCAGGGACTCTCGAGGACAATACCCCCACGGCGCACTTGCAAGACCTCATCAGCCGCGCCTACCAATCAAACCCCGACTTGCAACACCTGGGCGGCGAAAAAAAGGTTGAGGAGAGCCGTCGCTCCCTGCTCAAGGCCGAGAGGATTCCCAACCTTGACTTGGAAGCCGGGGTCGATTTTAACGCGCCACACGATTTCCGTTATGGGCCACGCGGCCAGATTTCCATTGGTCTTCCGCTCTTCACTCGCAACCAAGGGGAAATCGCGCAATCATTGGCGAATGAGCGCGTCTTGGAGGCCGAAAGCGCAGCCACCGAGCGCTCCGTTTCCGCCCGCGTGGAAGCCGGCTTCTACGACCTCGAAGCCCAACGCACGCAAGTTCAACTCTACCGCGACAGGCTGCTCCCCGTGGCCCGTCAACTCGAGAGCATGGCCGAGGAAAGCTACCGGGCCGGAAAAACCAGCATCTTGACGGCAATCCAGGCCCAGCAGGCCGTGCAGAGCGTGGAGAGTAGTTATCTCCAGAGCCTCGAGCAATTACAGGGCTTTTACGCCGGCTTGGAAGAAACGGTGGGAGGACCGGTGGAATAAATGCGTTTCGAAGAGACTGCGAATGTAGGGCCGGGGCTTGCCCCGCGGCTGTCCAAATTAGCGACTCATGCGAGCGCGCAGTGCGGCCCTGCCGCCCTCCTCTCCAAAAACTTCACGCAACGATGTCATTCCGAGCGGAGCGAGGAATCTCGCTCTGATTCTTTCTTCCGCATAACCTCTAGTCCGCCTCGAGCTCCCGATCCGCCTAAGCGCAGAGCAAGATTCCTCGCTGCGCTCGGAATGACACCAGTAGTGTGTTTCCTGTCCTTGGCGCTCGCTCTATTGCTCTTGCCTTCATGCTCCAAGAAATCGTCCAAGGGTGAGGACACCGAAGAGGGTACAGCGAACATCGTGGCGGAAGTGACTGTCACGCGCGTGGGGCGTGCTGACATTCAATCAACTCTTTCGGTCAGTGGGACCGTTTCCGCGCTGCCGAATCAAGACGTTCGCGTCAGCTCGCTCGTTCCCGGCCGTGTCGCCCTGATGATGGTGGCAGAAGGTGATCACGTCCGCGAGGGCCAAGTGCTGGCGAAAATCGATGATCGGCCTTTCCGCGACCAGGTTCAGCAGGCCCAGGCGGCGGTGGATCAGGCCAAGGCGAACCTGGAAAATTCACGTCTGAACCTGCAACGCAATGAGAGGCTGCTCGAGCGGGGCATTGCCGCACGGAAAGACCTCGAGGATGCCCGCACGCAGGCCAGCGTCAACAAGGCTGCCCTGAGCCAGGCAGAAGCCGCACTATCACTAGCCCGGCTGAACCTCTCGCGGACGGAAGTGCGCTCCCCCCTCACGGGAATGATAGTCAAGCGCTTGCTGAGTGTGGGCGAGCAGGTGGACGGCACGGCTGCCCAGCCGGTGTTTGAAGTGGCGAGCACGTCAGAGGTGGAGCTGTTCGGCAATGTGCCCGCCCTTTACCTCAACAAGATCCGCGTGGGGCAGGCGCTCCAAATTTCCACCGAGGCTTTTCCGGGCAAGACATTTCAGAGTCACGTGGTGGCAATCTCTCCCGCCGTTGATCCCGCCACCAACGTGGGGCTAGTCCGAATCCGAATGGCTAATGGCGCAGGACTGCTGCGGCTGGGAATGTTTCTCACCGCTCAGGTGCCGCTCGAAACGCATCGCAACGCGCTGGTAGCCCCCCTCGAGGCAGTTTACCGCGACCAGGATGGAAACCCGGAGATTTACCGTGTGCAGGGCGAAAAAGCGGAGGCGGTCCCGGTAAAACTGGGGCTCGAAACAAAGGACCGCGTCGAGCTGCTCTCCGGGGCGCAAGAGGGTGAGACCATAATCCTCGGCGGAGGCTACGGTCTTCCCGCACAGGCCAAAATCAAGGTCAAATCATGAACGTCGTCCGCTTCTGTCGCCGGAACAGTCGCGCCGTTTACCTGCTGACGGGCTTGCTGGTGGTTGCGGGCCTGGTTTCGGTTTTCCGCTTGCCCAGCAACATCTATCCCGAGCTTTCCTTCCCGCGCATCGTCATCCTCGCGCACGCGGGTGATCTTTCGCCTCGAAACATGCTCCTCACGGTGACGCGACCTCTCGAAGAGGAGGCGCGGACAGTGCTGGGTGCACGCCGCGTGCGCTCCAGGACCATCCGGGGGGCCACCGAGATTTCCGTTCTGTTCAATCCCGACATGGATATGCAGTATGCGCTTCAGCTCCTGCAGGCGCGCGTCAGCGACGTCAGAACGGACCTGCCCGCGTCCACCGACATCTCGGTCGAGCGCATTACACCCACGGCGTGGCCCATCCTCATGTTTGTCCTGAACGGCAACGTCCCGGACTCGGACCTGCGCGATTATGCCTACTACAACCTGCGTCCGCTCTTCAGCCGGGTGCCGGGCGTGGCGCTTGTCGAAGTCCAGGCCAGCCAAACGCGCGAGGTTTCTGTAATCGTCGATCCGCAGAAGATGCTCGCCCACCGCCTTTCCTTGCCGGACATCGCCGACCGCCTGCGCGCCACCAACGGGGTGACCTCCGTCGGCCGATTGGACAAAGACTATTCACGCTATCTCGTCTTGGCCACCGGCCAGTTTACCGACCTGGACGATATTCGAAATTCCGTCGTGGCGGTGGAGGGCCAGACGCCCATCCGGGTTTGCGACCTCGGTGAAGTCCGGGACGGAGTCGAGGATCCCCGCATCCTGGTTTACGGGAACGGCAGGCCGGGAGCCTTGCTCAGCATCTCACGCCAGATTGGTGGGAACATCCTGCAAGTCGCCGATCAGGCCAAGGCGCTGGCGAAAGACCTGGGCTCGGCAATTCCCAGGACGCTGCACCTCTCGGCCGTTTACGACTTGGCGGAATTCGTGCGCGAGGCGGTGGCCAGTATCCGCGATGCAGTCCTGATCGGATGTTTGCTCGCGGTTGTTATTCTCTTCGTCTTTCTGCGCGAAAGCCGCACCACCCTGATTGCGGCAACTACACTTCCCATCACCGTCGTTAGCACCTTTTTCTTCATGAATTTGTTCGGGAGCACGCTCAACCTGATGTCGCTGGGTGGGTTGGCCATTGCCATCGGACTGATCATCGACGACGCGGTGGTCATCATTGAAAACATCTACCGCCATCTCGGACTTGGCGAGCCGCCCGCAGAAGCGGCGGAAAAAGGAACGCAGGAGTTGCTGGGCGCCGTCATCGGCTCTACGGCAACTACCGTGGTTGTGTTCTCTCCCTTGAGCCTGCTGAAAGGCGTGGTGGGCGATTTCTTCTCGGCGCTTTGCCTCACCCTTGCCGTGTCGGTGCTTCTCTCGCTCGTATTCGCGCTAACCCTCATTCCCCTCCTCTCCCAAAGGTTTCTCTCCCCGGAGCGTCACCGTGTGACGGCGGAGAGTTTCATCGGGCCCATCAATCGTGCCTATGAAAAAGCCGTTCGGTGGTCGCTTCGCAAGCGTTGGGTGGTGGCAGCAGCTACCCTGGCTTCCATCGCCATCGCCGTGTTTCTTTACACGCGCGCCGAAACCGGCTTTCTTCCTGACATGGACGAAGGTGGTTTTGTCCTCGACATGTGGACACCGCCGGGAACTTCCCTGGCGGAGACTGACCGTATCGACCAACTGGTGGGGGACCAGGTCCAAAAGACACCTGAAACCGAGGCCTTCTTGCGCCGCACCGGCGCGGAGATGGGGCCTTTCGCCACCACTCAAAACACGGGCGAGATTGTGGTCAAGCTGAAACCCCGCTCCCGGCGCGACCGCAGCATCTACGAGACCATGGATGAGCTCCGCCAAACCATCCTCACCAAGATTCCCGGGGTGCGGGTGGAGTTCACTCAAGTGCTCCAGGACATGATTGGCGATATGGAAGGAAACCCCAACCCCATTGAGGTGAAAATTTTCGGCAGTAACATGCCTGAACTGGAGAGGCTTGCGGACGAGATCGGGCCGAAAATGCAGCAGATCCCCGGCATCGTGGATTTCCAGGGTATCCTCAAGGGCAACCCGGAAATCGTGGTTCACGTTGATCCTGTCCAGGCAGGCCATCTCGGCCTCAC
>Ga0208562_1000909_pt1 | contig 12921 bp, 10 predicted proteins | sample June2015DPH_16_1_3_FD_184715 | JGI IMG/M metagenome (GOLD analysis project Ga0208562, IMG submission 184715) | Peatland microbial communities from SPRUCE experiment site at the Marcell Experimental Forest, Minnesota, USA - June2015DPH_16_150... | ecosystem: Environmental > Terrestrial > Soil >... | reverse complement strand
CTGATTCCAACCAGACTGCCACGCATGACGAGCTACGCCCCGGCGACCGCGTAGTGGTGGACGTCGAACAGGGCAAGATGAAATTCTTGGCCAGCCGCCGGCTTTCCAATCGTAGATGCGTCGACGATTCCCTAGCTGGAAGAACTTGAGTTCGAGTTTTAGAGTATCGAGTCGGCCGCGAGAAGAGTGTTTAATAAGCGAGTTCTAGAACCTGTTCGATGCGCGGCGGACAATTAACGACCGGAGTGCTGTCTCCGCGCGGTTTAGCAAATTCAGCTCCACCTTCCTTCTCATGCACTGCTTCTTACGCGTGTACGGATGTTCCCGAACTCGTAGGTTCCCAGACCGCGCTGGGACGCCATTTTCAAATAGGGGAGAGATGAAACGTCCAAATTCCAGTAGGCCTTCGCCACATAAGCGTCGAGCGCCACCGGATCGGTTCCGGCCACCAGCGTCTTTTTGAGCAGGACATCGTCAAGGTTGCCGCCAGTCGGGCCGTTCCGGATGAGCACGCGATAGCAATCGATGAGGGTAAGAGTCGGACGAATGAAATCAGCGAGGTCCACCAGGCTTTCGTGGATCTTCTGGTGCAACTGGTGGCGTGGTCCACCCAGGATGCCGTACCAGTTCTTCATCCCCAGAGTCGTGCCGGTCAGGCTGTGGTGTTTGGCGATCGGGACGTTGATGATCTTGTCGGCATTCAGGAAGGGATCGAAAATTGGCCAGTCTCGCAGAACGTCTCCCTGCAGGTCTACATCTTTGAATCTGGCGGGATCGGGCAGGAGCACTTCGGCGCCTTCGCGGCGCGCTGCCTCGGCAATGCCCGACCTCTGAAAACACCGGCGCGGGTCGTTGCAGCTCACATCCGTCACGATGACACGCTTTGCCCCTGCGTTCCAGCACTGCCGGACGATCTCTGCGACGATCCTCGGATTGGTGTTGGCCGCCTGTTCTGGAGTGCGGTCCCAGCCGATGTTCGGCTTCACCAACACGATGTCGGCGCGGGAGACGAAGCGATGGATGCCGCCCAGTTCTTCGATGGCAGTCCGCACCAGTTGTTCGGGATCATCTCCCTGAATAACCGCCATCTCGGGCAAAACCGGATCAACCGCCACCGCGTGACTGCGCTTCAAATTGATTGCCAGCTCCGGCTCGGGGTGCTGGCTGTGTTCGCTCAGCCATAATCCGAGGCCTGCGGTTCCGGCAGCGACTCCTCCCAGGCGGAGCAGTTTGATTAACGCTTCACGACGGTTGAGTATGGCGCTCTCGGTCAACGGCATATTGCTTTGACCTCTTTGCTTTTGCGCGACAACTAAATTCTAATCTCGTTCTAGTGACAGCACCTATGCAGCCCGTCACAATGCCGTGTGAGAAACAATCGCCGTCTGCCGTACGGGTGGCTCTGACGCTGATCGGATTCAGCGCGGTCATCGGTCAGATCGTTCTCATGCGGGAGCTCATCGTCGTCTTCAACGGCAACGAGATTTCGCTGGGAATTATGTTAGCCACCTGGCTCTTCTGGACCGCCGCGGGCAGCAGCCTGAGCAGCCGTTCTGCGCTGGGCGGGAACAACGCTCGCCGGGCGGTCGCCGCGCTAGAATGTTTGCTCGGCGTCAGCCTGCTGCCAACAATCTGGGCATTGCGCGCCTCCAAAACTTTTTTTCAGACAGTGCCGGGCGAGTTGGTTGGTCCGGTGCCGATGCTGCTTACATCCCTGGCATGTCTGAGCGTGTTTTGCGTTGCCGCAGGGGCGCTTTTCGTGGTTGCAACCCGGATGTACGAACAGGAATGCGCCGTCTCGGCTCGCGTGGCTGCCAGCTCGGCTTACTTGCTGGAGGCGGCTGGTTCCGGCTGCGGAGGGATTCTGGCCAGCATTGTGTTGCTGCGCTTTCTTGGGTCTTTCCAAATCGCGGCCGTCGTCACCCTCCTAAACCTGTGCATGGCAGCAGTGTTGTTGTTCGGGATGAGCCGCAAGCAGGTTGGGGCCGCGACTGTGGCCGCGGCGCTTTTTGCGGTCGTTCTGCTTGCAATCCTTCTCCTTGTATACTTTGCGCCGTCGTTGGACAGATCCGCGCAGGCGCACCTGTGGCGGGGATTCCACCTGGTGGGATCGCGCGACTCGATTTACGGCAACCTGGCGGTCATTGAAACGGGTAATGCGGAAACCGGCAATATCCGCAGCATTTATGAGAACGGCGTGATCCTGGCCACCGCGCCGGACGAGAATGCCGCCGAAGAGGCGGTTCACTACGCGCTGCTGGAGCACGCGGCGCCGAGGCGGCTTCTAATGATTGGCGGTGGAGTGAACGGCAGCATCGCCCAAGCGCTGAAGCATCCCGCAGTGGAGCAGATCGACTATGTTGAGCTGGATCCCGCGCTCATCGGCATGGCGCGGCAGTTCTTCCCCGTGCAGTCTGCTCCTGTTGCCTCGGATCCTCGGGTGCACATGCACTACGCGGATGGCCGGTACTTCCTCAGGAACTATCTCAAAACGGCTGGCGACACATTCGACGTGATCATTCTGAATGTGCCCGACCCGCAGACTGCGCAGCTGAACCGGTTCTACACGGCTGAGTTTTTTCGTTCCGCTCGCGATCACCTCGCGTCAGGCGGACTGCTCGCCTTGCAACTGCGCTCGTCGGAGGATTACATCAGCCCCGACCTGGCGGAATTCCTGCGCTGCATTCACCACACCCTGCGGACAGTCTTCCCTTACGTTGTCGCCATCCCCGGTGAAACGATCCACTTCTTCGCCGCTACACGACCCGATGTTCTGACGGACAATCCCCAAACGCTGATGGCACGATTGCAGGAACGGAATCTGAAGACACGGTATGTTCGGGAATACTTCATCCCGTTCCGCATGATGCCCGATCGCATGGAGCAGGTGCGCGAGCAACTGCAGCCGCTGACCTCGACGCCCGTCAATCGCGATTTCGAGCCGATCGCCTATTACTTCGACGTGGTGCTATGGAGCACGCAGTTCAAGTTGGGCTATTCGCGCTGGTTCCGGGCCGCCGCGCACATCGCTTTCAACGATGTCATCGATACGGTCCTTATTGTCTTACTGTTGGTGGCGGTTCTTCTGGCGTTTGTGCCCGCTCGCGAGAAACGCGCCCGTTCTGCCGCAGCGTGCTGCATGGCTGCGACCGGATTCACCCTGATGGCTCTGCAGATTTTCCTGCTGCTGGCATTTCAGTCCGTTTACGGTTACGTTTACCACCAGCTCGCGATCCTCATCGCCATGTGCATGGCAGGCATTGCCTGCGGAAGTTGGCTGGGCATGCGCCGCATTCGTTCCAGCGAGAGTCCACCTTACCGCGCCCTTGCAACTACCCAGTTCCTGCTCGCCCTTTCTGGTCCCGCGCTGATATTTGTGGTTAGCCTGCTGTCGAAGACTTCCGGGATGGCGGCAACATGGCTGGCGGTGCAGTTCGTCTTCCCTGCGTTGGCTGCTCTCTGCGGAATGCTGGGCGGCTACCAATTTCCTATCGCGACGGAGATCTACCTTCATGACCGCAGCAGTGGATCAAAACTGGGTACACTCTATGCCATCGATCTGCTGGGCGGATGTGCGGGCGCGCTTTTGTTGAGCAGTTACCTCATCCCAGTGTTTGGTTTCTGGAAAACCGCATGGCTCAGTGCGGCGGTAAACCTGGCGCCGGCCCTCCTGGCCGCGCGGATAAGCCTGGAGGCAAGGATGGCTCGGGCGTAAGCGCTTGCGGCCGGTTCTCGCCGAATACCACCGCGGTAAACATGAAAATGTCCGTGTTCTCATCCTTCCAGCAACCGGAGCGCATACCCGCTTTGGCGCAGGTTTCGTCCAGGAACGTCTGTCGATCCCATTTTTCTTCCACCGGTACCTGCGGAAGCAAAAGGCCCTCGTAGGCGCCGTTCTTCATCAGCAAACCGTGCTGGCCAACCTTGATCTGTCGAATATCCAGCACGCGCCGAAGGGGCGACAGTACGGAGACCTCATAATCGATTTGCGGCAACTCTGAGGCCGATACCGGCTGGAATCGGGAATCACGCAGGGCGGCCAACGTGGCCGTGTCCCGCACGGCCATGTATAGAGGCTTCGCCGCAGAGGTGTAGCCGACGCAGCCCCGCAGCTCTCCCGATTTGCGCAGGGTCACGAAAGCACCGCGCTCCTGATTCAGCACTTCGCTTGCGCTCGCGGTTGGTTCATACATCTTTTTCTCCCGCACCGCGTACTCCGCCGACTTTCGCGCCAGAGCGAGCAGTTCGCTTTTCTCGTGGCCATTCAGTGAGAATTGCGGTTCCAGTGTCTTTGCGGTTGGAGTTTTCAAAAAGACGTCCGCGCTGTATCCGACTACGCGCGAGTGATCGCCTGTGGTGTCGCCGGAATTGGCGTACTTGAGCACCAGGGCTTGGTTCGCTCCCATGCGCTCGGCAGCAATCATTGCGACTACGATGGGCGCGCCGCCACAGGCTTCCCATATCCGCTGCTCGAAGTTCCGCGACATGCTGAGGTAGTCCCACGCCTGCAGTGCATTCAGCGTTTTATGGTCGATCGTCACAGCTTCATCGTAGGGGTGATAGTGCGATAAATCGGAACTGGCCACTATCAGCGTATCGCTGCCCTGGATCAGCTTCGCCAGAGCCACACCCAGCGCACGGCTGCTTTCATAACTCTGATCTCCCATGACGACGGGCACGAGTTCGAAGTCACCCAGCACCCGCTGCAACCACGGTAACTCCACCTCGAGCGCATGTTCAGCGCCTTTCGGTGTGGGAACATGTCCCTGGCTGGAAAGTCGGATCGTCGGGCTCATACTAGCCAGCTGCTTTGCAAACGCCTTGTCTACCGGAACTATCCCCAACGGCGTCGCATAAGCGTCGCCCTCGTAGACGGAAGTGAAATCAAAGGCCTCGTAGTGCGACGGTGCAATTACGACCACCCGCGAAAACTTGCGTCCTTTTAGCGCCGCGTAGGTGTAGGCAGCGACGGGGCCGGAGAACTGATAACCGGCGTGAGGTGCGACCACAGCGAGGATCGGGTCGTTGATCGGCGGCGGAGACGCATGCACCAGCATGTCATCAATCATCGCCGAAAGCGCTCTTGGGTCGGCCGGATAGAAACCACCGGCGACAGCGGCTTGTCTCACGCTCTGCGGACCGGCAGCACGGACGTGCTGCAGTGCCGCAATCGCCAGGATCGCGATGAATAGAGCCGCCAGCCAATACATTTTGAATCGCATCTTGATATTCATATACGAAAAGTCCTCTCGCGCTCTCATGCGTGCCAAACACCAGGGATCGGCTGCCCGCAGAATGGGCAACTGCCCTTCCGGATCAGCATCCGGCTCGCCGTGAACCCTACGCGTTCCACCAACATGCGGCGGCACTTCGGGCAGTAGGTATTTTGCGCAGGATGTCCCGGCACATTGCCGATGTACACGTAGTGCAGCCCCTCGGCGTCGGCAATCGCCTTGGCACGCTCCAGAGTGGGCACCGGCGTTATGGGCAGGTTCTTCAACAGGTATTCCGGATGAAATTGCGTGAAATGTACCGGCACATCCACGCCCAGGTTTGTCTTGATCCAGCTTGCCAGGCCGCGGAATTCGGCATCGCTGTCGTTCAGCGTCGGCACCACGAGGTACACGATCTCGGTCCACTTGTTCATCTTCCGCAATGTGACCAGCGAGTCCAACACCGGCTTCAACTCAGCAACGACTACATCCTTGTAGTAGGACTCTGTGAACGCTTTCAGATCAATCTTGACCGCGTCCATCTTTCCGTACGCCGTCTTCAGCGACTCCTCTTGCATGTAGCCATTCGACACCACCACGCTGCGGATGCCGGCTTCGTGCCCGGCATCGGCTGCATCCATCAGGTACTCGCTGAAGATCACCGGCTCGCTGTAGGTGTAGGCAATCGTCGGGCAGTTGCGCTGTTTGGCCAGCTCGGCAACCAATTTCGGGGGCGCGTAGTCGGCAGGAACCTGCTCCGGACGCACCTGTGAGATGTCCCAGTTCTGGCAAAATTTGCAGTTGACGTTGCAGCCAGCCGTGGCCAACGAGAAAGCGAGCGTCCCCGGCAGGTAGTGGAACAAGGGCTTCTTCTCAATGGGATCAATGTGCGCGGCGCAAACCCGCGAGTGCACCAGTGTGTAGTAGGTTCCTCCGTGATTCTCCCGCACGCCACAATAGCCGCGTTCCCGGTCCCCCACTGTACATTCGCGCGGACACAGCTTGCACTTGATCTTCTTGTTTTGAAGTTTCTGGTAGAACTTTGCTTCGACGGTGAATCGCGAGTCATCCTGCTTCTGCGGACCAGCCCACGAGGGGATCGCGACAAGGAGTTGGGTAAATTCGCAGAGGCCTAGAGCCGCTCCTGACGCCAGGGCGCACTCCAAGAACGAACGGCGATCGAGCGCGCACGACAACGGACTTCGCTCACCCCGGACAGCGGGGCTCTTGCCGTTAGTTGCGCCGTCGGCCGAAAAGCTCACGCTTGCTTGCGCATCGAGCTCACGCGCCATGTTCAACCCTCAATCACGCGCCCGCCTACACCTCGACAACCGCGATTCTGCTGGGAACATTCGTGCCCAGTCGATGCTGTGCATCGGCAGCGGTCGCGATGTAGCGGGGTGCTCTGCCATCGCCTTCCAGCGTCTTCAATCCTTTCTCAGCTCGCTTGCGCTCGATGATTTGCCAGCCGGTATAGTCGAGCGCGACGGGATCTTGCGAAACGATCAGGGCATTGTTCTTCCAACTGTATTCCGGCTTATATCCCGGTCCACCTTCGTACGATGCCGTGGTCGCATCGCAGATGGTCAATCGCATCCTGGTTCTGATTTCCGGCAGCATGTTCAAGTCTGCGATGTACGGATTGCAGCCGTTGGGGTGGTACTTGTTCGGGTTATGGATGACGCCATACATGTTTTTCAGGGCGATGGTTACGCCGGCGCCGTCATGGTCTTTCAGCACCGGGACATTAATCAGGAGGTTGCAGCGCTGCGTCAGAATCTTCGACAACCGACTGCCAACACTGCCATGCGTGACCAACTCCTGTTCGTAATCAACGCGATCGGTGCCGAAGCACTGCACACGGTTTCCGCCCGTCGATACATGGAATCCAGCGTGCTCCATTTCGTCGCTGTCGCGGTCCCAGACCACGATATCGTTCGCCTTGATTCCGGCCTCCTGCAAGCGCTCGCAAATGGCTTCGACGAGCGCAAGGTTGCTGGATAATCCGCGTCCTCCAAGCGCATTCACTTTCAGTCCCACCGTGTCACCTAGGTGGACCAGCTTCTTCCACATCTCGATCGGATTATCGCGGTCGAAAAGAGCCTGCATGGCATGGTCCAGGAGGCTCAGCATCCGGCGCGAGTCCACCGTGGCGCCCGTGCCGCGCAGCGTGGCATCGCGCGCGATCACAACCCTGGATTTCGCGAGCGCCGCTTCTTGTTCTGCTGCTGCGAACAGCCCCATCCTGCCGCTTGCGCGCAGAACCGCAGCGCCCGTGAGACACTTCTTGAGAAAATCCCGCCGACTGGTGCTGCGCATTGCGTTCATAGATTGCGCGCCTCAAATTACGGTTACCACAATCCGTCGGACTTTTCAGTGACCAACAGCACTTCTGGCGATCATCAGCGGGCAAGGCGCAGCTCGATACCGTGCCCGAGCTGCAAAAGTGCCGATTGGGTTTCCGCGGATTCCTCAAAGGTAACGATTCGCACCAAGTAAGGTCCCTTGCGGAAGACTAGGTTCTGGCTAGACAAGCGTGCGTCGTCTCCCAGTTGGATCGGTTTCACATCGACAGCCGACTCCGATTTGAAAATCTTCTCGGCACCCTCCGCGTCTCCCATGGTGTAGATGTCTACTGTCGCTTCGACCTTGTTTTGGAACTTGTAGTCAGTCGTAGACACGTGCTGCACCCCGGCCTTCAAGAACCGTTCCGCCTCGCCGTCGATGTACTTCCACAGGTCCGCAGCCTCGAAGGTCCGTGTATCTCCAGTCTTCGCCCAGCCCGCAACCTGATTGGTCGCAGGGAAGAATGATCGCCCAGTCCTAGGTTGATGTTTGCAACTGGCGTCCAGGAGCAGCGCGATACCGAGCATGGCCAGTAACACTCCGCCGGCTTTAACTCTTCCAAAGCTGGTCTGCCCCGGGCGAAAGCCCGAGTGCTTACACGGCTTCGCCAAGTCGATGCTCGTCATCTCGTCCTCTCTTTGCCCCGGTTGAGCAGGATCTGGTTGGTTCGCGACCGGCTCTCGCCGATGCTGGTCACGTAAACTGCCGGGCGATCCTGAACCGGACAGGCGTATTCGCACGCCCCACAGCCCACGCAGTGATGGGGATCAACAAATGGCTGTTTTACCTGCTGCAGATGGCCCTCCGCATCCGCAACTTCGGCGGATTGCAAATAGATGGCCTTCGGCGAGGTCGGGCACCATTCCTCGCAGACAATGCAAGGTGTTGCCATAGCCCAAGGCAAACATCGCCCGCGATCGTTGAACGCCGTGCCCAGACTAATGGGCTTTGCGTCGCTGACCCGAGCCTCCCAGCCCTTTTCTTTTGCCGTGATCTCCCAGATTGCACCGGTAGGACAAACCTGCGAGCACAGCACGCAACTGCTCTCGCAGTAGCCAATCCGCGGCACCATGACCGGCGTCCACAGACCTTCCAAACCCGCCTCGGTCAACGCGGGCTGTAGCGCATTGTTTGGGCAGACCTTCATGCACTCTCCGCATCGTATGCAGCGCGACAGGAAGTACTCTTCGTCCAGTGCGCCCGGAGGACGCAGCAACCGCTCTTGGCGCTCGACTGCGAATCCGGGCGTGCTGCGCAACAGTGGAACCACGGCTGCTCCCGCCGCCAATCCGGTGAGCACCTTGCGCCTCTGCAGGTTCGTACCGATGGACTTTTGAGCAGGAAAAAACTTGAACTGCAAGCCATGCTCCGGACACTCATCAATACAGTTCAGACAGAGATGACACTCCGGCTGACGCCACGGAACTCCGCCGATCGGATCATCGCCGCCCTGGCACCGCATCAGGCACCGATTGCAGTCGTCGCAGCGCTCCGGGGTCTTGACCAGTCCAAGAATTGACCAGCGCGATACGATCCCGAGCAGAGCGCCCAGTGGGCAAAGTGCCCGGCACCAGAAACGGGTCACGCGGAAATTCAGCGCCAGAAGAAAGATGAAGATGAGGCCGAGCCAAACACCTTGCCGAAAGTACGGCTGTTTGAAACTGAGCAGCAGCCCTCCGAAAATGAAATGCAACCCGCTGCCCGCCGCCCACACCAGTGCAAATCTGCTGTGTTCCAACGCGTGCAGCCCGGCGATCAGCGCATAGTTCGTTGCGGGCAAAATGGATATGCCGAGGGAGCGCACCAGCAACGAGATAGGATCCAGCCATCCGACGACCCCTGTGCCCAGGAGGGCGGCGGTTAAGGTCGCGAACAAAAGGTAGTACTTTGTCGTCTGCCAGCGTTTGTACCGGTTCGATTCAATCAGTTGTTTTCCACGTTTACGCTCGGATCTCAGGCTGCTGAAGAAATGGTGGATTGAGCCCAAAGGACAAACCCATCCGCAGAAGAAGCGCCCGAGCAACATCGTCGGAATCAGAACTACGAGACTCCACAACAGGCCGTGGTACAGGGCGCGGCTGGAGAGAGCATTCGACAGCGCCACCAGCGGATTAAATCGGAAAAACAACTGCACCGGATAAGGAAGCCGGATCTCACTCCCGCTGGCGTGCAGCGATCCGCGGAACTCCGTGCGTAGCAGAAGGAACAGGAACAGTGAGAAGAATATAATCTGCGAAAGCCAGCGCAACCTTGTCGGCTTAAGGCGCACTTCGTACTCCTTTTGCATCTCCACACGCATCGGCGAAGCGCAGGCTAACCCTTGATACTTTCTGAGCGCCGACGGTGCACTCTCAATGTTCTGCCAACCGACTTCCGCTTTCTGTGAGCAAGATCACTTGTCTCGGCCCGCGCGGGCCGAACTCAATCTTTCGACCGGGTCTTGTTGGAGGTTCACTCTGAACTGCCTGGAGCAGTGATCGATTTCTGCGATCGAGTTGCACATGTGGCTTCGGGACAGCGGGTTGCGTTTCTCGTCGGACCCGCCTACGTATCGCTCGAATGGCCGAGTGAAGCCATAGGTAAAGCCAAAAGGGAAGAACAGAACGCAACCGCGCTCAAAACGGCTGCTTGAAATCTGGGAAGCTTGCGTCGGTCAGCCGCCGAGCGATCCCAAAGAGCGCACGACCCCCTTGTTTCATGCCTCGACCATTGTGTCGGTCACAAAGCGGAACCTGAGAAAGGCCAGTCCATCAGGCGGGAGCACTAGCTTGTCGCCCACGAAGACAGGCAATAGCGAATCATGTTGTGGTAGGCAACGGCGACGACTACTCCGATGAGAGTGAACTGGGTGACCGAGAGAGCGGAGGCTGGTACGTATTTGGTTATTGTTCCGGCAATCCTTCTCGAAGTTCCCTGACATTTTCTGCCACGCTCTGGCTCGTAGTGTCGATGACGGTATGCTCGCGGTCCCAAGGCTGGTATTCCCGAGAAACCACTTCTTGCCAAGTCGGCAGTCTCAATCCACAGATATCGGCGATTCTCGTTTCTACCCTGTGTCGATGTTGCACAGGATCAGAGCACGTGACCTCGACTTCGATAGCTCTTGTCTGCGTCCGATCCGCGACACTTATCCAAGCATCCCGTGTGAGTCGAAGTGGATTGACGGAGTCCGCAACCACGGTTCTACCGAGACGGAGATTATCTTCGGCGACCACGTAACCAACGCGATAGCCCGCATCATTGAGAGAGTTGCTGACGACTCCAAAATCGCGGATGGCCTGCTCCATCGAGTCGATGCGCAAATATACCGCACCAAGCTCGCGAGCTAGTTGCTGGGCAATCGCGGTCTTTCCGGTGCCCGGCAGACCGCCGAAGATTATCAGCATTGGCATGTGGCGATGGTATCCGGATTTTCGGCTACCCAGAAGCACTTCGCGCTTGACGTGTTATCGAATCGAAGTACAGGTCTAACCCCTGTTCGTTTTGGGCCAGTCGATACGCCACCGTCCGCCCGGCACGCCCACTCCGTTGTGGTCTTTCGTTGATTGTGGAAAATACTATCGCTGCTTCCCGCATCAGAATGACGCCACGTTGTCTGGGCCGACCTTCCGGTCCTTTCCTATGCCCAAGTCCGATTGGTGGTTGATGACAACGCCGCTACGTGAAGCATCATTCCAGTCATTCGACCGGAGAATGTTGGGTTGGGTTACTGTCAGACGCGGCTTGCAACAGGAATTGCTCGCCAAGGGTTCTTGCGAGCGAGTTCAGAGCGCCAGCAAGCGAGAGCCGCCACCGTTCCACGGATTGTTGCGCCGCTTCTTCCATGCTCCGCTCGAAAGATTGTAGAGTCTCAGCGACCTGCGTCCTTAGCGACTCGGAAACCGAGGCTTCAATCCCCTTCTGGATACTCTGCAAGTTTACCCTCGCCTCATCGAGTTGATTTCCGAGCTCCTGGGCATTGCGTGTGCCCAGCTCAGCCAGAACCGTCTCCAGCGCGCTCTCCAGTTGGCTGCGCGCACTACGTACTGTGTCGCTGGACATTTGCGACAGGCGTTTATCAAGGCCGGACTCAAGCCGGCGAGCAGATTCGTCGAGCTTTGCCATGCGGCGGTCAAGGTTATCGATTTGTTCCTGCAAGCGCGACGATTCCGCCGCGACCGTCGCTTGAACCTGTTCCAATTCCCGGCGGCGCGCGTCGTGCACCTCACCCAGGCTACCCTCCATAGTTCCTAGAAGATCTTCGCTCTGCCGCTTGAGCCGGGTGCCTGCGTCGATGACCTCCTGGTGAAGTTCTCCCAGTCCGCGATTCAGGTGTTCCCGCAGATTCTGAGCGACATCCGTCGAGAGGGCCTGGGCCTTCTGCTGTACCGCTTGCAGATCCAGTGTGATCCGCCGCAGAAATTCGCCGTGGGTTTCCGTTGTCTTCTGGTCGATGGCCGCTTTCGCTGCTTCCAGTACTTGTTCGGACTGCTCCCGTGCCTGCTTCAGGACTTGTGGCCCCAACTCCTTCTTCAGGCGGAGCTCCAACTGCTGTTCGAGCTCGGGAGGAATTTGAGACAGCGACACCTCAAATCGGCTCCGCTTTGCCCCTTGCGCGAGCTTTTCCTTGAGGTCCGCCACCTCGGCCTCAAATGGGTGAACAAGTTCGGCAAGCATCGCCTTGAGACGCTCGTCTGAGAGTTGCTTCTTGATTCTGTCGAGCACGATTCTTGCAGAGGCTGTAGCCTGATTGGGCGGAAGGATGTTGGTAGACGAGAGCATCGGAGCGACGTTTCCTTCGATCGGCGCCGGCAATCGCGCCCAATCTTTCGGACAAGTCTGCAACCCCCAGAAATTTTCCGGCCTGTCAAACCTTGCGCCCAGCCTCCAACTCTGCCGGTCGGACACAATCGGCTGGCAATAGACAACTTGCGCCGTGGTCTCACGACCCTCCTGGCTGTGGAAATGCAACGGAACTCCGGCGTCCAGCTTCACCGGAGACCGCATCGCACAACCGTGGGCGCTAACCACCAACGTTTCGCAGACTTCAGAGAAGTTGGCTCCCGGATCCAAGCTGGTAACGAGTATCGGAAGAGCGATCGGTACCCTCGAGCTGCGCCGTAATACGGGGACGTTTGAATTGTGCATAGCCTCTGCCTTGTTGCGAGGAGTAGGTACCGCTCGGCCGTCAACTGGCGAGCGCCCTGTACTAACTACGTTACCGCTAAGTTCATTAAGGAGGGTTAACCCGTAGTCTCGTTTCCGGGATGATCGAAGGGGCAATAGCGAAACTGTCTTTCGTAACGGACGAATGCAGGATTGCCGGCGTCGGTGAGTTCGCGCGCGTCCTTTTCTATCAACTCCCGAAATTCCTGTTCAGTCG
>Ga0208562_1000864_pt1 | contig 13490 bp, 16 predicted proteins | sample June2015DPH_16_1_3_FD_184715 | JGI IMG/M metagenome (GOLD analysis project Ga0208562, IMG submission 184715) | Peatland microbial communities from SPRUCE experiment site at the Marcell Experimental Forest, Minnesota, USA - June2015DPH_16_150... | ecosystem: Environmental > Terrestrial > Soil >... | reverse complement strand
CACACCCCGAAAAGCAAAACGAGAGCGAGGCAGCAGCGCGATCTAGTCACGGCGTTGTAGCTCCAGGGGCCCGTTCTCAAAGCCGAACGTTGGGCGAACAGCAATGCTACGCCAGTTTTGGCTGTCTCTTCCAGTCCCCGTCAATGCTCTTGGCTGCTGTCGCTAATTGAGGGTCTAGTCTGACTTCACGCTTTGGCATTAGCCCTCCACTAGGCATCGCAGTCCGCAATGACCGTCCGTAGAGGCGGTATTCGGGGCTGCTTGCCAGTCTACGATGCCATGAGCGACACTCTCCGGCTGCTTCTGCACTCATGACTCCGGGCTCTGAGTGCTTCTAACGCCTGGTTGCATCAATTATGAGAGTTGGCGTGGAAACTTTGGAAGGAACGCGAGTATCGTGATCCGCCCTGCCTAGTTTCTCCCCGTTCGCTTACCGTTAATAGGCGCGTCTCTTACCGAAACCTCCTCCACCGATACTGAGCGAGTGGTTGATTCTTCAGCGCTCGCTTCGGCCGTTTGGATTTTCCAGAAAGATTTGTTCCCGGAGGAAAATTACTGGGCGGAGGAGGTCGCTGGACAGCGAGCAGCCCAGGGCCGCGCCGTCTCGAGCTGCGCGGCCAGACGAAAAAGCGTGGCTTCCTCACCGAATCGCCCCACAAAGTGCGTGCCCACCGGCAGCCCTTCTGCGTTCCAGAACAACGGCACGGACATCGCGGGCTGGCCAGTCGCGTTGCAAACCGGCGTGAAAGGGACGAACGCGACTGCGCGCTGCAAGCCGTGCAGCGGATTCCCCGGCCGCGCGTCGAAGCTGCCCAGCGGTAGCGGTGGCTCGGCGAGAGTCGGCGTGAGCCAGATATCGTAGTTTGCGAAGAATCGCGCGACTTGACGGGCGATGCCTTGCAGCGCGTTCACGGCGAGCAGATAGGCTGGTCCGCTGATTGCGTGTCCTTGCTGGGCCAAAACCCAAGTCAGTTCTTCAAATTGATCCGGGGCGGGCTTCCGGCCGGTCAAGAATGCCGCGCCCTCGATGACCTGCGCGCACCCCACCGACCAAATGGCGGTAAATGAGTTGACGAGACGCTCGGCGTCCACAGTAGGAGCCGCCTCGTTCACCGAATGACCTAGATCAGAGCAAAGGTTCGCGGCTTCGTGGACGGCACAAACGCAATCGGCGTGGATAGGCACCCCGCTGGGAGCAGTCGTCGTAAAGGCGATGCGCAGCTTGCCCGGGTCGGCGCCTACTTCCTGGAGAAACGGTCGCGCCGGCGGCGGAGCGCAATAGGGATCGCCAGTGTCGGGTCCGGCGGTGGCGTCGAGTAGCCCTGCGCTATCACGCACGGAGCGCGTGACCGCGTGTTCGGCTACTAGCCCGTTCATGATATCCCCAAAATCCGGTCCCAGCGGGTTACGTCCGCGGGTGGGCTTCATGCCGAAAAGCCCGCAGCACGACGCAGGAATGCGGATCGACCCTCCACCATCGTTGGCATGTGCCATCGGCACCATACCTGTGGCCACTGCGGCGGCGGAGCCCCCACTCGAACCACCTGTGATTCGCCCGGAGACCCAGGGATTCCGGCTCGGGCCAAACAAGCTCGGCTCGGTTGTCGGCAGGATGCCGAGCTCTGGCGTGTTTGTCTTGCCGACAATCACTAGGCCTGCTCGTTTGAGCCGCACGACCAGCTCGCTGTCGTGTTCAGGCACAAATTCTTTGAGAAACGAGGAACCTGAAGCCATGCGAACTCCGGCGTAAGAGGCTAGCAGGTCCTTTAGCAGGAATGGCACTCCCCGAAACGGTCCGTCCGGCAGCGGGCCATGTGCAGCAGCACGCGCGAGCTCAAACATCGGAGTTATGACAGCATTGAGTGCAGGATTTAGCCGTTCGATACGTGCAATCGCCGCGTCCACTAACTCGACGGGCTTGAGCTGCTTGCGGCGTACGAGTTCGGCTTGAGCTGTCGCGTCGAGGAACGCAAGTTCATGGAGAAGGGACATCGAAGTCTCCTCTTGCGGTGGTGATTCTCTGCGATCTCTTGGACCGCAGGCAGGTACGTCTTCCGCTAAATTATCATCGGGAATGACCGGCGGGCCATAGCGCGCTGCAGATTCCTTCAGCCCTTTGGACGGGAGAAAGAGTCCCACCTAACGCCCGTCTGGCTGCGAAAACGATTTTGATCGGGAGCACTCCAGCTTGGGCACGGTAACCGGCCGCTTGAGTGCACGTTCGTAATTTGAAGGCGCGCAGGCAGAGTAGTGAAATCGATTTGCGCGCCACTTCATTTAACAACCATGTCAGCTTCGGCGCATGGAAGCGCGCCGCTGACCGTAAACCACTCTGGCCGAACTGGAATTGAGGCGTCATGGCTCGGCCGCGCACCATTCTCTACATCGACGACCACCGGAATGCACTCATCGGTCGCAAGATGCTGCTCGAAAACAGCGGCTACGAAGTTCTAGAGGCGACCGGGGGGGATGAAGGGCTGAATCTGTTCCGGTCCCATCCTGTGGACGCCGTCGTTCTCGACTATCAGATGCCCGGGATGAACGGTGATGTGGTCGCTGCCAAGATGAAGCGCATCAGATCCAGCGTCCCAATCATGCTGCTTTCCGCGTATGGTCCACTGCCGGAGAGCAAACTGAAATCGGTCGACACGTTCGTGCCAAAATCCCAGGAGCCGAAAATGCTTATATCCACACTCCAGCATCTGCTGAACAGCCAGTCCAGGCCTTTTTTCTCTCGTTGGCTCGATCACTGGAGAGATCGCAATCAGGCGGTGAAGCTATGAACTTCCTAATACATCTCTTGGGACAAGGTTGCAAGCATCGCTTTGCCTGGCCGCGGAGTGATCACGACGGCCGCCACTATCAGATCTGCTTGTTGTGCGGAACGGCGTACGAGTATGACTGGAGAATGATGCACCGGACCGACCGGTTGCTGGCGCCCCACGTCCAGCACGGCTCGCAGTCGGGAGCGACCGCGGGTCCGCAACATTATCGAGGGCACCGAAACGTTGACCGGGCATGGATCTCGTGAGATGCCAATCTGGGACCGGTCTTTCATCAGATTGACGGGGACCAGGATTTGGGTTTTGTGCGGACCGATAACGTAACCAGGTATATAGAGTCGACACAAAAGAGATGATTTCGCCTAGTAGGGCCCACCTCATTCCAGGTCCATCCCCGCTAAAAACGAACGACGAAACCGATTGACCCAAAACCCGGAAACTGTGCCAAAGGAAAGTAAGGCTTGAGACAGACCGTCTTGTAATATACAATAATACATGTTATCGTTCTGGCATTATGCGCAACACCGAGAAAACCATCAGCTTCCGCGCCGTTGCCGAAAAGATCGACACGCTTGATGCGCTGGCCGCCGCGCAGGACCGTTCGCGCAGCTATCTCATCAACGAGGCGATCACCAACTACATCGATCTGCACGCCTACCAGGACGCGCTGGTTCACAAGGGTATTGAAGAGATGCGGAAAGGCCGCGTCGTAAGCCACGAGGAGGTCGTAAAGCGGCTCAAGAGGGCGGGGCGCGCTCGCCAATGATCGAATGGACCGAGCAGGCGACCCGGCAACTGGATCAGGCTCATGATTACATCGCGCTCTCGAACAGCGAGGAGGTTGCCGCCCGGATCACGATGCAGATCGTGACCAGCGTTCAACAGCTCGCGACATTCCCCATGTCGGGCAGATCAGGCCGGGTTCCGGGTACTCGTGAGTTGGTCATTTCGAATACGCCCTTTATCGCGGCCTACGCCATCGATCAAGACCGCATCGTGATTCTCGCCGTCTACCACGGTGCACAACAATGGCCGGAGGTCTTCTAAGCACAGAGAACTGCACGGTTCTGACTACTCAGTTCATCCGCCCGCCGCGCAGCGCAGCCGAACCGCGCTTTGCGCGTGACGGACGGGCTCAGGAATATTCAAACGACGATCTGGCTCGGTCTGACTGAAGTGATGGCAATCGAAGGTGCTGAAGTGCAGAGAAATGCACATAGCGCGGAATTCACTTTCCCTCAAGTCATACCAGGGTAGGTCCTAAGCCACCCGACCTGAACTTTGAGAAAGTGAGCAAGAACGTGCCCTTGAGCCGCGCCGAACAGCGAAGACAGTTCGGATTCCCTCCACTGCGTCAAGTCTAAATACATTCCCTGTTCTGGAATGCCATCAGCAAATGAACTCCCTGATGTTGCCCTGCTATTTCCCTGTTCAATTCTTACCTTTTGCCGGCAGATTCTGCAGCAAAATGTGCAACTTGGAGAGCAGGAGTGCGACGTTCGCAGGCCAAAGAAATCGCAAATTCCCTGTATTTTTCCCTGTTAGCAGGGAATTGCCGGTGACCGGGCTCGCCGCTAATCGCGGGAGGCACGGGAGCATCTCTCAGATCTGCGAGATTCTCTTAACGATTGGCACAGAAGCCTACGACAAAGGAAGGATCGAAGTATCTGCACCCGCAATCTGGCGCGGATTAACGAAGGATGATGCTTGGTCGGCGCTTCCGATTAAGGAAAACCTAGTGTATACTAACCGTATATACATTATTGGAGGTTAGTGTATGAGCACAGCGCGGGTTTTTCGTTCGGGAAACAGTCAGGCGGTCCGGCTGCCGAAGCAATTTCGACTGAAGAGCAAGGAAATGGAGATCTTTCGGCGAGGCGATGAGATCGTCCTGCGGGAAAAGGACGGTACCATGGTGCGAGCATTCGATCTGCTGGCTGATTTGCCGGATGACCTCGTCGTTGACCGCAAGAAGGATCAACCGCAGAAACGAAAGAAACTGTAATGGAGCCTCGCTATCTGTTGGACACAAACATTTGTATTTACATCCGGCAAAAGAGGCCAGAGGAAGTCTTGCGCCGATTCCGCAAGCTGCGTCCCGGGGAAGCCGCGCTTTCGGTCATTACCTACGGCGAACTGCTTTATGGCGCGGCAAAAAGCGCGCAACGGGTGGCGGCGCTTGAGCGGCTGCGTGAGCTTGTGCAATTGCTGCCCGCGCTCTCCTTGCCGGAATCGGCGGCCGAAGCGTACGGATCGATTCGGGTGGAGCTGGAATCGAAAGGCCAGATGATCGGAAACAACGATCTCTGGATCGCTGCGCATGCTGTCGTTGCAGGGCTGACACTGGTTACAAACAATGAAAGCGAATTTCGGCGGGTGCGTGGGCTGAAGATCCAGAACTGGGCTGTCTAAGGATGGTCAGAGTGACTGTGTAGTAGGGCTTTTGCGCCTGCCGACGAATGCGAAGTGGCGAAAGATTGCCGGCACCTACCGCTGTGGATGTTAGCGTTCATGCTTCGGCCTCGCCGTTGCCCGAGATGTCGGTGAGGTCGGCAGAGAATGGAATAGCGGAGGAGGTTTCTGTGGTCTTGGGGCAGCCGAAATCCCTGTCCGCCAGCGTGGATGTCGATGTTCGTGCTGACGCAGGAGCAGTGGATTCGGTGGCTGAGGAGGAAAGTTGGCCGATTGCGAAACGAACCCAATAAACCCCTTGTTCTCAGTATTTCTGGTACAAAAAGGGTCCGGGAGAAGTGAGGGTCCAAGTTTGGCCAAAATTTGCGAACTGCTTCTGAGAGGAAGGATTCACGAGTACGAGAGAGAAGGATCGAGATACCTTCAACGCCTTGTAGCGCGGCCAAAGGAGAAGGACAGGTAAGCGCCCCAGTGTTCCGGCCCCCGCTGACTGAACTCGCCAAACGGTCGACACCACTCACTGAATCAGCAGATAGAGTTTCTGCTCGCAGTTGGCTCGAATAACTTCCTGTTTGTCACTTTAGGGCGGAGTTCGCAGACCATGCGAATGTCCGCCGCTTTGTTTTTGCAGGAGATTTAACGGCGCGACCGAGCACCACGGTCCAAGTGTGATCGTGCACTATCGGTAGGGCGAATCCATTGCTCTCATGGCTGAACCCGCGGTACGATGAAGCAACGATGTTTCCGTCGACTTGCCCGGTTTGCGCGTCTTTCGCTTTTCCGCTTCGAGTTGGCGCGCATCATGACTGTCCTGGATTCTGAAAAGGGAGACGTGTGTTTTGATTTATTCGGGCCAGCGTTTTCGGATGTTCTGTTTCACTCTTTGCGCTCTATCGTTCGTGGTTTTCTGCCCGGCGAATCTGCGAGCCGATGCCGCCGCTTTTGACCTGACCGGACCGAAGGTCGACGTCCGCGTACAACGCGCCGGGCATACGCTTCCCATCTCCGAAGTTCCCAATCTGCAGTTGGGAGATCGGCTTTGGGTGCATCCCGATCTGCCGGATAATCAATCGGTGCGTTACTTGATGGTTATTTCCTTTCTGCGAGGATCGACCAATCCTCCGCCGGACTCATGGTTCACTCGCATCGACGCGTGGAGCAAGCCGGTTCATGACGAAGGTGTCTACGTCACCGTTCCGGACGGAGCCGAAGAAGCGATCGTGTTTCTGGCGCCCGAAACCGGGGGCGCGTTCAGCACCCTGCGCAGCGCAGTCCGAGGGAAGCCCGGAGCCTTCGTTCGTGCCGCGCAGGATCTGGAACAGGCGAGCCTCGATCGCCAGCGCCTGGAAAAATATCTAGATTCCGTTCGTGAAGCTGCATCGTCTGATCCCGAACAGATGAAGGCGCGCAGCAATCTGCTGGCGCGCAGCCTTAACATGCGCCTCGACCAGCAGTGTTTTGACAAGCCCAGCGCCCAGCAGGCTCCCTGCCTTACCCAGAACACGGATCAGCTGGTCCTCGACGACGCTCACAGTCAGACCATGGTCGCAACTCTTAGTTCTGGGCCATCCAGCGACCTGCTGGTGCAGGTTAGCGCCACTCCGACCGCGGGCGCTGGATACTACAGCGCTTATGTGGGCGCAGTCGTGGACGTGGTTCGAATCCTGGGCACAGCGCTCACGGCGCAATATCAGTACATTCCGGCCCTAGCCCTGCCGAGGAAGGACAATCTTAATCTTCGTCTGAACACTCCACCTTCTTTCCGGAACCCAAAATCCGTTATCGTGATCGCTCTTCCGCTGGTTCTGCCGGCGGCCAATCCACCTCTGCGCGCCATCGATGCTGCGCAAGTCTTCTGCATCGATAAGCCTTCCCTCCTCTTGCCTGCAGACGGGGCTCCCTTGGTATTTGCCACGGAGTTGGCGCACAACTTCGTCTTGCACGTGGAAACGAAGTCCGGACCAGGGATCGATCTTCCGGCCGTGCCGGATCCCGCCCAGGGCGGCTTTGTGATCGATACCAAGGCCATGCAGTCGGTTGAACTGCAGGGGGAGGTCAGCGGAATCCTGCGGGGCGTTTGGGGCTTTCGTCCCTTTGAGGGCCCTCGCTTCCGGTTGCGCGGATCCAGCCCTGAGCAGTGGGTGGTTGCATCCAAAGACGCCAGCGCCCTTATCGTCGGGCGCGAAGACACTTTGCATCTCGAGTCTCCGGATGCTTGTTGTGTCCGTTCCGTCGGCCTGCGCGATGAAAAAGGCAAGATCACCGAAGCGGGATGGAAGATTGCCAAGCCCGAAGAACTGGAAGTGAAGGTTCCTCTGCAGAACGCGACGGCAGGAATGCTGACCGTGATGATCTACAAGATGGGGACTCGCCAGGCGGATGAGATTCCGCTCCATACATACTCCGAGGCGGGACGGCTGGATGCCTTCGATATCCACTCCGGTGACACCGACGGCGTGCTCAAAGGCACCAGACTCGATCAAGTCACAGCGATCGACGTTGCCGGCTTGCGTTTCGCGCCAGACGGTTTATCGCGTGCCAACCAGCGCGACGAGTTGAAGCTGGTTTGCCACGACGCGTCGGTAACCAAGCGGCTGCAGCCCGGAGACTCTATCGTGGTGCACGTGGCGCTGCAGGACGGCCGCTCGATGGATTTGAAAACCGCCGTGGAAGCTCCTCGGCCGCGCGTCAACGTGCTCAGCAAGAGTGTCCTGCTGGATTCATCAGGCCCTCCATCCACGGTCAGGCTGGATCAGGATGAGCTTCCTCAGGACGCGCGCCTGAATTTCTTTCTGAAGACGCAGGTGCCAGAGAATTTCCCCTCTACCGAGAAGATCGAGGTGGCCACGGCTGACGAGTCCTTCAGCGTGATGCTCAGCGAGAAAGATGGCAACCTCACCCTGCAGGATTCCAAAACCATTCTTGCCATGCTTGATCCCATGAAGTTGCTCGGTCCCTCGGCGTTCGGGCCGTTGAAGTTTCGTCCTGTGGATGGGGATGGGATTGATGGGGCCTGGCAACCCTTGGTCACCTTGGTGCGAATCCCAGTTCTCGAGGGAATTCGTTGCGCGCGCGACGCGGAAAAACAATGCACTCTGAATGGAGACAAGCTCTTTCTGATCGACGCCGTCAGCAGCGATCCTGACTTTACCAACTCTGTGACCGTCCCCGACGGCTTTGTCCAAGTCACGCTGACGATTCCACAGCCCAAAGGGAAGACTCTCTACCTGAAGCTGCGGGATGACCCGTCTACGGTAGTCACCGCCGACGTCCCGATTTCACTGGCACCTGAACAATAAGTCCGAAGAATCCTCGCCGCCTACGCTCCCGCGGCTCCCTTACCCTGGAAATTTACTTCCACCAGCCGCCGGTCCTCGTCGGACACCTTAAACATGGAGCGCGGTTTCAGGTTCATGAAGCTCTGCTGACGGTTTTCTTGTTCTGGTGGTGGATAGGCTGGGAGATCGACCTCAAAATCACCCGACGCAGCTCCGGCCCGATATGGACGTGGGCAGAGTTTGTCCTCGACGTTGGCCTTTCTTTGATGCTGCTCTTCGAGCCCCGAGCCGAGCGCGTGAATGTCCCCGATTTGATGTCGATCGTTTGGGGCATCGTTCTTGTCTGCTACTCGCTTCTGCAACTTTTTCGAGGAATTGCGATGCTGCGTTCAACTCGCGCGACGACCTGACCGCAGTAACCTGGACGCTGCGCCAACGAAATGCTGAAATTAGTCAACTGAATCTGATGCATAAGGGGAATGCTATGCCGACACTTCGAATAGTCTTGGCGATCGCAATATTGGGCGCTCTGCCAGCAGTGTGTTCCGAGCGCCAGCCGATACAGTGCGATGCCCAGTGCGTGGAAGGAGTGAAGAATAGGACGCGCTCGTACAAGATATTCCTGGGCGCGAGGGACGAGGAATGGCAGACCGCCTTTGCGGGCGCAAACGGGGAGTTAGCACAGGGCGATTGGAGCCAACGGCTCTCCGAGATTCAGCAGGAGTATTGCGGGACTCCGGGCAAGGTCAATTACAAGAAGGTTGGTGCCATGGAAATAGCTATGGCTAAGCGGCTCGCTCTTGAAAGGGGGGACGTAATGGCAAGTTTCCGAAACGATCCTGAAAGCACCAGCGCCATAAAACACTCACGAGTACGAGAGAGAAGGATCGAGATACCTTCAACGTCTTGTAGCGCGGCCAAAGGAGAAGGACAGGTTCGCGCCCTAGTGTTCCTGTCCCCGCTGCCTGAGCTCGCCAACCAGTTGGCACCACTCACTGAATCAGTAGGTAGAGTTTCTGCTCGCAGTTGGCTCGAATAACCTCCTGTTTGCGGACAATCCAGAAATGAGCGCGGTTACTGACCACAAGCGCGTCAGAACGAAGCCGCTTACGCGGCGGACGCTGCCGCGTGTATGGGTGCAAGCGTATCTTCGCTTGAAAGAAGAAGAGCCGCGGCGTACTATCATCGGGGTGAACGCGAGGAGCAGTACATTGACGAACATCAATAACAAAGCTTTTCGCGCAACTCCCTTCCTTGCAACGACTTCCAGCTCCAAATCGATTGAATTCCCATAGACCGCATCCGCCGCAAACGCAAGCGGCTTCCTTCTGACGGTTTTATCGAAAGCGCGCCACAGCATCGTCGCCACACCCACTCAGTCTCGAATGCGCGCTTCCGATAAAACACTAGCGTTTGTCGGTACGAATCCGCGTTTCGACCTGGCCGGATCGGATGCAACCGGCACCACTCTCCCCCACCCTCGCACGACCGTAGCCGGAAGGGCGAAGTGTGGCTCAGATATGCGAAGCGTTCTTATACGCAGGTTTGATGAAATATGAGAAAGAGGGCACAAAGTATGTTCAGAAATTCTTGGCTCGTCAGGAGCAAGAGCCCTCATAATGCATTGACCATTTTCCAGGTACCAGCACAGGGCCGTTCAGTAACACGCAGTTGGTGACGGTACAAAATTGGCGCGCAGCTTCCGGCTCGTTTGTTGCAAGTTTATTGGATGATGACCACGTTCATGCTCCAGGGAGTGAGAGTCAGGGTAAGAGGTAGGGTCTGCGCCCCCATGCTGGTGGTAATTGGCGGGGCCCAGGTGCTCGTCCCTGCCGGGTCCGGCGGGGTGCCGGTCGGCGAACCCGCCAAGTCATAGATGGCCTTGTCGTAGGTGGTGACGTTCACGCTGGAAGAGAAGCTTTTGCCCGAAAGCGTGACCATCACCTGCTGGGGGGTGGTTTCGTTGTCGTTGAACAACAGCAGGGCCGTGCCGTTGGGATTGGTGGCCGCATATGCGCGCACGTCGATCGTGTCGCCCGCGACGGTCGCCGTCAGCACCGTCTGGCCGTTGACGGCCATCTGGCTGAACAGCTGAAACGCGCGCGCCGTGGGAGACATGGTACCGATGGGGCCCGCGCCCGGACAGGTGCTATCGGAGGCTCCATCGGAGAAGACATTGTAGGCTCCGAAATCCTGCCATCCATAGAGCGACGTACTATCGTTTCCGTTGGAGCCGTTGCAATTGCCGAAGCCAATCCACCAGGTCAGGCGCGAGACTCCATCGTTCATCATCTCGCCCAGCACTTGGCCGGCATACAACCCCTGGGTAATCGACCAGCTTTGCTTGCCCGGATTGCTATAAGGCCCTCCGATCTCGCCCACGTAAATGGGCGTGTTCGGAGTCCCCCACTTGGTCAGCTCTGACCTGAGGGTGTTGATGTTCGTGGTCAACTCCTGCGCGGCCTGCTGCACCAGGAAGGTGTCGTTTTCCTCGCCCGGCGTCTCGGGATAGTAGTGATATTCCACGAAGTCATAAGACCCCTTGGCATTGGCCATCACGGTGTTGTCCCATCCATTGGTCGCGTTATCGGCGTCCACATCGATGCCGACCAGCGTGTCTGGGCTGGACGTCTTAATCGACTGGTAGTAGCCGGTTGTTCCCACCACAGCGGCGGCGTAGATCGTGGGGTCGTTCGGAGTCGAGTGCAGGTCGTACTCCCAGCTCCCATACTCCTCGTTGCCCACCGTCATATGGCTCGGCGTGATGCCGTCGGCCAGCGCGGCCGTGACCCAGGCGGCAGCTTCGCTTGGCTCGCCGCCCGCGTTGCAAGCTGCGTTCGAGCCGTAATTCGCCGTCAATGCCACATCAAGGTCAGCGGGAACGGCCATGTCGTTGACGAAATTCGAAAACGTGTCATTCGCATCGGCATAGCCGCCATCGCACTCAGAATTGGTCGCCCAGTGGTAGAGGTCGGAATCCGATCCGCCCGGCCAACGCACCTGGGTGATGCCGGCGGCCTGGAAAGCATCCACTATTCCGGTCTGGTTGGAAACCAGATCGTACCAGACGGCCATGTTCATTCCCAGCAGCTTGTCGGTCACGGCGGGGCCGCTGCTCGCCAGGTCCACCGTCACCGAGGTAGCGACGGTTCCCGTTACTGTTACCGGGGCGGTCGCGGTGACCGCTGTACCGCTGGGATTGGTCACGGTGAGAGTGTAGGTGGTAGTCGTCGTGGGGCTCACGGTCACGCCTGCGCCGCTGGTGGCGGAAAGATTGCCCGGCGTGATGACGCCTGCGCCGTTCGCGAAGACGCCGGTCAGAGTCGCACTAGATCCTGTCGTAATGGTCGTCGGAATTCCGATGAAGCTGGTGATCGTTGGTGCAGGGTTCAGGGTGATGGTGGCCGTCGCGGTCACCGCTGTCCCACTCGTCGGAGTAACGGTCAGGGTATAGGTGGTGGTCGTCGCAGGACTCACGGTTACAGCTACGCCGCTGGTGGCTGGGAGATTGCCGGGGGTGATGACGCCTGTGCCGTTCGCGAAGACTCCTGTCAGCGCCGCGGTTGATCCATCCGTAATGGAGGTGCGATTCGCGGTGAAGCTGGTAATTGAGGGCGGTGGAGGCGGCGTTTGCGTGCTCGACGACCCACCTCCGCAACTGGTCATCCCTGCCAGGCCCAGACTGAGAGTCATGGCCAGCTGAGTTAGAACAAGAAGACGTTTCATGGGATTCCCCGTGTCTAGGTCAGGTAGAAGCCAGTGCCCGCCGTCTCAATTCCCGGGCCGGGTTACAGCCAGTCATTCCACCATAGGATCCCGCGTGATGGTAGTTACTGAGGATACGAACGACATTCGCTCTGATTCCGAATTGCCGGGTGCCCAATTACCTACTTCCCACACACTTTCGCGTGCGACAAAATTGATTGCGAAACGATGATCAGGCCATGGGCCGCGGCTTACATAGAATGTAGCCAAGAGCCACAGCGCAAAGACAGACCCGACCCAACTGTTGAAACATCGCCTCATCGACCGGTCGGGTCAGTTCTGGTGTCGGTGCGTTCTGAGATTTCCTGTATCCTCGAATGCCCACTGCTCTGAGGACGGATCACAAAAGTTTGAGACCGGCCGAACGTGAATGCCAGCACAGCGATTCCGGAGGGCCAGCCCCAACAATCCAGCATATACCGATAGTGATGCGCGAAAGCCTTCGTACGAGTACAATGCCTGCGTATTTGGCGGGAAGACGATATGAACTGGGCCCGACTCGTTGCGATCATTGTTGGCGCCGGTGTCGTCTCATCGCTCACTGACTGGTTCTTCGCCGGAGATTGGATTCATCGACGCTACACTTACCCGGAAATCTGGCGTCAGGGCGAGGAGAGTAGGGCGATTGCTCTGACCAGTCCGCTACCATTTCTGACCTGCGGGGTCTTTGCCTGCGTCGCCGCCCGGCTGGGTCTTCATTCTGTATCAGGCGCGGTCAAACTAGCTGTTGCGGTATGGCTGATCGGCCCGTTGCCACTGATCCTCACTAATGCCGCATTTATGAAGCTGCACCGGGTTTTTGTGGTGTCTTACGCGATCGGCTGGTTAATAAAGCTCACGATCGTTGCAGTGGCAGTTGGCTGGTTCCTTCGTTGAGGCCGGTCAATGCGCCTTTTATATTGCGTGCAATTCGTCAACAACCAAAGATTGCAGGGCTCCGACGTCTGGGTTCTTGGCGCTCACCGTCCATCCGATGTGACCCACGTCACTGACATTACCCGCTCATTCGTGTAGGTGTTACAACATCCCGCTTCACCGAAGAGCAGGTCCCACCACGGTGTGCACACCCCCTGAGGCGAGAGCTTTGAACGTCGGCCCATCTAGTAATTGTATTGTCGGTGACGAGTCGTATTTTGGGCTGGCAGATCGAGGTCGGAACGCTCGTAGCTGAATGATCGACCTCGACCATGGCCCCCTGCTTCCGTCCGTGAAGGAGGTCTGCTATGACCGGCAAACCCACTCGTAATTATTC
>Ga0208562_1000846_pt1 | contig 13742 bp, 19 predicted proteins | sample June2015DPH_16_1_3_FD_184715 | JGI IMG/M metagenome (GOLD analysis project Ga0208562, IMG submission 184715) | Peatland microbial communities from SPRUCE experiment site at the Marcell Experimental Forest, Minnesota, USA - June2015DPH_16_150... | ecosystem: Environmental > Terrestrial > Soil >... | reverse complement strand
GGTTGAGTTTAGTCATAGCGATGCGGAGCAGGGCTAGGCAGCAGGTCGGCTCCGGTGCGGTTCAACATAAACGCGCTTCGGCAAAACTGAAGCATGCCGTTCACTGCTGGTGTGGGCCGCGCAAACCAAGTCCTCACCTCCATGTTCGTTGACTTCCAGATAGTCAGCGATGCCTTCGCACTGCGAACGGTTACAAAGAATCAGTCGATCCGGTGGGTGCTCAAGCCGAAAGTGTTCCATGAAATCCTCCTGCGATCTGAGTCCGTGACGATTGGACACGTAGTGTGAGCCCCTGAGCGGACGCCAAGCTCAGACTCAGAACGACATTTCTATCGGTTGCGCAAAGAGACCGTCCGGGAGGAATTAGGTGCCCCGGAAGTGCGACGGAGATATGCGGAAGGGACTTCTTAAGGCTAGTCCTCCGTGTCAGCAATAGCAAATGAGCCTTGGGAACGGACATCCGCGCTGTGAATGTTCGTGCGATGATTGACCGTCATTCTCGACTGAGACCCAGATGGTTTCCCATTTTCCACAGTAGCCCGTTGGAGCCATTCCTCATAACCGAAAGCAGAGGTAGCCTGTGATTGAGCAGCACTTGGGGGAGGGCTGTTTGACTGAGCGTCCCGTGACTCGAAAGAGTTCTGGGGCGCTTTCGTTTTTTCATCTTGTCGGAGTTGTCAAGTAAACGCCCGCGAGCCGCAGATATAATTCGGTGCCATGGCTAAGAAGATTCTCGCTGCCGCTACGGTCTTGCTGGTGATCTCCGCCGCTTCCGCCCAAAGCACAACTTCCGATGCACGACCTCGCGCCTCGGACTTGGGGCTGAAGGTCGGAATCCTACCGACTGGGCCGCTCGATGCGATCACCGATGTTGCTGGCGTTGAGGTCGGACAGACGACCATCGTCCGTGGGGACGACCTGCGTACTGGAGTGACCGCCATCCTGCCGCATCCCGGCAATCTGTACCGCGAAAAAGTACCGGGCGCAGTCTTTGTGGGCAATGGCTTCGGAAAGCTGGCCGGGTCAACTCAGGTAGACGAAATGGGCGATATCGAGACCCCAATCCTCCTCACATCTACCACGAGCGTGCCTCGCGTGGCCGACGCACTGACCAGCTACATGTTGGCTTTGCCCGGAAACGAGGATGTCCTGTCGATCAACCCGCTGGTCGGCGAAACCAACGATGGATATCTGAGCGACATTCGCGGGCGTCAGATCAGGCCCGAAGACGTGTTTGCCGCCATGAAAAACGCAAAGGGCGGCCCGGTCGAGGAGGGCGCAGTCGGCGCGGGCACTGGAACCGTGGTGTTTGGTTTTAAGGGGGGCATCGGAACCTCGTCCCGCCGCCTGCCTCCGAAGCTCGGCGGGTACACAGTGGGTGTTCTAGTGCAGACGAATTTTGGTGGCGTGCTCACGATTTCGGGCGCTCCGGTTGGTCGGGAACTCGGGCAATACTACCTCCGTGAGGAACTTCAACAGGCAGGCGGCGCGAAAGAGCGGGGGGATGGGTCGGTGATGATCGTGGTAGCAACCGACGCACCCATGGACGCACGGAACCTGAAGCGGTTGGCAGCGAGAGCTTGGCTTGGCGTGGCTCGCACAGGAAGCTCTGCGTCGAACGGCAGCGGGGATTATGCCATTGCGTTCTCCACGGCACCGCAAGTGCGAATACGAACAAAGGATAAGGGGTTGACGAGGCACATCGAGGTGCTGACGAATGACGCAGTGTCGCCATTGTTTCTGGCGGTGATCGAAGCCACCGAGGAGGCTGTTTACAACTCGATGTTCCGCGCAAAAACCATGACCGCGCATGGACACACGGTCGAGGCGCTGCCGATTGAGAGAACCACTGAGATACTGAAGAAATACGGAGCTATCAAGTGAAGGAACAGCGATCTGAAAGAACGCCTTCGCCCGCTACCGCCGGATCAAGAGCAACGTGATCGGCAGGAAGTCCGGGAAGACAATCTCGATTCCGTCTGGTTCATCTTGGAAAGCCATATAAGCTCTACGTTCTGCCAGTGCAGGGTGCGGAGGCGCAGTGGTACAAGAACGTGCTCAAGAACCCGTAGATTCGGATTGATGCCCGAGGGGTGAACGCGGCGTTCCGAGCCTCTCCTGTGACTGGTGCCAACGCTGTCAAATCCGTGATCGAGAAATTCCGAGGGACGTACGGTGCCGGGGACGTAAAGAAGCACTTTTCGCGACGTGCTGCGGTCGGGGAACCTTGTGAACTGAATAGGGGTGCACCGCGTACCGAGCCGCACCCGACCGGCAAACTCTCTGCAGCCGAGTTCGTGGAAACGAAGCCAATAAACGATAACCGCCGGTAAGGCACCGTGGGCTTCTGTGAGTTCTCGGACGTAATCAGCCCACCGCCGATGATATTCCGGCGAACCATCGGGAACCCGATGTTTCAGTGCAGGAAATGGCGAGACAGGACTATGCCACAGAACGCGGCGAAGCCCAGGAGGATAAGGCCGAGGATGGCGTTGACGAGGCGGAAGAAGATCGGGCCGATGCGGTGGGGGATGAAGCGAACGGCGACGATCAGGGCGGTGAACCAGGTCATCAGGCCGGCGGAGGCCATCAGGATTCCCCACCCAGGAGCGCTGTAGCCCAAGACTGAATGGGCGAAGGGGAGCCAGTTGGAGGTCACGCCAACCCAGTAAACTATGGTTAAGGGGTTGAAGATGGTCAGGGCGGTACAGTCGGCGATTTCGGCGACCAGGTGAGCCGGCAGGGTGCTTTCGTCCCAGTGTTGGCGAGCGCTGGCGTAGGCCCGCAGGGGCTCCTTGACGGCGCGGACAAGGAAGTAGATCCCCAGCGGAAGCAGGACGATTACGCCGATGGCCGCCAGAACGGTCTGGAGCGTCGGGTTAGACAGGTCGGAAAAGAGGTAGTGCCCCCCGAGGAGGACCAAAGAGAAGAGGATGAGATCGCCGGTGACGGAGCCGATTCCGCAGGCGAAGGTATGGCGCCAACCGCCGATCACGCCGCGGCGGATGGCCAGCATGTTAACAGGACCCATCGGCGCGGCCGCCGCCAATCCCATCAAGAATGCGGCCAAAAGCACGTGGATGTAGGAGACGAACATCATGTTGTGGCAGACAGGTAGGATAAGCCCGAAATTCCACTCGGGCAATTCACATCGAATGGGAACTGACAAATGATTGAGCTTTATCGCGGCTCAATCTCGGGATCAATTTCAACTCTAACTGGCGTGCTATGCGATTCGCAAATCATATGGGCTATTCCGCCACTTAAACTCTTCGCTTCCAGTGTATTGGGCGTATGGCTAACTCATTTAGCCTCGATTGTCGGTCTCCATTCCAAGGCCCCTATAGCCGTGCCACCTCGCGGAAAGTGGTCAATTTTGACCAGACGGTCGTCCTTTTGCCTGCTTATTTTGTAATCATGGCCACGCCGTAGCGGAAGGGTATTTCAGCTTCTCACGTGTCACCAGGTCGTGGCGGAAGTGTTGTGTCTTGCGTGTTATGCACGTCGGGCAACGGCGAGCCAAATACAGCGTGTAACTATCTACAGGAGATGTAGCAATGAACTCTCCTACTGTGTTGTACCTCGACGACCTGCCACAGGCATTAGAGTTCCACAAAGCGACTCTGGAATCTCATGGCTATCACGTCAAGATCGCGTCGAGCGGTTACCCTGCGTTGAAGATGTTGGAGGAAACGCCTGTAGGTGTTGAAAAAGTCCATTTCCCTCAAAACAGCGAAAGATTTGGCGGATAGAAAATGTCTAGGAAAACCGAGAAAGTCGTTTGTAGAGCTCGTTCGATGATCGGCACCAGTAGGGGAGCAGCAGCGTAAGGACTGTGCTTCTTGCTGGTCATCGCGCCGGGTTCCGTAGTGTTTTGAAGAGGAGGTTCAAGAACATGAACATTTTCGCACGTGCCGCAGGGTTCTCAAGGCCTCGATTGGGCAAACAGACTCTGGTTTCCCTGTTGTCGTTGGCTCTGTTCTTCGCGGCTTGTCCTCAAACGCTGTCGGCCTCTCAAGATGCCCAAGCCCCGGCGCAGGCCGCGCCCCCGCCGTCATACACGCAACAGACTCCTGAACAATTGCAGCAGTTGGTGGCCCCGATTGCGCTGTATCCAGACGCGCTGGTGGCGCAGATCCTAGCGGCGTCCACCTTTCCCGAACAAGTCGTCGAGGCTGACCGATGGGTACAAGCGCATCCTGATTTGAAGGGCGACGCTTTGGGTCAAGCTGTTGACCAACAACCCTGGGACCCGAGCGTCAAGGCGCTCGCTGCATTTCCAGCTGTCCTTGGAAATATGGATAAGAACCTTTCCTGGACGTCATCTCTCGGCGACGCCTACTACAACCAGCAACCGGATGTGATGGATGCGGTACAGGTGATGCGCCGGCGGGCGCAAGAAGCCGGCAATCTCAAGACCACACAGCAGCAAACCGTGGCGACGCAAGACTCGAACATCAGCATTGAGCCTGCCGACCCGGATGAGGTTTACATCCCAGCGTACGATCCGTGGCTGGTTTACGGAGGGCCCGTGATGGCGTGGCCGGGATGGTATCCATATCCCGGAATCTGGTTTGGCGGCCCGTATCTGGCTTGGGGCGGCGGCTTCGGGATCGGGTGGTTTGGCGGATTTGGATGGGGCTGGGGGCACTGGGGGTTCGATTGGCACAACCACTACTCAATGTTTAACCACAGTAGGTATTACTCCGGGAGCAGAACGTTTTACAACCGAAGCAGTTTTGCCCGAGGAGCAGGCGCACGCGGCGGAGCTGACAACCGCCCAACTGCCAGGCCTTTCGACGGAAACAAGCAGGCGGCTCGGGGATACGCTGAACCCCGCGGTCAGCGCGGCGTCCGCTCCGGCGCCTTCAGCGGATACGGCCATGGCGGACAGGCTAAGAGCTTTTCCTCGCGCGGAAGCGCCAGTATGGGCGCGCGTGGCGGAGGAGGATCTCGTGGCGGTGGCGGCGGCGGTGGCGGGCGTCGGTAATGGAAGTTGCGCTGTATTCCTTGTAGCTTGCAAGATTTTGAAACGGAGAGAACCATGCGGCGAACGAAGCTGAACCTCGACAGATTTCATTGGGCCAATCTTCCTAAATTAGCTGCGGTCGTTATGCTTCTGGCGACGTGCTTTCCTACGCGTTCGACGGCGCAGCAACAGGGCCAGAAAACATTTTCATCGGCGGAAGAGGCGAGCAATGCACTGGTCACAGCAGCGCAGAGTAACGACGAGAAAGGGATGCTCGATATTCTCGGAGCAGACGGAAAGCAAATTGTTTCGTCGGGAGATGAGACCGAGGACGCCCAAAGCCGCGCAACTTTCGTGGCGAGATATCAGGAAATGCACCGCCTGGTGAAAGAACCGGACGGAACTACTGTCTTGTATATCGGCGCCCATAATTGGCCCACGCCCATACCACTCGTGAATAGAGGTGGCGCGTGGTATTTCGACACCGAGGTTGGCAAGAAGGAAATCCTATACAGGCGAATTGGCCGGAATGAAATATCGACCATCCGGGTTTGCCAAGAGCTTGTGGCGGCGCAAAAGGAACACTACGCCGCACAGCATAACGAGTACGCCCAGAAGTTCTTCAGTGATGAAGGGCTGCACAATGGCCTGTATTGGAAAGCTGCTGATGGCGAACCCCAGAGCCCCATCGGGCCGCTGGTGGCAGCGGCCGCCGTTGCCAAGGGCTATGCCAAAAGCCAGGACGGCGCTCCGACCCCTTATCGCGGTTACTATTACCTCGTCCTGACGCGTCAGGGAAAAAATGGGCCCGGCGGAGCTAAGAGTTACCTCGTAAACGGAAAGATGACCGAGGGTTTCGCTTTCGTGGCCTATCCGGCGGAATACAGGTCGTCGGGCGTGATGACATTCATCGTTAACGAAGATGGGGTCGTGTATGAGAAGGATCTCGGCAGGAAGACCGATATTCTCGCCAAAGCTATGAAGGAATACAACCCCAATTCCGGTTGGCAAAAAGCTGAAGAACAGCAGGAAGAAACGGCCAGCGAGCCGAACACCAAGTAAAAGGCATTCTGTCGCAGCATTTCGCCGCTTGTGCCTCGCGTGAACGATGCATCTGCAGCATGTGAGCAAAGCACAATCCCTTACTTGTACTTCCGGCCCGACAGGCAGCCCGACGTTGGTTCAAGCCGTCTTTCTCTCGTCCGCTTCGTGCAGCCAATAAGGCTGCCGGACGTAGTGACGGTAGAGTCGCTTTTCGTAATCACGAGTGATTGGCGTGGACTCGACAAACTCCGGGGCCGCTTTGATCCCTTCCTTGGAAAGGCCGACGAAAACCATGGAATCTATCCAACTTACGCGTTGAATCCACGCCGGTGATACCAGTACCTTCTTGCCCGGCCACCAATTCCGCGTTGCCACCTCAATGTAGCGGATAGCCCATGCCTCATCGTCCATGACAAAACCTTGCACATGGCCGATTTCACCATCAGTCGCCTCAACGTGATACCCCGTGACGACTTCGCCGCTGCGCAAATGCGAATCCTTCGATTCTCTACGGATTCTGTCCGCGAGCGTTTTTTTCGAAGCAGTTGTTGGAACGGCCAAACCCGTGGGATAGTATGCTGGGCCCCACAGAAAGGGACCGCCCCAGTAATTGGGATAGCCGTAATACCCGAAGTATTCGGCCTCGTGCTGCCGGGACACGGGGCGATGCGTGTCGATGTCGGGGCTGTTCTCTACTTGTTTTTTCGTCAACGCCACGTCCAACCGCTTGGCTTGCCAGTCCGTATTGACGACTGAAATTGGAGAGATCAAGACTTGGCGGCCGCCAAGCCAACCGCCGGTTTCGACCGTGAGGTAGCGGATGGCCCATGTCTGGTCGTCGAAATAGAACTGATCTACAGTCCCAATCTCTCCGTCCGTGGCTTGGATTGCAAGACCTTTCAGATGCGTAGCATTCGTTAACATTGTCTTTGCCTCCTGGGCAGTTGTTGACTGCATTTTCGCTATCAATAATCCGCGTATCAGCGGCGCTATTCTTAGAGGAACGCTGGTGCTAAGAGTTGCGGCACTCGTAGCTGCCGCCGACTGGAGTTCATCTTTTCTCACCTATCCTGCGAAGCAAGTTATGGGTTTGCTGGCACACATTCTCCACGGTGAAGCCATAGTGCTGCATCACGACCGGATTTGCCCTCGCACACATAGGACAGCATTGCACTGGCGGCGGTCGGAATCTGCTCGGTTTTGCTCATTGCTGACATCGATCTGCGAATTAGTCTTGAAGACGCGTCACCGTATCGTTGCTGCTTGGTGACAGCTCTCTAGCGATCAAAGAGAAGAGTGAGCATGGATCCGCAGTGATCGTTCCTTGATGGTCACGGACGTGGTCAGTTTGAGATAGTTGAGCTGTCCTCTTGGTTCCCGGCTGGCCCAGTCCGATCGTGCCCCATTTCCAGGAGGTCTTCCTCTCTCTTCTTGAGCAAAATTGCACAGATTCCTCATCACCACGGAAAGATACTGTCTGCAGGACTCCCGCTGTGGTGGCGACTGCGACGCCATCCACTCAGCATGCATCCGCCCAGCGTGCAGTAACCACGCATGGGAGTTATCGGTGTGAGAGAACATCGAGCAGCAATTTGACCTAGCTTCCTGAGCTGGCATTTCCGGGAAGTGTCCGAATGCAGAATAGTTCAACCGCGGGGCATCGGCCCACCAGTCGATGCCTCGCCTGCCGATCATCCTGCTAGAAAACATCGCCTCGAAGGGAACCGAGCAGCATCCCTTGGTGCACCGAGTCGATATTGGTAGACCGGCCATAGCAGAACTTCTCGTATGCATTTTTCATTACCGCACATTGCCGCTACCGACCGGGAGCATCCGCACACCATAAGTCTGAAACTGCGCGACATGAACCAGCTGTTCAATTCGATGGACCCTTCTCCGTTCATTGAAAAGGATCTCGACGACGACGCGGAGGAATTCATCGTAAGCTGGGCCCAAGAATTCTCCCCCAAGGCTCCGCTCAAATTGCGCATCTACTTGGACCTTTGGCCGACCGAAGACCCCAAAGAACTGATCAGAACAGCCGTCCACAACCATTTTGCTCACCGTGCCAAAATCACTGACCTGGAGTTCAAGCGGCTCCTGAGGCAGGGCCGCACCAGTCTTTTCATCGGGCTACTGTTCTTGGCTGCGTGTCTACTCCTCAGCAAGATGCTGTTAGGGCATGAGGCGGGCACTTGGGCTGCCGTCGTGCGGGAGAGCCTCACGATTGCCGGATGGGTCGCCATGTGGCGACCGATGCAGATCTATCTTTACGATTGGTGGCCTCTGCTGCGACGGAGCCGGACCTACGACAAGCTGAGCCACATGCCCGTGGAACTCGTCCAAAAAAGCAAGAGTTGAACAGAAGACATCGCCTTTATCATGAATGGCGTTTGAGACAGTTGGTGGAGACGCCCGCGGCTGTGAACATTTTGTCTTTCTGTTCATTGGTGTCGAGGGACACACGGAGCCAGATTAGAAGCGAGATGGCGCAGTTCTCGCTGCGGCTCCTAAGTACACCTGTCTTTCGCTAAAGAGCTACCACACGAACAAGCGAGCGCCGGAACCGGGGGAGCGGAACCTCCCAGTTTGGACAGAAATATCGTGGGCTGGAGTCGCCTGACTGGCATCCGCGTTCGGAAGCTTCGGCCGCGTGCCACTGATCTCTTCGATCTCTACTGCACCGTGGCGGTTCATAATCTCAGTTGCCGCGTTGGCCTTTTCGCCCGAACTCGTTGCGAAAACCATGACTGCACCGCGTCGTACCCCCTGGACATAAGCTTCCGCATCCGCTTCGATGACTCCGAGCGCCGTGAGATCTCGAATCAAGCCCACTTCAAAATCAGTGTGCGGGGTACTCATGGCTCCGCTACCCGCCATTTCCCGTGGCTCGCTTAACACGCGAACCTCGTTCCGTGGGAAACCGCTGGCTTCGAGATCGCGCACGATTTCGTCGACCGAGCCCGGATTCTCAAACAAACCAACTGCTGTTTTTTTCATATTGTCCTCCACCCATTAAATCTGCAGCACTGGAGACGTTACCCCTCTCTGGTACTGTCTGCAGCATTGCCTTGATTCGGTACGTCGCCATCGCTTCTGCTTTCGTCTTCGCTCGGGGTGGCGCGAATTCTCTGCGCGCTGCCCTTGTCAAGTTGTACCGGAGCCGCTACAAGTTCGCTTGTCGCGGCAGCTAGGCCATCTGGTTGCCGAATAAATTGCTCTCTTGAGCCACCCACCGGGTAACCGCTGTCCTCAAGATCACGAACGAGCTCATCAGCGGAACCTGGATTCTCCGACAGGTCAACTGCGGTTTTTGCCATGTTGTCCTCGATCACTTTAATCTCCAGCCCTAGAGCCTTCACACCTGCGACAATGTGACAATTAGGGGTTCCAGTCCCGAGGCGCCAGTGGTCTGCTTTGAGTGTTCCAAGCATGTACATAAACATGAAATATATGTGCATTACGTGGTATCCTCTTACGGAAGGCGGTACTTTCATGGCTACGGCAAGGAATCGATCGCACAAACACTTTCAGTTGGATACCCTGAAAATCAAGCGCGCCCAAAAAGCTTTGCGAGCGAAAACCGAAACTGAGGCCATCGAGCGTGCGTTGGATTTGGTGATTGCCGAACACGAGAGCAACCGATTGGTTCTTGAAGCCAGTGAGCGTTTCATCAAGAGTGGCATTGACATCAAGGACGTATACGGCACGTTGGGTGGTTAGATGCAGCCCGCCCTTTTCGACTCTTCCATTTACATTACCGCACTGCGGCGAGGAGACAATGCGGTCCTGGCGCTGCGCCGGTTCACCACTGATGCCCCCCTTTGGCTCAGTGCAGTGGTACTCGAAGAACTTTATGCCGGCACAGCCGACCGCGATGGTCAGGTTGTAGAACGCCTAGAGCGAGATTTTGACAGGGCGAAGCGAATCCTGGTTCCGAATCTCAACGACTGGACTCAAGCCGGCAGAGTGCTTGTTCGCTTGGCGGCCAAGTATCATTACGAAAAGATCGGACAGGGACGATTGACCAATGACGCGCTGATCGCGATGAGCGCAGGGCGATTGGGTATCCGAGTGATCACAGCCAACGAACGAGACTTCAGCAGGCTCGCCGAGTTTCGCACTTTCCAGTGGCAAGTGACCGCGCTTTAGCCGCGTCAGGCGTCAGGAATTCTTGCCTGACTGCTCCGCGCCCAATCCGCTGACAACTCCGAGGTAGGCGTTCCCGCGTCGGCGCGCAGGCTTGCTCCTTCACACTCGCGATAATGTGACAACAATGGACTCCGGTCCCGAGCCGCGTGCATGCTGCATCACGCGGAAAACGATTTTGATGGCTTTCAGCCCGATCTCGATACGCTGGACGAGCGTGCGGATTATGTCTCGACGGCGATGCCAGTCAGAATTTGCAACGTGTGGACCGACAGCAGCCGCGAGCTCACGCAGACGTCTCGCCGCAAGTCGCAGGTATTCCAGTTGATCTACATTGCTTGCGTCATCCTTTATCTTGACATCAATCTCGGCAATGCGGCTCTTGGTTCGGGCCATCCGCGAAGTGAACTGATCTTTTTCAATCAGACCTTCCGTGAAACTGTCGATCAGCCGCTCCAACGCGTGCTGTAGCTTTAGACGCTGTTCGGTCGTGAATTTAAGAAATTTTATGGTCTGACCCCAACTGAATTCAGAAGACGTCTAAACAGGTCACAACCTTAAAGAGCCCGCCACATTGCGCTTCTAAATAGCACATTTGGCCACTACTAATATGCAGCTTTGTGAGGCAGATCAGGTGTGAGAACTCGAGGAGGAAGTATTATTTTTTCGTTCTATGCGAGTTGTTGGCCTACGACGTATCGCATTCGTGCAAGAACCGAAGCAGGAATAAGGTTTGGAAACGGACGAGCAACCGGTCGTGTAGCGACGAGGCTTGTCCAGCCTGTGTAACTTTCTGGCTGCTGGCGCATCCCACGTGCGCCGCCCGTGTTTGGGCGCAAATTCCAAACAAAAAAGCAGGAGAATCCATGAGGAAGATGATTTGCAGGTTGATAAAGGAGAAAACCGTGAAAACCAATTTGTGTCGCGTCAGCGGAATGCTGGCAATTATGTTCCTGGCGGTCGTGTCGGCGACTGCGGCTGACCACAAACGCGAGGTGTTCGTGCTGACTAGCACGAATAACGCAAGCGGCAACGATGTGGTCGTGTTCAAGCTGGATACAGCGGGAACGCCTTCGCTATCCTTGGTGGACATGTTGCCGACGGGTGGTAATGGCGGCGCGAGCACGAACGCTGGAGTTCTACAGTTCAGGGACGATCTCGGAGCTGTAGCAAACTACGGATCAAATAGCGTCAGCCAATTGGTGCGGGAGGACGAGTTCATCGGGGTTGGTCGAACGGTAAAGCTGTCGCCTGGCTGCGCGAACCCCGATTCTGTCGCGCTCACCGAGGGCCAGCTCTTCGTGGTCGGCACGAAATGCGCCGAGAGTCATGCGTGGCCATCGGGCGTTGTTGATGGAGCCGTTGTCGCTCTCGCCGACACTTCGGCGGCGCAGATAGCGGTCGGCAAGACCTGGGCGGCTGTCACCCTGACTTCAGGATCCGTCCTTCAACTGCCGCTCACGCAGCAGGGCGCGCTCAGCGGGGCGAGCACCACCATAACGCTTCCCAGCAATGCGAACAGCGTTCCGCTCGGAGCCGCGTTCTGGCGAAACATTCTCGGATTCACTCCGGCCCACAGTGTCGATAGCTTCGCTATTGTGAACGAGAACGGGACTGTTTTCCCGATAGCCGGACCGACACCGTCATACCCCACCAACGCCCCATGCTGGGTGGCTAAGGGGCCAGGGAGCGCGTGGTATACGGGCAATTCCCCCGGGCATGCCATCTCGATATTCTTCAGCGACGGCCAAGGCGGAACATTTTACAAATCCGTGCCCGTGCCGGGCGTAGCGACTGACGTAACCGTTTCTCGTGACCACAAGTGGCTCGCCGTTATTTACACTGCAGCGGACGGCAGCGGTGGGCGCGTCGCCGCCTTTGCTATCGACAGTTACGGCGACCTGTCCCTCGCCGCGACTTCAACCCCGATCGGTGTTGCCGCCTTCAATGGGGTGGCGATCAGCCAGTAATGGTTCTCTTCATTTTTCCCCTCAACCGGCGGGCCTTGCTCGCCGGTTTTTTGGGGTTAGATCAGCGAAAGATTAGGAGGCGATGAAGTTGAATCTCAGCTTTGCGTCATTGCTGTTGCCATCTCTGGGAGCATCGTTAGTAGGCTTTTCAGTAGCCGAAGCCACAACCGGTCTGCGCCACCCGCATTGGGGCGCAACTTCCAACAAAAGTTAGGAGGATTCTATGAGGAAAATGATTTGTAGGCTAATGGGCATGTGTTTCCTGGCAGTATCGCTTGCCGCCTTTGCACAATCCGGCGACACGATGAAACAGGGTGATCAGATGAAACCCGACAACATGAAAGCTGACAACATGTCGAAAAAGGCAATGACCGTTTCAGGCAAGGTCAGCGATGACGGGAAGATGTTCGTGAGCGACAAGGACAACAAGACGTGGACGGTTAGCAATCCAGAAGCCTTAAAGGGTCATGAAGGACATCACGTTACCGTCAAAGCACATGTCGATGCTGCCAAGAACGAGATTCAAGTGTCCTCGGTCAAGATGGCAAAAGGCGAGATGAAGGACAGTATGAAGAACGACAACATGAAGAAAGACGAGATGCAGCACTGATCTCTGAGTGGCCCTTTAGGCTGCCCCTCTGGTTGGGCTACATGAGGGGCAGCAATTAAGCTGTGATCAAGCCTGAGTTGCAGCCCATAATCTCCCGCACCGAGGCGGTCTGCTTTTTCTCCCCCAGTTCACTCTCGCCACTGCGTGAGCAGCGATGGCTGGTATCGATGTGCTTAACCCTCTTTATTCTAGGCTCGGGTCTTCCGAACCGGAGACTTGAGCTTCAGAATCAGCAGAGGCCGAGGGTGAGATGAGACTCGCGCTCAAGTACTTCCTCATACAGCGCACGCAAGGCGCGTAACCTTCTCGGATTGCTTCCCGCGCCGCAATCGTCCGCAATCTCGCTTTGTCGTGAATAAACGGGCATCCAGGCACGTGAAACGTCTTCCCATCGGTTGAAACCAATACCCGCATATCCGGAGGAACGCCGGCTCCAGGTTGGGCATGCTCGGAACGCAGCTCAGGATGGCGAAAGACGGAGGACCTGGCCACCTCGAAGCTGCCGGCGACCAAAACTGCTGCTGCGGCCGCGACCATCCATCCGAGAAAGCCTCTCCTACTGGGAGAAATCTTCTCTTCCAGCCTCCGTTGCAGCCGCTGACTGTATCCCAGCGGCACCTCGACCATCCGCTCGTCTCCGTACAGCTGAACGACGTTGCGCGTGCCGTCAAGCACGGCGGCACAGCGCTTGCAGCCACGGATGTGCTCTTCCAGGGCATGCCGCAGGCCGGGTTCGATATCACCTTCAAGGTAGTTCGAAATCTCGCGCCAGACTTGTTCGCAGTTGACTACCATGGCTTGGTCCCCTTTTCAAAAGACAACTTACTGCTCCAGCTACCGCCGAGCCCCGGCGCCAGCAGGTCGCGCAGCATCAGCCGCGCCCGTAGCAAGCGGGTCTTGACCGATGCGGTTGAGATCCCAAGAACCCTCGCTGTTTCTTCAATACTCAGGTGTTGCATGTCGCGCAGTACAAAGACTTCCCGGTACTTCTCTCCCAGAG
>Ga0208562_1000835_pt1 | contig 13860 bp, 11 predicted proteins | sample June2015DPH_16_1_3_FD_184715 | JGI IMG/M metagenome (GOLD analysis project Ga0208562, IMG submission 184715) | Peatland microbial communities from SPRUCE experiment site at the Marcell Experimental Forest, Minnesota, USA - June2015DPH_16_150... | ecosystem: Environmental > Terrestrial > Soil >... | reverse complement strand
CAGGAGGGTCTGAGTCGGGCCATTCTGGACATATCCTGCTCATGCCCAATGGTACGCCTCGTACCCCTTGCCAAACGCAGGCATTCCCACTGCCCCAGCCGGAGGAACTGTTCGAGCGGGCGCGCGCGCCGAAGGAAGGCTACCAGTGTCGTTGTTGTCCGCTATCGCGTTTCTCGCCGTGACCTACCTGTTGCTGGTACAGGCCGTTAAGTTCTGGTTCTATCGGCGGCACGCGCTACTTTGACACATACGACCGTGCGTTTTAGTGATGGCATGATGCTTCCAGACCCCGTTGCACGGTTGTTGCATGGTAGAGGCATTTGGTAGAGGGATGGTGAGGCTGGACTCTAGCGGATGGCCAGACTACTTTTGGCCGCTCGATGAAGACCCTTGCCCCAATTCCCAAATCACAGGTGTGCCCCTTTCAAGTTTTCAATAAGGGGAAGTGCGGCATGGGTCGGAAGAGCGCAAGAAGGCGCAAGAGTCGTTCAAGCACGACCCGGAAGTACAGGTGCTTATTGCAACGGCGCGGGGCGGGCGGAGGCGTCGGCTTTAGCTGCGACATTCGCAGTTACAGAATCGCCTGGCGCATCAAGTTTTGGCCAGCATGTCTTTTGCTGGGGCATAGCCTCGATCGGCTGCCTTCTGTAGCCATGCTCGAGCAGTCGCAAGATCCTTCGAAACGCCGTAGCCCTGGTAATACATCATGCCAAGGTCCCATTGCGCAACGGGGTCACCCGCCTCAGCCGCTCTTCTATACCACGTCGCTGCTTCCGTGAAATCGCGTATCACTCCCCAACCGTGAAAATAAAGTCCACCGATCATCCATTCTGCCGCCGCAGATCCCTGGTCAGCCGCATTACGGTACCAATGCATAGCTTCGCCGTAGTTTTGGGAAGTGCCTTCCCCATCGCGATACATGGAGCCTAGATTCACTTGAGCTTGCCGATATCCATGTTCAGCTGCCTTTCTCATCCAGTGCATGGCCTCACCGTAGTCCAGCGGAACGCCTTTTGATTGGAGGTAGGCATTAGCCAGATAAACGTGCGCCATTAACCATCCTGCCCTTGCAGCGGCGGACTCCATATCCACACCGCGCTTATACCACCTCTCCGCCTCGCGGGTGTCCTTGGGAACGCCGTTGCCGCCGGCATACATATCACCAATTCGGAAATTTGCGCCCGCTATGGCCCTGGCCTCAGAGCGAAGATCGCTCCACTGACCCAGCAAATCCGGATCCCCGAGGGATGCGACTTTCATGTACCAGCGCAGTGCTTCAGTGGGGCTCTTGTCGACACCGATCCCATGTTCGTGCATTCTCGCAACGTTGTATGTTCCCAACGCGGAGCCCATTTCAGAGGCCTTCAGGTAATGCATATATGCTTCGCTCGGGCTGGGATCACTGATCAAACCACTCTCTGCGAATTGACCCAAATAGTCCTCAGCATACGCATCGCCGAGACGGGCCGCAGCCTGAAGGTATCGCAACCCGTTCGCGAGATCTTGAGCAATATCCAAACCATTTTTCAGCGTCACGCCAAGGTCGCACTCGGCCCGAGCGTAGCCCTGGTGCGCTGCCTTCTCCAGCCACGCCCGTGACCCAGCGGGGTCGCGCGCCACGCCACGTCCATCGAACAGGGCCTCGGCAAATCTCGTCTGCGCCTCTGCGTTACCCATCTCGGCTGCTTTGCGATACAGCTGGGCAGCTTTGGCTTCGTCCCGGTCCACACCGGAACCGAGCCGGTACTTCTCAGCCTGCTGGAGTAGCTCCTTCGCGGCCGTTTGAGGGTGGGTGCGGGGCGTGTTTGCCGACCGGTGCCCGTGAGCACCGACCGCAGGTCCAGTCAGCCTTTCCACTGAGTTGCCATAGACCCGGGCTCGCGAACGGCCAATCTGCAGAATAAGGCTGTCGCTCGCTCCCGCACTTCGAAGCTGCCCCCCGACCACATCGGTCAACGCGAAATCAACTCCGTACTGTTTCACCAGTGCAGCCATGCGTGCGTTCGGCACTCCGGATTTAAGACCGTGTTTTACCTCGGCGGCCGAAAGGGGCCGGGGAGCATTTTGTGCCGTTATCGTCCGACCCGCGGTACTCCCCACCAGGAATAGCAGTATGCAGCCGACTAGTAGCGTCGTAGCGCGCATGTTTACCTCCGAGCTGTGATCTCGTTTTCCGCTTGCATCGCCCGACGGGCGCGCTCCAGGCGGGCTTTAGCAGCGGTGCTATTCCCGTCGACGTGCAAAGCCTGTTTATAGCTAGCAATTGCCGCCGTGTAATTGCCTTTGTCCATCTGTCGGCTGGCCGAATTTACGTAACTCTGTGCGGTACGTGCCGTAGCTCCGCGAGACGCAGATGCCAGTTCCGTCATTCGGCGTGCCGATGTCGACTTCGACCTCAGAATCCTTGAAGACGGTGTAGTACGCGAGCCCCTGCCCGACCTGGACGTGGATCTGCGTTCGCTCTGTACATTTTTGGCCGGCTGGACGGTTCTTTCCATGCTGTTCTCTGACGGCATGGGTCGCGCCGTGCCGGCCGAATCGAGCTGCGTGACCTCCCGGACCGGAATGACCTGGCCATCCCCCTGGATGCCTTCCTGCACCTGCGCCGCCTGCTTATCGAGGGACTGCGGCGCCGCTATCGGCTGCTTCTTCGAGAAGAACCGCTCCTGCTGTCCGCCGCGCATCATCGAGGAGGGGCTCGCCGGGCGATTCGTCGCCGAAAGGGTTCCCCTGGTTGGAACGATGGGCAGATTCCCGGTCATCATGGACCCGTCACGAAAGGCCTCGCGGCTCACCGCTGTCGGCGCAGAGCGTCCGGTGCCGAACTGATCTGTCGGAAGCGTCGAGATCGCCTTGCGGACCCGCACGTCGCTGGCGGCCAGCCGCACATTGGAGAAACGGTTGCCGCTGTGCAGCGGGACGATGCCGTCGAATCCGCGATTGATGTTCGTGATGTTGGTCGCGTCGGTGACATTGACCACATTGAAGTGCGCACCGTACCGTCCGTACCAGGGGTAGAAGTGATCGCCCGGACCGATCGGCAGCCAGCCCACCGATCCGAACCCGAAGCCGACGGAAACTCCCCGGTGGCCGCCGAATCCGAAGAACGACACGTAGGCCGGCGCCCACTCCGGCCGATAGCTGCCATAGCCATCAACCGGTCCCGGCCACCACATCCAGGAACTGCCATAGAGGAACCAGCGGCCGTAGTGGTAGGGTGCCCAGCCCCAAGGTTCGTACGAGACCCACGTCCAGCCCCAGTACGGCTCCCAGACCCAGCGGCCGGCGCGATAGGGAGCCCAGCCCAGGGCGACGGTCGGCGACCACACCTGGCCGTAGTCCGGCACGTTGACCCAGTGTCCGTAGGCATCGAGATCTTCGCTCCCCACGTAGTAGCGGTTGGTGTGGTTCCACGATTGAGCGTTGCGGATCACTCCGTCGCGGTCGTTGTTCCAGGAATCCCAGCTGTCCTCCGAAGGCGCGCCGCCGAGCACGTTTCCCGCGTCGTCGGCGGTGCCACGCACAGTCGCGGCCTGGCCCTTCTCCACGCGGGTGCTGCCCTGGGACGTGGACAGGTCCGCCGCTCCGGTGCGCACTATCACTTGCGTCTCGAAGCCGCTCACCTCGATGCGGTAAGCGCCTTGCTTGGTCGTGGGCCGGATGGCCACATTCGGCGTGTCGATCTCGACTTCGGCCTCGGAATCCTTGAAGACGGTGTAGTATGCGAGCCCCTGTCCGACCTGGACCTGGATCTGCGTCCGCTCTACGGTTGCGATCTTTGCTTGCGCGTTGTTACCGAGACGAAGGATGTTCGCATGGTCGAGTTGCAGCTCGGCCTGGGAACGGTCTCCTGTCGAGATCCTGTCGCCACCGACCAAGGGCTGATTTAGCGCCGCGGCTGCCCAGTCACCCGTGTCGCCGCGCTGCGTCGAAACGTCGCCCTGGATCAGGCTGATGCGTGCCACTCCGGACGAAATGTCCACCTGCGCGCTGGCCAGTACAGTGAAGAAGCCAAGTAAGAAGACCGACAGCAGAAAGTTGCGTTTCATGCCCACCTAACCCGGGGGAACCCTGCCACAGAGGGATTCGCGGATCTATAGCATGCAGGTGCCGTGCCAGACTTGCAGCCCCGCTGCGCCTCGTAACTCCTTTGCTTCCATGAAGCGCACGATGCCGATCATGCGTTCGTGGAGGATGGACTGGCCGACCTCGGCCATGAGTGGTGGTATTCGGCCACCTCGCCGCACTACGTGGCATGCGCCGGGCGAAGCTGGAAGGGCGGCAGATCGGGCGATCAAGACTCGATGTTGACCGTGAGCAAGTTGCCCATGACCGCCGCTCGGGGATGTCACTGACACAGATTGCGAAGAAGCACGGCATCTCACGAGCAACCGTCTGTCGTCTCATGAAAGAAACTACGGGGAATTCCACCCCCGCCTTTCTTGCGTCTGCTGGTGAACTTGCACAGCAAGCCGGGGTGGTGGCGGGCACTTCTCAGTGATGCGGACAAACGGTGCGGAACTAAATCTGACCCATCTGACCGTACTATTCAGAACCTTGTAAAACTCCAGAACATCATTCCCAGATGCAGGTTACGCAGGTTATCTTCTTCGCCTCTTTGGTGTCTACATGAGACCCACAGAGGAGCATTCGTTCTTAGAGGATCGTCAGCAAGCGAACCATGGAGAATGGGATGAACTCGATCTACTACTTCGCAGCGTGGACTGACAGCGGTTTTCTTTTAGGGTGCGACCATGAACACCAAACGGCAACCGAACCTGTAGCGTGTATTTCATACGCAGGCGGCTACGTAATCGCCGTGGAAAACAACGTGCTTCGCGCCCTTACGGACGAGGAGGAAGCTGAATGTCAGTGCGCGCCTCGCCTCGCTCTCAGTTCCAAGGAACCAGAGTTAGCGTACGAGGCCTCCGGCTACGCAGTGATGGTTCGAGTACGGTTCGTCGATGGGTGGGGCTGGGATACGTGGATGCGTTTCGACACCTACGAGCAAGCGGCTGCGCACGCTAGAGAAACCAATAAGATCGTGCCTTTTGGGTCTGTCGAGTGGAATGCATTGCGCCAGAGCCGTGAACCAGTGCTTCCTACTCCAGCGGTCGCGCCACGAGGGAGCCAACCGCTCCGATACGAGGGGGAAACATTGGTCGAGTTCGTGTCACGGCTCGTCCCGTCAGAGCGCGACCAGCACTTTCTGACGGACAGTGAAATCGCATTCTCGGTCGGCAGCGAACCTACCAAACAAGCGGAGACAAAGTCTGAAACATTCGTCGATTGGGTTCTTGAATGGATTAACAAGTGGGAAGTGAAAGAGCTTGAAAGGATTTACGGACAACAGGCGTCAGCACGGATCGAAGCACTGCGCAGGCAGCTGGGGAAGCTGTTAGGGACAAAGTCACAAGCACAATAAGATTAAGGGAAGAGATGAAAGCACATGGACTATGATGTCACGACCGTTACAGTCCGAAACCGCAATACCGACGAGGGGTCCTCGGAAACGTTGTTCGGGGACTCGTCCTTCCGGGAACTAAAGGGGCGTATGTCTTGCCCTACTCCTTCGTCGGGATTTTAAGACGGGAGAGGGGATTGAGAGTTCCGTCTCGCCTCAGGAGCTTCGACGCGCTGACGGTCCGCAAGGGCACCCTCATCTTGACTGTCGTACGCCTCCGTCTTTTCGGCCTAAAACAGTTTGCTGGTTTCTCCTCCAAGGTGTTTGCGAAACTTTCGAGGATTGTGCACAACTCAGGTCTACCGAACGGCTTGAGTAAGATTGGAACATGGGCCAACTCGCCGGGACGAGCCACGTCTTCTTCGCAACTATACGTTGTTGTGATGATCATCTTTTGTGAGGGGTTTCTCTTGCGGATGTCCATTGCAAGCTCGACTCCGTTTAGATCGAGTGAATAGCTCATCATAACCACATCAAACGGACCGCACTTCCTGTACAAACGCAGACCTTCGCTGGCGGTGCTAGCGGTAACAACAGCAAAATCCATTGCCCTTAGCAAGCGAACGAAAAGCCCTAGGACCTGATCGTATTCTTCAATGATCAGAACCGATTTCTGGGAACGAATTCGCCTCCGTGCAGCTTCATACTGTCGCCTAGTCAATTTCTGTTCCTGCATGATCTCACGCGCCGTCGCTCCACCTTCTCGCTGCGCCTGAAGTATGGCAGTAGCCTCTCTGTCCTCCCTGAATTTCCCGAACAGTCGCTCGACTTCGTCTTTTGCGCTGATGCATTGATCGGCTGAAGGGTCGCATGAGGGGGCATTTTCGAGCCGAGAAATTTCATCTCCTTCAGCATTGTGTGTGACATTGTCAGCTTCAAACGCATGTTCGCCTCTGTAGAACTTTTGCCCCGAGCCGTAGCAAATACCCTTCATCGCAAACAGCAGATGACCGAACAAATCAACCGCAGCCATGTTCCACTTCCTGCGACCATCCAATGTCCGAAGTAGCGCTTCCTGAAATAAATCTTCGTCAGTTTTGCCGAAATTTGCGGGGAGACGCTGCACTAGCCGGTAGGCGCACTTCTTAAGGTCTTGCCACTGCGAGAACGACAACATCTCTATTGCGCGAACAATCTCGTCTTTTGTCGCTGGAGATCGCTCTGGTTCCTGTCGCGAATCGCACTTGTTGCACCAATCGGCACATTCCGCCCTGACACAAACCTTCTCCATCTCCAAATTTATGGTCGGCAACCTCTCGCCGTACTTCGTGATGCGAACGCAAAACGCTTCAGGAACGTCTGCTTGAGTTCCGCAACAGTTACAGCAGCTTTGAGCTTCTAGCTTCTGAATCGCGAATTTGCGATCTTCGATCTCGCTTTCCAATAATTCTTTTTCCGCTGCCAACCCCTCGGATTGACCAGTGAGGATGCTCATCAGCCGCAGCTGCCGATCCGTCATTTCGTTTTCTAATTGTTGTTTTGCGTCATGGAAAGAGAAAGAGGAGTCAGCCATTTGTGTTCTCCGCCCGGATGTGAACAGAACCCGGAGCCTGCTAGCACCGACCTCATCGCAGCCTTGCTTTCATGAGCCGGTCTAATCTGAGAATGCTCGTTTGGACTGGGGGCATGTCCAAAAGGTGTGGTCCCACGGTTACGGAGGTAACTTCAGAACCACCGATCCAATATGCACAGCAAGATGGGCGAAGAGTGGGTGGGAATTACTTGAGAATTTTGTTTCGCAGCCACCATCCTAATGCCCAACTTTGAACAAATTCGTACCGGAGTCTTCAAAGTTGTTCCAAACCTTCGAGAATTTCGACATTAGGAAATAAGACAGCGGTGCTCAATCGGAACCGTCAGGAGGACATTGCATGAACAAGGCAATAACTGGAACTCGGCAAAGAGATGGCAACACAGCAGGTCAGTCAAGAACGCCAGAGCGCATTCTCATCGTGGACGACTTAGAACCCGTCCGTGAACTCATCTTTGACATCTTGACGAACGCAGGCTACGAATGCCGAGCGGTCAGTTCCGGTCGTGAGGCGTTGGCTCTACTGAACTCAGGCGAACGATTCGACCTGATGCTGTGCGATCTATTGAACAATCCGCACGGGATCACTTTGCTGGATCGCGCCCAGCAAAACTGTCCGAGAATGCCAGTCATCATATCCACTGCTCCATGTTGCTTGTGCACGGCACGATTCGCTGTCAAAAGCATGGGAGCCAGTGGCATTCTGCTGAAACCGTTTCACGCCAAGGCACTATTGACTACGGTCTGGGGCACACTTGAGGGTCGCTCAATCAGTCGTGCCACCTTTGGAATGGCATAGCAAGTGCGAACGAATCGGTCCCGTATTGAGAGGATTCGGGTTTAAGAGACTCAACGGGCGTTGCTGTGAGGGATTAACCGTTGCATTAGCTCCGAAGAATTCCATCAGGCCCACGAGGCCTTCCGCGCCGCGGGACTTTCTCGGCTCGATCACCAGACTGTACCAGAGGAAAGCGTCTTTGCCTGGCTTGTTTGAAACTGTGGCGGTCTGAGCCCGAGCGAGTGCGTGCCCGGAGATCTCGCCGAGTTTCTTCCAGTGACTTCGATCAGTGCGAAGAAGCAAGAATCGGCTTGAAAATCAAAAGCGGTTCAAAGGACCATAGAGCTTCGCTTGATGCTAAGCGTCGAGAACATGAAAAACCTGACCTGAAGTAACCCCGTCATGGTCACCGCATCAGAGTTACGCGAGGGAATGATTATCCGCATCGAAGGACAGATTTACAAAGTCCTCGAGGTGGAATCCAAGGCCGGAGCTGCCAAGATGGGCGGGGTATACTCATAGACAGGCGGAGGACGAAATGCTACAGATGAAGGCAGTTCGCATGGAGTTTCCGGCCGATGCCAACATCATCGTTGGCCAATCCCACTTCATCAAGACTGTCGAAGACCTCTATGAAGCAGTCGCGACGACCGTGCCTCAAGCCAAGTTTGGTCTGGCCTTCAACGAAAGCTCGGGAGCGTGCCTGACCCGGTCAGAAGGAAATGACCAGACGCTTCGAGATACAGCCGTCCGGAATGCCCAGGCATTGGCCTGCGGTCATACGTTTGTCTTGGTGCTTCAGAATGCATACCCCATCAATGTCCTGAACGCGATCCGCAACGTACCCGAAGTATGTTCTATATTCTGCGCCACGGCCAACCCGGTCGAGATCATCGTTGCTGAGAGTGAACAAGGCCGCGGTGTGCTCGGGGTCATCGATGGTAGCTCACCCAAAGGTGTAGAGAGCGAACCTGATATTGCTTGGCGGCACGATCTCTTGCGCAAGATCGGCTACAAGCGATAGACGACGCAAAGCTACGGCTTCAGAACGCATTCGACGTCGACACAACTTCACTGGGCGAACGATTCTGGCATCCGCTCCCCAGGGGGAGTTCGCGTTCTTTGAAAAATCAAAATTGCAAAACGAACCCGAGAAGCGAAATTGCGGGGGCGGTCCCCGAAGGGTGTCGTCCCGGAGAGTGGAAAAACGGCAGCTTAGGTGCAAGACGCTGTAGCGAGGTGGTCGTCTCGTGGACGACCCCGGTGGAGATTGCGAGCGCCTTGGCACGCTTTGTTCGGGCGGTCCTAACTGGTCTCGACTGGCGAGGAGCCCGGACCCGATGCGCAACTTCGCGCCGTAGCAGGCTGAGCAGATCGGTTCGCTAGTCTCGGGGATGCTTAAGAACGATGGGCGAGCAACCTCGAGTATTTTCGCCCCTCCCGTGTCGGTCCCCAGGACTCCCAGCCGGCTCTTGTACCAGTCGTCTCGGGTTAACGCCGCGCCACACGAAGCACACTTCTTGCCTTCGTAGCGGGCGACGAAATCGTTCAGGTCTTCGGCGAAGATCGACTTGAGACGGCCTTGGGGCAGACCTCGATCGCCAAAGAACTGGAGAACGAGGTCGCCCGTCCGGGGACTCTCGGCGACGCCGGAATGCTCGTGCTGCACGACAAGGCAACACGCTTCCACCTACACTCGTTTACCTAGCACCGCAGAGACACGGGAGCAAACTGACTGGTGGTATAGGTTCGAGAAGAGAGAGGCCGTAACGCTCACTCGTTGTGACTTGCACCGTCGAGAATGCTGCGCGCTAGCCGACTTCTTCACTCCAGTTTTCAAGGGCCTTCTTCACGACAACCATGAACTGGTCGGCCATAGCACCGTCGATAATGCGATGGTCGTAGCCCAGCGTGAGGTGAACCACGGAATGGATGGCGATGGAATCTCCGCCGTCTTTGTCCGTGATCACCATCGGTTGTTTGGTGATACCACCGACACCCATGATGGCCACGTTCGGCTGGTTGATGATGGGCAAGCCGAAGACTGCGCCAAACTGGCCGGGGTTGGTGATGGTGAAGGTCGTACCTTCAACGTCAGCCGGCATGAGCTTTTTCGAACGGGCGCGCTCGCCGAGGTCGGTGATACCGCGCTGCAGTCCGAGGAAGTTGAGTTCGTCGGCGTTCTTGAGAACAGGGACGATGAGTCCCCAATCGAGCGCGACGGCGATGCCAGCGTTGACGTGCTTGTGGTAGCGAACGCTGTCGCCCTCGAGCGAGCTGTTGACGATTGGATATTGCTGCAGGGCGATGATGGCCGCGCGCACGAAGAACGGCATGAAGGTGAGCCGCGTGCCGTAGCGCTGCTCGAAGCCGTTCTTGAGCTTGTTTCGCAAATTGACGATGCGAGTCATATCCACCTCGAACATGCAGTGGACGTGAGCGCTGGTGCGGCGCGATTCGATCATGCGCTGGGCGATGATCTTGCGCATTTGGGACATCGGCACAAGGTCGCCTGGAATGACAGCCGGCGCAGGGGCTGAGGCCTGACGGGATGCGGGGGCCGCGACTGGAACAGATGTCCGGTGCTCGACAAAATCGAGAACATCCTGCTTGGTGACGCGGCCACCTGTACCGGTGCCGCTCACTCTTGCGAGATCCACATTGTGCTCGCGGGCGAGCTTGCGGACAAGCGGGGAAGAGCGGACATCGGAATCTTCTTCGTTCTCGAGAACGCGGGCGGCGGGCGCAGGCGGTGGAGCCGGGGCTTCTGTTCTTACCGGTACCGGTACCGGAGCGGCAGGAGTTGAGGCGGGCGCAGCGGCCTTGGCGGGCGCGGAAGCGGAAACGCCACTGCCGTCGCCGATCACGCCGACTACGGTGTTGACCTGTACGGTGTTGCCTTCGGAAACCTTGATTTCCTGAAGGACTCCGCTGGCGGGCGCGGGGATTTCGGCATCGACCTTGTCGGTGGAAATCTCGAACAGGGGTTCGTCGCGTTGGACCTTGTCGCCGGGCTTTTTCAGCCACTTGGTGATGGTTCCTTCGAAAATTGATTCGCCCATCTGGGGCATTACAACGTCAGTCGACATAGTTCCCTTTCCATGAAGCCCTGCGCAAATGGCGGGGGAAAAGCAAACAGACATTATAGCGAAACCCGGGAGTGACCTCGGGCGCCGAGCGCACGGGCCGGCGTGGGCCCTCACGCTATGAAGAAGCCTCACCCTGGCTTAACGAGGTATGCGATTTCTTGTGGAGCAAACGGCGATGAAGAAAGTTTTGGCGATTATAGTTTTTTGCGTCCCTGCCTTCGGGTAAGCAGCGCACTCGGGTCTTGGGTCGCACTCGGGGTCTGGCACCTACGTTGCCTCCAGCAGCAGCAGTTGTGCAGCGCCTACACGGGCGTCAACGTTATCCCATGGGGAACGGTGCCGGACTGCCGCGTCTCTCGCTAGACATTTATGCGCCCGATTTTTTTTCGATCTTCGCCCAGGCATCTTTCAGCGCCACGGTGCGGTTGAACACAAGACGTCCGGGCCTGGAATCCGGGTCGACACAAAAATACCCAAGGCGTTCGAACTGATACCGACCTTCGATCGGCGCGTTCGCTAACGATGGCTCCAACTTGGCCTGCGCGATCACTTCTAGCGAGTGCGGATGCAAATTCGCAGTAAACTCCTGGCCTTCCTCAACCTGATTCGGGTCTTCCTTGGTAAAGAGCTTGTCGTAGATACGCACTTCGGCATCGATGGCATGCGCGGCTGAGACCCAGTGGATGGTCGACTTCACCTTGCGTCCATCCGGAGCATTGCCGCCGCGCGTGGCCGGGTCGTATGTGCAGTGCACCTCAACCACTTCTCCGCTGTCGTTCTTCACCACCGACTTCGCTGTAATGAAGTAGCCGTAACGCAGCCGCACTTCGCGTCCAGGAGACAGGCGGTAATACTGCTTGGGCGGGTCCTCGCGGAAATCGTCCTGCTCGATGTAGAGGACTTTGGAAAATGGCACTTTGCGTTTCCCGGCGCTTTCGTCCTCGGGATTATTGACCGCGTCGACTTCCTCAACCTGACCTTCCGGGTAGTTATCGATCACAGCCTTCAATGGCCGCAGCACGGCCATTACGCGCGGCGCGCGCTTGTTCAGGTCTTCGCGGACGAAGTGTTCGAGCATGGCAAGTTCCAGCGTGCCGTTCGTCTTCGAAACCCCGATGGCCGCGCAGAAATTGCGGATCGCTTCCGGCGTATAGCCGCGCCGCCGAATACCGGAGAGCGTGGGCATGCGCGGATCGTCCCAACCGGTGACGCGTTTTTCCTGCACCAGGGTGAGCAGCTTGCGCTTGCTGAGCAGCGTGTAGGTAAGGCTGAGGCGATCGAACTCCATTTGCTGGGACGGAAAAATCCCGAGCTGCTGGATGAACCAGTTGTAAAGCGGGCGATGATCTTCGAATTCGAGCGTGCAGATAGAGTGGGTCACGTGTTCGATGGAATCCGACTGGCCGTGCGCGTAGTCGTACATGGGATAGATGCACCACTTGCCGCCGGTGCGGTGATGCTCGGCATGCAGGATGCGGTACATGACCGGATCGCGCATGTTCAGGTTCGGCGACGCCATGTCGATCTTGGCGCGCAGCACGCGCGATCCATCGGGAAACTCGCCTTTGCGCATGCGCTCAAAAAGGTCGCGGTTCTCCTTCACACTGCGGTTGCGATGCGGACTGTCTTTGCCGGGCTCGGTGAGCGTGCCGCGATGCTTGCGAGTTTCTTCCGCACTTAGATCGTCAACGTACGCTTTGCCGTCGTCGATAAGTTTGATCGCCCATTCGTAGATCTGATCGAAGTAGTCGGAAGCATAATGGAGACCGTCCCACTCGAAGCCCAGCCAGCGGACGTCCTTCAGGATGGAATCCACATACTCCTGCTCTTCCTTCTCGGGGTTGGTATCGTCGAAGCGCAGGTTGGTCTTGCCGCCGAACTCGTCGGCTAATCCAAAGTTGAGGCAGATGGACTTGGCGTGGCCGATGTGCAGGTAGCCGTTGGGCTCGGGAGGAAAGCGGGTCTGAATGACGGCATCGCCGTACTTCTTCGTTTTCAGGTCTTCAATAACGATGTCGCGGATGAAGTTCGAGGCGCGAGCCTCGGAAGGCGAGATCGCGCCAGCTTCGCTAGATTTAGATGAAGATGAATTCGTGGCGCTCATGCTCTTAGTATTTCATATGGAAGAGTGGATGCGCCGCTGCTGACTGCTCTCGGTGGAGGGACGGGCGGGGACGCCCGGCGCTCCACCGACATCGTGATAATCTGCGTTGAGAGGCCCCGCGGGCTTCAATCTTCCATGGCAAATTGTGTTCAATGCGGTCGTCAGCTTCCAGCCCTAACCTTCGGGAGGAAGCTTTGCCAGTGGTGCGTGCAGCATGAAGCCGCGCAACGCGGCGAGGATTCCCCCATCCAGCGCGTCGAACCCGCGCCCTGGCTGCGCTCGCAGTCCAGTTCGATGGCGGTCACTCAGGCCATTTTCGGCATCAACGTTGCCGTGTTCGTCGCCATGGCCTTGGCCGGCGTTTCGATGCTCGACAATCCTTCGGGGCAGGACCTCGTGCATTGGGGAGCCAATTTTGGGCCGCTTACCGTCAGTGGCCAGTGGTGGCGGCTGCTGACTTGCGTTTTCATTCACGGCGGCTTGCTGCACATCGCGATCAACATGTGGTGCCTGTGGAATCTCGGCAGACTAGCGGAATCGCTCTACGGCCACTGGACATTTGCCGCAGTGTACCTGATCACTGGATTAGCGGCGAGCCTTGCCAGCCTGATTTGGAATCCCGTCGTCTTGAGTGTCGGCGCTTCCGGAGCGATCTTTGGGATTGCAGGCGCTCTGATCGCATCTTTTTATCTCGGCGAGTTTTCGCTGCCAAGAGCGGCGATGTCGGGCGTGCTGCGAAGTGTGTTGATATTTGCTGGTTACAGCCTTGTGTTTGGAGCCATGTCGCGCAGCACCGATAACGCGGCGCATGTTGGCGGCTTGCTCATGGGACTGCTACTCGGCGCGCTTATCGCCCTCGTCGCTCCGCAACACGATGACGCGGTTCGGCGCGTG
>Ga0208562_1000830_pt1 | contig 13910 bp, 10 predicted proteins | sample June2015DPH_16_1_3_FD_184715 | JGI IMG/M metagenome (GOLD analysis project Ga0208562, IMG submission 184715) | Peatland microbial communities from SPRUCE experiment site at the Marcell Experimental Forest, Minnesota, USA - June2015DPH_16_150... | ecosystem: Environmental > Terrestrial > Soil >... | reverse complement strand
AGACCTCGAGTCCCGAGCTATCGGCCCCATCCCCTGGTGATCTAAAGCAATATAAGGACGCGTTACGGAGGATGCGCTAGGTTATGTTCTCTATAATTTTCACCTGGCTGATCGTTGCGTGGGGCGCGCTGTCCTGCATCTACATGCTGCGTTGCGCCTGGTCTCGCTTTCCCAAGCGCGACGTCGACGTGGATGATGTCATTCCCTTCCTCTACCCGGTGGATATTTCACTGGCCGAGTCACTTCTCGATCCCGCCACGGAATTTGAATTTCGCTGGAAGCTTGGCCCGCCGCAGTTTCGCGAGGCGCAACGGAAACGCATGCGCCTGTTTCTCGAACTGACGCGGCGTATGGCTCACAACTCCAAGGTCCTGGTGGAATACGCCGACTCGGAAAAGAACCGCCAGGATCCTCGCCGGGCCGGCCTGGCTTCCACTCTGCAAGAGAAGGCAATTGAGGTCCGCCTGTATTCGCTGCTGACCGGAATCAAACTCCGCTTTTGGTTGCTGCTGCGCACGGATATCTGGAACGCAAAACCGGTTCTCGCACATCTGCGTACCGCGGGCGAGATCGACGGCCTTCAAACTTACAGTGCTCTAAAAGTGGCGGCCGCCGCGGCTTTTATGCAATTGCCGCCCGACGAACTAGATTCGCTTACGCGAAACCTCTGAGCGGCCTGCCACGGAAGATGCTTTTGCTTTTCCGTGGAACAACCACCCGGCCTGCTTTTCGTTCCACTCCTCGCCCGCAATGCCCAACTCCTGATACGCTTTCTTAGACCCATGGCAAATTGCATTCGATGTGGCCGGCAGCTTCCCGGATTGTCCTTTGGCAAAAAGATCTGCCAGTGGTGCGTGCAGCACGAGGCCTACCAGCGCGGAGAAATCGCCGAGGACGCGCGCCAACCAGTCATGCGCACTCCCTGGGTTCGCCGCGGCGAATCCACCATCGGCCTCACCCAGGTAATCTTCGGCATCAATGTTGCGGTGTTCCTGGGAATGGCTCTCGCCGGTTCCACCGTCATGGATTTCCCTGCTCAAGAGACTCTCCGCTGGGGCGCGAACTGGGGACCACTCACTCTCTCAGGTGAATGGTGGCGCTTGCTCACCTGCGTCTTCGTTCACGGGGGCGTCATTCATATCGCCTTCAATATGTGGTGCCTGTGGAATCTCGGGGGGCTTGCCGAATCGCTCTACGGACGCTGGACCTACGCCGCCATCTATCTCATATGTGGCGTGGGAGCCAGTCTCGCCAGTGTTGCTTGGCATCCCGGCGTGCCCAGCGTCGGCGCTTCGGGAGCCATCTTCGGTCTGGCTGGCGCACTCATCGCCGCATTCAAGTTAGGGGAGTTCTCCGTACCACGCTCCGCGCTCTCCGGCACGCTGCGCAGTCTTGCCATGTTTGTTGTTTACAACCTCATCTTCGGACAGGTAATCGGCACTACTGATAACGCAGCGCACATCGGCGGGCTCATCACCGGATTGATTCTCGGCGGCCTCGTCGCGCTCCTCGCCCCGCAACACGACCACGACCTTCGACGGGTTGCTATTTTTGTCACCGTAACCGTCGTCATCGCAGGTGGCGCAGTCGAACTGGCGCACTATCACGGTTTGCCGTTGCGTCTGGGACGAGCCTCGATCTCGGCCGAGGACAATCAGCCCGGCCGCGCCATCGCTCATCTGGAGAAGATCGTGAAGCAGCGTCCCAATTTTGTTCCTGCACGTTTCGATCTTGCGCAAGCGTATTTCAATCAAGCTGAATACAGCCAGGCAGGAACCGAACTGAAGCACGTCCTCGAACTCGAGCCGCGACACGTCGGTGCCCGCTCTCTGTTAGGGATGGTGTATCTGAACCAGAATCACTCGCAGGACGCGAAGGACACTTTCACGCAGCTAATTACTCAAGACCCCAACAAACGCAGCTAATTACTCAAGACCCCAACAACGCTGAGGCCCACTACGGCCTGGGCATGGCTCTAGCCGCCGAGGACGACCATCAGGCTGCCGTCAAAGAATATAAAACCGCCGCAGGCATCGACCCGAAATCAACCGGCGTCAATTACAACCTCGGCCTCTCCTACGCCAAACTAAACCAATACGATGACGCCATCGCCGCTTACCTCAAAGAGCAGCAGCAAAGCGGCGATTACTACGAACTGGATGCCGCTCTCGCTGACGCCTACCAAGCCAAAGGCTTAACACAAAAAGCCCAGGAAGCCTCAAACAAGGCAGCGCAACTCAAAGCCGCCGCACAATAGATCTATAGATAGCCAGGAACCAAAGCAGGCCCTCTAGTGGTCTGATTTCTATTCGTAACTAGCTCTTGGTCAACTCCCCGACCGCTCGCCACGCCTGGTTGATGGCCTCGTCTGTGTAGGCGTAGGCGCCGGCGTCGGAGTTGGCGATAGTTATTCGGCCGTAGGGCTTGCGGGCGATCTCGCAGGGAGTTTCGCCACCTTCCAGCACAAACTTGTCCCACAGGCTGCTGTACTCGTAAGCGTAGCCGTGGGGCCAGCGGTTCACTGTGATCGCCATGATGTCACGCGCGGGATCGAACCCGCCCGGCCCAAGCGTCCGCGCCAGTTGCTCGCGAATCTTGCGCTCGATGGTTTCAAAAGTCGTGCTGTAGAGTTCGATGCGGCCGAGGCTATGTTGATCTCGCGCCGGGAGCCCCGCGCGGCATGGCGCCTTGCTCATGTGCACCACGAGCGGCTCGTCCTGTGCGCGCGGGCAGCGATACTCCCCAATGCTGACCGGCAGGTCCATGTCAACGTGGGTATGGTAGCCGCCCGGGGCGTAGATCGAATTCGCACCCAGCTTCTGAAACGCAGCCGAGTTACGCAAGAGCACGTTGCTGTACAGCAGCGGGACTTTCTGCGCCGAGGCTAGCGCATCTCTCTGCTTCTGCGGCAGCTCTTCGCAGATGTAAGGGATCACGACATGCCAGCACGCCAGAATGCAGTTCTTTGACTTCGCGGTATACACCTTGCCGCCGCGGGCGTAGGCAATCTCAACGTCGGTCGCCCGCGCCGGATCGCCTGCGTGCTTCACCCGCACCGCCGTGCTGTTCAATCGAATGCGCACGGGCGATGTACGCTCATCCAGTTTCGCGTAGTTGGCTTTGGCGGTAACCACGTCCGTCGCGGAGTTCCCTGGTATGGCCTCCGGGATTAGGTTACGCACGAGCAAGCGCGCGATGCTGGCATTGCCGTCGGGAAAGTGGAAGAAATAGCTCCGTTCGTTGCTCAGTGCCGCCGGTTCAGTACCCATTCCGCTAAAGCCCGGGTATCCCGTCTCCGCTGCATCCAGCGCGGCAATCGCTTCAATCCCGACACCAAACAGAGTTTGAGAAATGGTTTGGTAGAGGCGAATCACGTCTCCGTGCACGCCCGCCAGTTCCGTCAGGAACTGGGCATAGCTGATACGTGCCAGGCGCGCCTTTTTCTGTTCGGCATTGAGTTGCGGAAGATAGTCTTTCTTCTCCCGGCACAAACGGGAGACGTCCTTGCGCGCCAGTTCCGCAATCGGCGCCTCCGCCATGAAGTTCGCCCAAGCATTGGGCCCGGCGACCGCGAGATCGTAGGTCTCGCCACCCGGAAAAGGGCAAGGATCGTCCACCAGCTTTTCGCTACCAAAGGTCTCCTTGTCGAAGAAGATCTTGGGAACTCGACCCATGGAACCGTAGAGATTCCTGTCCAGATATTTTGGGAAGCTGGTTACGTCGATTCCCAATTCCTCAATCACGCTTTTCGCCACTGCGCTGTAAGGTTCTGGGCTTTCGATCGAGTACGTCCCCCCGTAGCCGATTAACGTTCTGTTACTCACGCGAAACTCGTTGCGCTTGGCGTGTCCGCCAAAGTCGTCGTGATTGTCGAGGATGAGGATGCGCGCGTTCGCGCCCGCAGCCTTGCGATAGAAATGCGCGGCGGAGAGTCCGCTGATGCCGCCTCCCACGATGATGAGGTCGTATGTCTCGCCGGTATCTTGCGGCGTGCCAGCTGCGTCCCAGAAGGTGCCGTCGCGCAAAGAGTGCGCCGCATCGAACGATCCGGGATGGCTGCCGCGCAATCCGGTGAGCGCGGGCGGGTAGTAGGCGGGCGACTTCTGGGGATCGCTGTCGTCTGCGGCGAGCAGATGCCACGGCATCAGGGTAGCGCCGGCAGTCACGGCCACGCCGTTGAGGAAGTCACGGCGCGTGATGTTGCGTTTCATTCCCAGTTCGCGGTCGTTGTGGTCGCTCATCAGGTCCCTGAGTTCTCAATCTTCCGGCTGGAACATCCGAGCGGATCTAACCGTCGGCCTTCTTGACGGCCAGTTCCGCGCCCTGGAATCCGATGCGGCTGTGTGTGCCATCGCAAAAAGGTTTGTTGACTGATCCGCCGCAGCGGCAGAGGGAAAAGGCGGGTTTGCCGGTGAGGTCGTACTGGGTGCCGTTGGCGTCGACGAGTTCGACCGAACCCTCGGGCGCCTCCACGCGGAACGGGCCATTGGGACGGACTGTGATCTTTACCTGAGCCATGAGTTTGATTCCTCCAACCTTACGGGTTTCTAGTAAGGCTAAAAAGATACCACCAAGTGGGGGCGTGTGTCGCGGGCGCCGAGCGTGGCGGCGCCGGATGCTGTGAAACCGGTGGTGGCGAGGAGGGCCAGGGCCGAGATTTTCGCGTCGGCGCGGCCGGAAAAATGAAGGTTCAGCTTCAGGCAGCCAGCGATTTGGCGGACACAAGGCCGCGGTAAAGGTCCAAGTAGCCGTCGATCATGCGGTGGGCGGTGAAGCGCTCGCGAGCACGGGCGAATGCGCGGTCGGCGTAGGCCTGGCGTAGAGGACGGTCGGAGTCAAACTGGCGAAGGATGGTGGCCAGGCTGCTGGCGTCGTTAGTCCGGAAGTAAAGGGCGGCATCGCCCCAGACCTCGCGGAAGCTGGGGATGTCATTGGCGACGATGGCGCAACGGGAGAAAGCGGCGTCGAGGGTGGCCATGCCGAGAGGCTCGTAGCGGGGAGTGGCAGCGTAGACGGCGGCGCGGCTATAAAGCGCGCGAAGTTGGGCTTCCGTTTGAGGGCCGCGGATGGCGACGCTGGCCTCGGCAGTAGAGACTTTCACGTCAGCGCGGATGGGAACGCGCGGAACGGGCACGGTCTGTTCCGCGCCTACGATGCAAACCGGAAACGGATGAGCGTGCTGGGTGAGGAGAAAGACCTGCTTGCCGGCATCCACTAAGCGGCCTACAGAAAGAACGGAGTCGTCTTTGCTGATGTACGGATTAAAGAAGATTGGATTGCGTCCGGGGTAGATAACCGCCTCGCGGCGCGGGCACGTGTAGATGGAGCGAAGGGTATCGAGCATCCAGACCGAGGGTGCGACCACGGCATCGGCGGCCGCGATGCCCCGGACGACGGTTTCGCGATACCACTGGAGCCACCGCGTAGGGCGGGGCGTGCATCCTTGCACGGCCTGCGCCCAACTGATGAGATCGCCGTGGACCATGATCACGCGGGGAACATCGACGGCAAGGTTGCCATGGCAGAACTGGTGCAAATGAAGCAGGTCGGGACGAACCTCGTGCACCAGGTTGGCGAGGAATCCCGAGGATTCGGGAAGATCCTGCGGAGCCTCGTCCATCCACTCCAGGCGGAAAGCAGTAGGCCGGTATTCGAGACCGTGAAGCCGATCCATCCAGGCAGTTTGGTCTGGCAGAGGGATCTCGCCGAAGGTGAGCAGCGTGACTCGCACGCCGCGCGTGACCAGTCCGGTGACCAGTTCGCGAGTGTAGGTCCAGGAGCCGGACATTACATCGGCAGTGACGAGAACGTGCAAAGGACCTCCGTGAGCATGCGGAATTCCGCAATGGGTGCGGGATCCAGCTAGTCGCGCTGGCTTATTCTAGTGCGAATGAGCTTGGGGGAGAAAGATTTTTTTCGAGGGCCGCTACGAGCTTCATCCATGTTCCTGTATCTGATCGTTCCCGTATTCGAATCGGGCGACCCAAGTTTTCCGATCAGTTCGCGCCTAGCCGCAACCGCATTTCGCGTGCGAGGTTATCTACGGCGAGAATTTTTTCCGCGGCGGTAGCAGGGACATTGGGAACGGCCATCGCGAGTTCGCGCGGTCTCGTCGACAAGCTCGGTAATGTGAAAGTGAATCTTGCGGACGGCTCCGAAAGCACGCTTGGTAGTATTCGCAGACGAGCCGAGCAAGGCGTCGGCGTGTTTTTCGGCGTGGCGCACGAGCAGGCCCTGAACCAAATCATGCAGGCGCGCGGCCATCTCGCCGTGCTCCTCTCCTCCGATCGTCATCGACAGGATGCGGAGCGTCGATTTCTCGAACAGTATTGTGCGGCAAAGCCATGCGACGGGATAATCGATTGCACCGAACACTATACGAATCTCAGCAGATACGAGCGGGTTTTCTTGAGCGAGCTAGAACTGAACATCTCAAAATCCTATGAGGTCAAGAACTTCCGCCTTATCCCCGGCAAGCTGACGGAAGACATGCCGGTTTTCATAAAGGAGCATGGCGGCAGTCAGCCGATCGATGTTTTCGTTGATGTCCGGCACCAAGAGATCGCCAAGCTGGAAGACCTTGGATATAGTCAACTTCTTTATTCCCTGATTTCGACCTTTTGCCGCGAGTATCTCGGGCCGTCTCTCAAGAAATGGAGCCCGCGGTTCTTTGGTGATGGTGCCCTCAATCTTGAGCTTCTGGCCAAGCGGCGCTCAGAGCTCTGGGTACTGCTGAAGGCTCTCAAGAAATGGAGCCCGCGGTTCTTTGGTGATGGTGCCCTCAATCTTGAGCTTCTGGCCAAGCGGCGCTCAGAGCTCTGGGTACTGCTGAAGGGCGATATCGGCGTAGTGCGGAAAGGTGGCCAGCGCCAAGTTGTGACGCGCTCGGACGTGCGGGTCGTCAACGTCGGAGGTGGCGGGCAGAGCCACCATGAGCAGCAGCCAGGAAGGACTCCTTCGCGCATTCTCCACATCGTTGATGAGCAAGGCGCTACAGGACTTGGCGGTTTCTATATACGCCTCCCGGACACTGCTTTCGGCGCCAATGGCGATCTGCTGCCGCAAGTGGAGTCCAGCAATGCGCGCAGAAGTGATTCAGTTGTGTCGCGGTCTTCGGCAGGAACCAAGTCGCAAAGCCGCAGTATCTGTTGGTTCGCTAAGTCTGGATCCAGCGCCTGTTCGAAAGCGGGATTCATCTCGATAATCACTCCCGCGGGATTACGGCGGGCTGCAGCGATGGGAGCGCAAGATGGAACGAAAACCTGTTGCTGCGTTCTCTGTTACGGAAAGCTCTGACCACGGAAATGTGTTACGGAAAGCTCTGACCACGGAAATGGAGTGGCGGCGCTCATAGTGATACTGTGCGGTGGAAGAAGTGCCGAAAGGAACCCCGAGATGGTCTCCTTGATGCCTCTGTGTTCCCGAAACGGGATTGGCAGTCCCTTGTTTGACTTGCTCCCGGTTTTCGAATCCCACCTTTCGAATCCCACTTTATGAGACCCAATATGACACTGCGAAGGACAGATGTCACTTAGACCGCGAACAAGCCTGTGGAAAACGAGCAAAGAGGTTTTATTTGTTCGGCTTAAAGGACAAGGAATTAACTTTGAAGCGGGGCTGGGGCAGGAGTACTAGCTGACTATTCGCTCGAAGCGCTAGTGTATTGCCGATTGGCAACTGAGTTTGGACCGGTGAGCCTGACGGGAGCAGTCAGCCGGAAAGTCAGACGACGACCCTTTTGGACCCAGAAGCTTCTCGGCCCAGCGTCCGATCCCGCTCCAACGGAATCGGCGCTCGACTGCCATGTTCCTTTGGCAAACAGGCTGGACGTCTGGAGAGCTAGTGCGGCGCCGTCGACAGTGATTGTCTTCAAAATCAGCCGAACAAATCCGGGATCGGGATTGAAACCGGGCCGATCGACAGACAGTTGGGCGGACTCTACACATCCGTTAACCGGCGTACCGCGTTCGACGATCGTATCTCCATCAATGGTTACGGGGCCAGCTACTGATGCTGAAAATGCGTCGCCCGCACGGACTCGCGAGATGGGCAGTGAACTCTCCAAGCGGACTGTGATGAGCGTCCCGGCCGGCAGATTGCGCGTATTCGAATGCGATGCCGCTCGAAAGGGAGTACCGCCGTATTCGAATGCGATGCCGCTCGAAAGGGAGTACCGCTTCCCGCCTTGCGATCCGCCGGTACTGCCGGGTGCGCACTGTCGTCCGTCGCGTGATCAGGATTTTGGTGGAACGGGAGATTCTGCTCTGCGGGTGGAGAAGCTGCGCTGATCTGCGTCTGATTGGGAGCATCAGGACGAGCGCATCCTTGGTTGATGCCTACCCCAAGGCACAGAATGAACCAAGCGTACTTGGACTTGGAGCGACCGCGCCTTCGATGGCTCTCCATGCTAAGTATGATTACTCGATCCTCTGTCGGGGGGTAGTGGCAAGTGAAATACCAGATCAGGATTATAAGAATCAGACAGATACAAATATTGTCAGGTCGGCATTATGTAGAAGTTGCCTTCCATCATGCAAAAAAAATCGCGGAGAGCGTGGGGCTCTCCGCGAAGGCCATCGTCCTAAAACTGCGAGTTAGTTGGAACCGCCGCCGGCGTTGGCGCTCTGGGATTCATTTTCCGGTTGCGCAATTACGCCATCAAAGGGAGTTGCCGCCACGTAGCGCCCGTGCACCACGCTGATGCGGCGTAGGGGATAGCCGGAATCCGGCCCACGCTGCCAGGTGCTGCCGCCGTCAGTGCTCTCGAACACGACGCCGGTCTGGCCACTAGTCGCGAGCAGCCGTCTGCGGCTGCCGTCGTAGGCCACCGACGTAATGTCCTTATCAGGCAAACCTGCCATAACATGGTTCCAGCTCTTGCCGAAATCTGGGCTGTGGAAGGCGCCTTCGCGGGTGGCGACGAAGATCTGACCATCCGGCACCACGGTCACGCTGCGAACGTTAATGGGATACGAAGCCAGCCGCGCGGACTGCCAGGCCGCTCCTGAATCCTGGGAAACCAGGACTGCGGAGCGGGTTGCCGACACCACCAGATCGCCCTGAGCCTGCACCGAAACGAAGTCTTTCTCGCCGGCGACCGGGCCGCCCACCCATACTTTGCCGTGATCTTTGCTGGTGAAGAGTCCGGAAGAAGTTGCCGCGAACCAGCGGGTTGATCCGAGATCAGTATCGTTGACGCGGTCTTCCAACACGGAGTGAGTGCTCGTCGTGGAACTCACGGTCTTTTTCTTGCCGCTCTTCAGCGTGACCGTACGCGAAACTGTCTTTGCGATTACAACATCGTTAATGGGATGCCAGGTCGAACTGCCGGGCACGAGTTCAAATACGCCACGGTTGGTTCCGGCGACCAGCGTTCCGCTGCTGGCTTGCTTCAACGTGAATACATCACGGCCGTCCAGGCCTGAGCTCTTCTGCAGCCAGTTTTGTCCGCCATCGTGAGAGAAAAACACGCCGCCGAACTCGCGGTCGTTTACCAAGCCGATGTAGAGCGTGTTGGGTTCTTTGCTGTCCGCCAGAATGGCGCTCACATAACGATGAGAATATCCATGGTTGGACGGAGTAAATGTTGCTGCGGAGTCGTCGCTGGCGAGCACGCCGCTGCGATCCGTCGCCAGCAATACATGCTGCGAATTGCGCGGATCGATGAGGACATCATTAACCACCACTTCGGGATTGCTCACCCGCTTCCAGTTCTTGCCCTCGTCAACACTCTTCCACAAACCCTCAGTCGTGCCGGCATAAACGATCGCCGGATTGCTGGGATCCTGCTTCAGCACGCGGGTTCGCCGCGCCGTGAAGGGAATGCCCTTGATCTTCTCGAACTGATCGCCACCGCTGACGCTTTTGTAAATGCCGGAGCAGGCGCTGGCGAAGACTTCGGAAGGATTGGCAGAGCTGACGATGATCGAGAAAACGTCAGAGTCATCGACCATCCCTTTGTTGATGTGCTGCCAGTTGGCGCCACCGTCGCTGGTCTTCCACGCCAGGTGCCAGGTTCCGGCGTAGACGACATTGGGATCTTTGGGATCGACGGCGATGGATTCGATGTTCTTGACGATACCGTCGTTGGGGGAAATCCGCTGCCAGGCATTGCCACCATCGGTGCTGCGGTAGACGCCATCGAGCGCACCGGCGACCACAACCTTGCTGTCGGAAGCTGAAACTGCCATGGCGCGTACGGATTTGCCATGCATGGCCGGCAGAACTTCCCAATCCTTGCCGCCATTGTGGGTGCGGAAAACGTCGCCGGCATTCTGATCCTGCACGCTCCAGGCGGAAACGAAAATACTTCTGGAGTTCTGCGGATCGAAGGCGATGTGATCGAGCACATAATCATCGCCGCTGCCAAGTTTGGCAAATCTCGACCAGTTGTGGCCGCTATCGTCGGAGACGAAGATCACGCCCGTGCTGGTGCCCAGGAAGATCCGGTTCGGATTCTGCGGATCATAGGCCAGACTGCGGACATCGCCACCGTCAGGACCCAGAACGGTCCACTGACGGGTCCCCGCAGCAAACGCACATATGGAAGCCAACATCAACACTGTCAGCGACTTAAGCCATGCAGATTTCATAACGATTTTCTCAGCCCCACATTCGAAAGAGTTTAGACGCGACAGCTAGCCTGACAGGCTGAACCACCCCCCGGCAAGTTACTGAAGTCCACGCGAAAAAAGGCCGGTCGCTTTCGCGGACCGGCCCTTTCACTCCGTTTCCGAGGCTACTGCGCTTTCTTGGCAGCCTTCTTGGCCGCCGGCTTGGGATGATCCGGAACTGCCTTAACCTTGGATTCATCCACGGGTTGAGTGCCGGTCGAGTCGAAGGTCGCGCCCGAGGGCACAATCCAGTACTCGGCGGTCTTGGTGCCACCGCTGCCGGTGCGCACTTCGATACGGCTTGGATCAATGTGTTGCTGGGCTTCGCCCTCCGTCAGATAGAACTTGGAATCGACGGCGCGTTCGCCCGCCAGATTCTTGCGCTTCTCAGTTGGCTCAGCGTTGCCCACAATCACCAGCTTGCTATCGGGGTTCTGCTGCAGGTTCTTGCCAGCTTGCTATCGGGGTTCTGCTGCAGGTTCTTGGCTACGTCGTCCAAGATGGCCTTGCAGGTGTTGTCGACGCGCCAGGGCTTCTTCTCGTTGGGGAAGTCACACTGGCTCAGCTTGGCAGCCTGCGGCGGCGGCGGCGGCGGATTTTCCACCGTCGCTTGCGTCGAAGCCTGACCGGTCAACCCGCGCGAGTCGGTGCACGTAGCACTGACCGTGATGGTTCCCGGCGCTGCTCCGCCGGTGGAGAGGGTCGCCGTGTTGCCACTGCCAGAGACCGTTCCGCTGCTGGCTGTCCAGCCCGATACGGTTACAGGAACGCCATCTGGACTGGTGCAACTACAGGTTACCGTCACGCTTGCGCCGGCCTGCACGCTCGACGGACTAGCCGAGCAACTCATGGTCGGCGGATTTTTCGGCGGCAACGGCTTGATGGTGTAGTTCGCCGAGCAGCTCGCCTCATTGTTGGTCTTTGCCTTCGCATCCGTCACGTGAGCCGTGACCGTGTAACTGCCGGGAGCCGCGTTAGCGGTATCGATCTGCGCGGTTGTGTCCTTGCCGGTGACCTGACCTCCGTTACCGGTCCAGGCATACGTGACCGTGTGCTTGGGGTTAAAGTTGCTAGCAGTGACAGTTGCTGTGATGGGCTCACCCACCATGACTTCTGTCGGCTGCACGGAGCAACTCGCTGCCGGCGTTACCGCAGGCGCGCCACCCCAACTGAAAACGAGACCGGTGCGCAAGCGGACACCTTCAAACGAAGGACGCCCCAGGCTGGGAAAATCCGAGGCGGCAAACTCGTTGTAGTTGTGATGCCCCCAGACGTAGTCGGCTTCGAACAGACGAAACGCGAGCCACTTCTTGATCGGCAAATCCATGCCGCCGCCCAGGATAGCTCCGATTCCGTTCTGTGCGTTAAGGCCGCTTACGGACACCCGATTTAAACTTATCAGAGTGTGCAGGAAGTAATTTGCCCCGTCGGTGCGCCAGATGAAACGAGGGCCGATCGATCCGGTCGTCTCGTAATTGGAGCTTCCCCAGTTATGACCGAGGTCTGCCTCAAAACCCCAATGTGGGTCGAAGTTGTAAGTGAGTGCGCTCCCGAATCCGGCAGACATGTCGGGAACATTGAATCCCGTCGGGTTGTTGTAATCACCGAAAGGCGTGGGTACCGTGCCGCCTGGATGCAGCCATTGATATCCCACAAATAAGTCCCACTTTGGATTCGAGTCACTCTGCGCGAACGCGGAGCTCGAGATCAGTGATACGGCGAGGACAATAAACAGGCCGATCACCACACGGCCTTTGCTGAACTTAGAACAAAGTGACATTACTTTCCTCCATATATCGATACGCGGTTCACCTGCACATAGGGTCCGAAGGCCGCGTCAAGAAAAACATTGCAGGAATCAGTAGCTCAAGAAATTGGACCTCTATTTTCGGAACCCGCAATTCTAACCCACGGCAATCTCAAAGCGAAAGGGTGATTTCAACAAATTACCAGTCCTTTGGTGGACTTTACGATTCTCTCTCACTCAGCCTTCGTCTCAAATTGATATGGAATCGAAGCAATTCGGGCGTGGGCCGGTCGAAGAGCCGGCGGGTCGCGGATTTTCCGGACCTTGCTCCACAGGAAGCTAGCCGAGTATGGTTGTAGTCTCGGTGGCTGCGACTGTCAGAGGTTACCTACCGGAGAAGTGGGCAAGAACCAAGGGATGAACCACGAAAGAATACTAATTGTTGAGGACGAAGAGAACGAGCGCACGGGCTTGGCCGAGTTAGTTACGTCTTGGGGCTACCGCACAGAAACCGCTGGCGATGGGCAGGAGGGCCTGCAGAAAGCGACGCAATGGACTCCCTCGATCGTAATTACGGACCTCAAGATGCCACGCATGGGTGGCCTTGAACTTCTGGAACGGCTGGCAGAGCAAACTCAGGCCATGGCCGTAATCCTGGTGACCGCGCAGGGCACAATCGACAGCGCGGTTCAAGCCATGCGCTTGGGGGCCTACGACTACATCACCAAGCCGATCGACACACACCGACTGCGCGCCATGCTGCAGAATGCATCTGCTTTGCTTGGCACGCGCGCCGAACTTGAAAGTGCGCGCCGGAAGTTGCGCGATTCGGGATCCCTGGGCGAACTACGGGGGACGTCGCGCAAAATGCAGGAGATCTTCCGCCTGATCGAACTGGTCGCTCCCAGCACTGCGTCGGTATTAATCACAGGTGCAAGCGGCACCGGCAAAGAACTGGTGGCTCGCACCATCCACCAACTCAGTCCACGCCGGGAGCGGCCTTTTGTCGCCATCAATTGCGCGGCCATTCCGGAAACGCTGATCGAAAGTGAAATCTTCGGTCACGAGAAGGGGGCTTTCACGGGAGCCTTGGAGCGCCGCACGGGATCCTTCGAACTGGCCGAAGGGGGCACGATATTGCTCGACGAAATCGGGGAAATGCCCGTCGGCACACAGGCTAAGTTGCTGCGCGTGCTCGAGGACCATAAGTTACGGCGTCTGGGGAGTAAGGTGGAAACGTCGCTGGATGTTCGCGTACTCGCGGCCACGAACAAGGTTCCGGACGACGCCGTTGCCTCGGGAGAATTGCGCAGTGATCTCTATTACCGGCTGAATGTATTCAACATTCATATGCCTCCGTTGCGTGAACACAAGGAGGATATTGCTGATTTGGTGCAGCTTCTGGTTTCGGAAATGAGCACGAAGCACGACCGCAAAGTTGCCGCCGTCAGCGAAGCGGTGCTGAATTTGTTCAACAACTACACCTGGCCGGGCAATGTCCGTGAGTTGCGCAACACAATCGAGCGGGCCGTAATCGTCTGCGACAGTGG
>Ga0208562_1000806_pt1 | contig 14205 bp, 28 predicted proteins | sample June2015DPH_16_1_3_FD_184715 | JGI IMG/M metagenome (GOLD analysis project Ga0208562, IMG submission 184715) | Peatland microbial communities from SPRUCE experiment site at the Marcell Experimental Forest, Minnesota, USA - June2015DPH_16_150... | ecosystem: Environmental > Terrestrial > Soil >... | reverse complement strand
CCCCTACGGAGTATTCCCACGAATACTCAATGGCAATCGTACCTAGATGCCTGGCCTAGCAGCCTATCCTAGGCCCCACTACGGACCAATCAGGTGGGTATCTGCACCCACTGCCGGCCCTAGGATAGGGCGGTAGGGGCTAGTTCCCGTGCGAGTCTGCGAGCACGAACTAACTATTGTTCTCTTGAGGGGTATCCGCAGGGAGCTGGTGACCTAATAACATCTACCCAATGGCGGATGTCAAGCGTTGGTTGCGAGGGTATTCTTGGGAATACGTTGAAGGATTGACAAATGGGCATTTGAATGGTAATATGATGACCATGATAATCCCTCGATATACAGGGTCACCGCACCCGTTGCCGGTTACTATGCGATCCTCAGATCGCCAGTCTTTATTCGCATTCCCTGACTATCCCATGATTCCCGAGAATAAACGCCATTTCCTCTATTACCTAGAGCAAGTAGCTATTGAGATATTCGATAGCTATGAATGCGAAAGACAATCGTCCTCGTGCAAGCGTGCATTTGATAGGTTTGAGAGTGAGAATGTCCGTAGCAACGCTTCAAAGGGGAAATGATGGCGAAGGCAAAGAAGCGCTCGTGGGGCAAGGCCGCGAGGACCGCGAAGGCCAACCCGAAGAAAGTCAGCTTCGAACAGCAAGTTTGGGACGCGCTGGATCTCGCGCAGAGCCAGGTCAAGCACCTCGTGGACCGAGAGAAGCAGTCGGAGCGTCTCGGCAAGGACATCCTGAACCTCCGGCTCAAGGGCTAGGCATGGCCAGGCGGACACCCGGACACGAGTACCCCAGTACCGACGTACGGGTGCACCGCTTCCCGGAGGATTTCGACGCGCTCTTCCCGCCGCCTCGCGGCCTCGTCGAGCACGAGTGGCCGCCGGATCAGGTCAAGTATGATGATGAGTCCTTTTAAAGATGAGAAAAGAAGGCGGTACGGCTACAAACTCCGTTTCGGAGTAAGCGTTATGGATACCCAAGATGTCACATTGCGAAAGCAACCGAAAACGATTGGTCGAGGGACATTCTTTCGTAGTCTTGAAGGGTCAAGACAATGGGAGTCATGTAAGCGGGCGTTTGAGAGATTTGAGGCTCGTACTCGTTGCATGGATGGAATGATGGAGCAAGGCATTAGCGTTTATTATGGAGTTGGTGCTTAATGACAACCAAAAAACTAGCTCAACTCACGAGCATCAAAGAGGGTATCCTCAAATCCATCGCTCAAGCAAGTCCTGGTCAAAGGCTTATGCGTTTGCAAGTCACGTTGGCAGGCATTGATAAGAGTATTGAAGAGCTCTTGCTTGGGGAGCCTACCCTTGAGACTACTCCAAAGCCCAAATCTCACGCTCAATCGAAATCTGACCGATTGGCGTATCTCAACGCCAGCAAGGTCGGCGTTTCCAATGCCATAGCCAAAGCCGATACCAATGGTAAGCTCACGCAACTCCGCGCGACGCTTGTAGGGATCGATGCGAGCATTGAGAAGCTTTTACTCGAACAGCAACCGACGGATGGTCCTGAGCCGCTTCTACCCCCAACCGAGCATCGTCTCAAATACCCGCAGATGACCAACGACGAATATGCAGCCGCGCAGCGTCGCTTGAGTCATCCGCCAAAGCTTCGTATTCTGACGGAGACTTTCCAGACGAACGAGCGAGGGCAGCGTATTACTCCTCCATTACCTCCCCCCATGCCGAAGTATTGTGCTCCGCATTCAGAGTGGAAGGAAGAATCAGTTTCTCAAGTGGTAGAGAGACCTAAGTCTTCGAAGTTCTGTCGGTTGGTGAGTGGATTGCCACCAATCGAATGATAGAGCCAATGAGCAGGACTTGTGTTATTCCCAGGAATATCTGAGTTATCTATATCAGTATGGCAAACAACCTAGGTACCTTAGGCTCCTTAGACGGCACCAACCGAACGTGTTTGCCATTCTGATAGAATCGATTGGCAACCTCTCTTTCCTCTTGTGTCATTTCGGCGACCAATCTCTTATGCCAGGCATCGGATCGTTGATTGGTCCCCATGCTCTTCACTATGGCATAAAACCCGTCCCACGACACACTAAGGGCCAATTGTTCAGCAGTAGGATCGAGAGATTCAGTCATGATTTCCCCTCGAGAGCAACTACAATCCGAAGGATCAAGTCGTCCATGGCAAGGTCATGGATGACGCGAGCCTGAACTGGCGCATGCTGCTGAGCGTTCTTATGTCTCTCTGCCCATTCTGAAACCGAGGAGAGAACGCGAGAGAGCTTGCTTTCTGTTTTTGCAAGGTCATCTCTCAGATAGCAAACAAGAGGGGTCGCATACGAGTGAGGCGATTTCTGCAAGAACCTATCCGCTTGTTCAATGATATCACCACTCATAGCAATCCCTCTTGGTCTGTTCTAGTGAGAGTAAGCGCGCGAGAGAAAGATAAGAAAGCGGCGGCTGCGAAGCGCAGAGTAAGAGCGATACGGAGTATCGCGCCCCAAGATGGGGACCCCGACTAGCCCACGGCTAGACGCAGGGATGGACTTCTCCGCCGGCTACGGTTTTGCCACATTTCGGACATGGGAACCTAGTTACTTCGTCCACGACGGCGGGATTGCCCACGATGGCATCGATGGGGTTTTCGGGAGCCTTGACAGCGACCTTGGCCGGGTATCCAGCGGTTCGCGCAGCGGCAGTTGTTCGCTTATTGAGGTTCGCAATTCGTTCTCTTGCGGCAACTTCCGCCGGAGGATGTGGAGCATTGGCCGCAGCTTCCGCTTCCTGCTGAGCTTTGATGGAATGTTCAAAGCTCTCCACGAGCTTCGTGTGCTTTTCACAGATGGGAGCCTCCCCACCGGATTTGCAGAGCGCGTAGCCGTATCCGAGCAACTTGTGCGCATCGTTCGTATCGACAGGAGTGTTGTATCGAGTAGCGAAGGGCGTTCGAGCCCACGCTTGACAGAGGAGACAAGTCATGTTTCCGATCCTTCCACCCAATCATTGAGATTGGGATGTTCTTTACGTTGATCTAGAGGAATCTCATTAAGATTGCCATAGAGGTCCGAGCAATCGCCGGAGAGCTGCGAGCAATTGCCGGAGAGGCGCGAGCAATCGCCCGTTAGCTTTGATTTATCCCCCACAAGTTCCTTCGTTATTCTCTTGAGCGGTTTCATATCACCATCCCTTATCTTTGAGTTCCTGGTATCGTTTGTCGAGTTTTTCTTGTTTGGCCAAGAGCGCTTCCCCTCGTGAATCGGTGAATCTGCCACATATACACTTGATCCATCGCGACCCTTGCTTCATGACTCCACGTCCAAAGCAGATTCCGCATGGCTTGAAGAGGCTTTTTTGCTTTCCCATGGGTATTAGTTATCGTGTATTTATCGTGTATTCCCAGGAATAAGACTATGCCCGTCTCGAGTAACTTCCTGTTCTCATCTCGATTTTCTCGAGCAGTCGCTTCCGATGCTCGTCCAGCCGCTTCTTTTCCTCTGAGTTCTGCCATTCGATCTCGATACGGCGTTGCTCGGCTTCTGAGAGTGCAGGGAGCGTATCTTTCGGTATCATGGGCATGCCTTATGAGGGATATTGAGTCTAAACAGCCAAGCAATATCACAATGTAATGACGAGAATTACAATTACTTGGCTGTTTGCACTCAGTATCCTAGAAAAATGTCGGGTGCAGGGCTCTTCACCTCCTGTCGTTTAGTCCGCGCCGGCAACAGCCCCGAACGCGGCCCGACCGTGACTCTCGACTTACGCCGTGGCCGTCGTCTCCGGCGCTTTGCTCGCCTTGATTCTCTGATCGTGGATGGCTGATAGTTGTGCTTCAAATGCCGCGTCCGCCGCGTCGCAAAGCGCGATGATCTTCACCTGCTCGGCGCTCCCACTGTCGAGCGGATACCCCATCTTCTTCGGTCCGATGATCTTTGACCATTCCATGCTGCCACTTTCGAGTACGCCCGATGCCACGATGGTCGCCAGAAGCGTAGCCGTCTCGACTATGCGTTTGCCGGCCTTGTCGGCCGATGGCGCCCCACCGTTGGCCGCTTCCTCCACGGGCGTCAGCATGCGGATGTACCTGGCAACGATCTCGCCTTCCTTCTCGCTCTTGGCCACGTTGGACAAATCCACAAGCTCTGCCGTAGTGAGCTGCTTCATCGCGACGGTATCAGGCATGCCAGGAACCTTGATGCCCTCACGCCAGTGGTCGAGCAGCGGTTTGGGCAGGGTCGAGATGGCTAGGAGCTTGGCCACGTAGCCTTGCGTGATGCCGAGCCGCTTGGCGATGTCCAGCTGATTGATGCCGCCCTTGCTCATCTCGCGGACGACGAGCATCACGTCAGGAGTCTTCAAGTTATTCCGGTTGGTGTTCTCGCGAGCATTCAAGATCCGTGCCTCTAGACCGTTAGGCACGTCCCTCACGACGGCCATGATGGTACCGTCGGCCGTGTTGGCAATCGTGGTCTTGTGCTCCTTCGCTGCCACCTCGAGATGTACCGGCGCATTCAGCGCTTCGGCGGCCTTGTACCTTCGGAAGCCACATGCAAGCTCATGCGTGAAGTTCGGTGGGATTTTCTTGCCGCCGAAGCTCTGCCGATTCTCGGGCACGGGGCGGACGATAACGGGTGTGTCCTGCCCATCGTCCCTCATGCTGAGCATCAGCGCATTGAACCCCGCCCCTTGCGCTCCGTGATTGCCCGTGGTGTCCTGCACCGCGTCGCTCGTGTCCCCCGTGGTATCCGCCATGGTCCGAGCGTTCCACGCGTGGTCGGCGAAAATGTTGGCGATGGGAATGTGCCGGATCACCTCGTTCGGCAAAATCTCCGCCACGGTGCTCTTTCCCTTGGTCTCCTGCTTGTCACTGCTCATCTTAGTACCCTTATCCTTCGACCCCTTGGGGTCTGTCCTTGTATTCATCATGTGTTATCTCACTATCCTATCCATTTGTCAATCCCCTGCGGGGAGGCTGCGATGCTTCGCATCGCGGTTTTTGAGAGTTACTCTGCGCTTTGCGCTACCGCCTCTTTTCTCTTTCTCGCGGGTCGGCGTTGGCTAGCCCTCCAATCCGTCCAGGATATTCTCAAGAATAATGCAGAGTTGGATGAGTTTTCGGTCTGCATTGTCCGTTAGCGTCGGTTTGAGCGAGGTTCGGAGTTCTTCCAGCCGTTTTCGCGCTTTGGAGAGTTGGAACGTGCGAAGGTCCCTTTCGCCAGGTTTGAATTCGATGGGTCCTCTACCTATTGAGTGATTCATACTTAGTCCTTTCTCCACCATTCGGTGTTTCTAACCCGTTTTGCGAGTTTCTTGTGCTCGCTTCTCATGACGATAAGCGCCACGATAATCGCCAGGACGAGCGCGAGCAAACACCCAATCCCCGCTACGGCCCATAGAAAATAGCTTCGGAGGCTTGCAAGCTCCTTCTCTGCCGCGCTGGACGTAGATTTAAGCATCCCCTCTAGCTCGGGCGTGATCCCTTCGATAACCCCAGCCAGCACCATTTCCAGGTGTGGCTCGGCGCTGTCAAGAAGCGCGTCAACCTCCCCTTGCGTCTTAGTGGAAAGCGCTTCGTCCACGGCACCCCGCACGAGCGCTTCGAGCTCGGCCCGGCTGCTAGCGCCTAGGAGTGTGTCCCGTAGGGCGGCCACTTCCTGGGTCAATTTGGCGTCTCCTAGAAGCACGTCGCGCGTAGCCGTAAGCTGCAAACGCATATCGACTAGGAGCGTGTCGACAAGAGCTTGGACCTTACGTTCCGTCTCGGGACTTAGTGTCTCGTCTCGAGCTGCGGTAAGAATCTCAGTCTCCGCGGCTCTGAGTTCGGCGCGCGATGCTTGCGACGTGGCGCCTTGAATGGCGCCTGTAGCGACCGCTTGCCCCGCGTTGGAGAGTATGGGCGAGCAGCCAGTGAGAACGAGACAGAGAACGGCGGTTTTCACGGAATGTTACCGAATTCGGGATTGGTCCACACGACCTTGTCATCTACCTTGACCGCACGCGTCTCGAACGAATTGCCACACCATTGAATAAATCGCTGGATGACTTCGGGCAGGGTCGCCGGCGTGTAGTCGAGAACCGAGCATCCCCGGTCGTAGGTGCCGTCCCATTGCTTGAAAAATCCGCCGGTAAAGCCCTTGTCGCCAAAGTGTTCGAGAGTGAAGTGGGCTTTCCACGTATAGAAATCGATAGGGTAGGAAACATCCTCTTGTTTCCGGTCAAGTTCCCCTTTGAATGCCTTGAGATGATTTAGGATGGTAGCTGATGACATTTGGGTCTGCCTTCCACCTAGATAGAAGCACGAGTCTTTGCCAAACGCCTTGGACTTGTTCGTAGTGATGATTTTCCACACGATGGGACAGAAGGCATCGGCCCAGCGTATGAGCTCGGCCTCGCGCTCGTCCCGCGTAACGACGTCGGGGCAGACATCGGACGAGTAAACGGTGTAGCTTTCGGTGTACGGCATCGATTTCATGACTTGTTACCCCAATTTAGGATTTGCCGCCACTGCCACTCAGCAACGGCGTGGATTACTTCGTCCCGGAGCATAGCTCGAACGAGCGGCGCCAAGTGAGGGGACTTTGCGGCCTTGATGTATAGCTCTACCCGAATGACCGGCGTAGGCGGCGTTGGAGGGATGACGTTCACTTTCGGCCAGTGGCCTCTAGGGCGCGCGTGAGTATCATGTGTACGCCACTAGGAAGTTCGCATGAGCTGTTGCGTCGGATTTCGTCGGCAACGTTGGCCAGGTGTTCGAGGGCTTTAACGTCGCTCGCTAGACGTTCAAGCTCTTCGACGTGATTATTCTTGGGAATACTTGTATCCCCCTGCCACACGTCCACGCTGACTCCGTCAGCGGCGAGTGCGGCGCGCATAGCGATGATGAGCTGACCCATGATGCTGTTAGCATCGATGAAGCCTGCCAGGTTGTCGCAGGCTCGGAGGAACTCGGCGGCTTTGTCGTGCGTGATATGGATGTGGTGCATGGTCTGTTGTCCTTTCCAGGCTGGCGAGCCGCTAGGCTTGGTCCGCCGTTAGCGGTTTACTGCATCGACGTTTTCGAGATGTACCGCGGCGATATGCCGCATGAATCGACCATCGTCACGCGTGGAAATGATGTCTTCGTAGCCCTCGGGCGGCAACGGTTCGTCGACTGGCACGAGGGAGAAAGATGGGCCGTGGGACCTTGACCCTGTTGACTCGCCGGCCACCATACGCCTGTCGCACCACGGTTCCCGCCCTGGGAGTCTTCATGACCGGCTACCTTCCCCTAGCCCGACCTTGGTGAACATGTCTTCTGCCATCGGCACGTAGTCTGCCGAGTGAATAAGCCGACGTGTGGGATGATCGACCGTGTTTAGGAACTTAAGCGCCGCTTCCAGTTCTCGCAATGTCTCAGACCTGAAAATGGCGTTGTCAGCTTCGTCTTCCGGGCTTTTTGCCGGCGAGTGATTGCATACTGTTTGCAGGCGCGTTTGCGCCTGGATGATGTGAGTTCGGAGCGCGATAGCTTCCTGCTCTGTCATGCGGATGATTTTCATTTGGCCGGACTGCCTCCGATAACGATGTTGTCATGAAGAACTTGCAGACAGTCTTTCCACTCAGCAAGTTCAGTGCGGTACCGTTCTAGGTCGGCTTCCGTAGGCTCTTGAACTACGCCGTTGATAGACATTTTGAGTTCTCCACGGGCCCACATGTTGCATGAATGGATCTTCATGCGGATCCACTCTGCGATCCGCGGCATGTTGTCCAAGTGGCTGCCGTAAGTTTCGATGAAAGTGCGGTACTTTTTGGCGCTGCTGTACTCGCTCAAACCTTCCCACCCTACGCGGCCATCGTCAGCCAGGAACATAGCGCCAGCGCCAAACATGTAAGTCGATGCCTTCGGCTTGTTCCACACATCGCCTTTCTTTGGGTTCGTCGTTTGAGTTACGAACCGCGCACCCTTCTTGTCGTGGCTTTCGAGCCAGCAACGCATCTTACACCGGAGACGAAAGCCATACGGGTAGTCGTCCACGACGTAGGCGGTTTCGGCGGAGACGTGACCGTAAAGGGGAGTTTTCATCGTGAGCCCTCGGTATTCTTGGGAATATTTGCGAGCTTGTGTGCGGCATGCGCGCGGCTTACTTCGCTTAGAGCGGCTGACAGCTTGTCGTAGCTGACAGTGGTCCCGTGGTCATTCTCATACCTCGACAATTCTGCTCGGACCGTCGGCCAATTGGGAGCCAAGGTATCGAAGTAGTCTACTTGCGCACCCCTTCCGTCATCGTCTGTAACCCGTACGAGTAGAATCTGATACGCGCGCGGCGATACCAGAACCGACCATCCAGGTTCAGGGTAAAGCGAACGGATGAACCAAGCATCTCGGGTGATGCGCTCATTCGCGCGTTCGAGCACTTCCGTGAGTTCAGCGACAGTGCGCTTTTTCATCGTCCAATCTTCCTTTCCTCTCGCATGCCCTTTTCACACTTGCGAAGAAACTGTTCCGCGTCAAAGCGCCGATTTCCGTTGACGTCGACGTTCTTGGTCTGGCACATGATCGGGTTCCTTTCGAGGCTCGTGCCCTGTCGCTGCCCACCTCCCTCGAGGTGGACAGCAGCCGGGCGGGCGAGCGTCACGCCTCGAGCGTGTCGCGGAGCTCCCGGCGGACGATCTCGCGCCCCTCATCAGTGGGCTCGAAGCCCTGCCGGACAGCCTCGGCTTCGGCGATGGCGAGCTTCGCGTCGATGTCGTCGGCAGTCTCGATGTCCAGCAGCGCGAGCGCGCTCGTCGGCGTCTCGGCCGGGCCGATGACTGCGGTAAAATACATGTCGCCCGCGTCGCCCGTATGCCTTCGTGTGGTGCTGTCGTTCATGGTCTGTCTCCGTTTGCTAGCAGCGTCTGAGAAGAGTCTACGCCCTTTCAGGCACCACACAAGCTCCCCGTACAACTTTTCTCCTACATCGGTCCTTTGGCCGAAATATTCCCAAGAATATTTTGGACCTACACGAGCCTATACGCCTCCCATCCGCTCATCATAGAGACTTAGATCCCCTCCGTCAGGCTGCTCTAGCGCCTCTTCCGTGAGCCGCTTCAGCTCGTTTACTTCCTCACTTACCACGCTCTTGTCGTACGGCGCACTTTCCCCTTGCACTTTGCGCAGCGTCAAGCTACCATCCGGCATTTTTGCATCCCTTTTGGGGCGAGGATTGAAGTGCATTTCGACGGGTCGAAGCTTCCACCGACCGTACTCGACGGATCGCGTATAGCGCCATTCTCCCGGTTTTCCTGCTCGTGTAATGGCGTTCTTCGCACCGATGAATCGGCTCAAGTCCTTGACTTTGACCATATCGTCGCCCGCTTCGTATGCAGCCACGATTTTTTCCCATTGCTCGTACACAACGCCTCGACCGATACCGCGCGCTCGTACCTTTTTGATTTCTTCCTTCGTAGGGTTCAAAGGGAAGTAGATTCCAGGCCGAGCGAGAAAAAGCCCTTTAGGCAATTCCTTTTCTTCCCATCCACCCAATGGCTTGTTCGCGGCTTTGCCATGTTCGTCCACGGCATCGAACGTTCCCGTGTCTCGAGGGGTATCGAGAGTAAGCCTCTCACGGCTCGCAATGCCGTCGGTGGCGACCATGAGCATATTCCTTAGATCCTTGTGCGCGGCCATAGCTCGGAGAATCTGCGCTCGACAGCCGCTCGTGATAAGCCCGGCCCATATCCACGACGTAAACTCGCCCGGTTCTCCGCCGATGAACTGGGCAGTTTTGCCGTAACAGCTATTGGTCCCGAGTTTGATGACTATTCCTGGTCCTTCTTTGCCAATCGCAAGACGGGACTTGTAGAAGATGGGAATGCGCCGAAATACTTGGCAATCGCATTCGCACTCGTACACCCACGCATCCAAGTATTTGGCATTGGGATAGAGTTTCTGCCCTTCGAAGAACTCATCTTGCCAAAGCCAACCGCTATTGCCTGATTCAGGAAACACGATACTGCCAGCTTCCTTGCTATCGCTTAGACGAAACGGAAACGGTCCCCATGTTTTTCGAGGGATGCACGAAGGTGAATGAAGATGGTAATGAATGATGGCTGCTCGAGCCTTGCGTGTTCTACCTTCGTCCGTCGTATGTTCCCATGACCCGTGAACGAGGCAGGGTAGGAATGTAATTTGGTAAGGATATGCACTTGAGATATCGTACGACCAAAGTGGTCCGGCTGCGGCGCCAATCACGGAGTTCTCGAATCGGCCGCCAAAGAAACCGCATGCAATGGCGTGATCTAGCTCTTTAGGCTGTTCTTTCTCTCGAGACGTTTTGATGTGCGATTGGATATCCATCACCTTGAGCATGGCCGATGCACTAGAACCGGCGCCGAAATAGCTCTTAAGCGGGATTCCTGCTTGGATATGGGCATCCGTCACTTTGCGAGCGAGTTCGGCCATGTAGCGGCATTCATCAAGACAATAGGCTTCAATCTCTTTGGAGCTAATGCGGTCGAATTGAGACCGTTTGTCCTTCATTTCGCGCATATTCCTAAGAATACTCTCCCTCTCTTCCTTAGGAATCCCTCGCGGTACTTTCCAATCCTCCAACGCCACTGTGAACTTCCCCTGAAAGAACCTCCATATATCATGAACAATGACGGTCTTCCCCCACTTCACTTCATCCCCTACGTATCCAACGCGAGCCCGAACAGAAAACCGCCCATTGAGGTAATTCAAGCTCCAATCCGGCGCGTCAGGATACTCCCTAGGAGGCCAGTAAATCGGCTCTTGAACCGCTCTATCCTTGTACACCTTTCTCCGAAGTTCTGGCCGAAAGAGCTTGTACAGGCTCAAATCGTCCAAGTCCTCGAGAATCTTTGTCAAATCGTATCCAAATGAATAGGCAAAGTACTTGTCTCTTTTCCCGCCCGATGTAATGAACGTCAAACATTCGTACGTCGTAAGCCGTTTACCATTGGCTGGCTTGACCATTCGCGACGCACCGCGCTCGCTCGCCGTAGCGAGCAGCGTATAAAAATGTTCCCCTGTAATGGGATCGGACTGTCCCTCCCCATCAATGCCGACGAAGACAGCCGCTTTTGAAACCTTAGCGGCCTCTTGTGCTGTCCACCGGGGCAATTCCCCAGTATCTGTCCACCGAGTAGCCTCTTGGAAAGACAACCGTCGACCACGAGAGCTCATATCGAGAATCCATTATCGGTTAACTATCGGGAGGGTCGTTCTATTCTAGTAATCGGTTACGCGCGAGAAAGAGAGAAGAGAGAGGCGGTGCGTAGAGCAGAGTAAAGCATTGCGAAGCAATGCACTTGCGGTGAGCCACGCTCACGCGACGGAGGGGGAGAAGAATAGTTCATAGACTTCCCGGAGCGGTTTATCGAACTGTTCGGACATGGCGGCGACAGCGGCTTCGAAAGAGCGGAACTCGGTATTGTCTCCTGTATAGGCATTGAATAGGGCAGCGCGCATCCATTCTTCGGGAGATGGTGTGTATTCGCCTTTGGCAATGAGGGGGGCAATGCGCTGGGATTCGCTCCCTGCAAAGATGAGGGAGCCGAGGGTCCTCATACGGACTTTGGGGTACTTTCGAACCTTCTCTTTGAGGCTAAGGGCGCCGAATTCGGGTCCTAGACGTTCAACAGGAAGGAATGGCCGAGCGACGAAAGCCTGCTCGCTAGTAGGATCGAGGGGCTTGAGAAATTCGTCTTCGATTTGGCCAACGATGGCTATTTCGCGCGCTTTGCGAGTCTTCCACCCTCGGAGAGCTCGCTGTCGCCGTTCTTCTGCTTCCGCTTGTCTAATAGCGCGATTGTGCGCGCGAGTCTCTGCGGCTCGTTGAGCTCGCTCACTACGGAGTTTGGCTTCTCTCCTAGTTTCTTTCCTAGGAGTTTCGCGCGCAATCTTCCGTTGCTCTCTTTCCCAAAGAGCGTTGGCAGCGCGTTTGCCAGTCTTGCGATCTACGGTATAGACGCGTCCTAGCGAATCTTTTTTTCGCGTATACCGCTTGACAGGCTTCGAAGGGCGTGTTACCTTACCCATTACTCACTGCTACTTGTTGTGTGGTCCTTGGTCGGGTCCCTCAACGTAGAACGCCCGCGAAATAGCTAGTTTCGCGGGCGTTCGCTTGTCGTTTCACGACGGGAAGTGCATTGCATTCGCAATGCTTAACTTTGCGCCGTGCATAGCCACTTTCTTCTCTCTTTCTCGCGCGCTGTCGCTTGCTAGAATAGAAGAATCAGAAGGGAATGTTGTCCGTAGTTTCTCCCGTGGTGAGTTGCGGCACTTCGGGCGCAGCGCCGAGCATGGCTGAGAATCCGAACTTACCGCGGGGAATACCGCCTGGCTTTGCCTGGATCGTGTAGGTCCACATCGTTTGGCCCGCGCCCACATCGATTTTCTTCAAGGGGCTAATGCGAACTTCGTGGACCAAGGCAGCGATGGCCGCGCGCGACAGTGCCGATTCGAGCGCGAATGTGGCGGGAACGAGAACTTCGCTTCCTTGTGGAACAGTCGTGACGTTGCCTTCCCTGTCCTCGGTCTTGACAGGTGCCGTTGTTCGGACGACGAATGCTGACCATTCCCGCCCGCGAATGGCGGGCATGGGAATCTTGTTAATTAAGTATCCAGTGAGCGGCGTATCCTTGCACGTATCGGCCTTGTACATCGTGCGGTCGGTCACGACATCGACGAATCCGTCATCAGCGGGAGTCTTTGCCGTCTCTTGACCTGCTGGTTTGCCTTTATCGGTAGTCATATCCCAAAAATCTCCTTGATTGGACACAATGTCCAATCGAAAGGACATCATATCAAGACTTCCAATGCTTGTCAAGTGCACTTTTTCATGATAGAGTAGGTTTATGTCGTTCGAACTTCGCGGTATCGAAGTCCAAACTCGCATACGATCCCAGCGAAGGGACGATACGCTCGTCTTTGGATTCACGATAGGTCCTCAAGCGGTATCGTGCATTTGCAATCTTCCGAACGACCGCGGAGAATGGGAAAATCAGCCACTGGTGCGGATTAAGGTATCGCTCAAGCCCGAATACGACTGGAAGGCGTTTGCAGAGCAGAAAGTACAGATTCGTTCAACGGCTGAGGGAAGCGCGATCATCTTCGGCTTTCAGTTTCCGCCGATTGCGATCTTCTGTATAGCCAATCTGCCAGAGAAGGAAGGGGAGTTCAAGGATTCGCCGCTCGTGTACGTGAAGCTCAGCATTGCTCCGGACAATGAGTGGAGAATCTTTAGAGAGCATCTTCCGGGAATTGATGGCAGTTCGTTGCGTAGTGGATAGTATTCCTAAGAATAGTATTTGATAATACACCCTAAAGGGCGGTGATAGAATGAATGTTTCGTTACCCATCAAATGCCAGCACTGTGGTTCTCCTCTGCCTGCTGGTATGCATCAGTGCCGTAACCCCAAGTGCAGGCAATACAATTTCGGGGCTACAGCGCAATCGATTGAAGAAAGCACCGTGCTCCTCAGCGATGCCAAACTCGCCAATGTAGAGCGCGTGGTGACTGGACTTGTCGATAAAGTGTTTGGAGGTGGCATTGGCAAAACGACCGTCAACCTTCTAGGGGGGGAGCCAGGTGCAGGGAAGACGACTCTTTGCCTCCAATTGGCCGATATCTTTTGTGCCCGATTCCCCACCAAAGAAGCTCTCTACATCGCCAACGAACAGCATGCGCCCGAGCTCAAAAACACGGCCGAGCGTTTGGAATTGAAGCACAAGGACCGTATCCGTATCGTCAAAGCGATGGGCGGCATTGCGTGCGACATTGGGGAGCTTCTTCTACGGTATCAGCCATGCGTATCCTTTCTCGATTCCGTCACCAAATGGTCGGGAGAAGACATGCGAATTGCCGTGGTCATTTGCCAGCGCCTCAAGGATTATTCGGTGAGACTTGACGCTCCTACGATCGTGGTCAATCAAGTGACCAAAGGCGGTGACCATGCAGGGCTCAATCAACTCCAACATGCGGTCGATATGACGTGCATGTTTGACATCATCTTGGAAGAGGGAGAGACTCTGCGACCCGATACTCCACGAAGATTAATGTCGACGAAGAATCGTTGGGGCCCAGCACCGGAAGAGCAGTATTACCGGATGACCGCCACGGGATTGGTGGAAATATCGATACCCCGATACTCTCTGCGATAAGGTAAGAAAAAAGGAATGATGTCCGGAGATCGGGAGCTTAATGTTTCTCCAGTGTTCAGCCCCTCAGTTCACTGTT
>Ga0208562_1000795_pt1 | contig 14346 bp, 27 predicted proteins | sample June2015DPH_16_1_3_FD_184715 | JGI IMG/M metagenome (GOLD analysis project Ga0208562, IMG submission 184715) | Peatland microbial communities from SPRUCE experiment site at the Marcell Experimental Forest, Minnesota, USA - June2015DPH_16_150... | ecosystem: Environmental > Terrestrial > Soil >... | reverse complement strand
GACCACACGACGAACTCGTCACCGACCACGCCAATCGGGATACACCCAAGCGCCATGATCTCGACGAGAGGAGCCCATGGGTTGTTGGGTATGTCGGCGACCATGTGGGCGGCGTCCCTGGCGGCGGCCCAGGCGGCGGCCCTGGCGGCGGCCCAGGCGGCGTCCCTGGCGGCGGCCCTGGCGGCGGCCCTGGCGGCGGCCCTGGCGGCGGCCCAGGCGGCGGCCCTGGCGGCGGCCCTTAACGATTTATCGCCCGTTTGAAGATATTTTTTTACCACCGCCGGAGCTTCCCAGAGATGGATCACGTTGAAAGCATTCCAGCGGGCGAACGACCAAAGAAGTTCTTCCGCATTGATGGTCGCCAGAATCCGGCGTTGGCTTCCTGCCCATTTGTCACACGGCTCTCCGTGTGAGACAAGTGTCCCCCTCAATTCCACCTTGTGAAGCAAATTGCCCGGAGCGCATTGCAGAGCATCAAAGGGGTGTTCGCTCATGTGTAATCCGCTTTGGCAGGGGACAATCTGTTCTTCGCAGATCAGCCATTCTCCGATTTTGGGGACCGGATCACCCGTGCGTAACATTTTCCCCGTGAAATGGTAGCCTGTCAGAGTTTTCATTTATCCTTTCAGGGTTTCAAGGTGGATCGGCTCGGTGTGAGAGTCGGGCATGATGGTTTCGATTTTTTTGCAGCGCGCCAGAATGCCGCTCAAGCACTGTTCTTTGTGCGCCGGGCAAATACTGTGAGAGATTTGCGCCTTGCCGCGCAGATCAGGAAACAGATCAAATATTTTCTCGCCGGGATAACACCAGGCGCAAACCTTGATCCAGCCCGGATAACCGTCAATTACTTCGTATGGTTCACTGTTCATGGAACACTCTTTAGCTTGCGCCGTGCCAACGTGCGCGGCCGCGCAGATCAGGAAACAGATCAAATATTTTCTCGCCGGGATAACACCAGGCGCAAACCTTGATCCAGCCCGGATAACCGTCAATTAGTTCGTATGGTTCACTGTTCATGGAACACTCTTTAGCTTGCGCCGTGCCAACGTGCGCGGGCGGCTTTTTGTGCCTGTTTCCGCGTGCGCGCCTTGGTTGGTCCCGTAGCCTTTCCGCCAAGGTGTCCTATGACGTGACACCATGAGACACCGCGCCGCCTACAATGTGGACATTTCACGCCGCGCAATATACGCAAGCGGCTTGTGCATGTCAACCTAAAAAGCGGACCGGCCAGATCACGCGATCTGGCCGGTTGATGCAGTAACACTGCCGTTATTCCCCGCCACGGGCACGGGCGGTTGGAAAAAACGCTCTAAAACCCGTTTCCAGCCATTCTGTGGGGCCGGGGGTGTCCAGATGGTGGGGGCGAAACAAGCGCCGGGACGGGCACGGGCGGCGCAGCGGTGGCCGCCTGCGGCGCGTCTGAGCTTGTCGTGTTGTCCGCTGTTTCGTTATTGCCGGCAAGTTTGGCGGCCTTGGCTGCGTCTATGATTTGTAGGTAAACCGGCTCAAGCTTAAAGGCGAGATCGGCGTAGCGGCTCGCAACAGTCCCGTTGCCATCGGGCATGGCGGTTTGATCCGCAGCAAGCTCTTTTGCGGACTGTCCGACAAAAGCCAGTATCGCCAAGCCGCGGTTGAAATTTAGAATTTGGTTTGGGTTCATATTACGTCGGGGAGCTTGCGCTTTTTAAGCTTTCAGCAACGGCCCCCACTGATCCGTTGGTCTGGCCGGCACTCAACGCGGCGGCGGTCAGTGCGGCATTGTCGGTATGCTGGACAATCGCGGCGGACAAAGCAGCGGCGGCTCCGCCGGACGCATTGGCTTGCGCGTTTTTCTTTTGCGCGATGTAGCCGGCAACCAGCGCGGCAAGGGTGGCCACGGCGGTTGCAGCCGTGCCCCAAGGCGCGGGAATGAGCGGCGCGGCGGCGTTCACATACGTTACGCCCTGCATGGTGGCCGTGTTCGGAGCGTAATAGTTTGTGATCGCGGGCGCGCCTGTGGCCGGGTTCGCGGGCGTAACGGTTGGCTCTGCCAACTTGGTTGCGCAACCGCTGAGAGAGATCGCCGCCACAAGGGACAGCGCCAGTTTGAGGGAATTTTTAATTTTCATTTTCTCGCAATTTGCAGTTTGTTCGCGTGCATTTGTTGCGGCTCTGTTCGTCCGTCAACTCTTTTGCGCGCAGTTCACCGCGCAACTTAACCCATTCCCGAACGGCGCGCAAGCTCATATATGCGGCGGTGGCCGCCGCTGCCAGGGCGCCGGCGATGGTGGACCAATGGTCAACTACCACCGCGCCGATCAATCCAGCGCCGCCGAGCACGGAATGAAGGTCCAAGCCAATTCTTTTCATCTCAAAAGCCATGCGAGCCAAATAAACAATTCCACTGCGAGGCCGGCCAGAAGCCAGACAATGGCCTTCACTTAACCTCGTAACTTATGGTCCGACCGCCGCGCGGACCGGGTTTGCGCACAACCGCCACGCGAAACAGCTTGCCGTTTTTTGCGCGATGCTCGCGCCAGCGGAGAACTCCGCCGCGCGCGGTAATTTGTTTATCAATAGGCGTTGGCATGTCAGTTTGACAGCGTGCGGGTGATCTGGCGTTGGTAAATAAAGTTGCCTTGAAAAGTGCCGTTGGGCAGGGCAAAGGGCGTTGTGAGTACAAGCGCAAAAGCCGCCGTCTGAATTCCGCTGGAAAAATCGCCGAAATAAATGGCCTTGACGGTTTCTCCGGCAGTGTTGAACGCGAAGGAAATGGTCGTTTGCGCCACGCCGACGGGCAAGGTGGCGTTGGTGTAAGCCGCGCCGACCGATGAGCCGTAAGTGATCGCTTCCAGCGTGCCCTGCACCTGCGCAATGTTCGCATTGAGCGTTGGGGTGACGCCGGTAAAAAGTCCGAGTTGCGGCGGTCCATCGTCCATGATTTGACGATGATAATTGGTCTGGTAGTTGACCGCGCCGCCGGTTGTGTTGACCGTCCAGCAGTCCCAAAAGTTAAACATGACTTGCCCGGTAGTGTTAATCCCGGTGCCCACATTGCCAAGCGCCGTTGGAACATTCGGCGACACGGTGAAAGTGATTGCGATCTGCACGACGTAATATTCCGTGATTGCGATGGTGTCTGGCGAGCCGAGCACCAAGCGCCCGCTGCAGGTGGCATCGTTGCTCGTGTTGCCGCTGTAACCGATCTCGGAAACGGAATAAGGGGCGGCTTGGACCGGGAAGCGATAGGTCCGCTGCAAAGTGATCTGTGTTGATGTGCCGCCGCCGGGGAAGCTTGTGCCGCACGCGCCAGGTGACGTGACGTAGGTATTGCTCACGCAACCGCCCGTGAGCGCTGTTAGCGGCGTCGTAAGCCCGGTCTGGCCAACATTCCACACCGTGCCCGCCGTCGGCGTGCCTACGGTCATGCCGGCGCCGAGGACGGTGCAGGACAGACCGCCGCCGGCAACCGTGGCGATGTATTGCTCCGCGCCGCCGGTCCCGACTCCGTACTTGAAAAGCTGCCCAACCATTGCGCCAGTGAAAAATCCAGCGGACGCGGTGATCGTGTTACCGGCTTGAGTAAAAAGCGTTGTGTTTCCGGGAATGGAATTGGCGGCGGCGGATGAGCCGATTTTGCAGGCCGTGAAAACCGTGGCGAAGTTGAGCGCGCCCGTGGCGAGATTGGTCAGCGCCGAATCAAAAACGAGATTCTCGCGCGCCTTGCGTTGGCGAAGCACAAGGCCGGTTTCCGCGTCGTGAATGGCGGAGCGGATGAGAACTTTGATTCCGGTTTTCATTGCCAGTAGATTTTGAGCGCAAAATTGTTGAGTGTGGTCGGAGCTTTTAAGCCGCCGTTCCAATCAATTCGCATGTTGGTGCCGCCGTCTCCGGTATAATTGACGTATATTTTTGTCGCGTCCGCGCCGATGGAAAAGTCAAACTGGAGATTAATTGCATCGAACCAGCAATAGCTTTTGATTTCCTGACCGGCAACCATTCCCGTGCCGGCGTCATTGGTTGTGCAAAGCAGGCGCAAGTCCATCATGGCGGGCGCGGCGGCAAGCCCGTGCGCGAAGTTCACGTTGAGCGGCGTCCCGTCCGTAAGCGCGTATTGGGTGGAATTCATAACGGTTGCGGATGCAATTGTGCAAAACGTGTTCGCCGAGTCAAGCTCATTCTCGCCCGTTTGGGTGAAGATAAACGCCGACACGATAGAACAAAGACAAATGGCGCTGTCGAGTGCGTTTCGTTGGAAACTGGTGCTGGTGTTTGTGGCGCTAATAATGGACGCCAGGGTTCCGGCTTCATCGAACTGTGCTTCTGTGTGAGGCGCGATGTAGAGGGCGGAAACGATGGACGCTGAGGCGCTGGCGGAATCCGCCACGGCGTCAAACTGGTTTTGCTGGACGGTCGCGGAAATGATGGACGCAACCGATCCAATGTCCTGTCCGGAGCCCGGCTCAGAGACAAAACGATAGAGCACATGCCCGCCGATATAAAAAATCGGAGTCGGGCAAAGTTGGATGTTAAGCGTGTCCACATGTGGTCACTGCCAATAGATTTTCAAGGAAAAGTTTGTCAGGCTGGTAACAATGACTTCGCTGCCGCCGCTGACAACGTGGATCGGGGAGCCGCCGTTAAAATCGGCGTAAATGTTGGCTGCGTCGGATTTGATTGCGAAGGGACAAACAGCGCTTGCCGGGTTAAAAAAGAATTCCACGCCGATTTCCTCACCCGGAGAAAAGCCGCCGTCAATGGCGGTGCAGAGCAACACGGCGCGCGGAATGGGCACGCCCGCCAAGCCGTGCGGAAAGTTTACGCTCAACGGCACGCCGTTGGTTAAAGGGTATGCGGTGGAGTTCATGGCAAAAGCGGAAACCAGAGACGCGGCCAGGGACGCCAGATCGCCGGCAAAGCGGAAGCCGGCATGTCCACCAACGTAGAACTGCGGCGTCGGGCAAAGCTGGATGTTAAGATTGTCCACATTAGGCCGGAACGGAAAGATAAACGTCCGAGACTAGCGCGTTGAGCGTGCCGGCGCTGGACACGATGGTGTAAGCGCCCTGGATCGCAAGGCCGATTTCGGTTGCCGGCTGCACGGCGAAGATCGCGCCTGTGTTGAACGTCGTGTTGCCGTTTTTCTGAACAAGAATCACAACGCCGGAGTCCAAATTGGAAATGAGAATCTGCACGCGTGTAATGGCCTGCCAGCGGTTGCCGTTCGCGTCGAAGAAAAAGTTGCCTGAAATATCGTCCGCGTTGATGAAAGCGGCGGGGTGGTGTGACGGGTCCGTATAGATCGGCCTGACCACGTTGACGAAACTCTGGCCGATGGGAATATTTCGCTTGTCAATGAAACTCGCATCGCCAACCCAAATTGAGCATGTGACATCAAAGCCGTTTTTGTTGAGGACTTCGACAAGGTTAAACTCCGCGTTTTCAAATCCGGTACCCGTCGTGTAGGAATTGTAAATGTTGATCCCGCCCGGCCCGCGCGCACGCATGTCAAGCGAGCCCGTGGCGGCGAGAATGTAACAGTTTGTCCCGCGTTGGTGCAGCGGCACGGTTGCGCCCGCCGGGATTACTTGAGTGAAAAGCTGCCCCTTGGGGGAAGTCGCGGCCAATGGTGTGTTAGCTACTCCCATATTAAGCTGATCCAGTGTCATCGCCGCCGAACAGTCCACCGATGTCACCAATCAGAGAGTTGAGGTTTACGTTGCCGCTGATTCCAAGTCCGCCGAGCACGCCGCCCACGCTGGCGTAGTTGGTGCTCGAAGCTTGGCGGTAATGTTGGTAAACCAAGTATCCGGCCAAGGCAAGGCCGGCCACGACGACGATGGTTCCTAAGGTTTCTTTGCTCATATTAATTATTTCCTTCCCACCAGTTGTAAACGGCAGTGAACACCGTCTCGCCGCCGGGCACAAGCGCGGCGAGTCCGCCGACTGCCCCCAAAACGTCCCCACCGTATTGTTGGGCCGGGCTTGGATTTTGCGCCTGCTGTTGGCGCTGGTAAAAATAGTAACTCACGGCCACGACGACCAGGCCGAGCGCAACCAACTTGACGTGTTTTTTATCCATCGGCTTGAATTGCGAAAATGATGAGTGCGAGCGCGCCGCCAATGGCGATGATGGTCAAGCCACTGTTGAGTCCTTGGCCCGCGCCGGGTCCGGCGGTCTCGCCAAGGTACATTGCGCCCACAACGCCGGCTGTGCCGATCCAAAAAATTGGTTTGCGGACAATTTTGTTCATACTTTCACGCCGCTTTTGTGCAGAGCGTAAATTACAATGCCAACGCCGGTTGCCACGCCGACGATGGTGATCCCTTTGTTGAGTCCCTGCCCGGCTTGATCGCCCATTGACGTGCCGAAAGCGGCGGTCCCGGCGATCACCGCCAGAATTCCGCCGCCGACCAGAATGGGAACAAGAAAAGGCATTTTATTTTTTGCTCAAATAAACCACGGCGATGATACCAGCGACAACCGCCACGCCAAGCAGAATTTGGTTGCTGGTCAGGCCCGGACTGGCGATCCCGCCGGATGTTGTCCCGTTGGGCGTCGTAATGTAAATGGGCGATCCGCCACTGCCAGCGGTGGAGGCTGGCAGCGCTGTCCCGGCCACAAGGTTTGCCGCTCCCGCGTAGGCTCCGGCGATTGCGTTGGTGACGATTGAGCCGAGGCCGGCGATGGAATCGAGCGCGTGCGTGTTGACATCGCTCGCGGCGGCCAGCGCTGCGTTTTGCTCCTCTACTCCGGCATTTAGCGCGGCGGTCGTAACTGCCAGATCGGAGCTTGTGACGTTGATCGTGCTATTCGCGCCCGCCGTCACGTCCGGCGAGTTAGTGCGCGTAATGACGCTGGAGCTTGTTGAGAGCCTTCCGCCCGCGCCGACGGCAATGCCGCCGGCTTCCGCAACCGCCTCCTGGTTGTTCGTGTTGGTGGTTGTGGTTGTGGCAAGGCTGCCACCCGCGCCGACGGCCACGCCGCCAGCGCCGGCTACGGTCTGCTGGTTTGTGGTAGTCGTTTTATTGACCGTCTTTGTTGTGGGCGAAAAAGTCGCGTTCGCGCCCGCGCCGACGGCTATTCCGCCGTTATCGGCGGCGGCTTGCTCATTTGTCGCGCTTTGCTCCGTGCCGGACGAACTGCTTGAAGGTCCAGAAAAGAAGCGTGTGGCAGATAGCGCGTCCAAACCGGTAGCCATGACTCCGAAGCGGTCGCGCGGATCGCCGCACGCTCCCGAAAATCTTGCTTCCGAAAATCTTTTTTGCACAAGGCTCATAGGCTCATATTTTCTTTGTCAGCAAAACGCCGCTGATTGCGTAACCGTGGCCGAGCGCCTGGTTGAGCAAGCCGGGACGGAGTGTTTCAAAGGTGATCCCGTGACAGCCGAATTTCCGCGCAATGATTTCCGCGCCGTAATCCCAAAGCGCCGGATTTTGTTTGGCCGCGCCAATAACAACGGATGCGTTGATGTGCAGATGCTTTTGATCGTTGACGTGGAAAAAGTAACGGTAGGTCGGAATTCCGTCCAGCGCCACGTCGAAGGTTTTATAAAAACCTTTTTCGACTCCGAAGGTGAGCCAATCGTTATTAACGCAGCCGCCGGGTACGGGTAAATGACTGGCTGCGTCTCTGGCGGTGTCAGAGCTTGCCGCCGCGATTGAAACAATCTGCTCATCTGTCAGCTTTTTGTAAAATCTTGTTCGCCGCTTCAAGGCTTGATGTTGTTCGAGCTTCGCACGGCCAATGTCGGCGGAGACGCCGCGCGGCGCGAACTGTTAAGGCCGGTCGAGCCGGCGTTGTGAGATTGCGGGACAGAAGTTCCGCGCGTGCTTACGGCCAGCGTGCGCTGGTACTGCGTCGGCTTGGGGTGGAGTTGGTTTACGGTCATCATAATTTTATTTTTTCCAAAAATACCAGATCGCGCCGGCTGCGATTGCAGCGGCTGCGATGAGCAACACCGGCGAAGCTGTCAGCGAAGATAGTGTGGGCGGGATCAGCCCGGCATTGGAGGCGTAGGGGTTGGCGTCCGCGGCACTGCCCTTTCCGCTGGCGGCGGCGGACGCGGACGTTGTGGCGGATTGCGACTGCTCGTTTGCGCCGAAAGTGCCATCACCGAAAGTAATTTCGGCGTAGTTCGCAAACGGACCGCCGCTCTGAGCCGAACTGCTGTTCGATCCAGCGATTCCTAACCCGAGATCGAGTGGTACAGACATTTTTTACAATTAAAACGGCGCGCCGGGATTTTTTGTCCGGGCGCGCCAGTGTTCGCGCTAACGCGCAATCGAAAACTATTCGTAGCGGGACTGTACCCGCTCTTGCAAAATGGTCAGCACTTCCTGAATCGTGCTGGTGATAGAAATTTTCAACTCACTGCCGATTTTCAGCGCCGACTGGATGCGTTGCGTTTTGTCCGCCACGTAAGCGTAGCCAAAAATCGCCGTGTTGAAACCGTAGCTGATGAGCATCTCGCGCAACTGGTCCACCTGTCCGGCGGCAGGACCGATATTGCCCTGCTCGTAAATCTGGTTGTCGGCTTTGACAATGATGCTTGTGAGCGTGTTGGCCGTGCCGGGAATGAAAAACAGGCGCAAGATCGGCCAATCAATCGGCGGAGTTCCGCCGGGCAGGATGGTCTGACCGCCACTCAACTGCGGCGTGAAAATGTGTCGCGCGATAATGTGCAGCATGGGCGCGGGCGCGTTGCCGGCGGCAATTGCGGCCTGGTAAGTCGGCGAGTCGATTTCGCCCTGAACGGTGTTGCGAATATAATCATACTCGTAAACTCCGGTGACATTCGGGAGCGTGAAGCCGGGGTTGATCGAAAGCTTCATGCTGAAAGTTTTTTGCCCGGCCATGTCCCAAGACGTAATTTCCGGCCAGCGATTCAGATTCCGCCACGGTTCCGTGAAGAAAATCGGAAGTTGGCCGTAGGAGATCGGCTCAAAGTTGAACAGCGCGCGTTGAAGTTCAAGCTGCGCGGTTGTGTCCACGATGGGCGAGCCGTTGACGGCCAGTTGGATCGCGCCAATCAGCCGCGCCGGATCAATCAGCGTCGGCGTGCCGGTCAGTGTAACGGCAATCGCCGTCACCGCGCCCGCCGCTGCTGTGACCGTGCCCACAAAACCCGCGCCGGTTGCGTCAGTGAAGGTCATGGTGTCAGCCGTAACCCAACCCGTGCCAGCATGTCCTGCCGTCGGCGTGATCGCCGTGACAATGCCGAAAGTATTTACCACAACGTCAACCTGCAAGGCCGCGCCGGAAGTACTGGAAATTTTTGTGGCGGTCAAACCAAGCCCGCCGGTGTAGTTGACGGCCTGACAGTTGACCAAAATGCGGTGGAAACGCCGATCACAGTCAAAGTTGACCAGCGGCGTGCCGCCTTGAGGCGTCAGACCGGACATGCCTGGCAGATAGTCAATCAGCCGGCCATAGTTCGCATTGATGTTTCGGGAAATTCGAGAGACTGTAGCGGTTTTTGCCATAAAAAGATAGAGTTGGCTTTGGTTGGTTTGGAAAAATCAGGAAGCAGCGGAAAGGCCGGATTGGTAAAGCTGGCCGGGAATCGCGCTATACGGCGCGAGCGATCCGCAAAAGTAAAAGCCAATGGCAACGCCGGCCAAAAGCGAAAGGGCCATCCAGTGTTTAGAAGTCATACGGTCCATCCTTTCTGATCGGAGAAACCGCGCGCCCAACAACCGACGGCAATGCCGCCGGCCACAAGAAGCGCCATGTAAATGTAATGTTTTGTGCTCATATTGGGGAGTTTATACGGCGGCGGTGTTGATCTGAGCCTGCCCGCGAATTGTGATGTAGTGAGCGGCCACTGCTCCGAGAACCAGACCAACGATGAGCCAGACGTATTTTTCGTTCACGCCGCGACTTTCAGCGAGAACTGGAAAAAATACAAGACAGGTCTTTTACGCGCGCGGTTTCACTCGGGCAAGAATGCGGGCGAGTTTACAACCGGCGGCGGCGGTGGTTTCCGTCCCGGTTTTACGGCGGATCGCCGTCAAGTGTCCCTCAATTGTTCGTGGCGAACACTTCAACCTCTCCGCCATCGCCTTGACGTACAGGCCGCATGAGACAAGCACGGCAACGTCCGCTTGGCGCGGAGTGAATTTGAACTTTTTCAAGGCGCGACTCATGTTGGGGGAATGATAAGCGAAAAGGGTTGGTTGTGGCGCGTGCGGAAAGTAAAACGGAGAACGCTTGGATCGTCTCCCCTACAAAGATTTTGCTGGCTCAACGCGCCGACGCTGTTTTCAACAAGGGACTTCCCGTTGACTTTCAAAACCAGCTTCACACTTGCCAACGCGTCGGCTTTCATCCGCGTGGTGGTTTTCGGAAACAGGAAGCTCAGAAGTTTTTTCATAATCCCCGCGCGCGCAGCGTTGCGATGGTTTGAAAGATGAATCTTTCTTCGTCGGAATTGATTTTGCATTTTGGGAGCATCTCACGCTCAATCTCATCACTTAATAGCTCGTCTCTTTCTCCCGTTTCCGATGGGGTTTTTTTAGGGAGTTCGTTTGGTGCTTTCGAGCTCGTTGATCCGGGGCCGGCCATAAAATTATTTTGTCAGTAAGAATTTCTGAGACGGCTTGAACCGCGCGGCCATCAAAAACTCAAACTGTCCAAGCTGCGTTGAGTTCATTATGGTTTCGTCGGCAAATTGTTGCCTCCACATTTCCGCCGCGTCCACGGCTTGCCGGAAAAGAAAAAGGTAACCGATCTGTTGTCGCATGCCCGGCAATAAATCCGCGCCGGAATGTCCGACAACGATCAGCCGATGGTGACGCCCGTTCATCATGGTGAACACGGACATTAGATCGCGGTTTCGTGAGATCGAGACAGCGGCTTCGTCAACCACTACCACCAAGTTTTCATTGGTCCAGGCCGCATTCCAGAAAGGTTCTTCGTCGTAAAACACGGTGCCGCACTCTGGCCACCAGTTGCGCGCCGGATCGTGCTTGGGATCGAAATAGATGGAGCGCTGGCCTTTGGTCCTCCAAAAGTGCCACGCGATTTTCCTTGCCAGGGTGGTTTTGCCTGATTGAATCATGCCGAAGATTCCGGCGTTTATCATGTCCTCAAAATTACAGTCTGGCGCGTTCATCAGTTTAGCTCCTCTGCGGCGCGTGTTGCTTCTTCCGTTGTGGCTGGCGGAGGTTGGCCTTTCAATTTGGACTCTGGTTTTGGTGCTTCTTCTGTTTCTGTTTTCGCTGGCGCTGGCGCTGGCGATTCTCCTGCCGCCGCTGTTGCGGGCGGTGACGCGGCGGGTTTTTTCTTCCTGAACCGTTGCACAATCAAGGGCAACCGCATGCCGAAATAGGCGAGCATGAACATCCAAAGTTCAACCACGGGGGAGAAAGCCTTTACGCCGATTGAAACCAGCCAATTCCACCAGACTTTCACACCCTCCGCGTTTTCGTCGTAAAGCACTTCCCCGGTTTCGGACTTCAAAACCATAGGGTTCATTCCCGGTCCGAAAATTCCCGTGCAGACTTTGACGATCATTCCCCAAATTAAAACGGCGTACTTCCGTGTTTCCTGTGGCGGCGGAGTGGCGGTTAATTCCGGCGATCCGGTCCCGGGCGATCCAGGCGGCGGTTGTGGCAGCGGCGCGGCCTGACCGCCGCCGATCTTGGGCGGTTGAACTTCTTCGTGTCCAAAAAGAATTGAGTCCGGTTGGATCGGCGGAGCGGAAACTTCGGCGGGCGATGGACTCGGCAAGTTCGAGGGTGTAGCTGGCGAGGTTTCGCGCGCCGGTTCCGGTTTCGGACTTGAGGCCGGCGCGGACACGGGCGGCGGTGGTTGAGTTTTCGTTGTGGTGTTATTGGGTGGACGAACTACGGACTTGTCGGCTGCGGATTTGTTTTTCTTGGGGTTGAACTTGTCTGGAAATTCTTTGCGCAGCCGTTTGATGGTTTCGCGCGCCTTGGACTTTTGCTTTTCGCTTTGCTTCCATCCGCCGCGTTTTTTTTGTGGAGTGTCAGCCATAGGTTTTCCGACTCAAGGAAACGGAGAAGCCGGACGAACCGAACTTCCCCGCCCCTTTCCATGAAACGCGTGAATTCTAGCGCGATAGCGCGCCAATGTCAACACTAAAAACCTACGAGCGAAGCGAGCACAATTTCCCCAAAACCGTTTCTTCGAGCGAAGCGAGCTTAATAATACAGATCGTCACTCAGACGAGCAATAAAAGTGAGCGCTATACGCGGCAGTTGACCACGGGGGGATTCTAAGGGGGGGACCCGGATCGCCGTCAATGACTACTTGCCGACATGTTGTTCACCGGGTTATTCAATGCGGCAAACCATACCGTTATTTATGGGGTTTACCCATATTTTATAGGTATGGGAAACCATACCTTTGACGGGTTATTGCCGGCTTGTTCACTTTTCGGAGCTTAGGCAAACTGCGGACGCTCAGACGGCTTGATGGTTTGGTTTTCCCTGCCTTTAGCGGTGATTCGGTAGCCGCAAGCGCCGTCATTTTCCACCTCGCCGGCCTGGATTAGGGCGAATAGAGCGCTTTGAAGTCCGATCCGCGCGGCGAGTGGTTCGTTGAAATACGGATCGCAAAAGTTTGCGATGTTCGCCCGGACCTTGGTTCTGTTGGCTTCGGTGTTCATGGGGTGGGTGGTTTGGTTTTTCGACGCCCGTGGCTCAGCTTGATCGTTTATCCCGCACCATGCGGGCTGAGACTTTTCGTTCCGCTGTGCATATCGTGTCGTTGTGGGCGCCACCATGATTCACCAGTAGACCTTCGATGAGTTCGTAGCCGAGTCCCTTCCCCATGCCCGTCGAGTTCCATCCAAACGACAGAACAATTCCGCCGATGTTTTGCATCCTGGCTACTAGCTCACGTTCGCGCTTGCATCGCACGCCCTGGGTGTGGCCTTGGGTTGCCCTGATTCCGATCCCGTTGTAGCACTCTTTGATTTGTCGGGGCGAGTAGGGCGGGTCGAATAGCACCAGGTCAGCGGTCACGCCCTGTTTTACAAGCATATCCAGGAAGTCCACGGCGGGCATGTGGTGTTCGGCTGTTGTGCTGGGGTCCATGTCATTGCGGAGTGTGGCGAGCGCCTGATTTCGCGCAAACGGGTCCACCGAGAGTATCGAGTGCATGAGATACTTCAGCACGAATGATTTTATCGGGCGACAATCGAAGGTGGCCAGCGTTGGCATGGCCCACGCCCTTGACCAGTGCGGGATAACACCGCGCTGCTGCACAACGCGATTGGCCGCGTCAGCCTGGTTTTGGGTGATGGTTGGCATAGTGGCCTTTTCGCGCGTGAGTAGAACCGCGCCGAGCGTAACGGCTTTCCCGTGCTTGTTTGTTGTCAGGTCGTAATGCGGTAAAAATCCTTCGTCCTGAAACCAGATTCTTTTCAGTCCGAGCCGGGCGGCGAACGTGTGCAATTCCGCTACCGTGTCCGCGAACAAATGCGCGGAGTGGTTCCAGTGCCAATTTTTGTTTGGCAGACACGGAAGCAGATGGTCAACGTAAACGCTCACAGGTTAATCCTAAACCAAGCCGTCGGCGGACAGCCTTTCACGCCGAGCGGTTTTAGGTATTTGGGACAAAGTTGGTGAATGCGAGCGTAGAGTGTGGCCTTGTCTTTGAGGCCGCAAAGCTCGCCGGCCTTGCTCGCCGGCAAGGGGAACGGTTGCGAAGCGTCCACGCTCGCCACAACGCGGAGAAGCAGCCGTTGCGCGCCGTCTGAGATCGCCAGATCGTCCACAACGGCGCGGCAGAGCGTGGCAATGTCTTTTTTCACTCACGCGGGAAAGGGCAATTCGTTGGTTTTGAGCGCTTCGCGGTGGCGGTAAATTCTGGACTGCTCATTTTCAAGACTGGTTTTGAGCTTGGCAATGTCGGATTTTTCCGAGACGAAACCGCTGCGGATGTTTTCGGTGACTCTGGCAATCTCTATTGCCAACCATTCGAGCCGTTTGTTGCAGGCTTCCACGCTCTTTAATTTTTTCGGGTTCATAGGTCGCATCCAGTTGCGTTCACGGATTCTCATCGGTGATAGTGGCGCGGCCCGGCGCAACCGCCGCCGCCGGGACCGCCGTGGCCGTGCCCGCCAAAGCCGGTGGTCAATAAACCGCAAAGCGTGAGCGCCAGTAATAGTTTGATTGTCTTTTTCATGGTGTCCTTGTTGGTTTAATTTTGGCCGTGTAAAATTCAGATTCAACCATTTCGGAAAATTTATTTCTGGCGGCGGCCCTGGCGGCGTCCCTGGCGGCGTCCCAGGCGGCGTCCCAGGCGGCGGCCCTGGCGGCGTCCCAGGCGGCGGCCCTGGCGGCGTCCCAGGCGGCGGCCCTGGCGGCGTCCCAGGCGGCGGCCCTGGCGGCGGC
>Ga0208562_1000794_pt1 | contig 14351 bp, 25 predicted proteins | sample June2015DPH_16_1_3_FD_184715 | JGI IMG/M metagenome (GOLD analysis project Ga0208562, IMG submission 184715) | Peatland microbial communities from SPRUCE experiment site at the Marcell Experimental Forest, Minnesota, USA - June2015DPH_16_150... | ecosystem: Environmental > Terrestrial > Soil >... | reverse complement strand
AGATGCGGTCACTCTCGCCTTCGCCGCCATCACCCCGGAAAACGCTGTCGGCTGGTTCGGACACTGCGGATATCGGACATATCAACTATGAAACTGCTCTAGAGATTTGCTCGAACATTGTCAATGCCCTTTTTCGGTGCAATCGGCCGGCTGCGATGGATCAAAACCCGGAAACCCAACCCATTGAATCGTTAAGGTTTAATGAATGGGAGATTAAATTCTTTCCCATTTATCCACAGGAACATCCACAGGCGCTCGAAGGCGCGGGCAACTACAAGGAGCCTGTGGAGGAACTATGTAAGCATCTTGATGCCGGAGAATAGATCAGGCATGGTTGTTACCAGCTCACCAACGCAATGTCAGACCTCGTAGCCTACATCGATGGCGGCTCTCTCGGGAATCCCGGCCCGTCTGGCATTGGAGTGATAATCGACGGCTCCACGGATGGCACCATCAGAATCGCCAAATGGATCGGACACCAGGACAATAATGTCGCCGAGTACGTGGCTCTGCTGGAGGCGCTGCAATGTGCCCTGGGGCTCAAGGCCGAGGCGCTTCACGTGTTTTCAGATTCCGAAGTAATGGTCAAGCAGATGAGCGGCGAGTACAGCTGCCGCAGCCCGCGGCTTTATTCCCTGAACTGGATCTGCCGGAAATTGGCCCGGTCGCTCGATTTCTCGATCTCTCACGTCCGGCGAGAGAACAACACTGAGGCGAACAGTCTGGCCACCGCGGCCGCCCGCAACGCGGAATGACCAACGCCGTCCCCGTCCTCCAGTGGAACCGGTTTATCGGCTCCCAACCACGCCGCGCACCGATTCAGTCAGCTTGGGTGAATCGTAGCCGATACCGTCTTTGAACACGGTCTCAACGTTCTCGATGTCTTCGATCTGCTTCGACGGGTCGCCCTTGACCACGACCAAATCCGCCTGCTTGCCGGGAGCGATGGTACCGATGTGGTCGAGTTCTCCCAGGAACTGCGCGCCATTTGCGGTCGCAATGTGAATGGCGTCCAGGGGTGTGAATCCCGCTTCAACCAGCAACTCAACTTCACGCTGATCGCCGAAGCCCGCGATCACCCCTCCCATCCCGGTGGGATCCAATCCAGCTAACAGCAACCCTCCGGCCTGCGCGAAAGCATGCTCGAATTCCATTTCCTTCTTGAATGCGGCGGGCCAGGGCGACGAGTCGGCGTGGTATCGCTGCCGGATCACACTCGCATCGCCGGCGCGCACCTTGTTGTTGAGTACTGCGCTGCGGGCGTCGGGCGATAGGGCATCGAGAATGCGCTGCTGGATAGTGGGGCGGCCTGGAACAATCATTTCGAAGACCGGCAGCGTCGACGTAACCGCGACATGGTGTTGAACCAGGTCCAGGACCGTGTCGTGCAGCGGGCCGCTTTGTACATCCAGCTTGGAAATGAACTCATAGTCGAGTTTCTCGGGACACTCGCCCGCCTTTTTCCAGGGAAAGAATTCCGTGTCCACGAGCAAACCGTGTTCCAGGTCGTCAATGCCAATGGAAGCAGCTTCCCGAAAGCCGATGGAGCAAAGATGTCCGGTAACTTTGGCGCCTCGTTTGTGGGCCGCGGCCACGGCAGCGGAAAGTTCCGCCGGAGTAATGAACATGTACGCCTTGAAATTGTCGACGCCCTGGTCCAACCAGAAATTGACGGCCTTCGTTGCGTCGTCAGGCCCGGTAAGCTGATGCATCTGCAGCGCCCAACTGCCTGCGCCTTCAAGATACGGGCCGGTAACGTGGATCTTCGGGCCTGGCGTTGCGCCCTTATCAATCTGCTTCTTCAGCTCAAGATCGGTGTAGGGCTCGATCGAACCTGTCGTGCGAATGGTCGTCACTCCGCCGGCAAGGTATAAACGGGGAAAGCTGAATGCCATCTCGCCGAATATCCCGTTGCCCATGGGATAGAACATATGATCGTGCATGCCGACGAGACCGGGGATGACACTGTAGCCGTGCAAATCGAGCACCAGGGCATCACTGGGAACATTCGCCGACGCGCCGTCGGAAACCGATTCGATCTTTCCGTTGGAGATCACGACTGTCTGGTCTTCCCGCGCGGCCGCACCCGTACCGTCAATCACGCGCACGTGGGTTAGTGCAATCACGGGTGCGTCCACCTTCACAAAGCCGCGCACCTGGGGCGAGAGGGGCTGGGCTACGAGAGCAACCGAGCAAGCAAGCATCGAGAGGATGGCAACGACCAGTTTGCGCATGATTCTTCCCTCCGTACACAGGGCACGATTCTACCGAAGAAAACTTGAGTCCGTGCGGAGATCCTAAAGACTTACACTCATTGCGATCCGCAAGGATCGTGGGAAGCCACTCCTCGGCAGGAAGCGGGGCGATGCCTTGCAGATAATCCTCATTCATTCTGGGGCTTCAATTATTGCACTTCGGGGTGGGGAGGCTTCCCTCAGGCCAACGTCGTCCGCGTGTCACTTCTTAAGCTGGAGAGGAGCCCCGAGTATCGCCGCTGCGGTCGGTCGTTGCGGACTGCTATGCCCAATGCCTTCTTCTGCCCGATCAGCACGAGCAGCCGCTTGCCCGGCGTGATCCCCGTATAGATCAAATTCCGTTGCAGCAGCATGTAGTATGTGGCTCTTGCTCGCGATCCAGTCCCTGGGCTGGGGTGCTACTTTCCGCGGATCTGGCGCAATCGAATCCGCATCCAAAGTCTGTCGGCTCATGAGAGGAGATAGGGTCATGAAAGTCGGATTTATCGGGCTGGGGAACATGGGATCTGGCATGGCGGCGAATCTGCTCAAGGCCGAGCATGAGGTCACGGTTTACAAGCGCACGCCCAGCAAAGCGCAGGCACTGGTAGAGCGGGGTGCGCGCTACGCCGCTCAGGTGGCAGACGCCTGCCGTGGCGAAGCCGTGATCACGATGCTGTCCGATGACAGCGCGGTGGAAGGCGTGGTTTTTGGCGATGCGGGTGTGATCAGCAGCCTGGGTAAGGGCGGAATCCACATTTCCTCGAGCACCATCAGCGTGGCGCTCTCGGAAAGGCTGGCTGCGGGGCACGCGGCGAGTGGCCAGCGTTTTGTCGCGGCTCCGGTATTTGGCCGGCCCGACGCCGCGGCTGCGGCTATGCTGTTCATCGTGGTCGCCGGCGCACCGGATGCGGTGGACGCTTGCATGCCTCTCTTCGAGGCCATAGGACGGAAAACTTTTCGCTTCGGCGAGAATCCCCCCGACGTAAATCTGGTCAAGCTCAGCGGGAATTTCCTGATTACCTCGGTGATCGAGGCGCTGGGCGAGGCGATGGCGCTGGTCGGCAAGGCCGGCTTGGATCAGCACCAATATCTTGACTTCCTCACCTCCACGCTCTTCGTCGCGCCAGTTTATAAGACCTATGGCGGACTGATCGCCGACAAGAAGTTCGAACCTGCCGGGTTTGCTGCTCCCTTGGGATTTAAAGATAATCGTCTGGTCCTGGCCGCAGCCGAAACGCTGCGTGTGCCCTTGCCACTGGCAAGCCTGATTTACAACCGGTTCCTGACCTTGCTGGCCCACGGCGGCGAGTCGCTGGACTGGTCGGCCATCTCGCAGCTGGCCGCAGAGGATGCCGGGCAGGTAGCCCGGCCTGTGCGCGGGGTCTGAGAAAAGGCGGGGAGTGATGGCGGCAGAGACCGAAATGGGGTGCACCTTTTAAACCCGTTCGAATACGAAGCTGAGTGGAACCCACCCTTCAAAAAAGCGAAAGATGGTTAACTACGCTGTCGAGAAGGAGAAACGCCCGGTGCACGACGGAACCTGGAGCCTCCACGCCCCCCGCCGCACTCCCACCGTCACCCAGGGATTATCCTGAATGCACGCTATGCCACCATGAGGTGAGCCATGAAGCGATTCGCAGGGACAATGATCGTGGTGATGGGGATGTTGCTCGGCGCGCAAACGGTTGCCGCGCAGGAATGGTCGCAGCCCTGGGCGCGGGTGCGAATCGAAAAATCGCCGCGCCACAGCGAGTGGGTTACGGTGAAGCACGATGGCCGAAACGTGGAGACGCTGGTGGTCTACCCGGAATCGAAAGACAAGCGGCCCGTGGTGCTGGTGATTCACGAAATCTTCGGATTGAGCGACTGGGCGCAGGAACTTGCGGACGAAGTGGCTGCAGCCGGCTACATCGCCGTCGCGCCAGACCTGCTGAGCGGCATGGCGCCGAACGGCGGCCGAACGAAAGATTTTCCCGAAGGGGTCACCGAGGCTGTCAGCAAGCTGAATCCCGACCAGGTGACGGCGGACTTGAACGCCGCAGCGGACTACGGCCGAAAGCTGCCTGCCTCGAACGGCAAATTGTACGTGGCAGGATTCTGCTGGGGCGGCGGACAAAGCTTCCGCTTCGCAACGAACCGGGGCGATCTTTCCGCAGCGTTTGTTTTCTACGGTCCGCCGCCCGCGAAAGACGCGATGCCACGCATCAAGCCACCTGTCTACGGCTTCTACGCCGGGAACGACGCCCGCATTGACGCCACGATTCCGGACACAATCGCCGCGATGAAAGCCGCGGGAAAATCGTACGACCCTGTGACCTATGACGGCGCCGGGCACGGGTTCATGCGCGCCGGCGAAGCGCCCGACGCTAGCGACGCCAACAAAAAAGCCCGCGATGACGCGTGGAAACGCTGGAAAAGTCTGCTCGCGCAGTGATGTTTGGCTCGAATTCTTGGACGGACGCGGAAGTCTGAGGGGAAGCCGTATTCCGATTTTCAAGTTACCAGCTTGAAAATGGTCAGTGATTCCTGTCAATAGCTCTGCCCCATGCTTCTTGCGCAGTTACGTTCCCGGAGCGGAGACGCAGGAACACACCAGATGAAACTCAAGCTCAAGGCACGCGTCAGCCGCTCCGATGCCCGGACGATCCGGCACGCCCTTGAGCAACTGTCCGCGAAGGGCTCCGTCGGAAAAGCAGGCGACGAGTTCGTTGTCGAAGCCGAGATGGGTAGGAGCCAGAGTTGCGGCTGACACTACGAGCGTTCATACTCCGACCATGACACTCAAAAATGCGGCGTTGCTGGCTTTGGTCGGGACGATATTGATGACGGTTCTTTTGGTGTGGAATTTCGTCTCCAACGTCCTTAATGTTCTCCGTGGCGTGGAGGCTCCGATAGTGCTCTTCGCGTCGTTCATCTATGCGTTCGGTTGCTTAACCGTGATGGTGTTCTTTTTCGTGTTTCATAGAACGCAGTCGTGATTTTGGCGAGGGTTCATTTTGCTATTGGCGCTCTGCCTTGGGTGACCCCATCAGCAGGCTGATTCTGCTACGATTTGGCTGCCCGGAGGGGGTTTGGGTCGGGGCTTGGGCGTTGCAGAGATGCGGACTCGGAAGAGTGGTAGGGAGCTTGCTGTTTTCGGATGAAGGTTTTTAGAACATCTTTCAGGAGATGGGACATGGGCGAGATAGTTGGGCTAACGGCAAGCGATGGTCAGGAGCTGGACGCATACGTGTCGCAGCCCAGCAACGAGCCAATTGCGGGGCTAGTGGTGATTCAGGAAGCATTTGGAGTGAACCATCACATTCGTTCGGTGGCCGGCAGCTATGCCAAGGACGGTTTTCTCGCCGTTGCCCCGGCATTGTTTGATCGAATTGAGCGGGGCGTGGAACTGGGTTATGGAGGCGCAGACCTACAGAAAGGGATCGCTCTGGCGAGGCGAATTGATCCCCCAGACGCCACGACGGATGTGGCGGTAGCTCTGGAATACTTATCGAAACATGGGGCGAAGAAGTGCGGGGTCATCGGCTACTGCTTTGGCGGAACCATGGCATGGCTGTCCGCTACGCGCTTGAACCCCGATGCAGTCGTGGGTTACTACGGCGGAAACATCGCCAGTTTTGCTCAAGAGAATCCCCACTGCCCGGTAATGCTCCACTTCGGCACGCTGGACAAGCACATTCCGAAAGAAGGCATAGATCGAGTACATACGTTGCATCCTGAGGTGCAGATTTTCTGGTACGAGGCGGATCACGGGTTCAATTGTGATGAGCGGGCAAGCTACAATGCCGTGGCAGCGAAGCAGGCGCGGGATCGCTCTCTGGAATTCCTGAAAAAGCATTTGGGCAAGTGAACGAACCCCCTTCTGCGGGGATTTGGCTGCCCGGAGGGGGTTTGGGTCGGCTGCGGCGTTTCAGAGGTGCAGGAAGCCTTTGTGACCAGTCTGGCGGGCAGTCTGGGCGTGGACTGGGCCCGGCGTTCAAGCCATCTTGAATTGCCCCTCAGGGTGCGCCGAGAAAAGCGCAGCAGGCTCCGTTGGCTTCAAGCAGTCTTCCTCTTCTGCTGCGCCAACGAAATAGGCGTACTTATAACTTCGCCGGGCTTGGAATCGAAGACCTCCACTACCTCTCCATGATCCCCATTGCTGAGCGAACGCGGCTGCGCCCGCCAGTTCAACTCTTCCAGCCGCTTTCGCATCTCAACACCGTACTTTTCACGAGCATTGCAAAGTTCACAGTCCGGATGCTGGATTCTCAGGAGGGACAACAGGTAGCATTTCCAACGTAGCTGGTTCACGACCCACCTCGCAGGATTCGGGTCATTCGCCTCTCCGGTGTTGCGTTCACGGCGAGAACTGCTCTTCGGGGAGGCACGGCGTATTATGCCACACGATGAGGGTGTGGATTTCAATAAAGTTGGGTGAAATCCCGATGCGCGGAGATCGCGGAGCGGAGCATGGGGAAGATTGATAATGTGTTTTCGTGATGAGGAGGCATTTTTTGGAAGAGCAGCCTCACCCGTTCACGACTGCTGATCCCCGCTCAAACCCCACATCAATCTTCTGCCGCCCAGCCTGAATTCCTGCCTCAATCGCGGACTCCTGCGTGGGGAATGTGTCGGGCAGGTAGAATTCAGTTTCCATGAACCCATCCGCCTCATGTTCCTCGACGGAGAACTCTGCCGAGAACTCGCCTTCTCGTAGCTCGCATGACCGTGCCACGATAACGTAGCCCTTGTACCCCTGCCTGCTCTTCATGACTGTAACCTCTGTGGCTTCAATTATTGCACTGCGGGGTGGGGAGTTTCCCCCAAGCCAGCGTCGTCCGCGTGTCACTTCTCAAGCTGGCGAGGAGCCCCGAGTACCGCCTCTGTGGACAGTCGTTGCGGACAATGGCGGCATTCCCCAGATAGCAGGTGCGTAGTTGGCGATGCCCAAAAGTTCACCACCCAGAGAGTTTTTCCTCCGGTCCAAATCTTCTCAAAAGTGGGCATTAGGGATTAGCGATAGGTGGCGTTGAATACACCTGCGGGTAAACCAGACTGGTAACCACGTGAAAGAACTGCTGGTCAATTGTGCATTGAAAAATCTTTCGCCCCTCAAGCCGCGCATGGAGTTGCTTGAGGCCGAAAAAGAGATCGTGCCCGGAGTCCGGGCTATTCCCGCACCGGGGCACACTCCGGGACATATTGCGTTGGTCATTTTGTCAGCCAAAGAGCAATTGCTGCACATGGCTGATACTGTGCTGCATCCGATGCATCTCGAACATCTTACGTGGCGCACTGTTTTTGACCTGAATCAGGATGATGCCGCGAGTACGCGGCGGCGGTTGACAGAATGTTGCTTTGACATTGGCTCCTCCTGTTGCTGCTCACAGTACCATGTTGTACAGAGCGCCAGTTGGCCCTTAACTCACGTAGGCTGCTGTGCTTGGCAGCAGCGGCCCTAATTGTTGCAACTTAATCCCGCTCTTTGCGAATCCTTTTTCGGGCACGCTTTTGCGCCAAAGCTCGCTTCACCCGGCGCTTCGCGCCCGGCTTCAGGTAGTAGGAGTGACGCTTCACTTCCCCAAAGATGTTCTCCGTCTGAACCTTACGCTTGAACCGACGCAGGGCGTTCTCCAACGATTCACCCTCTTGCAGTCGAATTTCTGCCAAACTCATCACCCCCAACCCAGCACTATATCGGACACATTCGAGCTTACTCCCTTTGTGCAGTCAGGTGGATTTGTTCGCGGACTTCGGCCTCGCTAGAGCAGACCGCTTCGATATTCTTCTGATAAAGCACGATGTGATCGGGGTCGGTAGGTCAAATATGCTCTTCTTGGTCGTGGGCACGCCATGGAAGACACCCAGAAGCAGCCGCCTTTGCTGCCCCGCCTGCGGTGATAGCTGGTTATGCGGCACATCCTCTACCAGCACCGCAACATTCTGAACGCGACGGCGAAATTCTTGTGGGAGCGAGTCGAGCGCCTCCTCGACTACCTTGACGAAATGCTCGCGCTTCATCCTTCACCCACTGAAATAAATAGGGGCACGCTCACTCCGAGTAGCCGTCGTCGGTCGTGTCGTCATCATCATCATCATCATCATCTTCCTCGTCTGGCTCTTGGCGAAGAAGAACATCGGCAGCCACCGACTGATCAGGAGCGGCTGAGTCGGAGCATTCTGGATGTATGCTGCTCATGCCCCAAATGGTACGCCCCGTACCCCTTGGCAAAACCCAGGCATTCCCAATGCCCCGCTGGAGGAACTATTCGAGCAGCAGGAGCGGACTCCACCGCAGAACAGCGCTATGGGCAGCGAAATCAGCAAGATGGAACGGATTGACTTTCGACACCAAGGGTGAAATCATTATTTTGTCGAGTGCGGAGTAGCGTTGCCCGCAAAGTTGACGTTGTTCTCGCCTTCTTGCGCATTTATTTATCCTTCATCATAGGAAGTTGTCTTCTGCGCATTCGGAACTCTTGAGAGGGGGCCAATCATGACAGCCGTGGTAGCGGCCAAGAAACTCATCAAGTTTGATTCTAAGAGATTCCTTTCGACCATGGACGGCGGTAGAAAGATCGCAGCTTTTGCCAAAAAGCAGACGATCTTCGTTCAGGGCGATCCGTCCGATGCTGTTTGTTATATACAGAATGGAAAGGTAAAACTCACCGTTGTCTCGAAGATTGGTAAGGAAGCCACCATAGGCATTCTGAACGAGGGCGATTTCTTCGGCGAAGGTTGCCTTACAGGGCAGCCTCTCCGTCTATGCTCCGCAACCGCAATGACCGATTGCGTCGTGATGAGAATCGACAAGAAGTCCATGGTGAAAACGCTTCACGAGGAACACGAATTGTCTGATCTGTTCGTCGCGTATCTGCTGACACGGAATATCCGATACGAAGAGGATTTGGTTGACCAGCTTTTCAATTCCAGTGAGAAAAGACTGGCTCGGATATTGCTATTGCTGGCTCATTTCGGCAAGGAAGGTAAGCCCGAGACTGTAATCGCAAAGATGAGTCAGGAGACCCTCGCAGAGATGATAGGCACAACTCGGTCGCGGGTTAGCTTTTTCATGAATAGGTTCAGAAAGTTAGGCTTCGTCGAGTATGACGGCGGGAGTGGGCTGCAAGTTCACAGTTCACTTCTCAACATCGTTCTCCACGACTAGACCTTCGTCCCGACAAATGTCGCCTATTGCTCTCGTGCAGAACTAGCTACTCTCGGCTTCGCCATTTCCTTGATGACTTCGGCGAGTGTCGCTTTGGCTGATTGTTTCTTGGTTTTCTTTTTACCCATAGTCCCCATGATTTCATGAGTCCGGTGGCATCAACAGGTCAATTTGGATCAACTACTACTGCCATAATAAGCGATGGAGTGGTTACCACTTTCTCCTCGTTCAGGTCTTCTGGCCGTAAGCCAGTCCATCTGAAGTTCTCCCACACCTTAGGGTTTTTCAGCGAGAGATGTGTACCGATGCCTTTTCAAGCGATCTTGCGCGAAGTCGATCAACTCCAGAACGTCAGCACGCGTCTTGAGGCACTGGCGGACCAACATCCGCTCGTGTCAGAACCACTCACAACAATCGCGCGAAGCGTTCGTAACACTGCCACTATATTGGCAGTGCTGGTGGCGACCAGAACTCCCAAGCCGATCTAAGAACCGGAGAAGCACTTCCCAGAGCAAGATCGTCGGGAGCGTGGAACTGCTCCTCGCTCAGGCGTGGTTGCGTTTCATCAGCGGCTCAATCTCGTGATTGATTTCAAATTTCACAGGCGTGCCGCATGACTGGCAAGTTGTTTCGTGTAACCCACCGTTCAGATTCATCGCTTCCAGTCTGTTGGCCCGCAAGCATTTGGGACACGCAATTATCAGATACCCCGCGTTGTCTCTCGGCACGAAGAGTGGGGCGATCTCACTCTTCTTTCTTTCGGAGCGGATCGGAGAAGCAGCCAGAAGTTTCGCGACTTCGCCGCAAAGCTCCTTGAGAGTGTAGTGTCCCTTTTGCAAGAAAGCGTCCGCCACAATCCCGGATGGATTTCCGCTTGTGATGTACTCTCCGCTCACAGCGATGGTTGCGATGTGCGGAAACCGCTTTCGTACTACCGCCAGAAATTCAAATCCTGACATCCGAGGCATATTCAAATCGGAAATGATTACGTCAGGCAGCGCCTTGCTAAGCGCGTGTAAGCCATCCAGCCCGTCCGCCGCCGTGAGAACCTCATAACCTCCACTTTCCAAAATCTGCCGTGCGGTTTCGCGTATTGAATATTGATCGTCTACCACTAAGATGCGAAAGCGGAATTGATCCGCAGCCTTTGCTTCTGTAGCCGGGATGTTCTCCCGCGAATGCGCTGCCGTTTCGGAGGCGACAGTACCTTGCGGTTTGTTCTGAATGCCTAATTCCGGGGAGACGACCTTATCCCACGATTCTTCTTGATTAGTAGGCAAGGGACACCTCCATTCTAAAGCCCGACATAGCCGACAATACCCGTTACGAATCAACCCAAACTGTTCAATATGGAACAGTCTGCGGAACCTTATTGACGGTCTTGGTGCAGGCGCTTCGGGGCATACTTGGATCGCCAGAGCAGGGCCGGAGTAAACTAGCATTATGCGCAAGCGCCTAATCACGCCGATTCCGAAGGATGCTCCGGCTCCCGACGAAGGCTGGCTGGACCTCGACCGTGAGGCCGTGGTCGAGGTCACATCGGAGAACAAGGATTATCCGGTGGAGTCTGCGCTGGTCTCAGGAGAAACGCGGGGCTGGCGTGCCGCCGATTCTGGCGCTCAGACCATCCGGCTAATCTTCGACGAGCCGCAAAGACTCAAACGCATCGCGCTCGTCTTCGAAGAAACCGAGACAGAGCGTACCCAAGAGTTCGTCTTGCGATGGTCTCCAGATGGCGGACGCTCGTTTCGAGAAATTGTGCGACAGCAGTGGAATTTCAGTCCCCCTAACTCAATACGCGAGGTCGAGGAGTATCGGGTTGAACTCTCGGGTGTCACGGTTCTTGAATTGGTCATTGTGCCCGACATCAGTCGAGGAGCGGCTCGCGCCTCGCTCCGGAGCCTGCGCCTGTCGTGACTCGCTGCTGCCTGCTATCTAAGAGCGAAGCTAAAGCGGACCCAACTCACTCGATGGGCTCCGAGTAGACGCGGTTGAAGTCGGAAGGGCTGCTAGGTCTTGCGGCTCCCTAGGACCAAGGCGAGGACGCCCCCAGCCAGCAGAACAATACCTACAGCCGGGGGTAGTTTCTCGCTACTCTGGGTCTGGACGCCGATCTTGGTATCTCCGATTTTCACACCATGGTTCTCGCTGTGAGGTACCGGCACGACAAAAGACAATAATCCGAGCACCAGCAGTAAGACACCGATGATGCCAACGTTCTTCATATTGAACCTCCTGTTAAGAGTCGGAATCGTTATCCCCGGATGAAAACCAAAAAACCTCGGGCCGAGGTCTTAAACAGACTGAGAGTGGCAATAGAAAGAGATGATCGAAGCCACGGCGCATCAGGCTGAATGACGCCCCTTGAATTTGTCGATCTTCTCGTTGACCTTCTTCTTGGCATTTTGTACCGACTGACTCATCTTGTCTCGGGTCTCGTGCGCCTTGTCGGTTGCGGCGTCCTTGTGGGACTGTTGCACCTCTTTGGCAGCGTCTTTAGCGTTGCCCCACGTCTCTTTTGCCGCACCTTTGGCTTGATCCACAACTCCCTGATTGGCTAGCTTTTCGTTGCCGACAGTTTCTCCCACTCTTTGCTTTACCTTTCCCACCGCCTGCTCAACCTTGCCAGAAACCTGATCCTTATTCACTGTTCTTCTCCTTGTCGCCGCAAATGCGGCGTTCTTTTGTGCGTGAAATATGAAAACAATCATGGTGGGTACTTGGCACAGACTGGCATTTAAGGTAGCGGACAAAATCCAGTCGTCGAGCCGACCTGCTGCCTAGCCCTGTTCTGCATCTCTGCATCATTACTCCATGGGGGGAAGAGTTAAGCCTTGAATCGCGCCCGCTCTGGGCTATCTTGCCTAAGCCTGACCGTTTGTGGGGGCTTTCCCGCCAAATTTCTCTTCTGTAGACCATCCATCAACCGCTCGTCTTCCCCGATCAGCTCTGGGCTTCTTTGTCTTCCGCCACTTTGAATTTGAAGTAACCTTTGCATCAACTCGGCGAAGTTTTCCATGACTTCCTCCAAGGCTGGCAAGGCTGATTCATAGAGATGATAGGTGGCGCCCAAGGCAGAAAGCTGGCCAAAAGTGTACAGTTTTACAGTATTCCCTGAAGCAGCACATTTCTGATGCGCGAGACACCGCAAATTCAATTGTGCCGGCAGATGATAGTTAATCGCTGTTCAATTCTGCTCAAGATCGCAGAAAGAACTCGCCATCGTGTCCGAGCCTTTCACGGGCAAGAGGTAGAGCTTCTCGCCTTCCAGCGCAAACCACGGTCTTGAGGCACAAATGTCTACAGATGATCTTTCAGCAAACGGATTTGCCGCCTTATACTCTCAGTCTTCTCCGTTTCTGCGTGCGACAATTTGATGATTTCTCGCTGGTGTTCGGGATCGGCCAACTGACGAGCCATGATGGAAAGTTTCTCGGCGTGGGCCTCCAGCATTTTGGCTTCGACTTCCAAAGCCGCGATAGCACGGTCAAGTTTACGCTGCATTGTCATTTGAGGACCATTCCTGTTTACGGCCGGCCATTGAGAACAAGATTGTGACAGGGCGAGACACGTCGGCATCGGCGTTACTCATCCGGGTGCGGCTTAAGCGCTCAGGCACTTAAAGGCTCCCCTTTGTCGACGTGAAGGTTCCGGAGGTAGTGCATCCCGACTGAACTCCAGTCAGCTGTGAGAAGTAGTACTACAAGGAGAGAACCCAAAAAGGGGGGACAAGTTGCGCGAACTTGTGCAAAGAAATGGCCCGTGGACGCCCGCGCTGTGTCTAATTGCAACAGTTGACACGCTCAAGGAACTTCACATCCACCCCTTGAGTCTGCCTCGACACCCCAAGGCACCTGCGACAAGCCCCTCCGTCCCACGAACGGCTCTTTAGGACTGCCGGAAGTTATGCCGCTGCCGCGTTCGCCTGCGTGCCCTTTATCTCACACTCGGCTTGAAGCCAATCGTCCAAATCGTGACCGTCGGGCCTTCCGCGCTGCTCGTAAAGTTCGTAGGCGCGTTGCTGAATCTGCTGCTCAATCGGGATCAGGACGGTCGGCTCGTCCGACTTCGGTGCGAGTGTTGATGGCTCTTTCTCGATCTCGTCTGGTTGGCGATCTACCCTTTTCCCCAGTTGTTCAGTCTGCCGCTCTAATCTATCGGCTTTGGTGCGTTTCTTTGCCATACCTAAAGTTTGACACAAACCCGATGCCAAAGCGAAGTTCTACACAACACGACCAGAGACAGGTATTTCTGGAGTCATACGGCTAGGCAACACTTGATAGATCAAATATGCTCTTCTTGGTCGTGGGCACGCCTGCGAGTGGTGTGCGGTTGCGGAAGGTCGCGCTACGCTGACTTCTTTGCCGGTAGGCAAAATCGATCACTTTTCCCGGTTGCGACTGCGGAACCGACGCCACTTTTCTTCGGAAGTTCGTCGGTATGTAGAATTCAATTACTCGGGCTATAACAGCTTCCCCTTCATCTTGTAAAATCTCTGCGTCTTGGTCAACTGCGATTCGTCAATTTGGATCGCCCCTACCACTCCCACTTCCACCCACACTGGCAGCGGACGGAATCGCGCAATCGGAGCTTCATCATGAGTGCTCTACATACAGCGCATGGCCTCATCCACATGGCTTCTTCTCCGAATACCGAGATGTTCCACTCATCACAATAAGCAACGGTGTTGCCAAAGTGTGCGCCTGAATTAGGACCCAGCAGGGGGATTCTGCGACTCGAAATGTCCGCTTAAGAAATTCCAGCCTAACAACCTGATCTGCCCTGTGGGAATGGCTCCTGCGTCCCACGTGGCGGCACTGCTGGGTCAGCATGGTAAATCCTTGGTCTTTCATCGGCTACCCGCCACATGTATTTGCACAAGTACTCACGGGTTCGGGCAGCGATTCGCTCTGACGGTTGGCCGCCGAGCACGATCACATTGTTGGGTGATGACAGTCATAGCT
>Ga0208562_1000787_pt1 | contig 14486 bp, 16 predicted proteins | sample June2015DPH_16_1_3_FD_184715 | JGI IMG/M metagenome (GOLD analysis project Ga0208562, IMG submission 184715) | Peatland microbial communities from SPRUCE experiment site at the Marcell Experimental Forest, Minnesota, USA - June2015DPH_16_150... | ecosystem: Environmental > Terrestrial > Soil >... | reverse complement strand
ATCCGCGCTCGCGGGATTCGGGCAGCATGGCGTAGAGGTCGCGAACCTGCGCGAAGATGCCGGTATAGGTTGCGGGATTGGAGCGCGGAGTGCGGCCGATGGGCGACTGGTCGATGCGAATGACTTTGTCGACCAGCTCCGCTCCGGTGATGGCTTTGTGCGTGCCGGGCTCTTCGCGCGAACGATAAAGCTGCTTGGCCAGCGCGCGGTACAGGATATCGTTGACCAGGGTTGATTTGCCGGAGCCGGAAACGCCGGTGACAACCGTCATCACGCCGAGCGGAAAAACGACGTCGAGATTCTTAAGGTTGTTCTCGCGCGCACCGAGAACGGTGAGGGCTTTCCCATTGGGGCTGCGGCGCTCGGGAAGCATGGCGATGTGCTGGCGTCCGGAGATGTAGGCGCCGGTGAGGGAGGCGGGCGAGTGCATGATTTCGGCGGGGGTACCACTGGCTACCAACTCGCCGCCGTGACGACCGGCGCCGGGGCCGAGGTCGATGACATAGTCGGCGCGCCGGATGGTTTCTTCATCGTGCTCGACGACGAGGACGGTATTGCCAAGGTCGCGCAAGTTTTCGAGCGCAGTGAGAAGACGCCCGTTGTCGCGGTGGTGCAGCCCGATGGAAGGCTCGTCGAGAACGTAGAGAACGCCGCGCAGTTTGGATCCGATTTGAGTGGCGAGGCGGATGCGCTGGCCTTCTCCACCGGAGAGCGTGGCGGCGGAGCGGCCGAGCGACAGGTAGCCGAGCCCGACGTTGTCGAGGAATTCGAGGCGTTCGGTGATTTCGTGCGCGATGCGTCCGGCGATGGTCAGCTCCCTGCCCGTCAATTTGATCGTGCGCGCGGCTTCGAGCGCGCGCGCAATCGGGAGGCTGGTGAAATCGGCAATGGACATGCCGTTCACCTTGACTGCCAGGCTTTCCGGACGCAGGCGCTTGCCGTGGCACACAGAACATTCGGTGGCCGACATGAAGTCGAGCAGATATTCGCGATAAGTATCGGAAGTGGAGGCTTCGAGATTCTGCTTGAGGTGGCCGAGAATCCCGAGAAATCCAGTCCTCTTTTCGCGCTGGCTTTCGCGCTGGCCGCCGCGCTGCGGTTCGCCGTAGAGCAGGAGGTTTTGAATCTTGTCAGGAAATTTCTCGAAGGGCGTCGTCAAGTCGAAACCATAGGCCAGGACAACCAACTGCAGGCTGCGAATCAGGTTCTGCGATGACGAACCGGGGCCCAGGCCGCCGTCGAGCAGCGGCTTCGACCAATCGACAATCACCTTGGCCGGATCCAGATCGTAGCGGCTTCCGAGGCCGTGGCACTCGGGACAGGCGCCATAGGAACTGTTGAACGAGAATGATCGCGGCTCAAGTTGCGGAACGCTGATGCCGCAGTCGGGACAGGCGAGGCGCGAGGAATAAAGGGTTTCGTCTCCGTTGACGACGGCGACCAGGACGAGACCGCCTCCGAGTTTCATGGCCAGCCCGACCGAGAGTTCGAGGCGGTGTTCGATTCCGGGCTTCACCAGCAGGCGATCCACGACGACTTCGATGGTGTGGTTCTTGCGTTTGTCGAGCGCGAGGTCGTCCTCCAAATTCACCAGTTCGCCATCCACGCGGGCGCGGGAGAAACCGTGCTGGACGAGCTTCTCCATCTCTTTTTTGAATTCGCCTTTGCGGCCTCGAACGATGGGCGCCATGATCATGACGCGGTCGTCGGGCGTGAGCGACATGACGCGCTGCACGATCTGCTCGGCCGACTGCCGGGTGATGGGCTTGCCACAATTCGGGCAATGGGGCACACCGATCGAAGAGTAGAGCAGGCGCAGGTAATCGTAGATTTCGGTGATGGTGCCGACGGTGGAACGCGGACTTCGGCTGGTGGTTTTCTGCTCGATGGAAATCGATGGGCTGAGGCCGTCGATCGAATCGACGTCGGGGCGCTCCATCTGGTCGAGAAACTGGCGGGCGTAGGCGGAAAGCGTTTCGACGTAGCGGCGCTGGCCTTCGGCGTAAATCGTATCGAAAGCGAGCGAGGATTTGCCGGAGCCGCTCAGACCCGTAATGACCGTCAAAGTATTGCGAGGAATCTCGACGTCAATATTCTTCAGGTTGTGCTGGCGCGCGCCGCGCACCGAGATTCTGGTGATGGCCATTTAGCACATTACTTTATGGACTTCCGTAACGTGGACGAGTCCCAAGAAATGTTGGAGAGTGGAGATACGCAGTTCGATTCTCGTATTTTATTAGTTAACAGCGGCGGGGGTCAAATGCGGATAGAGTAAAACATTTGCAGCCGCGCGATTCGCAGGGTGGCTGCCAGCAAGGGTCAGTATTGTGAGCGCACTTTCCGTGGCATTTTTGGTTAGCAGTACCGCAATCTTGAGTGTGATTCTGGGTGTATTCGGCGCGTATTGTGCGATTCGCGGCGTATTGGCCGCCGTCAACCCCTCTCGACCGTCCAATGTCCTTCGGGCGTTGGTACCCCATCAAGGCCACATAAACGGCGACTAAGCGCTCCCCGCAAGCTTTCTGTTGAGTCTGAGAAGTAGTGTTTCCTTGGAGGCCCAGGGATACGCGGCTACTGCTGGGGCGGCTGCGGGGGAGTAACGACGGCACCCCCGGACTGCTGTTGTCTGCGGAGCATCTCCAGAATCTGCTCAGGAGTTCTCGGCCCCGCGCTGGGCTGGTTTGGTTCTGGCTGTTGCTGCTGGTCCTGGGCGTTTGCTCCGGGTTGTGCAGGTTGTCCGGGCTGGGGCTGGGGCTGGACCTGATCGTCGGCGCTGTCGTCGGCATCGTCATCTTTGCTGTCGTCGGCTTCGACAGCTGGTGCAATCAGAGCTTGTCCCGGCTGCGGCGGGAAGCGGTTCGCTGGCGCCGCCCTCGGATTGTTCTCATACACGTTCGCGGCAGTCTGGGCCTCTCCCTGCGCCGATGGTTTTGCCATAAGGATCACGCTCGAAACCGCCGTGGGATCTGAGTTTGAACCCAGCATCACGTAATTGAACGAGGAGCCGTTGAGCAATACCGCGAGAACATCCCGCGGCGCTCCCGGGCCGAGGTCAGTGACCACTCGCTCGTTTGTGCCTGGAGGGATTTCAATCGAAGCCCCGGTGAGCTTGCGCACATCGCGCAGGATTTCGCCTAAAGTCGAATTCTGAGCCGAGATCGTCAGCAACCCGCCTTGATAGCTGACCTTCGCCGGCGTTGACGGAAGCTGGTCCATCGGCAACTGACTCATCGGATCGCCCGGCAGCGGCGCGAGTACGAGTGGTTTCGGGGTCTTATGGGATTTGTGGTGCGGGGTGGTCGGCGGGGCGGTCTGGGCTGCGGTCTGGCCGGCATTCTGAGCGAGAGCAGTCTGAGCGAGAAGGACCGAAGCTGCCAACAAGAGCCCCAAAGCGATCGATCTGCGTGTGCGTGGCATCAGAATTTCCCGTTCGCGCGAGCGGCTAAGGGTCCCACCGCCGCTCGGTCCCTGCCTGATTTTACCACCGCTCATAGAACGCCGGACGGCCTTATTTCTTGCGTATTTGTGACTAAAGACCCATTGCAGGTACAACCTCTGCAAGCATTTAGGCTGCCTTCGGCTTGGACAGCGCGTAAAATGCCAGCGGAGGCTTTCCCTTTGGGTATGGCTTCGGGTGTTCGTTCGGAATTCGCGCTCCGGAATCGACGGCGCTGCCGGCGATGGCTGTGGCTGCTACTGCTGGGAGCCTCGTCCCACGCCCAGACCTGCCAAAGCGCCGCGGACATGGATGCCTCGGTGCGAACCGCGCTCGAAACCGTGGCGAAGCGTTATTTCGAAATGTCGGCGCGGGGCGATTCAGCCGCTCTGAAGCAGAATTCCATTGCCTCCGTGGCAGCCAGTTTTGCTGGAATCGAAGCCGCAGTCAAAGAGAACCAGTCCGCGTTCACCGGCGCAAAAGCAACGGTTCGGCCGCCCTTTTTGCTGACCGCCGATGGCCCAGAACCGCTCGCACGCGCTGAATTTCTGTGCGGAGTGTTTGGGAAGTTGGGTCAGACGAAGGATAGCGCGGTATTTGTCCTGCCTAATCTGCCGCGTGGCCAGTACGGGGTGACGATTATTGACGTGAACGGCGACAAGGCTGTCATGACGCTGACGCTGGTCCTGGAGCAGGAAGGCAGCGACTGGAAGCTGGCAGGTTTTTTCCCCAGATCCTCGCAGGCGGCAGGACATGATGCCGCATGGTTCACGCAGCGCGCCCGCGATTTCAAAACCAAATCACAGAATCACAACGCCTGGTTGTATTACCGCGAGGCGATCTTCCTGACCGCTCCCGTTGACGTCATGAGCACGCTCGCCACCGACCAACTCTACGACGAGGCACAGGCAGCGCAACCCGCCGATGTGCCGGTGAACGGAAACACGGTGGATCTAAGCGCCGGCGGCAAGATCTATCATTTGACCGAAATCTTTATGCTGGCCGTGGGCAACGATCTTGACGTGGAGGTAAAGTATCAGGCCGCCGATGTATCGAACACCGCGCGCACGTTTCAGGAAAATACGGCCGTAATTAAGGCACTGGTGGCGAGGTCTCCCGAACTCCGCGAAGCTTTTGACGGGGTGGTAGCGCGAGCCGTCGAACCCTCCGGCCACGACTACGGTTCGCTCATGGCGATGAAGGACATCAAGTAACGCGGCGGTCAGTGCGCAAAGGACATTCCGGAAACCCGCCGGAAGCACCCCGATAGAGTGCTACAACATCTTTGACGCGGCGCTGCCCTTCAGCGGCTGCAAACAGTCGGGGGCGGGGACGCGAGATGGGCAAAGACGTTCTCGAACTCTACACGCAGACCAAGGCGGTGTGTGCGCGGATTTAGCAGCGAGTGCTGAATCATTATGGTGGAGCGACTGGCGTCTTGCCCGTCCCAGGCGGTTTGGCGGCCGGGCGGGGATGCCCGGCGCTCCACTGTTTTTTGTGCAGGATAAAATTTGGAGGCGCGGGTGAGAATCGAATCCGCCCTGAAACGTAAACGCAAGCACTTGCAGAGCACGGCTGGCACTGAAAGTTGACATTAGTACATGGTAGTTCGCGTTAACGGATCGCAAACGGATCGCGGGTCCGCGGTTCACTTCCCGCTTAGTTTCCGCGGCTTCTCCAACGTCGCATCGATGGTAGAGCTTCCACCAGCGGTGACTGTCATTGTCCGCTGCCAAGGCCTCAGCCCCTCTTTCTCGACTGAAATTTCGTGCTCTCCGGGGGCCAACTGGATGGTGGATGGCGTGCTACCCATCCACTTTCCGTCAACGTTTATGTCAGCGCCCGGAGGCGTGGATTTCACGACTATGCTCGCAAGCGGCATCGCAGGTTCAGATTTCTGTGGGACTACGGCGAGCAGTCCGGCCTGTGTCATCGCCCGAAATAGCACGTCACCAGCAAGTTTGTTCTCTTCTTCGGGATGGTTCGATAGATAAAGAGTGAACACTTTGACCGCTTGTGGAGATGTCACACCCTTTTCAATGGTGTAGGTCCCGAGAACGCCTTTATCGTCGGTTCCCATAGTTCCTTTAATTCCATAGACGTAGCCCGTGATGAAAGACTCGCAAGCAGTTGCGTGAACAAGAATCATTGGTTGACTGAGACTGTAGCCGCCAGCGTTAACATCTCCACTCCAATCGTTGCAAAGTTTTTCAAGATTGGCTGCGGTATATGCCGCATGAACGAACGGCGCGGAAAACGCCAGAGCAACCAACACAATCAGTTTCGATACGAGTTTCATAATTCCTCCTAAGTAAGAAAATCGCTGCCACTGTGTACCGGAGACAATTCTCAATAGCGTTTTTGCTCTTGGGCTGTGCTGCTACAGGGCTACGCGCGGGTGCCAACGGCGGCTCCTGCCCCTGCGCTGGTAGAAGCAACGCTCTGAGCCTGTCCACACTTCCGGCAGAACTGCGAATCATCAGGCAGTTCAGTTCCGCACTTCGATGCCCAGCGCATCGCCTCTAACGTCTCTCGCGTTTCAAGAAGTAGTTCGTGCCTACGACCGCAACTAGCTCCCATCCTTCCTCACCAAGTCGGTTCAGCACAAGGGCTACGTCTCCTAGAACAGGGACACTCTGTATCTGATATTCCCATTTCCTCATCGCTTGGAACCTCCACTCCGCTGCTGTAGCGCGGAGCGGTCACCGGGATAAGATTACGGTTGTAGGGGGTAATGGCAGCAGCGACGATGGCGCACCGAGATGCGTTCACCGGGCCTTAAACGGAGTGAAGGCCCTCGCGTTCAAATCCGTGAAGGCCCTTTGGTCTGTGACTCGACTGGCGTAGGAGTGCAGGATACACCACGGATCACAGGGCCAGCTAAGTCACTGAAAAATTGGAGGCGCGGGTGAGAATCGAACTCACGATAGAGGTTTTGCAGACCTCGGCCTTACCACTTGGCTACCGCGCCGGATATTTCACTAAAACGACACGCTGAAACGAAAAGCCGTCGCTGGGGCAGGGCTTTTAAGAAACTGGAGCGGGAGACGGGATTTGAACCCGCGACTTCGACCTTGGCAAGGTCGCACTCTACCACTGAGTTACTCCCGCCCAGCCCTTTGAGTATAGACGACGGCCTCCCAGAGGAGCAAACGGGGCGATCAGGACTGCAAGTGTTCAGCCGGATGATGCGGCGACCACTGCGGATCTTCATCGGCCGCTACGATCTGGCCGTCGCGCATGTGGACGATGCGGTCGCCATACTCGGCGGCCTCGGGATTGTGCGTAATCATGAGCACGGTCTGGCCCAGATCCTTGTTCGACTGGCGCAGCATGTTGAGGACGACGCTCGAGCTTTTCGAATCCAGGTTGCCGGTAGGCTCGTCGGCGAGCACGATGGCGGGGCGGTTGATGAGAGCCCGGGCGAGCGCGACTCTCTGCTGCTCGCCGCCGGAAAGCTCGTTCGGCCGATGCTCCAGACGTTGGGCGATGCCGAGCATATCGGTGATCTGCTTCAGGAACGCGGGATCGGGCTTACCCAGGCCGGCGATGTCGACGGCAATCTCAACATTCGAGCGGGCGCTGAGCGTGGGCAGAAGGTTGAATTTCTGGAAGACGAATCCGATCTTGCTTTTGCGCAACCGGGTGCGCTCGCCGTCGGAGAGCGTGGCAAAATCCACGCCGTCGATGGTGACGCTTCCCGAGTCGGCGCGGGTCAATCCGCCGAGTAGATAAAAGAGCGTGGACTTGCCGCTGCCGGAAGGGCCTACGACGGTGACGAACTCTCCCTTTTGCACGCTGAAGGAGACGCCGCGCAGGGCTGGCACATCCACTTTGCCCACCCGGTAAGTTTTGCGCAGTTCCCTGGCTTCGATAAAGGCCGGCATCCAGTGAAAACGATATCACACGCGGACAGCAAAATTCGGGGGCGGTCTTACTTCATGCCACGGTCGCGTGCTCCACGGGACAGGCGTGGAGTTCAGCGTGGCGCTTGGGGCCGCGCTTGCGCACCAGCAACAGGCGAATGCGTCCCAGCAGTTCCGCGGGTTCGTACATTCCCTTGGGCAGAAAAACATCGGCGAGCGTTTCGCGCTCGTAGATTTTGACTCGGCCGGAGATCAGCACGGCCGGAGTCTGCGGAGAAATCCGTTTGATTTCTTCGATCAGCCGCGAACCATCCACTCCCGGCATGATCAGGTCGGTGAGCACCAGGTCAACGCCGCCGCGGCGGAAGGCTTCGAGGGCCTGTTCGCCGCTGTTGAAGGCGAGCACGCGGTAACCCCGCGTTTCAAGCATGATTTTATGGATGGAAAGGGCCTGTTCGTTATCGTCCACACAAAGGATCGTTTTCTTGGGCTTCATTGGCCTGACCGGGAGACTGTCGTCGCAAATTTTTTGTGAATTTTCCAGCTAACTTCTTTTTCTGAGAACCGGGAGCGAGGTGAATGCTAAATGGAATTGGAGCGCCGGTAAAGTGCCGCGCTCGCCAATGGCACTCTGGCGTAAGGGGAGACCGTGCCGTGGGCCTCGGAGCCGCGACTGTCACGGTGTTTCGATCCGCCAGATGGCGATCGTGGCTTCACCGCGGAGAATGTCCACACAATTTCCACCGATACGCACAGTGACCACATGGTTATCCCGCTTCGTGGCGTGAACAGAAATGTTGCTGGGACGGCGCACTTCGCGGCCTTGCTCGATCAGAACCTGCTCATCGCTCGGAGCAACGGCGTGCGCGACCATCCAGGCGGAGCAGCACCCGGCGGCGGAACCGGTGGCTGGATCTTATCGGTCCTTATTTCGCGGGCCATTTCACGGGCACAGGCGTAAACCGCAGCCCGATGCGATACCATAATTCCTAGTGGTAGCGCCGCTGAAGTAGTTCGCGGCCGGAAGCGCATGCGGTCCGGTGATCGTCCCGGTCTTCAAAACCGGCGGGCGGCATCTTCGATGTCGTCGGTGTGTTCGACTCACACACGCTTCCGCCAAAATAAAGGACTTAACTAGCCTTCCCTGCCATCCACCTGCCGTTAAGGGCTAAACCTGCCACTTTTCCACACGCTTCGACCATTTCATCGGTGACCACATCGCCGTAGGTGTTCATCGTTGTGCGAATGTCCGCGTGCCGCATCAGCTTTTGTTGAACGGCTATCGGAGTTCCCACGGCGTCAAGCCATGATCGGTACGTGTGCCTCATACTGTGCGTGCTGACGCGTGCGATTCCAGCGGCTGACGCGGCCTTCTTGTACGCGTCGTTGACGCTATCCGCTGACCACGGCAACCGGCCTAGCTGTGCCGGGGATGCAAAAATCCAATCCCCTTGCGCGGAAAACTGAGTTATCTGCTTCCACGTCTTGAGGGCTTCGAGCATGGTTTGGGTGACCGTGATCGCCTTGTGTGAAGTTTCGGTTTTCACGTCATCCACCCGCTGACGAACGATGCCACGCTGAACGCACAGCTTCCCGTTGAACCAATCCACGTCCGACCATCGCAGCGCCAATGCTTCACTGATACGAAGACCGAAGCAAACACACACAAGAGCGATGGCGTGAAAAGGTTCGCCAAGATGAACAACGAATCGTTGGAACTCATCCACGGTCAAGCTACGCGGTTTGCTAGTCCGTTTCGATGCGCCTTTGATAGTAACCAGTTCCATCGGGTTTCGCTGTGTCGGCACGTCACCGCGCCACATGGCAAAATCCCACAGAATACGAAGCAAACCGCGAACGGCTGCTCGGCTCCGTGGTGTCAGTTCGAGAGATTCGAGCCACAACTCCGCAGGACGCGCTTGCACGGCTGTAATCTCACATTGTCCAAACTTCGGGATCACATGATTCTTCAGCCATGCGTCGTATGATCTGCGAGTGCTGTAGCGTTTCGGCATCTTCTCTACTCGGTACTGTTCGACTAGCGTGCCCACGGTCGGTACGCTGGTGCTGACTCTGACTTTATTTTCTACCGCATCGCGCAGCAACTTCGCGGCCCGCCATGCTGATGCTTTCGTGGGATATTGGCTCATGGTGCCGATTTTTTTGGAACGCCGCTTGCCATTCTCCCAGAAGAAAAAGTTCCAAGTTTTGATTCTCCTGTCGAGTACCACACTGCCTTGCTTTGCCCGTGCTCTCTTCACTGAGTTCTCTCCTTTTCGAGAGCAACGGACGGCCCGAGAAGCATAGCATCCAGATCAGCGGAAAGAAATCGCCAGGTCTGGCGGCGAGTGCCGGAGAGAATGTATCCCCTCACCTTCCCCTGCCTCGCCCACATCAGCAACGTGCGAGGCTCGATTTTCAGATACGTGGCGGCTTCTGTAGCCGTCAGCCAGATCGAAGACGAGTTAATCATAAGATCACCTATCGCCGTTTCCATCTACTCGAACCATCCGTTCAGCACGGCGCGTATCTTCCGCATGAAATTCATCGCGCATGGCGGTAGTCAGAGCCCGCCATCCCGCCGCCGCATACGCTTCGGGCGCGGTTCCGCCCGCCGCGCGGATCGCTTTCTTGAGATCAGCTAGGCAGTACCATGCGCCGCGCCACAGATACACGCGCCGCGTCTCATGCCCGCCCGTCCCGCACAGAAAAACAGTTTCCTGGTAGCGGATCACGCGCGTCACCGGCTCGCTCGCGGGCCCCCCGGCCTTCGACTTTTTCTTCGCCGTCATTTCGTCACCGCCTTTGCGAACATTGGATCGCTGGCCACTCGCCAGTTAGTTCTATAAGACTCGTTCACCCCGGTTCACCCCTCGCGCCGACATCGGCACGCGACTTTTCCAGTTCAAAATCAAGGCGAGACAGCCGCTGCAACAAAGTTTTTCCGTGCGGACTCGAAAATTCCTCCGGATTAGCAGGCAAAGATGCACCTACAAGACACACCTTCGCCGTCGCGCGCCGAGAGAGTTTTAATTGTTTCAGTTGACCCATGATCCACCGTCCTTCTGTCGAGACGGACTGCCACGCTCCCGAACTTCATCAAGATCAGAAATCCCGCGCTCCTCAAAATAAGAAAGTGGCTGCCACCCCAGCTCTCGATTCGGTTTCAAAAAACACTCTGAGTCGCCACAAGGACAGCGGAGATCGGCTTCGATGTCCTCTTTTGGAAGGCGATTAAAAAACCAGCCCAAGCCATCCACACGACGGCAACCCGCGAAGGCCAACTCCAACTCGAAGGCGCGCTCGGCGTCAGGCGCAGCGTACTTTCCTGTGTACTCCAAGGCGTGCTTAATCGCCGCGTCGAAACTGTAGGCTTCTGCGATCAACACACGCAAACTGCCATCATTGCGAATCTCTCGCCATCGCTGACTAAGCCATTCCTGCTCGATGTACGGCGAAAGCAGGACACCGTGGCAATGCAGATTGTTGTTATCGAATCCGAATTCCAGGCAGTACAGATAGCCCGTCAACTGCTTGGAGTATGGCAGGCCGAACTTTTCCGCGACGTGGCGATTTACGCGCTCAATTAGCTTCTTCACGTCGACTTTGAACTTGCGAACATCCTCAGGAGAAGGCATCCGTTCGCCGCGTTTGATGGCGGTGATGTCGAGGATGTGAAGGCGGTAAGATGGATGCCCCGCCAGAAATTCTGCGATGGGTTTTTCCAGGCCAAGGTACTTAGCAACTAACTTCTGATGGACATAAGGCCCACAAACAGGACAGTAGCGATTGTGGCAACGAAAATGCCGGAAATACACCCGCCCACACTTCTCCGCGTCGTACTGCTTCCCGAACAGACCGCAAGCGACCTGCCGCTGTGCTTTCAGTTTCCAACCGCGCGCCTTCCGATCCTGTTTTCTGATCTGTTTCAAAACTTCCACTAGGGCTAACTCGCGCTCCGATGCTGTTGCAGCCAATTCCAGCACGGCCTCGACATCTGGACGCAAAGCCCGGATGCGTGAGTCAAGACTTTCCAGCAGGAAAGGATTTGGAGCAGGGCATCGTTCCTCGCGTTCAAGAGCCCTACATAGAGCGTTCTGTTTCCGAACCGTCTCAAGGCCAACCATGATCGCCTCAGCCTTTGAGATTTCGCCAGACAAATGTTGACACTGCACTTCGTGCCAGCGCCGCGCATTCACGAGTCGCGTTTCCTTCAAACCTTGCTCATAGAACAGTCGCGCCTGTTCACGAGATCGGCCCGAAGCCCGAAAGGCCATCTCTGCGAAGACAGGCTTTCCGTCACTGCCCTCCGAAATCAGGGGATCGGGTGCAAACTTCCCCTTACTCTCAGCCGTGTCCACGTAGTCCGTGATCGTGCCCTCGGGTGCGTGCGCCAGAATGCCCTCGGGTGCCGGTATGTAAGGAACGATCTCGACGCCGAGACTCATCCGCGCTCACCCTTTCAAAAAACCAGTTATTCGACGTTGTACAAGCATAGAAACCACCGCCTCCGCAGCCAGGTCCGCCGCATCGAAGAAGCACGGCGGGAGTGGTGGACGCGGTTCAGGACAGAAAAGCGCAGGCTTTGGCTCATCCCTTCGCTGTGCCCAACTAGCAGAGCGCGCCGCCTTCGGCGGCGCGGGCCGCGCCTTCGGCGCGGTAACCTCACCGAGAATGAATCGCACAACCTCTCGCACTGCATCGGAAAACCCGCACCCGCGCTGATACATCACGAACGAAAACACATCACCGCCGCGCTGGCAGCCGTGGCAGTAAAAAATCTGGCGCGTTGCGTCCACTTGAAACGACGGATGCCGCTCCCGATGTCCGGGCAGCGGACAGAGGCCGACGTATTGGCGACCACCCAGGCGTAGGCGGGTGAACTGAGCGATATAGTTCACCAAGTCCACGCTGGCTTTCACGCTGGCCGCGTCCGGGTGCCGTAAGGACAAGGGATCAGGAAGTTTCATGTGCGCTCACTTTCAGAGCCGCGCATCAGGAAAAAGGGCTTGTAAACAGGCGGGGAACTCGGATATTCTGGGGTTGCTAGGTCCACAGATTCCGAGATCGGTTTCCCCGCCCGCGCCTCTTTCCGGTGCGGGCTTTTCTTTTCCTACCCTCCGAACAGTTCCGTCAACAAATCCTTCTTCGGCGGTTCCTTCGATTTAACTTCCTCAGCGGCCTTCGCTTCGCGTTCGTCCAGGGCTGCGGTCACGGCATCCTGGACGATCTTTGCGAGTTTCTCGGCGCGAAGCCGTTCCGCGCGCTCCTGATCGTTCTCGTAAACGATCTGCTGTTCCGGCTTTGGTTGCGCTTCGGCTTTGGGTGTACTCGTTGTATTCGGTTGAAACGTGGTAGTCATTGACAGCACCTCAGTTTGAAATAATTTAGTTGCTCAACACCGGAGTTACTTCCAGGTAAGGCGCGTGTGTTCATCTCACTTCCCGCTTTCTGAACGCCAGAAAAGCCAGATCAGCACAATGATCTCGGCAACGATGACGGGCTGTTGCCATTCTTTCGGAACCGGCATTGCCAGCAACATCCCCTCACCCTCATCTCACCGCTGCCCGTTCCGCTCGCCGCTTCCGTTCTGCGACCAAAACCCGCAACCGCTTACGCAGTGAAGGAAGAAGCCAGATTGGGCCGCTCTTGCGAGAACTTAAAGTCGAAACAGCCCGACGTACGCCCCGGATTTGCTCATCGAGACTCATGTTAGGCATCAGCTTTGCAGACATCTTCCCCTCCCGTGTTGGACGCGCCATCGTTTCCATCCTGTTCCTCAGCAAGAAAGTACACAAGGTCTCGATGGTACATACCTCACCCCCAATTAACGCTTATGAAACCAATACAATCAAGGGACCCATTGAGTTTTCTCCCCACGTTTTGTTAGAATTATTCGATCATGGGTTTACGTGGACCGAAACCGAACGCAAAAAGGTTGCTCCTGGTGACAACCGCCTATCCGATCTACGATGATTTTTGGGTACTTGCAAAAGGCGGAAGAAGGGGCATCGTGGTCAGCCAAGTGTGCAAGACCACAATCAGCAAGGGTGTAAACCTTCCGGCAGAATGGGACACCGTGGAGGCATTGCTTGAGGCCAAAACAGCGAGGCAGATACGAACTGCTTGCGCCCGATCAACATGGATGAGGAAACAACCAGACGCTTCCCTTACACGCTGTCTGCCAAGACTCGCACAACAATTTCTGGACGCAAAGGAAGATTCTCACTATCCCGACTCAGATCGCCCTAGCAGTGTTCCGAAAAAGTTTTGGTTTCTAGCGTGTGCTCTCGCTGGCGCGATGTACGGGCTCAGCCCGCGCAGGTCTATCAATCTTGTTGGGCCAGGGAAACCGGAAGAGATTTTCGAAAACCTAGAGCAATCGTGAGGAGGAACATTATGATTCCTGAATTCGATCTAAACAACATCCCGAAGCGGTTCCTTCGAGTCGGCTTGATTTACCTCGACCAAGGTGAAACGAGCTACGGATTCGGAGTGCTGTGCGAGGAGACCTTGGCCAACTGTCCTCAAAAGGAGCGCGAGCTACTCATTGATGCGCTGGAAAAGTTCTGTACATGGGTCCGCCGCGACTCCACACAACAGTCAGTCCAGTGAACCGGAACCGGATTGGAGCCAGACGAGCCGACGCCGACCTCGCGCCGACATGCGGTATCGGAGCCGTCCGCGAATGTCCCGCCCGCGATCCAGCAAGCCAAACCGATGAAGCCTGAGAAGGTAACCGACTCATCAAGCGATGGCAAGTTCTCTCGTTGACGGGTAGTGTCCTAATTTGGATTTTGATTCTACTTGTATTTGGGGACTTGACAGGAGTCTATGCTTTCGCCGCTTGCCGTGGCGAAAAATCGGCCTTTGATCGTCTGAGCTGGAACCGGAGCTTGCAACGAAACAGATCTGCCAGCCTCATCCTTAAACCCCCACATGAACTTGGTACGACACAAGTACCCGAATTGATCGCGGTAGCCGATACATCCTGCCAACCATATTCCAATCAGGCTATTGTCGTGCTTGACGCTGATCTTCGTCGTGCTCGGGTAGCTAGAGCGTTTTCTGAAATGGTGTAGAGTGAATGAGGCGAGACTCTGCGGCGAAGCATAGATGGCGAGAGCCTACGATGACGATTTGCGCCGGAAATTATTGGCGGCCTACGACCGGGGCGGAGCCAC
>Ga0208562_1000753_pt1 | contig 14958 bp, 14 predicted proteins | sample June2015DPH_16_1_3_FD_184715 | JGI IMG/M metagenome (GOLD analysis project Ga0208562, IMG submission 184715) | Peatland microbial communities from SPRUCE experiment site at the Marcell Experimental Forest, Minnesota, USA - June2015DPH_16_150... | ecosystem: Environmental > Terrestrial > Soil >... | reverse complement strand
GCGACGGAATACGCGCCCCAATGGATGAACATCCCGAATTTTGCTGCCCTGTACCAGGCTGTCCTTTCGGCCTCCGATTTCTGCGCGCCCGGTGGCAGGGCTGCCTCTTCTGCCCCCTTCGCTGAGGATACCCCGATCAGCAAAGCACCTGCGGTCAGTCCGAAAAGAAAAATCAGCCTGCTGGCGTAATCCTTCTTCATTGCGTCTCTCCTCCTCCGTGGGGCTGGTGACCGTTGTGACCGCCAGCGCTTGTTGGCATTCTTGTGTGGCGGGACGTAGACAAGCATAGGTGACGAGGCATCAAGTCCAGTAGGAACGAATCACGGCGCTGGCGCAACTGATCGCCTGGACATGAGGAGGGTAAACCCACTCCTCAGTTTCCACAAGCAGAGAATTACCGCCAATGTTATCCCGCTGAAGCTGTGGAATAATTCAGAAGGGTCATATGTCTCTGACGATTATTCAACAACTTACGCTGTGCAAAGCCGGCCCTCACGGAATTATTTCACAGCTCCTTTGTGATGTATGCAATCTCTTGGCAATCGGATTGGAATGCACTGGCGCCCTGGGAGCGTCAATGCGGGGTGCCATGATCGCATACATGCCAAACGGCGGCGTGTATGCGCCACCCGCCGGTGCCACCGTCGCCCCCCGCTGCTGTCGGCTCAGCGGTGAGCGGCACGGCGGCCAACGGAATCATTCACAACGCTAAGGTGATAGTAGCGGCGCAATAGAGCGGGAGAGATGGCTGGCGTCGGCTCGCGAAATTATGAATGCTCTCCGAAAAACCGCCCTGATACCAATTGAACGTCACACATAGTATTTCTATTCAGTCGGACAGAGCCAAGAGTGGACTTGCTGCGGTTGCTGACCCAGGCGTCGGTAGTGCCTCTGTGTCCTCCTCGCGAGAAGAGCCGCAACACAGAGACCACTGAGATGCTCCGCCCTGCACCATCCGGTGCGGGGCTCCGTCTCCTCCGTGTTAAGGCTTGAGAGGCACGGAGGACACAGAGGGTCTCGTCTTGGTTGCGGCTGGCCCCGCTGCAATACACTACGCATGACAAAGAATTGGTCTGACACCACCTTTCTCTCAGCCCAACTTCCGCACTCGGCAGAGTGAAGTAATGTATTTACGTGGCGCGGGTGACAAAGCCCAAGGCCAACCAACGCACCTTCCACTGCTGATCATTTCCCCTTCAGGAACTCCCGGATCTTTTCGAAGTCTTCGCGGAGAATCTTCTCTTCCCGGGCATTGCGAAGAACGTAGGCAGGGTGAACTGTGGCGAGTGCTTTCGAAGTGGCGAAATCGTAGAACTGGCCGTGTATTTTAGTGATGCCTTCCTTAATCCCCAAAACAGTCCTCACCGCGGGCGCCCCGAGGCAACAAATCAAACGGGGCTTCATGGCTTCAAGTTGCCGGAAAAGGAACGGTGAGCACGTTTCGATCTCGTCCTTCTCCGGGGTGCGATTTCCGGGGGGACGGCACTTGACGACATTGCAGATGTAAACCTCTTCGCGTTTCATGTCGATCATTTGGATCATGCGGTTCAGAAGCTGGCCGGCGCGCCCTACGAACGGCCGCCCCTGCTCGTCTTCGTCGGCTCCCGGACCTTCTCCAACAAACACCAATTCCGCGTGCGGATTCCCTTCCCCGAAAACGATGGTGTGGCGGCCGCCCGCCAGCTTGCAGCGGTGGCAATCCCCCAAGTCCGCGCGGATTTGCTCCAGCGTTTCGGGCCCACTTGGCTTTGGCGGCGGCGTTTCGAAAAGACTGAAGGAGGGTGCGGGCGGCCTGATTGGCGCCGCAACGACTGCGGTTTGGGAAGCCCCGGCGCGGGGGAGCGGAAGAGGCGCGGTGGGACTGACGATAGGCTTGCTTTCAGTTAAAGGCGGCTTCGCCGCGGGCGCCGGGGGTGCTCCGCCCTGCACCATCCGGTCCGGGGCTCCGCCGCTCGGTGCTGAATCTGCAATTCTGCGATGACCCGTAGCGGGTGAGAGTCCGCCGGACCCGGGCGCACGCCGATAGAATTCCTCAATGCCCAGTTCGCGATAGAACTCCAACCAGTTGGCAAGCTCCTGCCGTAAGCGCTCGTCCATAAGAAGTAGTCAGTGGTCAGTAGTCAGTTGTGGGTAGTCAGCGTGCGGTAGGTAGTAGGTGGGGGTAGACACTGCCGACTGCCCACTGCCTACTGACTTCTGTCTTCCGGCTTCTGACTGCTGTCTTCTGACTCCTGACTCCTGAATCCTGAATCCTGAATTCTGCATCCTGAATTCTGCCTGATTGCGACGACCTCGTCGAGGATGCGATGAGCCACATCCAACTTGCTCATCTTCTCGAAAGCTTTACTGCGACCGTCGGGGAAGACCAGGGTCACGATATTCGTGTCCACATCAAAACCCGCGCCTTCCTGCAATACGTCATTGGCCACGATGAAGTCGAGGTGCTTCTCATGCACTTTGGCGGTTGCATTAGCCAGCAAGTTCTCCGTCTCCGCCGCGAACCCAACCACTACTTGTCCAGGCCGCCGTCGCGGCGCGATCATCGCCAGGATATCAGTCGTCGGCTCAAGCCTTAGAGTCGTGATCCCGTCTTGCTTCTTGATCTTCCCGGAATAAACTTCCGCAAACCGGAAGTCCGCCACGGCCGCGGCCATCAAGGTCACTGTCGCCTGCTCGAAATGACGCAGGACAGCCTGCGCCATCTGCTCGGTGGTGCGAACACGCTCCACCTTGGCTCCCGCTGGAGGATCGAGGTGCGTCGGCCCGCTCACCAGGACCACCTGAGCCCCGCGGCGGCGGCTGGCCTCAGCGAGCGCATAACCCATCTTCCCGGAAGACCTGTTGCTGAGGTAGCGCACGCCATCCAAAGGCTCTTCCGTTGGCCCGGCCGTCACCAGCACGCACTCACCGCTCAAATCGTCACTAACCCCGAGGGCCGCAAGGACCGCCTGGGCGACGCTCTGGACAGACGTGAGGCGGCCCGCGCCGGTCATTCCGCAGGCCAGGTAGCCCTCGTCAGGCTGCAAGAGCTTCACTCCGCGCTCCCGCAGAATCTCCAGATTCTTCTGCGTGGCAGGATGTTCCCACATATTTACATTCATGGCCGGCGCCACGATGAGGGGAGCCTTGGTGGCCAGGCAGAGGGTGGTCAGGAAGTCGTCGGCAATTCCATGGGCAATCTTCGCCAGCACGTTCGCCGTGGCGGGAACAATCACCAGGGCGTCAATCGACTGCGCCACAGCCATATGTTCGATGGCGCTTTCCACATTCGCCGCACCCTCTGGACCCTCAAACATTTCCGAGATGACTTTGCGGCCAGAGAGAGCCGCAAAGGTAAGGGGCGCGACGAACTCACGCGCATTCCGAGTCATCACCACCTGGACTTCCAGCCCGCGCTCTTGCAGCAGGCGTAGTAGCTCCGCCGCCTTGTAGGCCGCGATGCCGCCGGTGATCCCCAGTGCAACTCGCATGGTTAACCAGGATTCAGGAGTCAGGATTCAGGATTCAGGGACGAACCTGCTAGCGCAGACCTGTTCTGGAGGTCTGCGGTTCCTCCAAGCGCGCTCGGCAAAAGCCGTCCCGAGAGCTCCGGGCGCTGTTGTTTTCCCCACCGACCACATACCACCTGCAACATACGACCTACTACCTACCCTTTTGTTTCTTGTTCTTTTCGCTGTCGCCTGTCGCTGGAGCTAACAACTCAAAAGGGACCAAGCCCGCCGTTACTTCTTGCTGGGCTACCCTCGTCAGCCTCTTCGAAGTGCTCTGAATGAGCGGCCGGGCGCCGGCCTGAAGCTGCCGGGCCCTCTTGGCGGCGACAAGAATGTAGCGAAACTTGCTGTCTATCTTCTGAGGTAATTCCATCCGATCTATCCTCCAAATGTCTTGCAAATCTCTTGAGCGCGCTCCGCCTGGTTCTGCCGCCGAAATCGCCCTGCCCGGACTACCGCTCGCAGAGCCTGTGTGGCTAGCGAAAGGCGGTCATTAACGACCAGGTAGTCATAATCGGGCCAATGGGAGATTTCCTGGCGAGCTGCCACCAGCCGTCTTTCAATGACCTGGGGCGAATCCGAGTGCCGGTCCGTCAGCCGGCGTTTCAGTTCCCGGAAGGACGGCGGCAGGACGAAGACGCTGAGGGCTTCCGGCAGACGCTTCCTGACTTGTTGATGCCCCTGAACATCAATATCCAGCAAAATATCCCGTCCGGCCTTCAGAGCCCTGGCGATCTGTCCCTTCGAAGTACCATACAGGTGGCCGAAAACCTCGGCCCACTCAATGAAATCACCGGCAGCAATCATTCTTTCGAACCGCTTGCGCGTCACAAAAAAGTAGTCGCGCCCGTCTTTCTCACCCTCACGCCGCGGCCGCGTGGTGTGCGAAACCGAAAAAGCCAACTCCGGCAGAGAAGCAATCAACCGTCTCACCAGGGTTGACTTCCCGGACCCCGACGGCGCTGAAATGACCAAAATGCTGGCACGTCCGCAGGACGGTTTAGATACCTTTTTCTCCATTACTCAATGTTCTGAGCCTGCTCGCGCAGCTTTTCGATTTCACTCTTCATTTCAATCGCCAAGCGCGCGACTTCCAGGCCAACCTCGGGCAAATCCGTGGTCTTTGACAGAAGTGTGTTCGCTTCCCGGTTCATCTCTTGCAGTAGGAAATCCAGCTTTTTCCCCACTTCCGGACTCTCCGCGAGCAGTTGCTTCACTTGGGCGACATGGCTTCGGAACCGTGTCAATTCTTCCGTGGTATCGGAACGGGAGGCCAGGTAAGCAACCTCCTCCGCCAGTCGCACTCCATCCAGTTCAGTGCTGCCCATCAACTCCCTGAGGCGGCCTTCAAGCCGATTTTGGTAGAACTTTGGCAGCCGTTCGGCGAGGCTTGCCACACTCTCAGTTAACGATTCAAGTCGGGTCAAGCGGGTCTTGAGATCACGCCCCAAATCTTCGCCTTCGCGGGCGCGCATCTCGTTCAGGCTCTCCAGGGCCTCCGTGGTCACACGTTCCAGGAGTTGGCGGACCCGCTCGAGGTCTTCCGGCGAAATCTCGCCATTGCCCACCATTGCCAAGCCGGGGATACGCAGCAGGGCCACCAGGTCCGGCTCGGACGCAGCACCAAACTCTTCTCGCAGCGTCCGATAGGCGGCAACGTAACCAGCCACGAGCTTGCGGTCAAGTAGAAGTCCGGCATTGTCTGGTTGCTCGAAACTGACTGCCACCTCCACATGTCCGCGCTTGACGTGATCCTTGATGAGACGCCGCAGCATGGGATCCATGGATTCCAGCGCTGAAGGGAAGCGAACCTGAACATCCAGAAACCGATGGTTCGTGCCACGAATACTGACCGAGAGAGAGTACCCCCCTTCCTCAGCTTGAGCCTTACTGTAACCCGTCATGCTTCGAATCATGGCATCTCTTCCACTTGCCAAGACCGGGAACTCGTCCTCTTCTGCTTCTGCTTCGCAATCCCGGCCGGCAAATCCCCTTCCGTAATCCTTCAGCCCGAACTCCCACCTATGGTTCCGCGTCCACGAATTGGAGATCGTGCAGCTTCTGGTACATACCCCCCCGGCTGATCAGGTCTTCATGGCTCCCGACCTCACTGATGGTGCCGTGGTCGAGGACAATAATCCGTTCCGCGCGACGCACGGTGGAAAGGCGATGGGCAATCACCAGCACCGTGCGGCCCCTCATCAAGTTCGCCAGCGCCCTTTGAACCAGAAGTTCCGATTCCGTGTCGAGTTCCGAAGTGGCTTCGTCCAGGATGAGTATAGGTGGATTCTTGAGAAGCGCGCGCGCGATGGCAATTCGTTGCCGCTGCCCTCCGGAAAGACGCTGCCCACGCTCTCCGATCACGGTCTGGTAGCCCTCGGGCATCTCCAGGATGAAGTCTTCAGCCAGTGCGGCGCGCGCGGCCTCCCTCACGGCCTCCTCGCCGGCAGGCTGGCTCCCGTAACAGATGTTATTGTAAACGGTATCGTTGAACAGAATCGTTTCCTGTGTGACGATACCGATCTGAGCACGGAGTGAGTTGACCTTTACGCCCCTAACATCATGGCCGTCAATCAGAATTCGGCCTCGCGTCACATCAAAAAACCTAGGAATGAGACTGGCGAGCGTGGTCTTTCCTGCGCCACTTGAGCCCACAATGGCCACCGCCTCGCCCTTGCGGATTCGCAGGTTGATATCGCGCAGCAACGGCAACGCCTCTTCGTAATCGAAATCCACGTTGTCGAACTCAATTTCCCGCTCGAAGAGCGGTAACCGTGATGCCCCCGGCTCGTCGTGAATATCCGGATGGATGTCGAGATAGTGGAAGACTTGCTCCGAGGCGCCCAGGGCCTGCTCGTAGGAGTTATGGACTCCCGTGAGCCGCTTAATGGGCTCGTAGGTCTTAATCAGGGCATACAGGAAAGCCACGAACCCTCCGGTGGTCTGCGCGTGGTGCATGATCTCCGTGCGGGCATAAAGGAGAAGACCGGCGACGGTGATTGCGCCCAGGACTTCCATGATCGGGGAGGTCGCTGCCTGGGCCCGCACCCATCGCAGACTGACGCGCAGCAGCCGCCGCGTGGCCGCCTTGAACTTCTCCACCTCGAACAATTCCATCCCAAAGGCCTTAACAATGCGGATTCCTGAGAACGTCTCCTGAAGGACGTTGTTCAACTCTGCCATCTTGTCCTGGCTGGAACGGCTCGAAATGCGAATGTAGCGCCCGATATTGTGGGATGGCAACACCACCAAGGGCACCAGGATCAGCGAGCCTAAGGCCAGCCGCCAGTCGACATAAAACAGAACACCTAGCAGCCCCGCCAGCGTAAAACTTTGCTTCAGGAAGTCTGCGGCAGTCTGCGAGACCGCATACTGAATCCTCTCAATATCACTGGTGACCGCTGACATCAGCCGCCCCGTGGAAGTCCTTGTAAAAAAGGCCATCGACTGCTGGATAATCCTCGAATAGAGAAGATTCCGAAGGTCCCTTACCACGGAATGGCCGATGAAGTTGATGAAGTAGGTTGCCAGAAACTCAGCAACCCCTTTGATCAGGGTCACCGAAACGATCGAAATCGCTACAATGGTCCATGCATTGTGGATCCAAGCCGGGAAAAAAGATTGCAGGTATATCGCCTGCCCTCCGAAGGGCCATTGGAATAAGACAATTCTGCCTGCGTCGGTGCCTGGAGCAAGAACACGGTCAAAGACCGGCTTGATGAGTAACGCCGTCGCCGCCTCACAAGCCCCCACCAAGGCCATCAAGATGAATGCGACCAGGAACCGGAAGGAGTACGGTTTTAGAAAAGCGAGCAATCGTTGGACTTGGGTCATCACGCAAAGGCCCTCGGCTGACCAAGCCCGGAGGGTGCCCAGAATCAGCAAGTCTAGCCCCTACGGCTGAGCAAGTCAAGCAAAAGCCGACCGGGTAGTGGGTCAATTTGATGTAGAGGCGGCTTTACGCCGCCATTTGGCGATCCCGCCTTGCGGGATCGCCGCTACAGCATCAAATTGACCCACTACCCCGAAACGGCTGCAGGGGCCACCCTGATTTGAGTTTGAATCGAGAGGGCGCAGGCGTATGCTGTCGGATTCGCGTCTATTGGGGAGGAGGCACGTCGATGCAACTTACTGAATTCAGGAATGAGCCGCTTTGCGACTTCAAGGGCAACCCGGAGCACGAGAGGCGGATGAGAGAGGCACTGGACGAAGTCCGGCAGAAGTTGGGCCAGGAATACGACCTTGTGATCAAGGGCGAGAGGATCAAGACTCAGGATAAGTTTTACTCATACAATCCTGGGCAGAAAGATCAGGCGGTTGGCGCTTTTTCCAAAGCCGACGCGGAACTGGCGGACCGCGCCATCCGCGCGGCAGACGAGGCCTTCAAAATCTGGAGCCACACGCCGGCTGAACAGCGCGCTGAACTAGCGCTCGAGACCGCCAGGATCATACGGGAGCGCAAGTTCCATTTCGCGGCGTGGATGTGTTACGAAGTGGGCAAGACGTGGGCGGAGGCCGATGCGGACGTGGCGGAGGCCATCGACTTCGCGGAGTTTTACGGGCGCGAAATCCTCCGGCTTGACCAGCCGCAGCCACTCACTTCAGTCTACGGTGAGAGGAATTCTCTGCGTTACCTCCCTCTTGGGGTGGGGGTTGTAATTCCGCCCTGGAACTTCCCGCTCGCGATCCTCACGGGGATGACCCTGGCATCCGTGGTGGCCGGCAACACCGTGGTCCTGAAGCCTTCCAGCGATTCCCCTGTGATCGGGTACAAACTGTTCGAAGCGTTGGAGGAGGTGGGAATGCCTCCAGGGGTCGTGAACTTTCTCCCCGGCCCGGGTGGTTCAGTCGGAGACGTCCTGGTGGGACATCCGCGAACACGCTTTGTGGCCTTCACGGGCTCGAAGGAGGTGGGGTTGCGTGTCAACCTGGTAGCGGCCAAGACGGCGCCGGGGCAGATCTGGGTGAAGCGTGTCATTGCGGAAATGGGCGGCAAAAACTCCATCGTGGTGGATAGTGAGGCGGATTTGGAGGCGGCGGTGGAAGGCGTCACCGTCTCCGCCTTCGGCTACCAGGGCCAGAAATGTTCGGCGTGCTCGCGCGCCATCGTGGTGGAGTCGGTTTATGAGGCCTTCCTCGAAAAGCTACAGAGCCGGGTGGAGCAGATTAGGGTCGGCGCTGCGACGCACCTTAACAACTACATGGGTCCTGTGATTAACGCCCGGGCGAAGCAGTCCATCCGGGAATACATTGAGATCGGCAAGAAGGAGGGCCGCCTCATTACGGGCGGCGAGGAAGCTCCCGGGCCGGGACACTTCATCCAACCCACGGTGATTGCGGACGTCGCTCCCCAGGCCCGCATCGCACAGGAAGAGATCTTCGGCCCTGTGCTGGCGGTCCTCAAGGCCCGGAACTTTGATGAAGCGCTGGAGATCGCCAACAACACGGAATATGGCCTGACGGGGGCCGTGTACACAAAGAACCGCTCGAAGATGGATAAGGCTGCTGAGGACTTCTTCGTGGGCAACCTCTATTTCAACCGGAAATGTACCGGCGCCCTGGTGGGCGGCCACCCCTTTGGCGGCTTCAACATGTCAGGGACAGACTCGAAAGCCGGCGGCCGCGACTACCTTTTGCTCTTCACGCAGGCCAAAGTGGTTTCTGAGAAGCTAGCCCCGTAGGGTCGCGTTGCTGCGTACGGGTTTTCTTTGGCTTGCAGCCTCCCCCTGCGCATATGGATGACCCTGCTAAGATCAGGATGATGCCAAGAGAGTGTCTTCGGCGATCCGTTGCGTGCATAATGAGCCCATGCCCGACGTAATGGCGCCGCTGCCACCGGATGTCCTGCGACGCATTCTTCGAATTCAGGCTTTCACGCTCATCTGGATGTTTCTGGAAGCGGCGGTGTCCCTGATTGCGGCCTGGCGGGCTCACAGTCCGGCCTTGCTCGCCTTTGGTGGCGATAGCGCAATCGAGCTGGTTTCTGCTCTGGTGGTTTACTGGCGGTTCCGCTTCTATTCCACGGCAATGAACGCCGAGGAGTCAGCTACTCGAATCGCCGGCGGCCTGCTCTTTGCCCTGGCGGCATACGTGCTCCTCGGTTCAGGAGCGGCACTACTCGGGAAGCGGGAAGTCCACCCCAGCCTTGCAGGAATAGCTCTCCTGCTTGTTGCTGCTATGGTGATGCCCTGGCTGGCGGTTCAAAAGCGGAAGTTATCAGCCACGGCTTCAAGCGCTGCGTTGAGAGCCGATGCGGCGGAATCTGCGGTCTGTGGTTACATGGCTTGGATTGCCCTGGCCGGACTGTCAGTCAACGCCGTCTGGGGAATAAAGTGGGCAGACCCCGTCGCAGCTTTATGCCTCACTCCTTTCATCTTGCACGAAGGGTGGGAAGCGGTAAGGGGAAAGTCCTGTGAATGCCACTGATCCTTCAGAGTTCCCTAACGAGAAGTTGAGGGGCGTAACTGGAATTGCCGATTTTCCCGCTGCGGCGGGCCGATTGCTCCCGCGCAGCGGGACTGATGGGCGTTGGAAGGAGTTCCCCTCGTCGGGTGTGACTGCGCGTTTGCAATAACACCCTCTGTTTTCAATAACATTCCCGCATCTTGAGCGTAACTACGTTTGTTTTCAACAACATTCCCGCCTTGTCCTGGGATGCTGAAAGCCGATCCTTTGTTTTCAACAACATTCCTGCATCGTTCCTTCATTTTTAAGTCTTCCACCGTTTCCACACTCTGCGAGTTCTCGGACACAATGTCGCCTTCGGGGATGTCCTCGATGTTCTCCATCCTCGCGCCATCGTCTTGGCCAGCAGGAGCGGTCGGGAGGTTGGTAAATTCCTTCCGCAGCCTCCACAGTATCCTCACTTTGCGGTCAATGGAACGGTCCAGGGCACCTTCTTGGCGCAACATCATGCTCCACGTCTCCCCAGCCGGGGCAAGGCAGGCGTCCCGTTCTATCGCCGCTCTCTCCTCATTCGCCTTTTCGGCGTATTCGAATTCTTCCCGGACGCTGGCGATTTCCTCCCCGAGCAGACGGAGAAGTTCCTCGCGCTCGGGCTCGCCCGGCGGGTCGCAGGCGAAGCCTATTTTGCGTAGGGACTGCCGCTCTTCCTCGTCGGCTTGTTGCGCGTCGAGGTACAGAGGGTCACTGAAACGCTTCAGCAGCCTGAAAATCAGCGCCTGGTGCCACCCCGTCGTACCTTCGTAAAGAGATTCCAGTACGGCGTACTGGCGGGGCCGGAAGGTGCGCTGCTTGACCTGATCCTGTATGACTTCAAGAAGGGAAAGAGTCTTTCTCAGCGTCACGCCTCGATCTGTAGACTCCGATAAGTTCACATCAAGCATCTCGTGCCGGGAGGCGTCGAAGGTGACACGAGCCATCTCCTGCTGGCGGCGGTGTTGCCAGTCGTCGACCGCCTGCAAGGCGCGCCGCTTCAAGCCTTCTTGCGCCCGCTCAAGCCTTTCGCGGCGGCAGTAGAGCCAAGCGAGGTCCTCGACCTGCTTCTCCCAGAGCGCGTCGCCGGGGCCGAAGGCGCTCATGAGTTCCTCTGTGAGGGTTTGGAATTGTTCCGGGTCTTCCCCCAGCGCGATCCCGCCAAGGCGGGATTGGCGCCGGTTTTCGTCGCTGACGTATCCGCCGTGCTTCAAGGCATTGAGCCTGGAATTCTGCTTGGCGGCGGCGCTGCGCGGCCCGGTGGAACGCTGGGCATTCTGGCGCGCGGCGGCGAGCAACTGGGGCGTAAGTTGGGGTGATTTGCGTAAGGACATGGTTCCTCCTGGGACGGGTTGTTAGCTTAGCGAGGAAAGGACTTCCCCGCGGGTTGGACTTTTCACATGAGTAGGCTACCACAGAGGGGAGGCGTTGTCTAGAGACATCATGTCCACATGTCTAGCCCAGGACTTCTTCAATTGACTCATTGAGTCATTGATCCATTGACTCATTGAAGGGCCCTTGCCTCGTTTCTTTCAATGGATCAATGGGTCAGTTTCAATTGACTCATCGAATCATTGATCCATTAACCCATTAAAGGCGGGCGAAGCCGATCTTGGAGTCCGTCAGGGGGATGTCGATGTGGGGCCACGGGCCGGTCCAGGGGGGCTGGGGGTTGGGGGCTCGGCAATCGGGGGCCGGTGTAGGGCCGAACCGCGTTCGGCCTCGGGCTACGACGGTCACGCTTCGAGACGGTCGGTGGACCGGCGTTCCTCTTCCAGATCCTCGGAGCTGTATCGCAGCGGTGGGACACCGTGCTTCGCGGCGAAATCCATGAAAGCCGCGAGCGGCGTCTGGCACAGCTCTGCGGCGCGTCCGAGTGAGACCTTATCTTCTCGATAAAGTTCGAGCGCCAGCAATCGAGCGGCTTCCTGGGAGAGGTTCCTCTCCTCCAAATTTGCTGCCTTCAGAAGCGCTGAGGGCAACTCTACGGGTACGGTTTCCATGCCTCAAAATTACCGCATTTGTGACGGTTTGTCATGCGTTTTCCCTCGGCCCATGGCCGCAAGTCTCCGTGCGCTTTTCATGTTCCGCCACAATCACTATGATTTGATAGCCTTCACGACCCCAGGTGAAAGCGAGTTGCCGTATCGCCAGGGTAACCGCAACGTAAGCCACGATCACCAAGATGTAGCGGTCATAAAAGAACAGACGCCCCAACGTGGACAGGCGGTCAATCTGCGGGCGACGCGGTGGAGAAGGCGGGCACGAAAAGCCGCGGACCTCAGACAGCAGAGGTCCGCGCTACGCTTGCTGCAAAAGGAGGATGAAATCCGCGAGGAATTCGTGAGGCGTGCTCCAAGCCTGACCGCACATAAACCTGACAACGCCTGGGAATGGTACTTTCTTATGCAGCATTACGGTGCGCCCACACGCCTTCTGGACTGGACTGAAGACCCGCAGATGGGTTTGTACTTCGCCGTGAAAGATAGCGAAGGTTTACATGACGCAGCCGTCTGGGTTGTTGACGCGTGGCGACTTAACAAGCAGGTGGTCGGCGAATACGAGGTCGTCCCGCCCGGATCGCCTGGGCTCTGCGTCGCAGACAGTGTGAGGTACAGACCGTGGCTGCCCGATCGGTTTGATGCCAAGCGCCAATTGAAAAAGAAGTTGCCCGTCGCGGTCTACCCAAACCAGTTTGACCGGCGCATTGCAGCGCAGCGATCTTGTTTTACGGTGCACGGGGTCCTGAACAAGGGATTAGACAAGCTGTTCGAGAAATCGAAGCGGCTGTTGGCCAAAATCCTGGTTCCCGGTTATGCGGCGGAGCGGATCAGGGAGGAACTGGAAGAAAACGGCGTAGATGGAGCGACCATCTACCCAGACTTGGAAGGGCTAGGGAAATGCGTGGGGCGTTGGCTGCCGGTGGATGAAGAAATACCTCACGAGGGGCTATACACCCGGCTGAAGCCATCTCCGATAGATGGAGTCGGGGTATTTGCGATCAAGAAGATCAAAGAGCGTACGCCGATTTTTTCCGGCGACTCGGACGAGATCCGTTGAGTCAATCCAGAGGATCTGCCGAAGGAAGCGTGCCTTCGGGAGTTCTATAAGAGATTTGCCATCGTTAAGAACGGGAAGGACGGGCGCCCAAAGCGGTATGGGTGTCCTCGCAACTTCCATCGCCTGACTATGAGTTGGTATTTGAATGATCCCAGGGATGGCGAAAGGGCAAATGTCAGATGCGAAAACTATGATTTTTTCGCGGCCCGTGACATTGACCCGGGGGAAGAATTGACGGTAGACTCCACGACCTACAGTGACCACGCAAGAACTAAGGGCAAAGCGACAAAGACCCGGTAGCCACGGTCAATCGTACTCTCGTTGATCCTCGGCTTTACCCATGACGACGAACGGACGCTCCGGAAGGCGCCGACCGTGCCTACCGACTTGTTTGTCCGTGTATGAGCGGGTATATGAACAGGAGGAGCGAGATCAATCCAAAGGTGGCGGTCAGCAAGAGGCCAAGCACGGAGAGGGCGTAGGATCGTCGCGCCCTCTCATTCTGGGCTCGGCCGGTTTCCTCTGCTTGCTCGATCTCCTCCGCCAGTTGGACCAACGTGGTGGCCGCCAAGTCCTGGTTTGCGGTCTCTATTGCCTGCTGGAGCGTCCTCAAAAGACCTGCGGGCCTTGTCGAGATCGAAGCAAAGGGATCCCGCTTTCGCGGGTGGCCCACACATCGCTTGGAAGCTGTGAAAAAATAAACAACCTCATCCCGCAAAGCGGGACCGAGGCGCGGAGACTCGCAAAGAACGACTGCTTTGTTTTCTTTGCGCCTTCTACGACTTTGTCCCGCCTCGCGGGATGAAATGGTTTTGCTCATCCAGGGATTATTCCACAGCCTCTTGTTGATGTCTGCGACCGGTCGGCCACTTTTTCTTTCTGGCTTCCTAGGGATGGAAGTGATAGGTTAGGTGCACCTGGGGCTTTTTGAAAGGATACGGTCTGACGAGAGGTTCCTCCGTGGAGGCTGCGTTTTTGTGCGAACGTAAGGGCCCGCCACGGCGGAGTGCCCCTTGGAGAAACGTGAAAGCGGGCACGAGGCGCGGCGCACATGAGAGTTGCGTGGCCTATTTGACATCCGCGCTGAGGGAGCTCTGCCGCGCTTTACATGAGGCCCGCGGGTTCCCGGCGGGGAGGAGAATGTCATGAATGTCCTAATGGTCTACCCCGAATTCCCTGACACCTTCTGGAGCTTCAAGCACGCTCTCCCTTTCCAGGGAAAGCGCTCGGCCTATCCGCCCCTCGGCCTATTGACCATCTCATCCCTTCTTCCCCAGCGCTGGCAGAAACGTCTCGTTGACCTGAATGTCAGGCGGCTGCGAGATTCCGACCTCGATTGGGCAGACTTGGTTTTCTTGAGCGGCATGTTGGTTCAGAGCCCCTCGATGAAGGCGCAGATTGCGCGTTGCAAAGCCCGCGGCTTGCGCACCGTGGTGGGTGGCCCCATCGCCAGTGCGAAGGGTCCCGCCCTGCGGGACCCGCCCTTCGGGCAGCCCACTAAGAGCGTCGAAACGTGGTGAGAAATCCGGGCTAGCCTTTCTTCAGTTCACTTAAGACCATGCGCCCGCATGTCTTGAGGGTTTCAAACACACCCAACCCCTTGTAAGCGATCGCTTCAAAAACGGGCTCGTCCTTCCTCATGAGCTCCTTTTTCAGCGTCTCGACGGGGAGTGCACTGGGCAGGTCGCGTTTGTTGAGCTGGAGCACGTAGGGGATTTTCATGAAGTCGTGCTTCTGCTCCTTGAGGTTGTCCATCAAGTTCTCCAGCGCTTCCAGATTTGCGTCCAGTCGCTCTGGCTGGGAGTCAGCAACGAGAATCACACCATCCACGCCGCGCAGGATCAGTTTTCGGCTGGCATCGTAGAAGATTTGGCCGGGAACGGTGTAAAGATGAAACCTGGTTTTGAACCCTCGTATCGAGCCCAGGTCGAGGGGAAGGAAATCAAAGAAGAGTGTGCGGTCGGTCTCGGTG